>CEQG01040850.1_pt1 | contig 51331 bp, 58 predicted proteins | sample 350301 | NCBI WGS metagenome assembly CEQG01 (sample SAMEA2621242, study PRJEB7988) | marine metagenome | isolation source: saline water (ENVO:00002010), including | reverse complement strand
AAGCTGTGTTGCGCATGACGCACAGTCATGGAAGCTTTTCTTTACAATGTGTTTGTTGGCGCAGACGTCCTCATCTGTGGCTTTATATTTTTACAGTTACTTCTTGGCACGGACATGGACGTCCGCGCTAGCGGGGGAAGAACTAATTGCATTTAATTTTTAAAACATCTTTTTTCTTCCTTAGTAAATTTTTTTCTTATAACTCTAGATGGACCTTGCGGATAATAGAAATCATAATTATAGTCCTTTCCTGGAAGTGGTATATAAAATTTTTTATTTTTCCTTATGTAAGTGTTGTAAATATAAATAATGAAATATTCATTGTTTAGCCAATTTGAAGGCATGGGTATCTCGTAATAATCTGAATTATAACAAGTTGTTTGATTGTTGATTTTTAGAATTATATCAAATTTATTTTTATGATTTTTGATTCTATCAAAAAGGGTTTGGTTTAAAACCAATTTTCCAGGAACTATCAAAACTTTATGCTTTTCAATAGAGTCATTTTTATATTTCAAGTAAATTTCTGGGTCATAAACATTTTCTAATTTCCCATCTACTATTACCGTAAAATTAATTTCAACTTGACTTTGGGCAAAAGCATTATAATTCGATAATAGTATAATGACTATTACATTTAATAAATATTTCATCTTTTATAATTCATAATATTCTATATAGCTGTTTTACTTAATCCCCGCTGCCGCGCGATGGCATCGTGTGACACCCATCTAATTACGGATCATCCAAAATAATTAAAAACCACGATATCCTCTAATAGCCCCTTTCCCGCTAGCGCGCAAAATAGAAGATTTGACGGAGTCAATCTTTTATATGGCATTATCTCTCTAAAGTTATAAAAAAAGGGCATGATACATACCCTAAAAAATAGGCACGCTTTTCAAAGCGCGCCAGTAGGAGCCATCTTAGTCTCTGCCTTTTTACATTTCTGCAGCTTCCTTTTAGCCCGGACGAGGATGTTTGCGCTAGTGGGGGAAACTGTAGCGTGTTCTACCATACAAAAAGCCCCTTAAGTTAGGGCTTTATATTTTTAGTTGACAAGATGGTTGACAATGCTCTGTATTTTAAGCACTTTTTATAGTAGGTTTCAATTAAATAATCCATTATAACTACTCCCCTACTTTTCCAATTAACGCTTAAGTCACCTCAACAATTTACTCAATTTCAATTGTATCAATTTCCTTCATTAGCCTATCGGTTTCGTTGAGGGCGACGATTATTTTCTGATAGTGTAGAATATCATCAAACTCCAATGTACGCTCTTTTCGGTCTTTGAGCCATTTTTGGGCGGGTTGATACCCCCCTATATAAAACTCCCCCGCTGCCGCGCGATTGCATCGCGTGGCATCTATCCAACTATAAACCACCCAAAATACCCAGCACGACTCCATCGCGTGGCACCCATCTAATTACGGGTCATCCAAAATACTGAAAAACTACTATATCCTCCAACAGCCCTTTCCCTCCCGCATAGTCTGCCGCACTACTGTAAAGGTAGTTTTCCGGTTTAGCCACAAGCCCTGCAGATACAGGATTTTCATGAATATACGTGATCTTTTGTTGAATCACGGAATTGCTCCAAAGCTCAATGGGCCTATTGTCATGCCTCCAGAATTGATAGCGGGACACATTGTGCGATTTAGCAGCTTCTACCCTGAAGGAGTTCAATAATATTGCCTTCCTGCTTTCCCGGGGGTTTTCCTGTATGGCCTTGACAACGGACTTGCTGGTGAATCTCTTGAAATCCCCTAAAAGCTGTGCTGGGTGCTCCCCTCGCACACTTCGGAATACCAGGTGCATATGGTTGCTCATGATACACCAGGCCATGATTTCCATACCCTTGGACTTCTGGCAATAGGAAAGGCTTTCCAGAAGTAGATTTCGGTAGGTTGTTCTTGTAAATACATCCAGCCATTGTACTACGGCAAAGCTTACAAAGTATAGACCTTCCGGGTTATGAAACTTGTAGTTACGGCTCATTGGTGCAAGATAAAGTGCGATAGGCTTGCAGGAAAGAAGTATAGATGCGGATTTATAAAACTGTAGTGTGATTTACCACGTGATAGAATCGCTTGGCTGCGAGGGAGCTCTTTGCCATTGTATTTAAATTTAAAACTACCACACAAATCATTAGTAAGGAAGCGGGAAGAAGAAGCAACCGGCACTGCCGTGAAATCCTTCAAAAAATAAGGGAACAACTTCAAAAAGAAAGCCACCAATCCATTAGCTTTTGTGAATTTGCAGATTATATGGGCCTTAAACGGGAAGCGGTGTTTAATGCCATCAATAAACTTCCGGTTCTTATGGAGGAAGAATAACTATAGAACACCCATCTTCACAAAACTATAACAGTCCCCCGCCCTTTTTTAGCAATTCCTTACCAGAGATTGGCGAAGCCGTTCCTTACCTTTAAACTAGTACTAATTTAAAAATCAAAAGCTATGAACTCTGAACAAGTAAAAGGAAAATGGAACCAGATCAAAGGAAAGATGAAACAGGAATACGGTATTGCCGTAGACGACGATGCTTCCTTTACGGAAGGTAAATATGAAGAACTTTTGGGCCGTGCCCAAGAGAAAACAGGAAAAGCCAAGGAAGACCTAAAAAAAGAAATTGAATCTTGGTAGTAATACATAAACCCCAAGTCTCCCTTGGGGTTTTTTTATGAAAAAATTCAATAACCGCAAATAAAAAACTATGGAAACGACAAAAGAAAAAGCAAAACAGGAATTTCACGACAATGTAGTAAACCATCTTCAGGATTTATTGGAGAAAAACTACGATGCCGAAGCAGGATATAAGAAAGCCATGGAGCTTTCCAAAAGTGACCACCTTACCAATTTCCTAAAACGCCGCGCAGCACAACGCAGCGAATTTGCCACACAACTGGACAAGGAAATTAGGGACCTTAACGAAACTCCCAAAGAAAAAGGAACCACACAGGGCGCCTTGCACCGTTCTTGGATGAGTTTAAAGGAATCGGTAAGTGGAAACTCAGACGAAGCCGTACTGGAAGAGTGCATCCGTGGAGAGAAATCCAGCGTGGAAGAATATCAAAAAACCTTGGAGAAGCAAGGGTTTACACCGCACCTACAGCAAGTGATTTCCAATCAGAAACAATCCATCGAAAGCATGCTCAATGAGGTACAACGTTTGGAAGACCTTGAAGGATAAGAATACCTATTTACATAGAAAACCGAAGTGACTGCTTCGGTTTTTTTATGCTTTTTATATAGAATTAAATACACCAACTATGAATCTTCGAAAAAAACTAAGCCCAGATCACATGAAGGGGTTTTTCAGTATCAATAAACGATCCATTTACGGCGGACTCATCGCTACGGTGTTTACTGGGGCAGGGGTCTTTGTCCTTGGGAATGTTTCGGGCTATGAAGCCAAACAACTCCTCACCTCTTCCCTACCGGGTATCAATATGCTGTGCAATACCATTGTCCTGGCATCGGCCACTATTTTGGCGTTACTACTAACCCTCTTGGGGATTAGCACCGGAACAAAGTCCCAATTGAAAAGTGCTCACTACCGACAAGTATTGAACATTGCCAAATTCGATACCATTCTTTTTGTGGGGGCACTGATTTTATTCCAGTTTTTCAACATTCCCATTACCGAAGCCGAAAATGTTCCTACTTCCTGGTTTGTGACCATTTATTGGGCCACACTGCTGTTTTCTTCCATCCTTAGCGGAATGATGATTACGGTCATTTTAATGCTTTATACCACTGTGACCAACATCATCAAGATCGTCGGATTGGGAAAAGACCACCACCTTATCTCCAAAGAAGAGATTGAACAGGAGGAAGAATAAGGTATTTATTTATCACCTAACATTTCCGCAACCTTATTATAGGCTTCTTGCGTAAGTACTTCCGTCCAAATAGTAGGTTGCTCCCCACCATAGATGGCAAGATAGGTAACAGAACTGTCCTTGCTAGAGGAATGCCAATGCTCAATATCCTTTTCGCATTTAATAACATCTCCTGCTTTAAGGACGATGGGATCCTTTCCCCTTTCTTGGTAATAGCCCTCCCCTTCTACATAGATCAGTACTTGTGGAGAGGTGTGTTTGTGCCAATCCAAAGTAGAATTTGCCTTAAAGGTCGCTTTGGTAATATTATATCCCAATTCGGTATCATCGTGTAGGATTGCGTTGAGCCACGCCTCCCCAAGATAATGGGTGTTGGGCGCTTTTACGCCTTCTTCCAAATAAGAGGTTACCGCATAAGGACCATCCTGACTCAAAAGATAAAAAGGAAGAAGTAAAAGGAAAATAGATAGGAACTGTTTCATGTTTTCGAAGTTTAATAGGTAATCAAAATTAAGGACTATTGAGGGTTTTGGAATACCAATAGTACTTTTATTCCTACCATTATTACTGATTAGCATAGAAGCATTTGAAAAACTGGGGTTCAATCGCTTATCTTTAACAGTAAATTTACGGAAAATGAAGCGCATTTTAGAAATCAATACTGTTGCCGATTATTGCAAACTTCGGAATTATGAGGTTTTGCACCCTCAGGTGGGTATTGTGGATTTTAACAAGGTGGATATGAATCAATATCCCAATAATTCCTATGATGCATTTCATTACCATTGCTATGCTATATTTCTGAAAGATGCTAAGGGTTGCAAGCTACAATACGGTGGGAAACCCTATGATTATGATGAAGGCACCTTGGTTTTTTTAGGCCCAGGGCAGACCATTCATTTTGGAGGCTATGATCCCAATTATATTCCGAAAGGCTATGTCTTGCTTTTTCATCCAGATTTATTATTGGGCACCTCCCTGGCTTCAAAAATGGAGCAGTATGGGTTCTTCTCCTATGCTACTAATGAAGCGTTACATCTATCTGAAAAAGAGCGAACCATCATTCTAAGTTTACTAGAGAAAATTGAGTACGAGCTCAATCAGAATATGGACAAACACAGTAAAAAGCTAATTGTAGGCAATATTGAAATGTTCTTGGATTATTGCTTGCGCTTCTACGACCGGCAGTTCCTTACAAGGGAAGTAGCACACCAAAGTTCCCTCCAAAAGTTTGACACCTTACTGAATGAGTATTTGGCATCAGACAAACCCCAAGTAGAAGGACTTCCTACGGTTGGCTATTTTGCAGACCAACTGCATTTGTCGCCTAATTATTTTGGCGATTTGGTAAAAAAGGAGACAGGTAAATCGGCTCAGGAGTACATACAAGGGAAGCTAATTGATTTAGCCAAGAAAAAAGTATTTGACCCAAATAAAACCGTGAGTGAAATAGCCTATGAACTAGGATTTAAATACCCACAACACTTCAGCAGGCTTTTTAAACAAAAAGTGGGACATTCCCCACAGGAGTTTAGGAATTTGAATTGACAGAATTTTATTTAAAAAAAATGATTATTTATACGTATCTTATTACAAATTTTATATCATGGCAACATACCAACTCAACGTTAACGGGAAGACCCATTCGGTAGAAGTAGATCCCGCTACTCCAATTCTTTGGGTGCTTCGCGATCACCTAAACCTTGTGGGCACTAAATTTGGCTGCGGCATCGCCCAATGTGGCGCTTGTACCATTCATGTGGATGGCTCGGCAACGAGATCCTGTATGATTCCGGTGTCCTCCATCGGGAACAGTAAAGTCACTACCATTGAAGGCCTTTCAGAAAAAGGCGACCATCCCGTTCAAAAAGCGTGGTTGGAACACGATGTGTATCAGTGTGGGTATTGCCAAGCAGGCCAGATCATGACCGCTTCCGCATTGTTGAATTCGAACCCCAATCCTTCCGATGAGGATATTGAAGCCACCATGAGCGGTAACATCTGCCGTTGTGGCACCTATACGCGTATCAAAGCAGCCATTAAAACGGCTGCCAATAATTCCCTTGAAAGCTAAAATCCAACATTATGACAAAAGTAAGAACAACATTTGGAAGACGTGCCTTCATTAAAAGAGTAGGTATCGCAGGCGGTGGAATGATGATTGGCTTTAGCTGGTTGGCTTCCTGTAAGGAGGCTGCGGAAGAGGAAGTAGTCATGCAAATGCCCGAAGAATGGTTTGAAATCAATGGCTACCTTAAAATTGGGGACAATGGCATCGTGACCATCATGTCGCCCAACCCGGAAATCGGTCAGAATGTAAAAACGTCCATGCCCATGATTGTAGCAGAGGAGCTGGATACCGATTGGGAAAAGGTAATCGTGGAGCAAGCCCCTCTAAATACCGAGCTATTCACCCGCCAATTGGCCGGGGGAAGTCAATCCATCCGTCAAGGTTGGGAAGGCTTGCGCATGGCGGGAGCCACGGCACTGCACATGTTAAAGCAGGCGGCCGCCAATACGTGGCAAGTACCTTTTGATGAAATTACTTCGGAAGCAGGCAATTTGCACCACAAAGCCAGTGGCCAATCGGCACACTTTGGCGAAATGGCTTCCGCAGCGGCACAATTGGACGTGCCTGAAGAAGTGGAATTAAAAGAAAAAACCGACTTCAATATTATTGGGACTTCCCGAAAAAACGTCGATGGAAAGAAAATCGTTACGGGTCAACCACTCTTCGGATTGGATATTCAGAAGGAAGGAATGCTCATTGCCATGATCGTGCACCCTCCTGGCTTCGGAATGCAATTCAAGTCCATGGATGCCTCCAGTGTGAAAAACATGCCGGGGATTAAAGACGTGTTTGTTTTTGATACCTATACGGAAGGGACCCGTAAAAGTTTTGCCGATATCGCTACTTTCAATAAAAAAGTAGCCATTGTAGGGGAAACCACTTGGCAGGTCATGCAGGCTAAAAAAGCGCTTTCCGTAGAATGGGAAAACGCACCCGACGAAACCTTTGAAATCGATTTTTTTGGAAGAACTTCGACTACGGAATATCCTGGCGGACTCGAAAATACACAAAACCACGTCCTAAAAATGGCCGAAATGGCTGCTAAAAAAGGAAACGTGGCACGTGCCGATGGCGATGTGGAAAAAGCCTTTAAAAATGCCGAAAAGGTGATTGAAAAGGATTACTCCTGCCCGTTCCTACCGCACAACACCATGGAACCCATGAATTTCTACGCCCATGTTACGGCAGATCATGCCGAACTCATTGGTCCCATTCAAACGCCCGAGTTTATGGAGCAGAGTGTCGCCGCGCGTTTAGGCCTTACCTTGGAACAGGTCGACATTCAAATGAGCCGTATGGGTGGCGGATTTGGACGAAGGCTCTACGGACATTTCCTTACGGAAGCTGCCGTTATCTCACAACAAGTGAAAGCACCTGTAAAATTGGTGTACACCCGTGAAGACGATATGACCTTCGGAAACTATCGCCCTGCGTATTATGTTCGGTACAAAGCCGGACTCGATAAAGACAATAACCTCATCGCGTTTCATGTTCGGGCGGGCGGGATCCCTGAGAGTCCGTTATTCGCCAACCGTTTCCCTGCAGGTGCTGTTGATAATTACCTAGCCGAAGACTGGACGTTGAAATCCAACGTAAGTGTAGGTGCCTGGCGTGCACCGCGTTCCAATTTTATCGCTGGAGCCGAGCAATCCTTCTTGGATGAAGTAGCCGAACTGGCGGGCAAAGACCCGATTGAATTCCGTTTGGAATTGTTCGAAAAAGCCATGAAGAATCCGGTAGGAGAAAATAATGATTACGAAGCCGAAAGATATGCCGGCGTACTAAAACTGTTGAAGGAAAAAGCCAACTGGGGACAATCCAATACGGGAATCTCCCGTGGTGTGGCTGCGTATTATTGCCATAATTCCTATGTAGCACAGGTAGTGGATGTCGTCATGGAGAATGGACGTCCTCGCGTAGAGAAAGTGGTGAGTACCGTGGACTGCGGAATCGTAGTCAATCCCGATGCAGCGACCAACATGATTGAAGGTGGGGTCGTCGACGGAATTGGACATTCCATGTACAGCGCCATGACCCTGAAGGACGGAGTGCCACAGGCAAGTAATTTTGACAAATACCGTTTGATACGCCACAACGAAGCACCCAAAAGTCAGGAAGTCTATTTTGTACAAAATGATATCGACCCTACAGGATTGGGAGAACCCCCACTTCCGCCCGTAATGGGAGCTTTGGCAAACGCTCTGTACAAGGCGACCGAAAAGCGGCATTATCACCAACCTTTTATATCCAACAAACCCTTTTTAGGCTAAAACGAGGCAAGCTATTTTATGACGCATGAGTTTAGGGACCTGATGGAAACTGCCTTTCATTGGCAAAAGGATGAAATGGTGGTTTTGGCTACCGTGGTGGCCCTCGAAGGTTCTTCCTATCGAAGACCGGGCGTACGTATGATAATCTCGCAATCGGGCCGGATGAAAGGAGCCGTAAGTGGGGGCTGTGTGGAAAAGGAAGTGCTTCGGCAGAGCCAAAGCGTCTTTAAGGAAGGAACCCCTAAGGTGATGACCTATGATGGACGTTTCCGTTTGGGCTGTGAGGGAATATTGTATGTGCTGGTAGAACCTTTGGAAATAAGTGAGGGTTTATATGAAAACCTTCAGACTCATTTTACGGAACGCAAGATGTTTTCCTGCGATTCTCTCTTTCTGAAAGAAGCCGGGATTCATGAAGGGATGGGAACTTTCATTATGTTGGAGGGAACGAAATATGCCCTCTCCCCTAGCCCTTCAGAACCAAATAGCGAAGCATTACAATGTTTCACACAAACTTTCCTGCCTATTTTTCAGTTGTATATTTTTGGTGCCGAACACGATGCAGTTCAGTTGTGCCAAATGGCCACACAGGTAGGCTGGGACGTCCATATAATTGCGCCACCCGATGAAGAAAAAACGATCGATTATTTTAAAGGCGCCCGAAGTCTTGCTACCCCACTCTTTCAAGAGGTAGATGTTTCGGGTATTGACGACCAAACGGCTGTGATGCTGATGTCCCATAGTTTACATAAAGATTTGCAATACCTCTTGCAGCTGATTCATAAAAAACCTGTATACCTAGGTATTTTAGGCCCAAAACACCGTCGGGAGCGTCTTTTTTCAGAATTGCTGAACCTACAACCCGAGGTTCCATTTGACTTTCTGGAAGAGATTCATGGTCCGGCCGGAATTGACATTGGTGCGGAAAGTGCTTCGGAAATAGCCGTATCCATTATCGCTGAGATACTAAGTACCCTCAGAAAAGTAAACCCACAACCGCTACGGAATAAAAAAGGCTCCATTCATGAGTAACCTGGCCATTTTACTACTCGCCGCGGGAGCCTCGAAACGTATGGGAAGCCCCAAACAATTATTGCCTTGGGGGGAAACCCATTTAATTGAGCATCAAATCAATAGCTTACGACTGCTTCAGCTACCGCTTTATGTGGTTTTAGGAGCCAATGCTGAAGAAATTTCCAAAGTTATTACTCATAAAAAAGAGCTGTGTATCTGTGAAAATAAAGATTGGAGCAAAGGTATGGGCCATTCCATTGCCTTTGGCGTTTCAGAAATCCTTTCCCAAAGCCCTTCCGTAGAAGGCATTCTTATTGCTTTGGTAGATCAGCCTTTTATTACTTCTGCACATTACCTGCGTCTAATCAATCATTTTCTTACAAATAAAGAAACTATTATTGTATCCGAATCTAAAGAAGGATATTGGAGTCCGCCAGTGCTCTTCGGAAAGAAGGAGTTTTCAAAATTACAACAACTGGAAGGGGATGAAGGCGCTATGAAAATAATTACCTCACAAAAAGAAAAAGTACAGGCCATTTTGTGCAAGACCAGCTTAGCAGATATGGATACCCCTGAAGCCTATCGAAAGCTTCGGAAGGATCACTAACCCCCAATACGGATCATGCTTCGGTTTTTGGTGTGTTCTTCAGGGTTATTGAAATCTTCAGGAGCAGACAACCCACCGCGCATGGCGAATTTAGAACCCACATTTTCCTGAATAAGTGGCAGGATGTCTTTCCCTTCCCGAAAGGGTGTCAATACATCGGTTTCCGAAGAAGAAAACAAACAGTTTTTCAAGCGTCCGTTTGAGGTAAGCCGTATACGATTGCAGGTATCACAAAAAGGATTGGTTACCGTACTAATAATACCGAAGCTTCCCTTAAATCCCTCAATTTTAAAATTACGGGTGGTGTCATGAGGCGCATCCTTCAACCGTAGCACTTTCCCTTCACCGTAGTGGGCGTTTACCTGCTGTAAAATTTCCTGATACGAAACCGTTTTTTGGCGGTTCCATTGGTTTCCATCGAAAGGCATAAATTCAATAAACCGAACAATAAGCGGGTATTTTTCGGAGAGTTGTATGAAATCCATAATCTCATCGTCGTTTACTCCCTTCATAAGTACGGCATTGATTTTCAACCGGAAACCTGCTTCCAAAAGTTTGAAAATATTGCGATACACTTCCGCAAAATAATCCCGAAACGTAATTTTCTTGAATTTTTCAGCATTTAAGGTGTCCAGGCTTAGGTTGATGGTTTTTACACCGTGTGTTTTAAGTAAGTCAAAGTGCCGATCAATGCTAATACCGTTAGTCGTAATGGAAAGGGTGACCGGAAGGGTAGCCAACCGACTCAAAATTTCTGGAAAATCCTTTCGTAATAAGGGCTCTCCACCGGTAAGCCGGATTTTGGTCACTCCTTGATCCACAAAAATTTTGGCAATTTCGAAAACCTCTTGGGCATTCATAAGATGCGCTTTGGGTGTGAGCGGCACGCCTTCTTCGGGCATGCAATAGGTACACCTCAAATTGCAACGTTCTGTGAGGGAAATACGCAAATAGGTATGTGTTCTCCCATGGGAATCGGTGATATGTTTCGAGGTTTCCTTCATCTTAATGCTTTGCTCCCTTCACAATATCGAATACATGTAATACTGCTGGAAAAATGGCTTGAAGGCATTCTTCAGAGCCTTTGGTGGATCCGGGCAGTGCCAAAATAAGAGAATCGCCTATCATTCCCGCTACACTTCTGGAAAGCATGGCATACGGTGTCCGGTTTTGCCCAAAGCTTCGCATGGCCTCTTCCACTCCAGGAATGGGTCGCTCCAATAAAGGACGCAACGCTTCTGGAGTCATATCCCGCGGTGAGAGTCCGGTTCCTCCAATAAAAATAATCAAAGGGATTTCTTCCTTGGTTCCTTTTTCAACCCAGTTTCGTATTGCGGAAGTTTCGTCGGGGATGACGTCGTATTGCGCTGTGGTCACATTCCAATTTTTAAGGAGCTCCATCACATTCTTTCCCGCTTTGTCTTCCTTTTCCCCTTTCGATACCGTATCGGAACACACCACCACATAGGCCTTAATTCCTTTAGGTAAGTTCTTTACATCCGACTTCCCTCCTTGTTTTTGAAGTAATTTGATATGATGAATCTCCACTCCCTTATCGATAGGCTTCAGCATATCGTATAGATTGAGGGCCACAATACTGGCTCCATGCATCGCTTCTACTTCTACACCTGTTTTATAAATGGTTTTCACCGTCATGAGAACAGTAATTTCCAATCCGTTGATCTCATACGCTATATGGGCATATTCAATAGGAAGCGGATGGCAATCGGGAAGCAGCTCGGGCGTTTTTTTAATGCCCAATAATCCCGCAGCACGGCTCATTTCAAAAACATTGCCTTTTGGGACTTGACCATTTTTAATCGCCTCAATGGTTTGAACGTGACTTACCTTAACAACCGCTTGCGCAACTGCCGTTCTTAGTGTGTGCTGTTTGTGGGTAATATCTACCATACTTAGTTATTGATTTTCCATTGATAAGAAGCATCTTCAAAGAGTTCCTTTCCGAAGATAGGTACCTTAGCTTTAATTTCGTTGACCAAGTAAGGGAGCGCTTCAAAAACCGTGGTTCTATGGGCGGCAGATACAAATACGAAAATACACAGCTCCCCTGCCTTCACCGTTCCCAAACTATGGTGAATATGCAAACAATGAATGGGAAACTTTTCAAATACCCGTTCCTTGATCTCATGACAAACCTGATTGGCCATTTCCTCTTGGGCCGTAAATTCGATAGCCGTAACGGTCTTCCCATTCACTTCATCGGCACGCACTTGGCCCATAAAAATATCATGCGCCCCGATTCCCGTTTTGGATTGGTGCTTCTCGATGGATTCCGCAATAAAAGAAGGCGGAATGGCCCCTTGTTTAAAGATGTTTTTAATCTGCTTCTCTTTCATAGTGTTTTTTTATCCAATAGCGTATTGTTTCTGCCCCTTCCTGAAGGCTATAACATTGGGTGATTCCGTATGATTGTGCTACTTGAACCGCTGTCTGACTCCGAACACCCGACTGACAAAAAAAGATTTTGGGCCGTGTTTCTTTCTGAAGGCTAGCGAATTTTTCCCTTTCACTTAAAGGTACATGAATTAGTGGAAATGGAGCGGTTATTTTTGGAGATTCTCCTACTTCCCTTACATCAATCCAGATATAGTCTTTAGGGGAGTTGATTTGCTGAAGGGATAGGATAGGAGTTTCACAAGGAGCATCCTCTAGTACTTCAGGCGTCCCTGCCTCTATTATTTTCTGAATTTCCTTTTCATTTCGTTGGAAAGAAAGAAGTTGTTGCCGATGTTCCAATACATTGTAATACAGTATTTTTCCATTTAGAATACTTCCTAGGTTCAGTATTATTTTTAGGGCTTCCATGGCCTGAAACATCCCTATAATTCCGGGGAGCAACCCTAAAACCCCTATTTCGTTACAATTGGGCACCTCTCCCGCTTTGGGAGGCTTCGGAAACAAGCATCGATAGGTAGGCCCATTCTGGTAATTAAAAACCGAAACCTGCCCTTCAAATTTGTACAAGGCCCCAAAAACCATGGGTTTATTCAGTAAAACACAAGCATCACTAATTAAATAACGCGTTTGAAAATTATCGGTTCCATCCATAATTACCTCATAATCTGAAAGGATTTCCCGATAGTTTTCAAGGGTCAATCGGAATGGATACGCTTTTACGGAAACCGCTGGATTCATCCCCTGAAGCTTCTTTTGGGCGCAAAGCGCCTTATTCTTTCCAATGTCAGCATCGGTATATAAAATTTGACGGTGTAAATTGGACAAGGAAACCACATCAAAATCCACGATCCCTATATGCCCCACCCCTGAAGCTGCCAAATACTGAAGAATGGGACATCCCAAGCCACCGGCACCCACTACCAATATACGGGCTTGGGACAGCTTTTTCTGGCCTTCGAGACCAATTTCAGCAAGTTGGATATGTCTTTGGTATCTTTCGTTCATCAGCCACCGGAAAAAGGGGGAAATACTTCTATATTTTGATGGGTAAGCACGGTTTCTTCAGTAAGAAGCGCATTATTTTGCGCTAATTGATACGGAATAGCTTTCATTTTTGGATAGTGATTATTTAAAAGTTCCCGAATCCCTGATGCGGAATTCCCGTCTACTTCAATGGTTTCCGAAGCCGTTCCCGTAATCTCCGTGAGTTGTCCGTAATAGGTTACTGTAATTTTCATTTTTAAAAAAACAAAAGTTTTAAAGAAGCCGTGGTTAAAACCAGAGCCAAAAAATACTCCAAAAATTGGGGCGTCCATTTTTTACTGCCTAGATAGCTACCGGCCATTCCCCCTACTACTGCCACCAAAACCATGACTGCCGCAAAAGGCTCCAGCGTGACACCCGTGCTAAACTGGCCTAAAAGTCCGGAGGCCGAATTTACCCAAATAAAGAGGGCCGAAACTGCCGCCGCTTCTTTCATGTTTCCCCAATGTAGTAAAAGTATCAAGGGCGTTAAAATAATTCCGCCACCAATTCCTATCAATCCCGAAAAAAATCCGACGGCAACTCCCACCAGCAATCCTTGATAGATTTTCACTTTTTTTACTTCAGCATCTTTGACCTCCCCTTTCCACAACATTCTGGCAATAGCAAACAACAGTAATACCCCCAATACTTTTTTATAGAGGCTAGGTTCCAAACTTAAAGTGCCCCCTAGAAACGCAGCAGGTATGGAGCCTATGGCAAATGGAACAAATAAAGATAATTTAAAATGGCCTGCCTTGTAATAGTAATAAAAGGAGATTCCTGCTACAAAAAGGTTTAATAAAAGTGCCGTTTGCTTCATCATATCGTTCGGAAAAGCAAAAAGTGCCATCAAAGCGAGGTATCCACTCGCCCCACCATGACCTACACTGGCATATAGAAATGAAACGATGGGTAAAACCCCTAAAAAAATAAGCAAAGTTCCTGTTTCTAGTCCCATACTAAAAAAATCAAGGTAATAAATAGATTTTTACAAGACTTCCAGAAGTTACTTTGGTACAATTTTCAGGAATATAAATGAGGGCATTGGCTTCGGTAAAACTCAATACCATGGAAGAATTTTGCTGGGTTAATTCAGTTACCCGATTTCCCTCGACAAGGGCTTTTAAAAATAAGGCACGGCCAAAAGGATTTTTAATTTCCATGGCTGTGGGAAGTTCCAAAGAGGTCAACCCTGGCTGATTCCTTCCACACAATTGGTCAATTAAGGAATACCCATATACATACAGGCACGTGAGTGTAGATGCTGGGTTTCCAGGTAGTCCCAATACATACGTTTGGTCTTTAGAACCAAAATACAAGGGTTTTCCAGGTTTCTGGGCGACTTTGTAGAAATGTTCCTGTACCCCCAAATGGGTCAAAGCTTTTCCCACAAAATCATAGTCCCCTACCGATATTCCACCGGAAACAAGTATGACATCTGAAGTTTCCAGCAACTCGGCTAAAGCGGCTTTAGTAGCCTCAATGCTATCCGGAACTTGGCGTATTTTGTGTGGTTGCATACCTTTTTGTTGAAGTGCTGCAGCCATGAGGGTACTATTGCTTTCATAAATTTTTCCGGGCGGAAGGGCGTTTCCTGCAGACACCAACTCATTTCCCGTAACCAAAATAGAAACCTTAGGGGTTTTGGTTACCGAAACTTCAGTTATTCCAAAGCTTTTTAAGAGTCCTATTGCAGAAGGGTTTAGAGTCATTCCTTTGGAAAGGGCTAAAGCTCCTTTTTTAATTTGCTGACCAATCTCGCGAATTTGATTTCCTTCGGAAGGGTTTTCAGAAAGAACAATCATGTTTTCCTGAACGTTTACTTTTTCCTGCATCATTACGGCATTGGCCGTATCGGGTACCCAAGCTCCTGTAAAAATACGAACTGCCTCACCTGGTTGAAGCACATACGGATGGGAATCGCCTGTTTTCACCTCTCCAACCACCGTATATTCCAATGAATCATGAAGGTGAAGGGCATATCCATCCATAACCGATTGCCGAAAGGGTGGTAAGGGTATGGGAGCTAAAATAGCTTCAAATAAAATACGTCCCAAGGAGTCTTCAACGGGAATCCGCTCTGAAGTAGTTCCGGGAGTAACTTTGGCTTTAAGTATGGCTAGGGCTTTCGCTACAGAAATCATGGTATGGGTAAATTCAAATATAATGATAAGCAAAATAGGAAGTAGCCCTAGTCCCTTCTTTTAACTTTTTATACTAAAAAAACCTCTTTTTCAAGAGGTTTTATGCTTAGTGGGAATGATCGGATTCGCTTTCGGTTTTAACTTCCTTAAGGGCCATTCCGCAGACACCGCATTTGGCATCTTTATCGGTATAGGTCTTGTCCCCTTCACATTTCATAGGGCATTGATAGTGGGTCATTGCTACTTCTTCGGTGTTGGTTTCCACTTCGTTTTTAGCACCGTCCTTACAGCTGGTAAGGCTAAAAGTTGCTACTGCAAAAATTAAAAGTATGTATTTCATAATTATGGTTTATTGAAATTTATCGAATCCAAATTTTTTCAATCCTTTATGGCTAATCTTGATCGCTTCCAAAGGATTTAATTCCCAAGTCATGTCTTGTTCTACAATGTAGTATTTTAATCCGGAAACCTCCTTCTTTTCTAGAATTCTTCCGAAGTCGATCGTTCCTTCACCTACGGGTGCAAACTTTCCTTCTTTATCCATATCCTTTACATGCCACATTTTGAAACGACCAGGATACTTCTCAAAATACGCTACAGGATCCTTCCCCGCAGCGGTAATCCAGTACAAGTCCAATTGGAAGTTTACAGTATCAGCGCTTGTATTTTCAAGGAAATAATCCATAGGAACCACACCTTTGCTATTTTCCACAAATTCGAAATTATGGTTGTGATAGAGTAATTCCAGACCTGCATCTTTACATTTTTTGCCGATGGTATTGAACACTTCCGTAAGCCATTCCACATCTTCAGACATGCCCATGGTCATGGTTTCCTGATCGAAAGTAAAATGTCCCATAGGTGGGATTGGAATCACAAAATACTGAAAACCGGCAGCCTTGGCATCTGCAATAAGCTGATCGGCATTATCCAAAGTTACCATGGCGAAGTGCGAACTCACAGGCACCAATCCAATGGAGGTAAGATATTCCTTGAACTCTGAAGGCTCCATTCCGTAGAACTTTCCTTCGTTGTAACCCGTTGCTTCAATATATTTATAACCAATATTGGCGACTTCCTGAAGGGTTTCCTTAGGATTTTCATTCATTAAATCACGAACCGTGTATAAGGTAGCCCCTCCATAGGTTTCCTGTGCTTGGACCGTTACTGAAGCCAATATCATTAAAAGGATCAGTTTCAGGGTCAAAAAATGGTATTTTTTCATGGTAAAGTATTTTGAACTGTAAATGTAACCTAAATTTTTCAGAAGCAATAATGAAAAAAAGGCCCTTTAGTAAAGGCCCCTTTTAAAATGACTCCGCAATGAGGGATTAATAAAAATCAACGCCACCCGAGCTAATATCGTACATAGCGCCCACAATTTTAATCTCTCCTTTTTCCTCCATCTCCTTTAAAATGACGCTTTGGCTTCGAATATTGTCCAGGGTCATTTCTACGTTCTTCTTAGAAACTGCATCTACAAACTCGAGGTTGGAAGAATTTCTTTTCTCTTTCTCTTGTGGTTCCTCTACCGCATATACTGCGGGCTCAATTTTATTGATAAGTGCGGTTAAGTTCCCCATTCTGGCATGGTCACAAGCTCCTTTTACCGCACCACAACTGGTATGTCCCAAAACCACGATAAGCTTTGTACCGGCCAATTTACAGGCAAACTCCATGCTTCCTAGGATATCCTGGTTCACAAAATTACCGGCAATGCGGATACTGAAAATATCCCCAAGGCCTTGGTCAAAAACCAATTCGGCCGAAACCCTCGAATCGATACAGCTTAAAATAGTCGCAAAAGGAAATTGGCCTTCGGCAGTGTCGTTCACTTGTTCCAATAAGTTTCGATTGGCTTTCAAATTATTTTGAAATCGAACATTCCCTTCCTGCAAGAACTTTAAGGCCTTGTCTGGGGTCATGGTCGATTGTGTTTCTCTAGTATGTGCTTTCATATTATGATGTTTTTTTTCTAAGTTTAAAAAATTCGATATAACTCTCTGGATTTTCGATTTCCCCCCTTTCAGAAATCAATTTAATGGTAATATCCCTATTTCTGGCTTTTTCTGAAAAGTCTTCTAGGATTTCAATGATATCATTATCCAAATAACGGGTTTTTCGAACATCCAATTCCAGATAGCTATGCTCTTTCAATCTATCGAGTTCTTTCAGAATGGCACCTTTGTTCATAAAGGTCACTTCTTCCGCTAAGGTCATTTTTACACGTTTATGTCCATCCCCTTTTTCTTCGATGTGAAGAAAATGGGAGTTTTGATAGCTTTTAATTAAAACGACCACGATTCCTACTGCTAGTCCCAGTCCAATTCCTTTTAGTAAATCTAAAAATATAAGTCCTAAAACAGTAACAATAAAAGGAATAAACTGTTTCCAACCCGCTTGGTACATTTTTTTGAACAATGAGGGTTTTGCCAATTTATATCCTACTACCAATAAGATCGCAGCTAATACAGACAACGGAATTTTATTGAGTAATGCCGGAATCAACATGACCGAAATTAATAAAAAGAAACCGTGGATGATGGCCGAAACCTTGGTTTTCCCTCCCGATTGGATGTTGGCCGAACTTCTTACAATTACTTGCGTAATAGGCAATCCACCTATTAAGCCCGAAAGAACATTTCCGGTTCCCTGTGCCAACAATTCCCTATTGGTAGGCGTTACGCGCTTTTCTGGATCCAGCTTATCGGTCGCCTCCACACACAATAACGTCTCCAAACTTGCCACTAGGGCAATAGTGAAAGCCGTAATCCAAACATCGGTATTCGATATGGCAGAGAAATTAGGAAAGGTAAATTGAGCTAAAAAAGAATCAACCCCCTCTGGTACAGGCACCTTAACCAAGTGCTCTTTTGTAATGGCAAACTCGGTACCGCCTGTCACCGAAAAGAAAATAATCCCTAAAACTACAGCCACTAAAGGCCCTTGAATCAATTGAAATATTTTAGCTTTTTTAGACAGTACTTTTTCCCATAAGATCAATATCAGTAATGCGATCACTCCAATTACCGTAGCCCCAAGACTAATGTAGTTGGTCATATTAATTAATTCTGAAAAAGTATTTTCACCATCGGGCTGTAGAAACGAGAAATCACCCTCAGGATCGGCATCATATCCAAAAAAGTGAGGGATTTGTTTCAGGAAGATAATGATCCCAATACCGGTTAACATCCCTTTAATTACAGCCGAAGGAAAGTAATATCCAATAATTCCTAACCGAAGTAATCCAAAAATCAATTGTATCACGCCGCCCAGAACAACAGCAACTAAAAAGTTTTCATAGCCGCCCAGGGTTCCAATAGCTGCCAATACAATAGCTGCAAGTCCAGCTGCAGGACCACTAACCCCTATTTGGGAGCCACTTAAGGAACCCACCACTATTCCTCCAATAATTCCTGCAATGAGACCAGAAAAAAGAGGAGCTCCACTAGCCAGCGCAATCCCCAAACAGAGGGGCAACGCAACAAAAAATACAACGATACTTGCAGGTAAATCGTTTTTAATATATTTAAACATATATAAAGAATTTTCCTAAATGAATAGGATTAATATTTATTCTGAAGAGATCTTATATCAAACTATTTCGGGAGGGGGAAGAATGATTTCGAACGTAAGGAGGGTTTGGTTCCCTAAATAATAGTAGTTACTTATTTGAGCAGCATCGTTCACTGAAACCTGAAGGAAGTCCCCATAGACAAACAAGTCGTTTTCACCAATTAATTTGGCTTCTCCATTTTTTTGATGCTCGGTAGTATTTTCCTCTTCGTTCGAGGCCTTCACCACCATTTTGTACCAATCTTCTGCTACAAATGGAGTGATGGTAGGCGTTAACAAAGAGAGTACCATCAAAAAAGAAAATACTATTTTAATATTTTGGGTTCTCATAAAATTAAAGTTAAATCTAAGAAAATTTAGAATACTGTTAAAATTATTGCACATCTTATTAAAAATTTGCGTTTTAATTCAATTTTATAATTCTAATAGGAGAGTATGATTATATTTACGCTTAAAATACAAACCATGAAATATTTATTGCTTACCCTTTTTGCGCTCGGATTGGTTTCCTGCAATTCTGCCCAAAATACCGTTTCCTCCAAAAAGGACCGAACAGATTATGCGCAAACCATAACTGCGGAAGACTTGAAAGTACTTCTCTACGAATTTTCAGACGATAAAATGCAAGGAAGAATGACCGGCGAGCCTGGACAGAAAATGGCCGCCGAATTCTTAAAAGATTTCTATGTAACCCACGGAATTGCCTCTCCTATCGCAGAAGGGGACTACTTTCAGGAAATTCCTGCTTCGTACTTTAGCCGAAGAAGAGATGCAAAAGCTTCCGAAAATGTAGTTGCTTTCATTAAAGGCTCTGAAAAACCAGACGAAATTGTAGTGCTTTCCGCCCATTATGATCATGTTGGCATGAAGGATGGTGAAATTTATAATGGTGCCGATGATGATGGTAGTGGCACGGTAAGCTTATTGGAGATGGCAGAAGCTTTTAAGATGGCCGTAAAAGACGGGAACGGCCCTAAGCGTTCCATTCTATTTTTACACGTAACAGGCGAGGAAATAGGCTTGTATGGTTCAAAATATTACACCGAACATCCTATTTTTCCCTTGGAAAATACGGTGTGCGACTTAAATACCGATATGGTGGGACGTATCGACCCTGATAAAAAGGATACACCCAATTATATTTATCTTATAGGAAGTGACAAATTGAGCCAAGAGCTACATGATCTTTCCGAAATGGTTAACGAAAAATACATTAACCTAGAACTGGATTATACCTATAATGATGATAATGACCCCAATCGTTTCTACTACCGAAGTGACCATTACAATTTTGCCAAAAATAATGTCCCTATCATTTTTTATTTCAATGGTGTGCACGAAGACTATCATCAGCCAACAGATACCCCCGATAAAATTGAATACGAATTGCTGGCCAAAAGAGCCCAGCTTATTTTTCAAACGGCTTGGGAAGTAGCCAATAGAGAAGAAAGAATTACCGCAGACAAATTGAAATAACCCTTACTATAAGAACATAAAAAAGCCTCCAAATAGGAGGCTTTTTTTATTGGGTGGAAGACCGGGTTCGAACCGGCGACCTCTGGAACCACAATCCAGCGCTCTAACCAACTGAGCTACAACCACCGTATATGTGTTTGCTTAAATAGCGGGTGCAAATATAAATGAATTTGCCACTTCCTACAATAGTTTTAAAAAAATTAAATTAAATCTTCCAACGAATTTACGGCCGGGTATCGCTCTACCGTAAATCCTTCCCCATATTCGGTGCCGATAAGCCTTCCCAAATTGCGGTTGCGATAACTTAAACTTTCCATGGTATTTTTAGAAGAAATAGGGGTTTCGGGTTCTTCACTATTGGCATCGAAAAACTGACTCTTATAAGCAAATACAGCTTCCAACTTTTTCTCCATAAAACCTGAAACATCGACCACAAAATCGGGCTCTAATTCTTTCCACTGAATGTAGTGATATACCTGCTTGGGCCGCCATTCTTTTTGGTGGTTCCCTTCATGGATGGTTTCAATTTTTCGCAGTCCGCTTAAAAAACAAGCATCACTTACCAATTTACTTCCTTTACCGTGATCTATATGCCGGTCATCTATGGCATTACACAAAACGATGTCTGGACGGTATTTCCGTAAAATTTTAATCACTTCCAATTGAGTTACGTGATTATTTACAAAAAAACCATCCGAGAAAGCCAAATTATGACGCATCACCACACCTAATATTTTTGCGGCTTCCTGCGCTTCTTCATCCCTAATTTCGGCACTGCCCCGCGTTCCCAATTCGCCACGGGTTAAATCTAAAATTCCTACTTTCTTACCCAACGAAATTTCTTTTGCCAAGGTAGCACCACAGCTCATTTCAACATCGTCGGGGTGGGCACCTATGGCGAGTATATCCAGTTTCATAACTTATAAGTTCTTTATTTCTTTCTTTGCCACTGCTTCAAAAGCCTGTTGCAAATCGGCAATTAAATCCTTTTTATTTTCTATCCCTACGGAAAAACGCAATAACCCATCTGCAATTCCTTGTCGCTCTCGTTCTTCCGAAGAAAGCAAGGAATGTGAAGTTTTGGTAGGCGATAAAATGGTGGATTCTACACCCGCCAAGCTCATGGAGGGCTTGATTAAGATAAGGGATTTTACAAACTTCTCTGGGTTTAATGAAGGTATCAATTCAAATGAAAGCATTCCCGTGAAACCATTCATTTGCCGCTTGGCCAACTCATAGTCGGGGTGACTTCGTAACCCTGGATAATAGACCTTATCCACCAACGGGTGGTTATCCAACCACTTGGCAAGACGCTTTGCATTTCGGTTCTGCGCTTTCACTCGAATACCCATGGTTTTGATACTTCGTTCCAATAGCCATACGGTGTAATCACTTAAACTTCCGCCCAAATTTTTTCCTAAATTCCAGATGCGATCCATGTGCTCTTGGGACGCTGCCACTGCTCCAGCACAAATGTCACTATGTCCTCCCATATACTTGGTGGCACTATGAATAATAATATCCATACCAAAATCGGCCGGATTTTGGTTAATAGGTGATGCAAAAGTATTGTCGATCATGGAGACCAAACCATGGGCTTCAGCCAAGTCTGCAATCATCTCCAAATCGGTTAGGAGCATCAAGGGGTTGGAAGGTGTTTCAACATATATAACCTTGGTATTGTCTTTTATTTTTGAAGCAAAATCCTCCTCCGCAAAACCTTCCGTAAAATCATATTCTATACCATATTTGGGAAACTCTTCCACGATAAAATTGTAGGTCCCCCCGTAAATGGTTTTTTGCACCACTACGTGATCTCCTTTTTGAAGAAACGCCAGCATACTAGTACTCACCGCCGCCATGCCGCTACCAAAAATCATCCCTGCTTCACAATGTTCCAGGGCCGCAATTTTTTTTCCTAACGCTTCTTGATTAGGAGTATTGAAATACCTAGGATACCTTTTCACATCTACATCTTCGTACGCGTAAGAACTAGACATATATAACGGGGAAATCGCCCCCTGAAATTGTTCATCCTTCACCTCACCTACGTGTGTACAAACGGTATTTACTCCTAACTTTTTGGGTTTCATGTTATTTGGTTTTTAGGGCTTTAAAAGTATAAAATCCTGCTTAGGTTTGCTATCTTTGAAGAATGAAAGTTTTGTTAATAAACATCAAGGAACTCCTGCAAGTAAGGGACGAAGCTCCACTAATGGTAGCTGGAGCTGCGATGAAAACCCTCCCTTCGCTCAAAAATGCCTGGCTCTTACTAGAGGAAGGCCTAATTTCAGATTATGGCACCATGGACAGCGTGCCCGATGTGGGCTTTTCGAAAACCATTAATTGCGCTGGAAAAATAGTGCTTCCCACTTGGTGCGATAGCCATACACATATTGTATATGCGGGAAATCGGGAGCAGGAATTTGTAGATCGAATTAACGGACTCACCTATCAGGAAATTGCCGAAAAAGGCGGTGGTATTTTGAATAGCGCTACCAAACTTCAGGAAACACCAGAAGACATCCTTTTGAAAGAATCTGCCCAGCGTTTGGAAGAAATGATTCAAATGGGAACGGGTGCTGTGGAAATAAAAAGTGGCTACGGACTCACCCCAGAAGCGGAAATGAAAATGCTTCGGGTAGCCAAAAAATTGGGGGAGAGATACCCGATCCCCATTAAAACTACTTTTTTAGGAGCACATGCGGTTCCTTTAGCCTATAAAAACAACAAAAAAGGATACATCGACTTGATTTGCAACGAGATGCTTCCGAAGATTGCCGAAGAAGGCTTGGCCAATTATATTGATGTGTTTTGTGAAGAAGGCTATTTTTCGGTAGCAGATACCGAACGAATCCTTTCCGAAGGAAAAAAATACCAGCTCATCCCAAAAATACATGTCAACCAATTCAATGTAATAGGCGGTGTGGCAGCTGGTGTGAAATATAATGCCCTAAGCGTGGACCACCTTGAACTACTTAGCGATGAGGATATTGCCGTGTTACAATCTTCACATACTATGCCAGTTGCCCTTCCCGCTTGTTCTTTCTTTTTAAGTATTCCTTATACCCCCGGCAGAAAAATTATTGATGCCGGACTTCCCTTGGCGGTGGCAACCGACTTTAACCCTGGGTCCTCCCCTACCGGGAACATGAATTTTGTTGTAGCAGCTGCTTGTATCAAGATGAAACTTACACCCGAGGAAGCCATTAATGCTGCCACCCTAAATGGCGCCTATGCCATGGGTATTAGTGAAACCCATGGAAGTATTACACGTGGGAAAGTGGCTAATATCATGATTACGCAAGAGGTTCCTTCGTATGGGTTCCTGCCTTATTCCTTCGGAAAGCACTACATTGAACAAGTGATTTTAAACGGAAAGGTTTTATAATCCCAATTCCTCGATTCGTAGGTTTCTGAATTTTTGTATCTTTAAAAGAAAAAGAAACTATGAAAACCAAAATCCTTATTATCGCTTTGGCTGTTGCTATTGGGAGTTGTAAAAACGAAACCAAAAAAGAGTCGACCGTAGCTAACGCTGAATCCAACGAAGTAGCAACAACAACAGAACAAGACACTTCCCGTTCATTTGAGATTCACCCTATTTCGCATGCGACAATGGTACTGGAATGGGCTGGCAATGTACTCTATGTAGATCCTGTAGGAGGTGCCGAAGCTTTTGCCAATCAACCCGAACCTAACCTCATCTTTATTACCGATATCCATGGCGATCACTTGAATGTGGAAACCTTGGAAGCCATCAAAACCCCCAATGCAAAAATCATTGTGCCGCAGGCCGTAGCCGACAAATTACCGGAATCCCTGAACAGTCAGGTGGTGATCCTAAACAATGGGGAGATCCAGGAATTCATGGGATTTTCTGTAGAAGCGATTCCTATGTACAATCTTCGGGAAGAAGCCCTAAAATTTCATGAAAAAGGACGTGGCAATGGCTATGTTATTGAAAATAAGGGTAAGAGAGTGTACGTTTCTGGAGATACTGAAGACATCCCCGAAATGAGATCCTTGAAAAACATCGATGTAGCTTTTGTGTGTATGAACCTTCCCTACACCATGACTGTAGAAAGTGCTGCCAGTGCGGTTTTAGATTTCCAACCTAAAACGGTGTATCCTTATCATTACCGTGGCACTGACGGTTTAAGCAATGTTGGAAAATTTAAGGAATTGGTAAACGAAGGCAACAGTACTATAACCGTAAATCAACTGGATTGGTATAAAAATGCCAACTAATTTCATCTTACAACTTTCTTGTTGTGAATTAGTTATGACACCTCACTCGTATTTTTAAAAAAGTTAGGTTGTCGCAGACCATTTTTTCCCCTATTTTAGTTGGCAATAACAAACCAAATGAACATCAATTCCCCCAAATTTATGTTTACAGCTGGGCTGTGGCTCATGCTAGTGATTCCGCTTTTTTCCCAAGAAGGTCGTATTCAGGAAATACAATCCCTTTATGAGCAAAGTAAAAAGTTTGGGAATTATCCAGATAGTCTCTGGCAGTATGGAGAAAAAATCCTTTCCCTTTCTGAAGAAAACAACTCTTTTGGACAGCTTACCGGATATTATTTAAAGGGCTATTCTGAATACAAAAAAGGGGATTTCAAAAAAAGTGTGCCTTTATTCGATACTGCACTCACACATTATAAAAAAACCATTAACGACCATTACCCTGAAACCATCAAGGTATTTATTAGCCGTGCAACAGCCTATGGTCGTATGGGAAAAAATGACAGCGCCGATGTAGCATTTGAGCGTGTAATTACCCTTGCAAAAGAACACCAGGATTTTGATGCCCAGGCTACGGCATACAACGGTCTGGGTATTGGTGAAAAAAACAAGGGGAATTACCAAAAGGCCATCGAATACTACCAAAAAGCTTTCGAAAATTGGGAGAAAGCGGGTAATAAAGGAAAACTCACCTTTGTCCTTATGAATATTGGCATTGCCCAATCGGGTATTGGCAATCATGAACAAGCACACCAAAGTTTCATGGAGGGCTTAAAAATTGCCCAAGAAACAGGTCATAAAGAAAATGAATACCGAATGTACAATAACATTTCGGTAAATCTTTCGGTGATGAAAAAAACCGACTCAGCTCGCTACTACCTTCATAAAGTTGTTCCGTTTTATAAGGAACGAAATATGAAAATGCCCTTGTTTTTGGCTTATCAAAATTTGGGGAAAAGCTTTGTGGAAGAGGCCAAAATGGATAGTGTCTTCTACTATATTGAAAAGGCTGAAAAAGGTTTTACCTCGCTGAATTATGAAAACGGATTGATGGAGTTGGATTATCTTGCTGCTGAAGCCTACCTTACAAACAATCAATACCAAAAAGCGCTAGACCACCTGGAAGAAGCCGAAACCTGGGCCAGAAGCCAAAAAATGGATAATTACCTTGCCAATATTTACAATTTTAAAGCCGAAGCGTATGAAGGCTTGGGAAGGTACGACAAAGCTACCGAGAGTTTAAAACTAGAGGATTCCCTAAAACAACTTAAGTACACTAATGATAATTCAAAATCCCTAAATGAATTATTAACGAAACATCAGGTAAATCGGAAAAACGAGGAGATAAATAACCTTTCCCAGGAAAATAGCTTTTATAAATCTACTGCCTTCATTGTGGGGATCATTGCATTGGTAGTGGTTTCCCTTTTACTTTTCTACGGAAAAAGATTCCGAAGCTCTCAAAAGGAACTCAAGGACTTAAGAAAACGGTTTGAAACCTACCACCATAAAGCCCAAGAAAACACTTCCAACCTATATGCCTTGAAAAGCAAGGCCGTGGTAAAGATTGAAAAACTAATGTATGTAAAATCTGATGGACATTATGTAGAGTTTTATACCGAAGGCGAGCCTAAACCCGAAATAGATCGCAATGCGCTCAAGGAAGTTCTTTTGCAATTGGAAGGTGAAGGTTTTGTGCAAATACACAAATCGTATCTGGTCAACCTTCAGTACATCCGTATTATCAATTCGACCAAAATCATGCTCCAGGATGGAACCTGGCTTCCTCTTTCCCGAACTTACAAACCCCGATTAAAAGAAACATTGATTACACGAACCCCGGAATAAATGATTTCCACCTTTCCTGTTATGTCGCAAAACTTGCATTTCGTGACAAAAACCTTCTTTTTCAACTTAGGAATGAGTGTTTGTGGTGATAAGTTCATCGCAGTTGGTGACATACATTTTTAATCCTAACCATGCTGAAGTAGATTCGTTTACGAACAAACAAACCAATCTAAATTAAAGCAGATGTTACAACTAGCCAATCCCGTAATACCTATTTCTGAAACTTACGACGAAGTTCCCGCTACAAAACCTTCCCATTTTCCAATTCAATTTGGGAAGGCGATCAAAATTTGGAACAAGCTTTTGTCCGATTTAAAACACAGGGGAATTTATCAAGACCACATCGAGAATTTAACCGATCAGGAATGTGCCATTATTCAATTGATAGCCGAAGGGCTTCAAAGCAAGGAAATCGCCCAACAACTATGCATTTCCAAACATACCGTGCAAACCCATAGAAAGAATATTTATCGAAAATTGGAAACCGACTCCATCGCCGATATCATCAAAATTTCATTTTTGTTATAATTTAAAGTACGCTTAATTTCTTCGGAAGCATTGCTTTTGGTAAATTCCCTACTTTTACCAAAAAGTATCCATATGGCAAAAATCAACACCCTTATTTTCGATTTGGGAGGGGTTCTTATCGACTGGAACCCAGAATATGTTTTTTTAAAGGAATTCCGTGGTAACCGCAAAAAAATGGAGTGGTTCCTCAATGAGGTGTGTGCTTGGGAATGGAACATGAATCAGGATGCCGGTTACCCACTTGATAAGGCCACCGAAGAACGGGTTGCCCTGTTTCCGGAACATGAAAACCTTATTCGCATGTATTATGGCCGATGGGAAGAAATGTTGGGGTATGCCCACGAAGACACTCTAGAGATTTTAAATGCCGCAAAAAACCATCCCGAATATCAAATTTATGCACTTACCAATTGGAGTGGCGAAACCTTTCCGAAGGCATTAGCTAAATTTCCTTGGCTGCAATGGTTTAAAGGCATTTTAGTAAGTGGGGACGAAGGCATGCGAAAACCCTTTCCTGAAATTTATGAATTACTGCTCTCAAGATACGACATCAATCCAGCTGAAGCGGTTTTTATAGACGATAGCCAAAAAAATATTATGGGTAGTGAAGCCGCTGGTATAAAAGGAATCCATTTCACTGATGCCAACAGTCTTTCAATTGAGCTGCAAAAACTGGGAGTACATTTATGACATTCTTAAAAGGAATGATTTCAAAATAAGAATTTCATAATTTTTAAAAGAGCCCTTGCGGCTATTCCCAAGGTTTTTTGTAATTTACCTATTCATACCTTTTGCACCGTGATTCATGAAAAAACATAAAATTGGCGTTTTAGGGCCCATTCCCAGAGACTATATTATTACCCACAACAATGAGGTGATTCAAAAATATGGCTGTGCCACCCACACCGCTATTGCCATTTCCAATTTACTTGGGGATTCCGGGGAAATCTTTCCGGTAACCCATATAAGAAAACAAGACGAAAAAGGCATTTTAGATTTATTAAATCCCTACGACAATATAAACACATCCTATATCTCTTCGGAAGCCGACCAAGGGGATGTGATCCAATTGCGCTTTCTAGATCAGAATAAACGCGTGGAAACACAAACGGCTTTCATGAAACCCATAATGCCCAAAGATGTGGCTCCTCTTATGGATTGCGAAGTATTTGTTTGTGTTCCGGTAACCGACTTTGAAGTGCCCCTGGAAACCCTTATTTACATTAAGGAACATAGCAATGCTTCCATTGTTTTTGATGCCCACGGCCCTACCACTGCCCTTACCGTGAAAGGAGAACGGGTAACGAAGTTTTGGGCAGACAGGGACCTTTGGCTTCCCTATATCGATGTATTGAAAATGAATTTGGAAGAAGCGAACTGTAGCTGGTTTCAACATGAGTATTCGTTAGAGGAACTTCAGGAGAATGAAGAAATAGCCTCTTCCCAGCTTCCGGTATTTGCCGAATATTGTTTAAAACATGGGCTCAAAGCCTTGTATGTAACCTTGGATTCCCGGGGGGTCATGGTTTATACCCTCAAGGAAGGGGTCCTTCAGCAAGAATTGGTCCCTTCCGTACCGGTTAGCCATGTAGTGGACACCACGGGTTGTGGCGATTCGTTTGCCGGTGGAATTGCCTTCAGTTTATTGGATCATCCTAACGATTTTGTGAAAGCCGCCCAATTCGGAAATGCCATGGGGGCTCAACGTACTCAAGGAAAAACTTTTGAAGTGTTTAAATCGTTGGAGGAAACCAAAAAAATACTTTCAGAAACCTATAAACAACCTATTTGAAAGCCCCACCCTTAGCACAGATTAAAAAAGAACTGAAGTATCGCTCTTCCGAAGAACTGGCAGAACTCTGCGTGAGACTGGCGCGCTTCAAAAAAGAAAACAAAGAACTCCTAGCCTATTTGTTATTCGACGTAGGGGATGAAGCGCACTACGTAAAACAAGTACAAGAACACATCGAAGAACGCTTTCAGGAAATCAATACCACTAACTTTTACTACATCAAGAAAAGCATCCGAAAGATTTTACGGGATACGAAAAAATACATCCGGTATTCTTCCGTAAAGGAAACAGAAGTAGAACTATTGCTCTACTTTTGCCAAACCCTTAAAGACTTTCGACCCAGCATCCAAAATAATGCTGCCTTAATGCGATTATACCACAATCAAATTTCATTGATCAAGAGAAAACTTACTACCTTGCACGAAGACCTTCAATACGACTACCGTAGGGTCTTGGAAAAACTGGAAGAAAATAGCCTATGACCACCATTTACCATAATCCACGATGCCGAAAATCAAGGGAAACCCTTCAATTATTGGAAGCCGCCCACGAAACTATTTCCATTGTTAAATATTTGGAAGAACCCCCTTCGGAAAAAGAACTCGCCCACATTCTAACAATGCTAAAAATTCCCGCCATACAACTGGTCCGGAAAAATGAAGCCCTCTGGAAAGAACAATTTAAAGGAAGGGAATTTTCTGAAAGTGAACTGGTTCAGATTATGGTACAAAATCCAAAACTGATAGAACGCCCCATTGTCCTTAAAAATGGAAAAGCTGCCTTAGGGAGACCCCCTGAAAACGTTAAGGAAATTCTATAAAAACATTAACAGAACTTTGGCAAATATTGCTTAAACCTAGGGTTATTTTCGTAGTCGAATTGCGAAAAAGAAACCATGCCTAGATTATTATTACCCCTATTATTCCTATTTTCCGTATCCCTATTTGCCCAAATGCCCAGTGACCGTGAAGTAACCATTTCTGGAAAAGTTCTGGAAGAAGGTACCAACTATCCGTTGGAATATGCCACTGTTTCTTTTGTGGATTCGCAAGGAAATGTTGCCACAGGTGGGGTTACCGATTTGGAGGGAAATTATAGCATTTCACTACAGGCAGGGGTTTATGATGTCAAGTTTGAATTTATTTCGTATAAAAGCAAAGTACTAGAAAATCAAAGCCTACTTAAAAACAAAACTTTACCCACTGTGTATTTAGCTTTAAACTCGGAAAGTCTGGACGAAGTTGTTATTCGTGCCGAAACCACCGAAGTACAAATCCGTTTGGATAAGAAAGTCTATAATATTGGAAAGGATTTAACCACTAGCGGGGCTACCGTAAGTGATGCTTTAAACAATGTACCTTCTGTCACCGTCGACGTAGATGGCGCCATTGCCCTTCGGGGAAATGAAAACGTACGCATATTAATAAACGGAAAGCCTTCGGCTATTGCGGGATTTGGAGATACCGACGCCTTGCGCCAGCTCCCCGCCGAAGCCATTGAACGTGTGGAAGTAATTACCTCCCCGTCTGCCAGGTACGATGCCGAAGGAACCGCCGGAATCTTAAACATTATCCTAAAAAAGGAAAAAACACTTGGCCTGAACGGTTCGGTACAAACCAACTTTACCTATCCTTTAGGAAGTTCCGTTACTGGAAACCTGAACATCCGTACCGATAAATTCAATATTTTTAATACCACAGGGGTACGCTACAATGAAACGCCTGGAAATGCCAACTTTAACAATACCTACCTAAGCGATGGCGTGGAAAATCCATTTGTAACAGAAGCTCGGAAATACGACCGACAAAGACAAGGGTTCAATACCAACCTAGGTATTGAGTATTTTCTTACCGATAGGTCATCCCTTACCGCTACGGGATTTTACCGCATGAGTGATGATGAAGACTTTACCACAAACGTGACCAACGAGTTCGATGTGGCAAATACCTTGGCCGTCACCCGAAACCGAAATGAAACGGAGACGGAAGATGATGAAAACCTTCAGTTTTCTTTAAACTATGTAAACAATTTTAATGACGACGGTCATAAGCTTACGGCCGATTTCCAGTGGGAGACAGGCGCTGAAACCCAGCGGTCACTCATTGAGGAATTCAATTCCTTTCCCAATAATGACTTATTACCTTCTGAAAGAATTGTAGAAAAAGAAGACGAAGAGGAATACCTTATTCAGGCAGATTATGTTCTGCCCATTGGAGAGGGTGCTCAGTTTGAAGCAGGGTTTCGTGGTACTTTCGAAAATCAGGTGACCGATTACTTATTGGAAGAGCAACTTACTACCGGAGGGGCGTTTGTAAGAAACGACAGCCTTACCAATATTTTTGATTACACCGAAAATGTAATGGCCGCCTACACCCAGTACGGTAATAAATTTGGAAAATTTTCATTCCTACTGGGTCTCCGATTGGAAAGTACGCAATTAAAAGGGGAAGTAACCGCTAACGATGTAACAAGTGCTGGAAATTTGAATATCAATTTCGATAAAAACTTTTTAGGCCTCTTCCCTACCGTAAACTTGGTGTATGAGTTAGGCGAAAGGGAAAACATTACTTTAGGATACAACAGAAGGATCAACCGCCCGCGCAGCTGGTTTATCAATCCGTTTCCTTCCCGTTCCAGTGAAGCAAATGTGTTTCAGGGGAACCCAGATTTAAATCCGGCCTACGCCAGTGCTTTCGATGTAGGTTATTTAAAGCGTTGGGATAAGATTACCTTAACCAGTTCGGTCTATTATCAATATGAAACCGACGCTTTTGAAAGAGTTCAGGAAGATACCGGGGCTGAAACCCCTAACGGCATTCCTATTATCCGTACCATCCCAATCAACCTCTCCACCAACGAACGTATTGGTGTAGAAGCGGGAATTTTATACAATCCCGCCAAATGGCTTCGGTTAAATGGTAGTTTTAACTTCTTTAGGTTTTCTACGGAAGGGGAATTTAACGGAATTGACTACGGTGCCGAAAACAATAGCTGGTTTACCCGCGGAAGTGCCAAAGTGACCCTGCCGGCCAAAATAGATTGGCAAACCAATGTCTTTTATAGAGGGCCCAACAACAATGCCCAAACCGAAAATGAAGGGATCCTCTCGGTAGATTTAGCCTTCAGCAAGGATATTCTGGGCGATAATGGAACCATCGGTTTTAATGTTAGGGATTTATTCAATTCCCGAAAAAGACGTTCGCTAACGCAAACAAATAACTTTATTAGCGATAGCGAATTCCAATGGAGGGAACGACAATTCAATATTTCCTTTACCTATCGTTTCAATCAGAAGAAAGAACGTTCCAGAGGACGTGGCGATGGCAATGACTACAACGATGGTGATTTTGAAGGCTAAAATTATGTATCTTTAAATCATGCCAGCACACTTACTTCCTTGGGCTATTTTAATAGGGTACGTTTTACTACTATTGGGGCTGGACTATTTTGTATTGCATAAAAAAGACAGTGTCCCCACCACCCGAAAAGCATTTTTGGAAACCCTTTTCTTCGTAGGAAATGCACTGTTGTTTACAGGAGCGGTATACTGGTTTTTTAAGGAAGGGATGGTGGACAACCCCAATGATATTACCCCAACCAAAGCCATCATGGATTACCTTTCGGGCTATTTTATTGAATTGTCCCTAAGTGTTGACAACCTATTTGTGATTGCTGTTATTTTTAGTTCCTTTAAAATACCTAGCAACCAACAACATCGCTTATTGTTTTTAGGAATTTTGGGAGCTATCGTGTTTCGGGCTTTGCTCATTAGCCTAGGGATCATCCTTATCAATAAAATTCATGGAATGAGTATCATCTTTGGGCTCTTCCTATTGTTTACCGCCTTCCGAATGCTGAAAAAAGAAGCGAGCCACGAAGAACCCCATCAGCCAAAAGGGCTTTCCAAACTCTTCCGATTTACAAAAATTTTGGATGGAGGGAAGTTTGTGACCCGGGTGGATGGAAAAAAAGTGTTTACTGCGATGTTTGGGGCTTTGATCACCATCGAGTTTACCGATTTATTATTCGCACTGGATAGCATCCCGGCTATTTTTGCTGTAACTACCGATCCATTTATTGTATTTAGCTCCAATATTTTTGCCATTATGGGATTACGGTCTTTGTATTTCTTCTTGGCCAATATGTTGGAACGCTTCCAGTATTTAAAATACAGTGTGTTTGCCATCCTTATCTTCGTGTCCATTAAATTGATGACCGCCAGCTTTACGGAAATCCCCGAATGGTTCTCCCTATTGTTTATTGCACTATCCTTGGCTGTGGGGGTTTATGTTTCCATTTGGAGTAATAAGAAGGAATAACTTTTCATTTGAAGAAAGCCCCACATATTATTTTAGAAAATGCGCTTGATAGCAATATGAAGCTCTACGTTTACATCATCTCTTTATTCGCGCTTTGCTTCCCTATTGTCATGATTTTTAACACCGAGGGACTGTTTATCTGGATTGGGGTATTGTTGGGTATAATGGTGATAGGGATTGCTATTTCTATTTGGACGATAAAAAAAGGGTTTATTAAAACCAACAAGGGTACAAGAATTTGCTATTTCTCCTGGGGAGTTCCCATCTTCATGGAGGCTTATGGAGCTCCAAATAAACCAGTTTTGAGCATACTGAAATTTAAAAAGCGGGGAAGAGCCGCTTTTGTTAGTGTAGCCAATCCAGAGTTTTCGGAAAAATTCAATGCATTCTGTATTTATTTACTGAATGAAAAACACACACAAAAGAAAGTCGTACTCTGTTTTAAAAAAGAAAAAAATGCCCGGCTAGCCATTGATTTTCTATTAAAACATACAAGTTATCGGGAAGAAATCTATAGCCCAGATTTTTCTTAATGGTACATTTATGTAGCAGCAATCTAAATTTTTTTAGATAACTTTACTTTCAACATTCGATAAATTCTTCCATGAGCCCTCGAAAACTATCCCTTATAGCAGGTACAAGTTATTGGATCCTCTTTTTTACTGCTATTTTCGCCAATTTTTTTATGTTGGAATCCCTTACCCAACAACCCTTGGAAACCGTACAACAGCAACCTTTTATGATTCGCTTGGGCATCCTTGCATTTCTCATTACAGTGGTATTTGACGTTGTGGTAGCTTGGGCTTTATTCGAACTCTATAAAAATCATCCACTCGCTCGAATAAGCACCTATTTCCGGATGATGCATGCCGCACTTATGGGAGTGGCCTTATTTGCATTGCCCATGACCCTAACGGCCACTTCGGAAGCAGCCATCCTTCAGCAGGTCAATAGCTTTAATACCTTGTGGCTCATTGGATTGTTCTTTTTTGGATTGCATTTAATCCTCCTAGGAAGGATCCTTCAAAAACCACGACTCATGGCCCTTTTGCTCGTACTTGCCGGACTCATGTACATGGTAGACACCACCGCTCATCTATTAATGGAAAACTACGAAGAGTATGCATCCATATTTCTAGCGATGGTAGCCATTCCCAGTATTTTAGGGGAAATGTCCTTTGCGGTTTGGCTCTTGGTAAAAGGAGGGAAAACTACCCCTTAATTGGTATCTTTAGATAAAGTAAACACAAAATGAAAAATCCCAAAGTAGATTTTTTCTTTCTGAAAGAGAGCCCTTGGCAGAAAAGCTATCAAGCGCTTAGGGCAATAGCTGTTGGCTCCGGACTCACAGAAGAACTCAAATGGGGAAAACCCTGTTATACCTTACAAGGGAAGAATGTTTTTTTAATTCATGGTTTCAAAGCGTATTGTGCATTGTTATTTCACAAAGGGGCACTCCTGAAGGATGCTAAGAATATCCTCATCCAACAAACCGAAAACGTACAAGCGGGCAGACAGCTTCGCTTTACATCGGTTTCTGAAGTGTTTTCCCAAGAAGACCTTATTAAAGCCTATATCCACGAGGCCATTCAAATTGAAAAAGAGGGAAAGGAAGTAACGTTGAAAAAAACCTCTGAATTTGAGGTCCCTGAAGAACTGGAACAAAAATTTCAGGAAGATCCTTCTTTTAAAAAAGCGTTTTTCGACTTAACCCCAGGACGGCAACGAGGCTATTTACTCTATTTTGGAGATGCCAAACAATCCAAAACCCGAACGGCCCGTATTGAAAAATTTACCCCGCATATCTTTAACGGTAAAGGCCATCAAGAACGATAATATGATACATCCAGACACCCAAAACTATATAACGGCACTTGCTCCAGAAGATCAGGAAATTGGAAACGCTTTAGCCGAAATAATCCACCAACAACTTCCAGAGGCCGAAAACAAAATCTGGCACCGTCACCCCGTTTGGTTCTTGGAGGGAAATCCTATTGTAGGATTCAGTAAACAAAAGGCAGGGATCCGACTCATGTTTTGGAGCGGGATGGGTTTTGAAGAAGAAAAGCTGAAACCAGGAACCGGGAAATTCAAAGATGCCTCTATTTTTTTCACCGCAGTTTCAGAAGTTAATAAGGAAGAGTTGAAAAGATGGCTTAAAAAAAGCCGGGACATACAATGGGATTACAAAAATATCGTAAAACGTAAGGGAGTGCTCGACCGACTTAAATAAAAAAGGGCAGCGAATGCTGCCCTTTTTCTAACGACCAAAAATTAAAATCTCAATTAACCGATTTTAATACTTTTCGCAAACTGCTCTCCATTGGTAGATACTACTTTGAAAGTGTATTCTCCTTTTTCAGCAGTTTTAAAATCAAAAGCTTTCCCTAAACTAGCCTGATCTCCAAGTTTTCCTTTAAATACCAAATCGCCGTTGTTACTGTAAATGAATAGTTGGTAAGAGGCGTTATTGGTATTTAATACAGAAACCGCTACAGTTTCATTTTCTTCAGTAATGGTTACGTTACCTTCTTTGGTGGTAACTTTCTCGTTGTTGGCCATAGCTGCCATGGAAATCATAAATAATCCGGTAAGCAATACATTTTTAATAGTCTTCATAATTTTATCTTTTTAGGATTAATGATGGTACAAAGATGGGGCAGCTCTCGCTTCTGTACTACTGCTCTTTTTGCTGAAATATGTTCTTTTTTAACATCAATGCATTGTTAATTTAAGGTTAAGGTTAAAATACCACATATTTATGCTAAATTTGCACATATACTCGCCTTAAGGCTGTTGTAATTTTGTAGTTCGAAAATGCTGTATGAAGAAAAAACCACAATTTGAATCGATTGCTCCTTCCCACGGAAGCTCCCTTTCGGTGAATAACTTTAAAAACTTTAATGCCGAGAACCCGGCTTCGTGGCATTACCATCCCGAAATGGAGATTGTATATGTTAATGGTGGAAGTGGCAAACGGCATATCGGAAACCACATTTCCTACTACAATGATGGCGACTTGATATTTATAGGGGCCCATCTGCCCCACTTTGGTTTTACCGATCGACTTACCGAAAACAAAAGTGAAGTGGTCATCCAAGCGCGTGAAGACTTTTTGGGGGAAGACTTTTTTGAAGCTCCTGAAATGGCTTCCGTAAAGCGGCTACTTACTAGAAGCAAACAGGGAATTGTTTTTCACGATCAAACCAAGGAAACCATTGGTCCTAAAATTGAAGGGCTTTTGGAACTGTCTAATTTCGACCGACTCATTGCTTTTCTGGAAATACTGCAGGAACTGGCGGAAGTGGAAGATTACACCATTCTAAATGTGGAAAATGTGGTGCTGGAATCCAAGCCACAGGATACCGCCCGTTTGGATACCATTTACAGCTTTGTAAGCGAACACTTTAAACGAACCATCTCGTTAGAGGAAATCTCAGATAAGGTGAGCATGACCGAACAGGCTTTCAGCCGCTATTTCAAAAACAAGACGGGAAAAACCTTTACCCAATTCGTAAATGAGTACCGACTGGTTCATGCTTCCAAACTATTGGCCGAAGAGCACCTTAGTATCACCGATGTTTGCTTTGAATGCGGCTTCAATAACTTTTCACACTTCAATAAAAAATTTAAAGAATTTACGGGGAAAAGCCCTTCCCAATACCGAAATGAAATCAAAAAAGTATTGGTATAAAAAAACGCTCCACAAAGGAGCGTTTTCATGATAGTAAAGAGAGGGATTTACTTAACTCCCCACTCGGCCAAAGATTTTTTATTTAAGGCTACGTAGTCGCTGTTCCCAGCTTCTTGAGCTAATTGCATGGATTTTTGAGCCGCTTCAATAGCGCCTTTCTTATCACCAGCCTTGGCGTAGATCAAAGACTTCTGGCGGTAATACCAAAAGGCAGGCTTTTCGCTCATTTCGATAGATTTATCAATCCACATCTTGGCTTTGTTGATGTCCTTATCGGCGGTTAAATAATATACAGCTGCATTGTAGTAATCACCAGAACTAGGTCCTCCCATTACTCGCTCAATGTTCGCAGTCACCATTTTATCGGTAGGTACACTAAAAGGTACTCCCACGTAAGTGTTCTCCCAAAGGATCCCAATAGTAGCTCCATCATTTTTAAGGTCATCAAAAGTGATGGTAAAGGTTTCTACACTCATAGGCATAGGTAAAGGCTGTGTTTTTACCGCAACAGCTACTTTACTTTCTTCCCACTCCTGTGGATTTCCCCAATTATTGGTATCGGTATAAAAATACACCTCCCAGCTTTGAGTTCCTGGCTTGGTGTAAATGGCGTAAGATCCTGCTTTTAATTTGGTATCGCCAATCATCACATCATCACTGAAAGTAATTTTGGTATTTTGGTTGGCTCCGGTTCTCCATACTTTATCGTAAGGCACTAAATCACCAAAGATTTTCCTTCCTTTCATAGAAGGACGGGAGTATTCCAAGGTTACATCAGAGAGTCCAACTTTCTGTTCTATTTTCTGAAACGGACTGGGTTGTGGGGTTTCAATTTGTGCAAAGCCTACAGAAGCCACAAGACCTGCAAAAACAAATAAAAATAATTTTTTCATGATTATAAGATTGATTTTTTACGTTGTAACGAAGATACTACTTGAAAAAGCGGATTTTAGTTAACAAAACCTTAAAAAGAAATATTTCGTAACTACTTACAAAACAAAAAAGTTAGCAAATTGCTAAATAAGGGTTAATGATTGCCAATTTGTTTTTACAGCTCAAATTTTCATCCTAGATTTAAAATAAAAAACATGCTTAGCCTCTTAAAGAAACTATTCGGACTCAAGTCTTTCACTCCACGAAAGCCCCCTGTAAAACTCTATCGATTGAAAACCATGAATCGCAAAGTTTTCACTTACAAACGGTAAGCTGTTAAATTTTGTTTAATCATTTTTTAATTCTGTTCAACAAAGTGTACCTTTACGGAAAATCAATCCGTGAAAATATATACCCTCACTGCAAAACAGACGCTTCCCATTACCTTAAAGGAAGCGTGGGACTTCCTCTCAGATCCTGCCAACTTAAAAGTGATTACCCCAGATTACATGGGTTTCCATATTCTTTCGGGTGCTGAAAGGACCATGTACCCAGGGCAAATTATTCAATACATTGTAACACCTGTCATGGGAATAAAAACCAAATGGGTGACCGAAATTACCCACGTGGTCGATCAAGAATACTTTGTAGACGAGCAACGCTTTGGCCCGTATGCCCTTTGGCACCATAAGCATTTTTTAAAAGAAGTACCCGGCGGGGTCGAAATGGAAGACATCATTCACTACAAACTTCCCATGGGTTGGTTGGGACAACTAATGCACCCCATTTTGGTGAAACCCAAACTGAATGAAATTTTTAATTACCGAAGGGAAAAATTGATAGAACTCTTTGGACAAAAACCTGTATCATGAAAAACATATTACTCATTGGCGGTTCCTACGGAATTGGCCACGAAATAGCTTCTTTACTCAGCGACTCCCACAACGTGATCATTGCTTCGCGTTCGGCAGACGATCTCCCAGAGGGGTGCGAGCATCGCAAATTTGATGTTTTAAAAGATGACATTACTGAAATAGATTTGCCCGAAACGCTCGACGGACTCGCATACTGCCCAGGAAGTATCAATTTAAAACCCTTCAAAATGCTGAAGCCCGATCACTTTTCAGAAGATCTGGAAATTAACTTTCTGTCCCTGGTGAAAGTAGTTCACGAATTGCTGCCAAAATTGAAAAAGGCAGATCAAGCAAGCTTAGTGTTTTTTAGCACAGTGGCGGTACAAATTGGGATGCCCTTTCATACCAGTGTAGCGGCCGCAAAAGGGGCTATTGAAGGCTTTGCTAAGTCCTTGGCAGCCGAGTATGCCCCAAACTTTCGGGTAAATGTGATTGCACCTTCACTTACCGATACACCCTTAGCGGGTAAATTGCTATCTTCCGAAGACAAAAAAGAGAAAATGGCCGAACGTCATCCGCTTAAACGTGTAGGAACTACTAAAGATATCGCCAAAGTGGCTTCCTTTCTACTCCAAGACGATTCGTCATGGATAACCGGACAAATCATCGGGGTGGACGGCGGAATGTCTACCTTAAATATTCAGTAAGTGGCAAAGGAAGTAAACGTTTTTTGGTTCCGAAGGGACCTTCGACTAGAGGACAATACCGGTTTTTATAAAGCACTCTGCGGAAAATATCCCGTAATGCCTATTTTTATTTTCGATAAGGAAATTTTGGACAAGCTTCCAAAAGACGATGCGCGTGTGACCTTTATTTTTGAAACACTTCAGGAATTACGCAATCAATTACAGGAACACGGAAGCAGTGTTGGCATCTACCACGGGACCCCAAAAAAGGTATTTCAGGAAATACTGAAGGATTTTGACGTGAAGAATGTCATTACCAATCACGATTACGAACCCTATGCCAAAGAGCGGGACGAAGCGATAGAAGCATTGCTTTCCGAAAAAGAGATTGGCTTCTATACCTTTAAGGACCAAGTGATTTTTGAAAAGGATGAAGTGGTCAAAAACGATGGGGATCCCTATGTGGTCTACACCCCATACAGTAAAAAATGGCTGGAAAAATACAAGGAGTTAGGCAAATTGAAGGTATACGATCCCTCCAAAAAATGGGACAACCTCTATCAAAATTCACGCCTTCCCAACCTGTCATTAAGTGACATCGGATTTACAAAATCGTCTATTGAAGTAAAACCTTTTGACATTTCAAAAGACCTGATGGCTTCGTATGAAGATACCCGAAACTTCCCGGGAAATACAGAGGGTACCTCCCATCTCTCGCCACATCTTCGCTTTGGAACAATAGGCATCCGTAGCTTGGTTAAAAAGGCTTCCGAAGTAAAAAACAATACCTTCTTAAAGGAATTGATCTGGCGCGAATTCTTTATGCAAATCCTATGGCACTTCCCAGAAACCGTAAACAACGCTTTCCGAAAGGAATACGACCGCATCGAATGGCGTAACAATGAAGACGAATTCGATAAATGGAAAGAAGGGAAAACCGGATATCCCTTTGTCGACGCTGGGATGCGACAATTAAACGAGACAGGATACATGCACAACCGCGTGCGAATGATCGTGGCCAGTTTTTTATGCAAACACCTGCTCATCGATTGGCGTTGGGGCGAAGCGTATTTTGCGGAAAAGCTATTGGATTACGAAATGTCCAGCAATGTAGGCAATTGGCAATGGGCTGCTGGCAGCGGCGTAGATGCGGCTCCATACTTCCGGATCTTTAACCCTACCACCCAAATAGATAAATTTGATAAGGATCGGAAATACATCAAAAAGTGGGTACCTGAAGTAGATAAAGACGCCTACCCAGATCCTATGGTAAACCATAAGGAAGCCCGCGAACGCTGTTTGGAAACCTACAAGGAAGCCTTAAAATAATTGTAAGAAAATTCAATATATTATGTATTTCGTCGTTATTTTATATATATTTAACGATAATTTAATGACATTTAGATAGTTAACCCCCAAATTCTTAACTATGATAAACGACCCCAATTGCTTCTCCAATGGAGAAATTACCGTGACGTATAACCCCAAAACCTGTCAGCATTCTGGAAGGTGTTGTCACGAACTCTCAGAAGTTTTTAGAAATTCGGTTATTCCTTGGGTAGATCTTGACGCAGCAAATACCCTGCAAATTATCAACCAAATAAAACGGTGTCCCTCGGGAGCTTTAAGTTATTGTTATTCAGAAGCGTTAGTTGCTGTTAAATAAATGATAAACCAAAATGAATGTTGGGCGTTATAAAAGTAATTTTTTAATGTTGCGGCTGAAACAAACCTAAATCATCCCCTTGCTATGAAACACCGCCAATTCCTTCTATTTGTATGTATGATTGCTGCTTTTGCCATCAATTTGCAGGCTCAGGAAAGTGAAAACAGTCTGGAAGATCAATTCACCGATGTGATTGAAAATTCCAATCGCTACCAAGATTATAAAGTCGTAAAAATTTTCAAATTGAATGCGCTAAAGAAAAGTGTGACCGACTCCCTAAATGCCCTGCAAAATGATCTTTCGTCCAGTAACGCCAAAATAAACGAACTCACCCAACGTATCGATTCCCTTCAGCAGGAAATCAATAAAACCGAAACAGCTTTGGGGATTAGCAAAGAAAAAGAGGATGGCATTCATTTGTTTGGGGCCTTGATTAAAAAATCGACCTACAACGCTATTTTATGGTCCATTATTGGAGTGCTCCTACTTGTTACCTTATATTTTATCTACCGCTTTAAATCCAGTAATAGCATTACCAAAGAGGCGCAAGAAAAGTTGACCGATACCGAGGCAGAATTCGAATCCCATCGCCAGCGTTCCTTGGAACGGGAACAACAACTTCGAAGAAAGCTTCAGGATGAACTTAACAAACAGAAAAAGTCTTAATTAGTCGAGTCGGGTAATTTTAGCCCCAATGGCACGCAGTCTTTCGTCGATATTCTCGTAACCACGATCAATCTGTTCAATATTGTGAATCGTACTGGTCCCTTTGGCTGAAAGTGCCGCAATTAATAAGGAAATACCCGCTCTAATATCGGGCGAAACCATGGTGGTGGCCTTTAACTTCGACTTAAAGTTATGCCCTATAACCGTAGCCCGGTGTGGGTCACACAAAATAATCTTGGCACCCATATCAATCAGTTTGTCCACAAAGAACAAACGGCTTTCAAACATTTTTTGGTGAATCAACACACTCCCTTTGGCTTGCGTACATGTAACGAGTACAATACTTAACAAATCGGGCGTAAAGCCGGGCCAAGGGGCGTCGGCAATCGTTAAGATAGAACCATCCATATCAGACTGGATTTCGTACTCCTTTTGGGAGGGGATGTAAATATCATCGCCCTTCTTTTCTAAGGTAATCCCTAATTTTCTAAACGTATCGGGGATAATTCCCAAGTTGTCCCAACTTACGTCTTTAATGGTAATCTCACTTTGGGTCATGGCAGCCAGTCCAATCCAACTTCCAATCTCAATCATGTCGGGCAAAATACGGTGGGTACATCCGCCTAAGGACTTTACCCCTTCAATGGTCAATAGATTGGACCCTACGCCACTAATTTTTGCGCCCATGGCATTGAGCATCTTGCACAGTTGCTGAAGATAAGGCTCACACGCAGCATTATAAACCGTAGTGGTTCCTTCGGCTAAGACCGCAGCCATCACAATATTGGCAGTACCCGTTACCGAAGCCTGGTCCAAGAGCATGTAGGTTCCTTGGAGTCCATTTGGGGCTTCCACCCCATAAAAACGTTCTTCTTTATTGTAGCGGAACTTCGCCCCTAACTTAATAAACCCTTCAAAGTGGGTATCCAGCCTTCTCCGGCCAATTTTATCCCCACCGGGACGCGGAATGTAACCTTTTCCGAAGCGCGCCAATAAAGGACCCACAATCATAATGGAGCCACGAAGGGAGCTTCCCTCTTTCTTGAAAAGTTCAGACTCCAAGTATTCCAAATGAATGGCGTCCGAACGGAATGCGTACTTCCCTTTGCCCAGCTTTTGGATTTTCACCCCTAAATTCCCTAGGATGTTAATCAGTTTATTGACATCCACAATGTCGGGGATGTTTTCAATAATGACCTCTTCCGGGGTTAATAATACGGCACAGAGAATTTGTAAGGCTTCGTTTTTGGCACCTTGCGGACGAATTTCCCCTTGTAGGGAGCGTCCACCTTCAATTTGAAAAGTTCCCATGAATAACGGTTGGTTTAGTGGCGTTTACGGTTGCGGTTGTTTTTAGTTTTATGGGTTTTTTTATAGCGCTTTTTATTCTTTAGCAAGTTCTGGGAATCGGACAGGTCTTCATCACTGTTCTTCAAATTGATTTTCCCTTCGGAAAGTTCATACAGGTGCTGAAAGATCACGTCATCCTCTACCGTATCCTTGTTCCAGTTCAGGAAGCTTTTCTTCATATGGTTGGCGATGGTAAGGATAAGTCCCTCCTTCTTATCGCCCGCTTCCCAACTATTGGCCACATCGATCATACGCTTGATGTTGTTTCCGTAGAAACGATACTTCGGAAAGTTTTGGGGATAGCCCATGTGCTGTGGACGTTCGGCCAATTCTTCACGGGAAGGTTTGGGAAAAGGCGAATCCACATCCAACTTAAAGTCGGAAATAATAAACAACTGGTCCCATAGCTTATGCTGAAAGTCGGGTACGTCGCGTAAATGGGGATTCAAATTTCCCATCACGGCAATAATGCTGTTGGCACATCGGTTTCGTGCCTCCTTGTCTTCCAAGGAAACCGCGTGGTCCACCATTTTTTGAATATGCCTTCCATATTCGGGAATAATTAAATGGGGACGCTCGGTATTGTATTCAATATTGTCAATCAAAATATAAATGTATTAGGAATAATACTTGTTGAAGTATGTTGCAAAATAATAAAATTATAAGGAAATCACTCCTTCTACCTTAGAAACTTCCTGATATTTTTCCACGACGGCTTCCGGTGACTCCATGGTGACCCGTACCGAAACACTGGTAAAGTTCCCTTTTGAGGAGTCCCGGGTGCTAATATCGGCATCCATATCATTGAAAACCCCTTGTATTTCAGAGATCTTCTCCATACTGGCAGGGACAATAAATTTGTATAAATAGGGAGCGGGCCAGGAAGTATCCTGTTCCAATTCGTCCCGTAAACGTTCGTAAAAATCTTTTGTTTTTTTCTCTTCTTCTGTCATAGTATCCTGTAATCTTTTTTACAAAGATAGGGTAAGGTAGTTATATTCACTAATTTTGCCTAAAATAGTAACGCTTGAACACCAAAAGAATTGTCATAACGGGGGGACCGGGATCGGGCAAAACTTCCTTGATAAACGAATTGGAATCTAAAGGCTTTGCCTGCCTTCCGGAAATTTCACGGGAAGTCATTAAAAAAGCACAAGAAGAGGGGATTGACCAACTATTTTTGGAAGAACCCCTGTTGTTTAGTCAACGGCTATTGGAAGGCCGTTTAAAACAATTCCAAGAAGCCCAAAATTATAAGGAACCCCGTCTATTTTACGACCGGGGCATGCCCGATGTTGTGGCATATATGGATTACATCAATACCGATTACCCCAAGGAATTTGAAAAAACCTGCCAAGACCATCGGTACGATGTTGTGTTCCTATTACCTCCTTGGGAAGCTATTTACCAGCAGGACAACGAACGCTACGAATCCTACGAACAGGCCGAGAAAATCTTTCAATACCTAGACCGTGCCTACCAACGCTACGGCTACGAGGTGCATCACGTCCCATTTGGCACCCTTCCCTATAGAAGTGAATTCATTTTAAAAAAACTAAGCCAACTATTGTGAAACATCCGTTGCACCTATTGCGGGAATATTGGGGGCACGAACAGTTCCGTCCCCTTCAGGAAGACATCATCCAGTCGGTTTTAAACGGACGCGACACGGTTGCGCTGCTGCCTACGGGCGGTGGGAAATCGGTTTGCTTTCAGATCCCTGCCTTAGCTACGGAAGGCATTTGCGTGGTGGTTTCCCCCTTGGTGGCCCTTATGAACGACCAAGTAAACGGCTTGCGCGAAAAAGGGATCAAAGCCCTGTGTTTGGCGGGAGGGATTTCACAGGATGCGCTTACGGCCTTATTGGACAATGCCCGCTTCGGAAACTACAAGTTCTTATACCTCTCCCCCGAAAGGCTGCAACAGGAACAGGTGCAAAATGCTCTTCGGAAAATGAACGTGAATGTAATTGCCGTGGATGAAGCGCACTGTATTTCACAATGGGGGAACGACTTCCGGCCGGCCTATCAGCATATTAAGGTGCTTCGGGAAATGCATCCCTTGATCCCAATCATTGCGCTCACCGCCACGGCCACCCCCGAAGTACTTACCGATACCCTTGCACAATTGCAACTGGAACAGCCGCAAGTGTTTAAAAGCTCGTTTGCCCGCAATAACCTTTCGTATAAAGTGTATCCTGAAAGTGACAAGCGCTATCGGGTATCGCAACTGCTAAAGGACCACCCAGGAACGGCCATTGTCTATGTACGCAACCGAAAACAAACGGAAGTCTTTAGCCGCCAATTACAAAACCAGGGGTTCTCGAGCACCTTTTATCACGGCGGACTCCCCCCCAAGGAGAAACAGCAACGGTTGGAGGCATGGAAAACCACTCCCAATCATGTGATGGTAGCGACCAATGCCTTTGGGATGGGAATCGATTTTGCCCATGTACGCCATGTAATCCACATCCAATTGCCCGAAAGCCTGGAAAGCTATTTTCAAGAGGCAGGACGGGCAGGACGGGATGGTAAAGCGGCACAAGCCGTGGTGCTATACGACGAAAGTGACAAAACCCTTTTAAAAAGACAGTTTGTAGACACCCTGCCTTCCGTAGGTGACCTAAAAAAACTGTACCGCACCCTCAATAACTACTTTCAAATTTCCTACGGGGAAGGGGCTTTTACCGAACATGATTTTAGCTTGGTTACCTTTTGCCAAACCTACGGATTGAACCCTATGGTTACTTTCAACGGACTCAACACTTTGGATCGGATTGGGGTGTTGCAGCTTTCCAAACAATTTGGTCGCAAATCAAAACTACAGTTCTTGGTGTCTTCGCAGCAATTACTGAAACGCTTTGAGGAAAAAGTGGCTTTTTCGGTGGTGGGCAAAACCATCCTTCGTATTTACGGAGGAATTTTTGATGCCCCCAATGCGGTCAACCTAGAACTCGTAGCATCTAAATCGGGTATTTCCGTAGACCGTATCATCACTACTTTAAAGGAAATGGAACACGAAGATTTACTCACCCTTTCCTTGTTTGAAACCGATGCCAAGATTACCTTTTTGGTCCCGCGGGAAGACGACCGAACCATCAATCCCTTCAGCAAGGATATTACCCAGCTCAACGAAAAGAAAAAACAGCAGGTTCATGCCGTGCTTCAGTATGTGGAAAACACCACGCAATGCCTGCAAGGGCAATTACTGGCCTATTTTGGGGAAGAAAGCGTACAGCCCTGCGGAAATTGTTCCGTGTGTCTGGAAAAAACCCAAGGGAGCATTAAAGTGAAAACCTTAAAGGTAACCGACGCTATTTTAGCACTCCTAAAAGAAGGCCCCATGGATTCGCGTACCGTGAGCGAAAATCTTACCTTTGCCGAAACAGAAGTATTACAAGGCTTGCAGTGGCTATTGGATCGCAAAAAAATCAAGCTAAACGCCGTAAACCAATATTACCGAACTTCATGAAAGACCTACGCATTGTATTTATGGGCACCCCACATTTTGCCGTGGGGGTATTGCAGAAACTAGTCGAACACTCTTTTAACATTGCTGGAGTGATTACCGCTCCGGACAAACCCGCGGGTAGAGGCAGAAAACTATCGCAGTCCGCCGTCAAGGAATACGCCCTTTCGCAAAACCTCCCAGTACTGCAACCTACAAATTTGAAGGACCCCCATTTTTTAAAGGAACTGGAAGCTTTACACCCCAACCTGTTTATTGTGGTGGCGTTTCGAATGTTGCCAAAAGTGGTTTGGCAACTTCCCGAACAGGGTACTTTTAACCTACACGCATCCCTATTACCCCAATACCGTGGTGCGGCACCTATTAATTGGGCAGTAATGAATGGGGAAGCCGAAACAGGGGTCACCACCTTCTTTATTGATGAAAAGATAGACACTGGAGCCATTATTGCTTCCGAAACCGTAGCCATAGAAGCCCGGGAAACAGCCGGAAGCTTGCATGACAAACTGATGGACGTAGGAAGCGACTTGGTGGTACGCACGGTGCAGCTCATCCAGGAAGGCAAAGCTACCCCTCAACCGCAGCCTATGGTGGAAAGCCTTAAGGAAGCTCCTAAGCTTACTTCAGAAAACACCCAAATAAATTGGCAGCAACCCGCTGCAAAGATAGATGCGTTTATAAGAGGGCTCTCCCCCTATCCTACCGCATGGACACAGCTGCGCAATGGTGAAGAGGAATGGAAGGTGAAAATCTACGACACCAAGCTTTCCGAAGAGAAAAGTACCGCAGCTCCCGGGACCCTTATGGCAACCAAAAAAGAGCTGAAAGTGGCCACCCAAGACAACAACCTATATATTGAAACATTGCAGTTGCCCGGAAAGAAAAAAATGCCCGCTAGGGATTTGCTCAACGGATTTACAGTTGCGGAAGGGGCGCAATTCGTGTAAACCCTTATTGTTACTGAATTCCTTAAAAACCATCGATAAACGGTCAACTTTATCAACAATGACCCCAAGTTATCAACAAATACGGCGTTTTAGCGCGTCATTACTTGCGTGAACCGATAATCCGTTTAAATTTGTAGAGCAATTATTTAATGTTTAACAACACAGTTTTAATTTTAAAAAGTAAACTATGAACAAATCAGATTTAATCGACGCAATGGCAGAAGATGCCGGAATTACAAAAGCAGCTGCAAAAAAAGCACTAGAGTCTTTCTTAGGAAATGTAGAGAAGTCTCTTAAAAAAGGAAACAGAGTATCTTTAGTAGGATTCGGTTCTTGGTCAGTTTCTAAAAGAGCGGCTAGAGAAGGAAGAAACCCTCAAACTGGTAAAACCATAAAAATTGCTGCTAAAAACGTAGTAAAATTCAAAGCTGGTTCTGATTTATCAAACAGTGTGAACTAATCACCGAACGAATTTAAACCATCATAAACCCTGCCCTTCGGCAGGGTTTATTTTTTGGGCATCGGTGACCCTAAGTCCTCCCAAAATTGCAGTTTCATTTTTTTTTAGTAGATTTAAGTACCTAAAACCTACGGTATGATAGGCATTACACCAACCAAAGGCGCCTTACTTATTGCCGAACCGTCCATTATAGGGGATGCCTCCTTTAACCGGTCGGTCGTACTATTGGCCGAACACAACGATGAGGGATCGGTGGGTTTTATTTTAAACAAACCCCTAAAACACCGCTTAAAGGATTTTGTCCCCGAGGTGAATTCCAATCTAAGGGTCTACAATGGCGGTCCTGTAGAGCAGGACAACCTGTATTTTATTCACCGGGTACCCGAACTCATTCCCGATAGTATTGAAATTTCCAACGGAATTTATTGGGGGGGGCGACTTTACCACGATTATCGACATGCTCAACAACAACGTCCTGAAAAAGGATCAGATTCAGTTTTTCCTGGGCTATTCGGGCTGGTCCGAACACCAATTGGACGACGAACTCAAAGTAAATAGCTGGGTCGTGATTCACAATGATCAAAAGAGTGACATTATTGGGATGGATTCCAAGGACATCTGGAAAAAGCAAATGATGCAGCTAGGCGGCGAATACATGATCTGGTCCAACGCACCAGAAAACCCTAACTTCAACTAGCCCAAGCGGGCCTTGGCATTCAGTTTGGCCAACAACTCCTTGGCTAGGGTATGCCCATATTCCTTTTTTCGGTATTTCGTGATAGGTTGAATCCCCACAATGGTATTGGTCACAAACAACTCATCGGCTTTTTGCAATTCGAATGGCGAAATGGAGGTTTCTTCCACCACATAGTCGGGCAACTGGGCCAAGATAAGCAACAACTGTTTCCGGGCTATCCCATTTAGGCAACCGTCGCTTAAGGGTGGGGTCTTTATTTTGTAGTCCTTCACCAAAAAGAGGTTTCCGTTAAGGGCTTCCACCACTTGTTTCTTTTCATTGAGCAACAAACAGTTTTGGTAGTCATTTTCCGAAGCAAAGATACTCCCCAGTACATTAATGGCCCGGTTGTTATGCTTTAGGGTGGACAATAAGCCCGAAGTAATGTAATGATCCTTAAAAAGCTCTACTTCATAATGCGACTCATTCAATAGATAAAAGGGTTGTTCCAGGGTTTCCGCAAACAAGGCGTACGCAATGTCTTGGGCAGTAGGCGTGTATTTTCCGCCCCATTGCCGCCACACCAACAGCTTTACCCGTTGCGCCCCGGTTTTTTCGAAAGTAGCCACCGTTTTTAGGATTTCTGCCTCTAGGAATTCCATGGTAAAGTTCATGGGTATTTCCATACGCATCACCCGCATGGCCGCCATAAGGCGGAAGTAATGATCTTCCCAGAACAGGACCTTTCCGGCCGAGACTTTAATGGTTTCGAACACGGCATCGCCATAATGCAGGCCCCGGTTTTCAAGAAGGGATTGTTCTTGTTTGTTTTCTGAAAGGGTTCCGTTGTAATTCAGCATAAAAAAACCACCTTTTTAGGTGGTTCAAAGATACTATTATTGATGGGTTTTACACAGAACCCAGCACGTGTTTTAGGTTGGAAATCATATTTTCCCAAAGCATCTTCCCTTCCTCGATCTCGTCTTCCTCGGCATAATCGGTCACGATCAACGAAACATCCTTGGTGATTTCGTCCACCTGAATGCGCAGTTCGAAGTAAAAATCGGTTTCTTCATCATCTACCCAGCGAAACTTGACCCGTTCGCCATTTTTCTTACCCAGCAGGCGTGCCTTTTCTTCACTGCCCTCCCAGATAAACGTAAAATATTCGCCTCGGGAATTCACATTATCGGCGTACCATTCGCTCATGCCCGAAGGGGTAGAGATGTATTGATATAAAAGGGATGGAGATACATGTATTGGGAACTCCATTTCGTATTTCTTCTTGTCTTCCATAGGTTGGTGTTAGCGATTGCCCAATATATACTATAAATTTTTATTAGCAAAAATGGAATTGTATTTTTTTTGAAAAAGTGAAGGATTGAAAAAATAAAATTTTGTGTTTGTAGGAGCGTTTTTTGTTTCTATATTTGCACACGCAAAAAAGGCGTGGTAGCTCAGGTGGTTAGAGCGTCGGATTCATAACCCGGAGGTCGGGAGTTCAAGTCTCCCCCACGCTACGAGAAAAACCCAACACCTAAGGTGTTGGGTTTTTTGTTGGGCACTGTTGCAAATGTATTTCCATAAAGGGGAAACGAAAAATCCATAAAAGCGAAGCTTTTGGGTTTTTTCCGTAAGTATCATCCCATTAAGACTCAGCGTAAGAACATCCCCCTCAACCCTCCCGAAGCAAGTTCGGGACAAGCTCTTTAAGGGGGGAAGGAAACAGGAGACAGGAGACAGGAGTCACGAATCATCCCGAAGCAAGTTCGGGACAAGTACCCGAAGCAAGTTCGGGACACGCACTTCAAAGGGGGGATGACAATACCTAAGTTCGTTTGTAGAAAGGCAATCCTAAACCTGCTCGGGGCAAGCTTTTAAAAGGGAAAGTTTTCGTTAGTGATTTTTTATAAAAACGCAATACTACTTCTCCCTCCCTTCGAAGGGAGGGGTTAGGGGTGGGATGTTTTTTTACTAGCTTTACAAATGGCCAATAAAATTATACCTTACCGAAGTGATTTAAAAGAGCTTGCCCGAAGATTACGTTCCGAAATGACCCCTGCTGAAAAAACACTTTGGAAAGTGATACGAAAAAAAGCACTTAATGTAGAGTTCCATAGGCAAGTTCCATTGTTAGATTATATTGTTGATTTTTACTGCCATGAAATTGGTCTTGCTATTGAAGTTGATGGAAATATCCATAATACCTCGTTTCTTGAAGATGCTAAAAGACAAGGAAGACTGGAATTATATGGGATTAGATTTTATAGGGTTCAGAATGAAGAGGTACTGTACCACCTTGAGAAGGTTTTAAATGATTTGAAAGAATTGATTGAAGACTCAGATAGGTAAGATATGTCTCCACCCAAAGCTAGTTTGGGACAAGCTTAAAACATCCCCCTCGGTCCCCCTTCAAAGGGGGAGGGAAACAGGAAACAGGAGATAGGAAACACGAACCATCCCGAAGCAAGTTCGGGACAAGCTCTTTAAGGGGTAAAGGAAACAGGAGACAGGAGTCAGGAGACAGGAAACAGGAAACACGAATCACGAGTCACGAACCATCCCGAAGCTAGTTCGGGACAAGCTCTTCAATGGGAGAAGGAAGCACTAAACACAAACGTGTTGTCACCCTGAGCTTGTCGAAGGGATGGTAACGAAGGAAATAGGAAAAAGAAGTTAGGTGACAGGATTTAAAAATAATTCCATACCAAGTGCTCCCCGCCCTAGAAAGGGAGGGGTGGCAGCCCGAAGGGCTGACGGGGTGGGTTGTACCTCAAAGGCACAGCCATACCCACAAATGCTCCCCT
>CEQG01153578.1_pt1 | contig 51625 bp, 45 predicted proteins | sample 350301 | NCBI WGS metagenome assembly CEQG01 (sample SAMEA2621242, study PRJEB7988) | marine metagenome | isolation source: saline water (ENVO:00002010), including | reverse complement strand
AATTATGAAAAACCTCAACTGCAAGAGCCGCATCGAGGGCTTTTGTATGGCTTTCGCCAAATATTTCCGCACTCATTAACGTCAGCACGGGACGCAGGCGCTTGCCCCCCAGCCCCAGTATGTACTTTATGGGCTCGTACAGGTTGGCCGGTTCACGGTTTACGGTCTTTTTATCCAGATACCCTAGAAATTCCTGAGTATATTCCTTAATACTGTGCATCGAGCAATTTTTGGCTAAAATAGGGCTTGCAGATTAAAAACAACAGCTAACTTTTCCATTCTTAAATCATTTTTTAGAAAAATTTTAAAGTAAAAAACGGTTTCATTCGTCTTATAGAGTATGGAGCCCATAAATGCCCTGCAAATGTCCCAGGAGGAAAAAGACAACTTGATTTCACAAGCAGTAGGCAATTATGGCGATAGGCTCATGGATTTCATAAAGCCCAAGGTCAACAATGAAGAGGACGCCGAAGACATCCTGCAGGAAGTATGGTACCAGTTTAGCAACCTTACCAACATATCACAGATTGTCAACGTGGGTAGCTGGCTGTACAGGGCAACCCGCAACAAGATAACTGACAGTTACCGGAAGAAAAAAACAGCAAACCTGGAAGATTTTGTCTTTGAGGATGAAGATGATTCCTTCTCGCTCAAGGATATCCTATTGCTCGACAACGAAAAAAACCCCGAGCTGAAGTTCTTTCAAGAAGAGATATGGGATGCTTTGTTACTGGCCCTTGGGGAACTCCCTGAAAAACAACGGTATGTTTTCGTGCAAAACGAAATAGAAGACAAGACACTACAGCAAATTGCTGATGAACAAAATGAAAAACTAAAGACCATCATAAGCCGTAAGCACTATGCCGTGAAACATTTACGGGCAAAGCTGGGCCAGTTGTATGATGACCTTGAAAACTATTAAATAAAAAAATCATGAGAAATTCAATGAGGAGACGTAAAAAATTCTTCTTTCTGGTTCCCGTAGTCCTATTGTTTGTCATAAGCGGTATGGTCATGTGGTTATGGAATGCCATCTTACCCGAGGTCGTGGGGGTACAAGCAATATCTTACTGGCAGGCCATGGGCACCCTGGTGCTGAGCAAGATATTGTTTGGGGGGTTCCATGGCTGCAGACCTCGCGGCGGCGGTCGCGATTTTCAAAAAAAGCGCGAATTCTTCAGAAAGATGAAGAACATGAGCCCAGAGGAGCGTGCAAAGTTCAAGGAAATATGGAAACAGCGCTCAGCCGGAGAGCGTTTTTGCAGCAAATAACACAACTATATTACCCCTTTCCAGAGCTATTTTAATCAAATATTAAATAATTGTAAAACCTAGGAAACTTTTATTGTTTTTAAAGTTTCCGTGTTTTACATTTGCGCCCACTTATGGAAGAAAATTTATTACAAAAGGCAACCGAGATGTTCCTGCAGTATGGGTTTAAGAGCGTTACCATGGATGATATCGCCAATGAACTGGGCATGTCAAAAAAAACGGTTTACACATACTATCCCACAAAATCAATCCTTGTTGAGGCCGTGGCCACAAATGTTTTTGAAACAATAAGCAATGGTATTGACGAGATACGCTCGCGCAGGCTGAACCCCATCGAGGAAATCTATGTCATCAAGGATTTTGTAAGGCAGCTGCTCAAGGATGAAAAATCATCTCCTGAATTTCAGTTGTGCAAGTACTATCCTGAGGTGCATGAAAAAATGCATGACAAGAAACTTGAGGTAATGATGGTATGTGTTGTTGAAAACCTGGTAAGGGGGGTTGACATGGGGCTTTTCCGCCCAAGCATAAACCCACAGATAATCGCAAGGTTTTATTTTACCGGGATGGGCGGTATCAAGAACACTGATCTTTTTCCACCCAAACAATTTATCCCCACAAACATAATGGACCAATTTGTTGAATATCACCTAAGGGCAATCGTGACGCCCAAGGGCCAAGATATACTTAAAAGCTACATTGATGAAAATAATGATTAAAAACATATCCATCCTTCTTGTGCTCATGGCCAGCTCCCTTAGCTCAAGGGCTCAGGATACCATTGCACCACAAACCTACACCTTTACCCTCCAGGAGGCAATCGTGTATGGCCTGGAGAACAGCTACACGGCAAAAAATGCAAGCCGGGATGTTGCCATCTCGCTAAAGCAAAAGTGGGAGATCATCGCCCAGGGCCTGCCGCAGATAGGTGGCAAGATTGATTATCAAAACTATTTAAAGCAGCCCGTAACACTTATACCCGGCGAGATTGCCGGGGGCGCGCCAGGTACGTTTGTCCCAGTGACCTTTGGCACAAAGCAAAATGTGAATGCCACGGGCACCTGGAACCAGGTAATCTTTGACGGAAGCTACATCGTGGGCGTACAGAGTGCAAAGACCTTGCTGCAAATTTCTGAAAATGCAAAGGTAAAATCAGACCTTGAAGTAAAGCAGGCAATCGTCGATGCTTATGGCAATGTGCTCATCTCCCGCAAAAGTGTTGAAATCTTGGAGAAGAACGTTACCACTATCACAAAAACCCTCGACGACACCAATAAAATTTTTGAAAATGGCCTCGCCGAAGAAGAAGATGTGGAGCAGTTACAGATTACCCTGCTGGGACTGGAGACCAACCTCAACAATGCAAAACGTCAACAGGCCATTGCCCTTGACATGTTAAAGGTCACCCTGGGCATCCCGCTGGAAAACCAGATCATCATCACTGACAATCTCGAGGACCTCACCATGCAATATTATGACCTGGGCATCCTTCAACAGGAAATAGCAGCCGAGGAAAACATAGACTACCGCATTGCAGAAGACCAGGTAAACTCTGCCGCAACACAGGTAAAGCTCGAGAAGGCAAAGGCACTGCCATCACTCACGGCTTTTGTAAACTATGGTTTTCAGGGCAACAGTAATGAATTCTCATTTTTAGATAGTGACCAGGAGTACTTCCAGTCAAGTATTTTGGGCGTAAGCCTCAACATACCCATCTTTAGCAGCGGGATGAGGAGTGCCCGCACGGCACAAAAACAGATTGCTTATGAGCAATCGCTGGAGCAGCTGGAAGAAACGCGCAACAGGGTGAAGCTTCAGATAGCTTCCGCGAAAAACGATTACAAATTTTCACTGGACAACTATGCAAACCAGCAAAAGAACCTAGCACTGGCCGAGCGCATCGAGAACAAGAACCAGATCAAGTTTTTTGAAGGAATCGCGACCAGCTTTGAACTCAGCGAAGCACAAAGTCAACTCTACCAGGCACAGCAGGATTACCTGCAGGCCATGCTAGACGTGATTTCATATAAAGCAGCCCTTGAAAAAGTGCTGGACACCAGTAAATATCAACCAGAAGATTCTCAAAATTAAAAAACGACAGTACAGATGAAAAATATTCTATCCATTGCTATTCTTAGTGTACTATTTGTAGCCTGTGGTGGTGATCCCGCTTCAGTTGACGGCATTATCGCAGAGGGTAATGTAGATGCAATGCGTGCCATGAAAAATGAACTGACCACGCAGCAAAACACAATCAAGGAGGACATTGCCAAGCTTACCGAAGAAATCCAAAAGCATGAAAAGGGAGGGCCAGCTTCCCTGGTGACCACCAAGACCGTAAAAGACACCACCTTCAAACACTACATTGAAGTACAGGGCAACGTGGATACTGATGAGAACATCATCATCTATCCTGAATACTCTGGGGTACTGACCTCTGTATACGTAGAAGAAGGGCAACGGGTGAGCAAGGGGCAACGCCTTGCAAAAATAGACGAGGGTGGCCTGGGCAGCCAACTTGCACAGCTTGAGGCTCAAGCTGCACTGGCAAAAACAACCTATGAACGTCAAAAAAGGCTGTGGGATCAAAAGATAGGCTCTGAAATCCAGTACCTGGAGGCCAAGACAAATTATGACGCTACCCAAGCATCAGTCAACCAGATGAAGAGCCAGCTGGCAAAAACCGTGATCACAGCCCCCTTCTCTGGCGTTGTTGATGACATTATCGCTGAGCAGGGCGGGGTCGTGAACCCGGGGCAGACGCCAGTGATACGCCTTGTGAACCTCAGCGAGATGTATGTGGATGCGGCCATCCCAGAAACATATCTCAGTAAGGTAAACAAGGGTACAGATGTCATCGTGGAGCTTAGTTCGCTGGGCAAGTCCTATGAAGGGCAGATACGCCAGGTAGGCAATTTTGTGAATCCTGACAACAGGACATTTAATGTAAAGGTGGCCATCCCCAACCCAGACAATGCGGTCAAGCCCAACCTGATTGCTACCGTAAAGATCAATGATTATACCGCTGAGAATGCCATCGTGGTGCCTCAAAATGTATTGCAGCAAAACTCATCTGGTGAGAATATAGCCTACATCTATGAAAAGCAAAACGACACCACGGGTGTTGCAAAGCAGGTAAAAATAGAAACCGGTCTTACCCAGGGAGAAACCATTGAAATTAAAAGTGGTATAGAAAAAGGAGAAATATTGATTATTGACGGTGCAAGGGCACTTCGCGACGGTCAAAAAATACGTGCTAACTCCACAGATAACGACTAATCAACCATGGCAAAAAACAATTATAAAGAATTCAAGATATCCTCTTGGGCAATAGATAGCAAGATGACGGTATATGTCATCATGGCCATCATTCTCTTTGCCGGACTTGCCGCATACTACACCATGCCGCGAGAAGACTTTCCAGAGATTGTGGAAACCAAGATCTATGTAAGCTCGGTAAACCCCGGTAACGCTGCTGAGGATGTTGAAAAATTTATTACAGAACCTCTTGAAGAAGAGTTTAACGACATAGGTGGGGTCAAGGAGATTACCTCCACCACGGTACAGGATTACTCCATAGTCATTGTGGAGTTTGAAGAAAGCGTGGATGTAGATGTCGCCAAGACCAAGGTAAAGGATAAAGTAGATATTGTAAAAGCAGAAACTACCTGGCCCACCATGGATAATGGCGCTAAGGTAGAGCCCAATGTCTTTGACCTCAACTTCTCTGAAGAGATGCCCATTCTCAATATCAACTTGACGGGAGACTTTACCGTACAACAGCTCAAGGATTATGCAGAGCATCTACAGGACAAGGTAGAACTGCTGCCGCAAATCAAGGAAGCAACCGTGCGGGGAGCTGAGGAAATGGAAGTTGAGATTGCGGTTGACATTTACAAGATGAGCGCATCAAAGGTAAGCTTTGACAACATCATCAATGCCATACGCTCAGAGAACACCACCATTTCTGGTGGTAACGTGCTTACTAATGGCTTGCGCAAGAACATACGCGTACTGGGTGAAATAGATGACCCTCAAGAGCTACAGAATGTAGTGGTAAAAAGAGACGGCGGCAATATTTTCCTGCGGGACATTGCCGAGATAAAATTTAGGGAAAAGGACCGCACCACATTTGCCCGAGAATACGGCAAACCCGTAGTCATGCTCGATGTCAAGAAACGCGCCGGTAAAAACATGATTGAGGCGGTTGAATCCATCAAGCAGATTGTACAGGAAGAAGAGGCTAATTACTATCCTGAATCCCTGCACATCTCATTGACAAACGATCAATCAATCAAGACCGAGAACCAGGTCAACGACCTTGTCAACAACATCATTTTTGGGGTCATACTCGTGGTGCTTGTATTGATGTTCTTCCTGGGCTTCCGCAACGCACTGTTTGTAGGGTTTGCCATACCACTCTCCATGTTCATGTCACTGGCAATCGTTTCGTTTTTTGGGCTTACCCTGAACACCATGGTGCTTTTTGGCCTCGTCATGGGTCTGGGCATGCTGGTGGATAACGGTATCGTGGTGGTGGAAAACGTCTACAGCCTCATGGCGCAGGGCATGCCCAGGCTCAAGGCTGCAAAACAGGGTATGGGGGAGATTGCATGGCCCATTATCGCCTCTACGGCAACAACGCTTGCCGCTTTTTTCCCGCTGGGACTATGGCCCGGTACCATAGGCAAGTTCATGATATTTTTCCCCATAACGCTATCCATAGTATTGTTTTCATCGCTGTTTGTGGCATTGATCATCAACTCCATGTTGACCTCCAGGTTCATGGAGACTGAAGAGGAGCCGCTTTCGCGAAAGCGCCTCATACGCACCAGCGCCATCATGGCCGGGGTGGGGGCCATATTGCTTATTGCCGGTTTTGCCGTGGACAGTGGCGGCTTTAGGGGCATGGGCAACCTGCTCATCTTTTTTGCCATCATGCTATGGGTGTACAAATATGCACTTGCAGGAGCGGTGGATTACTTTCAATATACATCGCTCAAGAAACTCGAGAACTTCTATGAACGTTTCTTAAAGTTCGCTTTGCGCGGAAGAAAAGCTTATGTGTTCCTTTTTGGGACCCTGGGACTATTGATATTCTCATTCATGCTCGTGGGGATTGCACAGCCCAACGTGCTGTTCTTTCCAGAGAATGAACCCAGCCAGATCATAACCTACATAGAATATCCTGAAGGTACAGATATTGAAAAGACCAATAAACTTACCAAGGATATCGAGCAGCGTGTCTTTGAGGTCATCAAGAAATATGAAGACAAGGATGGCTATAACTATATGGTAGAAAGTGCCATCTCCCAGGTGGGGCAAGGGGCAGGAAACCCTCAAACTGATGGTGGGCAGAGCAACGAGATGCCACATAAGGGGAAGATCACACTTTCCATGCGTGATTATAAACTGCGCCGCGGGGTGAAGAGCAGTGATGTGCTCAGCGAGGTGCGCGATGCCGTTAAGGGCTTCCCGGGTGCATCGGTCATTGTTGAGAAAGATGCTGCGGGACCTCCCGTGGGCTACCCCGTCAACATCGAGATAAGCGGTGAGGATTATGACCTCATGCTCGCCGAAGCTGAAAACATGCGCTCCTATATTGAAAGCCAGGGTATAGGCGGTATTGAAGAGCTCAAACTTGACATCAACCGTTCAAAAACCGAACTCAGTGTCTATGTAGATAGGCAAAAGGCGGGGCAATTTGGCGTAAGCACAGGTCAAATAGGGCAAACTCTGAGACGCTCTGTCTATGGGGAAGAGGTGGACACCTATAAGGAGGGTGACGATGATTATGAGATAAACATCCGTTTTAATGATGATTATCGTTATGACGAGAACGTGCTGTTCAACCAGCCCATCACCTTCAGGAACAACTCTGGACAGTTGATACAAGTGCCTATTTCTGCTCTTACGACCAAAAAGACACAATCAACATTTAGTGCCATAAAAAGAAAAGACCTAAAAAGGGTGATTACCTTATATAGCAACGTGCTTAATGCCTATAACCCCAACCAGGTGGTAGAAAACGTCAAGCAGGCACTTTCAGGCTATGAAATGCCTGAGGGAATTTCATACAGCTTTACCGGGGAACAAGAGGAACAAGCCGAGAACATGAGCTTCTTGCTTCTTGCCCTGGGTATTGCCGTAGGTGGTATCCTCTTGATTCTTGTGGCACAGTTCAACTCCATCTCAAAACCATTCATCATACTCTCTGCGGTGGTGTTGAGCCTTGCCGGGGTATTCCTGGGGCTGGTCATCTTCCAGATGGACTTTGTGATTATCATGACCATGATGGGTATTATCTCGCTTGCGGGTATCGTGGTAAACAATGCCATCGTATTGATTGACTATACCCAGATATTGATAGACCGCAAGAAGGAAGAACTTGAAATGGATGAAGAAGCCCATTTAACCAAAAAACAGTACTTTGATGTTATTGTTGCGGGTGGTAAATCCCGTTTACGTCCCGTGTTGCTTACGGCAATCACAACAGTGCTGGGATTGATACCACTGGCGGTAGGTCTCAACATAGATTTCTTTGGGCTGTTTACTGACTATGACCCGGGTGTATATATAGGTGGTGACAACGTGATTTTCTGGGGGCCACTGGCATGGACGGTGATTTTTGGCCTCGTGTTTGCAACCTTCTTGACCTTGGTCATCGTTCCCGTGATGTTCTATATGATAAACCGCATCAAGATCAAGATAAGAAACAGGAAATTGCGCAAGCAAGATGAAAAGAACCAACGCAAACTTGCTAGGGAAAACCCCATTGAACAATAGCTATTGATCACACTTTTATCAATGGAGTAGAAAAACGCCTGGATAATCCAGGCGTTTTTTGTTTCTTATTTTGAATCATTTTAAATTAGATGTTTCTACAAAAATAATTGCTAAAACGATTTATTAAAACCCTTAACATATTCTAAAAATATTTAACTTGACCGTCTAAAATCGTCCTATATTTAAATTTTTATAAAAATTAGGACAAATAATCCATGGTTAAATGCAAATAATTGAAGAAGGTACGGTCTATGATGCCATAGTCGTGGGCTCTGGTGCCGGTGGCGGTATGGCCACAAAAGTTTTGGCGGAAGCCGGTCTAAAGGTTGCAGTGGTCGAAGCAGGACCATTTTTTGATCCTGCAGATCCCGAACAGAGAACACAGTTACGCTGGCCCTATGAATCTTCGCGCCGAGGTGCGGGAACAGTGAGGCCTTTTGGCGATTTTGATGCTGCCTATGGCGGTTGGGAAATAGATGGAGAGCCATACACCCATAAAGAAGGCACCAAGTTTGACTGGTTTAGGTCTCACATGCTGGGTGGGCGTACCAATCACTGGGGGAGGATCTCCTTAAGGTTTGGGCCCAAAGATTTTAAGCATAAGGATGTGGATGGTCATGGTGACAACTGGCCCATTAGTTATGATGATGTAAAGCCTTATTATGACAAGGTTGATAAAATGATAGGTGTTTTTGGCACAAATGAAGGCCTGCCCAACGACCCAGATGGATTCTTCCTGCCCCCTCCTAAACCCAGGTTGCATGAATTGTTCTACATAAAAGGTGCCCGAAAGTCAAATGTACCGGTATACCCTTCAAGGTTATCCATGTTGACCAAAAAAATCAACAATGACCGTGGGGTGTGTTTTTATTGTGGGCAGTGTAACCGTGCCTGTATGGCATATGCTGATTTCTCAGCAGGAACTTGCTTGGTATTTCCCGCACAAAAAAGCCGTGGACAAGTGGACCTTTTTGTGAACTGCGTGGTGAGAACAGTTACCACAAATGATGAAGGAAAGGCAACCGGGGTCTCCTACATCAACAAAGAAGACAGAAAAGAATATAAACTCAAGGGCAAGGTGGTGATCCTGGGTGCTTCAGCATGTAGCTCTGCAAGAATACTGCTCAACTCTAAGAGCAAGCAACACCCCAATGGACTTGGAAACAGCAGCAACATGGTTGGTAAGTACCTCCATGATTCTACTGGTGGCGACAGGATGGGCTTTGTGCCTGACCTTATGAACCGCAAGGTCTCCTATAATGAAGATGGTGTGGGTGGTATGCACGTCTACTCGCCCTGGTGGGGAGACAACTCTAAACTAGATTTTCCTCGCGGATACCACATTGAAGTATGGGGAGGAATGGGCATGCCTAGTTACGGTTTTGGGTTCAACGTAAATGATTTCAATAAATTCTTTGGTACAAATGCTGGGGGTTATGGAGATATCCTGCGCAGTGATGCCAAGAAATATTATGGCGCCGTCGTGGGGATGAGCGGCCGTGGCGAATCTATCGCCAGGGAAGATAACTATTGTGAGATAGACCCCAATACGGTTGACCAGTTTGGTATTCCCGTGCTACGTTTTCGTTACAAATGGTCAGATTTTGAGAGAAACCAGGCCAAGCACATGCAGGATACCTTTGAGGAAATCCTGGAGAATATGGGCGGCATCCCGCTGGGGGAAAAACCCGGTAAAGAATCTGATTATGGGCTGCACACCCCGGGTAGGATCATCCACGAGGTGGGGACCACGAGAATGGGTGATGACCCCAAGAAATCTGTGACCAACAAATTTCAGCAACTACATGACGCAGACAATGTGTATGTTGTAGATGCAGGACCCTTTGTATCACAAGCTGACAAGAACTGTACCTGGACCATCCTGGCCTTGTCATGGAGGGCTTCAGACCATATTGTAGAGCAATTAAAACAACAAAACATATAGTACCATGGATAGAAGAGAGAGTATAAGGTCAATGGTATTGGCCTCTTTTGCCGGAAGCCTTGCACTATACGGCTGCAAGCCAGATGGCACTCCACTGGAAGCCGAAGAAGTTGCAGCTGCTGGCGATATGCCCAAGTGGCGCACGCCTGATGAAAATGCGGCCATTGCCGAAATGAATGATGAGCAGTTCTTTAATGAGCACGAGACATCGACCCTCACCGTACTTTGTGACCTCATCCTGCCCGCCAGTGGTGATTATAAAAGCGCATCAGATGCTGAGGTGGTACCGTTCATCGAGTTCATGTCCAAGGATATCCCAGAAATGCAGGGCCCACTACGTGGCGGCCTCATGTGGATTGACCATGCATCAAATGAGAAGTTCAACAAAGAATTCAAGAACGCCAGCGAAGAACAGCAAAAGGAAATCCTGGACGAGATTGCCTATTATGACCCTAACACACCACAAAATGAGCGGGCATTTGAGGTTAACTGGTTCTCACTGGTAAGAAACCTCACCATGACCGGTTTTTACACCTCAAAAATAGGAATCGAGGAAATAGGCTATAAAGGTAACCAGCCCAATACCTGGGACGGGGTACCTCAAGATGTTCTTGACCAGCATGGGGTAGCCTATGATGAAGAATGGATCGCAAAATGTGTTAATCACAGTACCGCGGGCATCCAGGCCGAGTGGGATGATGATGGCAACTTGATCACATAACCATAGTACACGGTTTTATTTCGCTTAAAGCGAAAAGAAAACACCCAGCACCCCTGGGTGTTTTTTTATGTATCAAATCCTGTTAAAATGCAATACCGCGGTGCCCGTGATGTGCACCTCTATGCCATCGATGACCTCTACCCAATCTATGGCAACCTCCAAAAAGAGGTTTTCATCATCATGAGAAACCACCTGCGCGCCCACCGTTTCTTCTCCCACGCTGAGGTAGATGACACCGCCCTCAAGCAGGTAGCCACCACTGGAGAGAAAATCCTCAGCAGATACCGGGATTTGCCCATCATAATCCTGCCCCAAGAAAGAAGATTGAATATTCAGTGTAAAATCACCGGAAGATGTAAAGCCCCCGTATTCATCAAAGGTCAACAGGTATGAAAGGTCACTACCATGCCCGGTCACGGGAGAAGAAATGGGTTGGCCGACAAAAGTAGCCGCAACAGTTGCATCCCGTAAATCAAGTCCTGCAAGACTCCACACGTTGACAAGCCAGCTGGCATCCTCAACTTCATCATCGGGCAAATCATCATCAGTACCTATGTCAATGGGGGCATCAATACCCGATGACCCACCCAGCTCATAGGGTTCATCATCACATGAATAATTGAAAAGAAGCATAAGGTATAATGGCAATATTCTTAAAATTCCCTTCATGGCTGATTTTTAAAGTCTTGAGTAGACATTTACAGTAAATTTAAAGAATTACCCTCCCGTGACAAATTATTTAACGGTGTGGGTAATTAAGCCCATCTAACTTCTTAAATTTGCACCTCTTATTGACAAGCAATGTATAGAACGCACAACAATGGCGGCCTGAGGGCAGCAAATATTGGTGAAACGGTTACCCTATCAGGATGGGTCCAGAAATCAAGGGACAAGGGTTTCATGATATGGGTGGACCTACGTGACCGCTACGGCATCACGCAGCTCATCTTTGATGAAGAGCGCACCCCTAAGGATGTTATGGAAAGTGCCCGTGACCTGGGGCGTGAATTTGTCGTCCAAGTAACAGGTGAGGTGATTGAAAGAGAATCAAAAAACCCCAAGATGCCTACTGGGGATATTGAGATCCTGGTAAAGGAGCTCAAGGTGCTCAACAGCTCTAGAACGCCTCCATTTACCATAGAGACGGAAACTGATGGCGGAGAAGATCTAAGGATGAAATACCGTTATCTTGACATCCGCCGAAATCCAGTAAAGGAGAAATTGATCTTTCGACACAAGGTGACCATTGCCGTGCGCAATTACCTCTCTGAGCAAGGGTTTATCGAGGTTGAAACCCCATATCTTATCAAGTCAACCCCAGAAGGCGCCCGCGATTTTGTCGTGCCCAGCCGTATGAACGAAGGCCAATTCTATGCCTTGCCCCAATCGCCACAGACCTTTAAGCAATTGCTCATGGTGGGCGGCATGGACAAGTATTTTCAAATCGTAAAATGCTTTAGGGATGAAGACCTCAGGGCAGACCGTCAGCCAGAGTTTACACAGATAGACTGTGAGATGGCCTTTGTGGAGCAGGAAGATATACTCAATGTATTTGAAGGATTGACCAAGTTTTTACTAAAGGAAATAAACGGTGTGGAAATCAACAAATTTCCACGGATGACCTATGACGAGGCCATGGCCAGGTATGGCAATGACAAGCCAGACATCCGTTTTGGGATGGAGTTTGGTGAACTTAACGAGGTTGCCCAGCATAAGGGTTTTAATGTTTTCAACAATGCTGACCTTGTCGTGGGCATCGCCATACCTGGTGGCGCTCAATATACCCGTAAGGAAATCGACAAGCTCATCGACTGGGTAAAGCGCCCACAAGTGGGTGCACTGGGCATGGTCTATGTAAAATGCAACGAGGATGGCACTTATAAATCATCTGTAGATAAGTTTTATGATGATCAGGACCTTGCAAAATGGGCCGAAAAAACCGGTGCCAAACCAGGTGACCTGATCTGTGTCCTTTCCGGCGAAAGCCAAAAAACCAGAGCACAGCTAAGCGCTTTACGTATGGAAATGGCAGAACGTCTTGGCTTAAGGAAAGCTGATGAATTTGCACCGCTATGGGTGGTGGATTTCCCACTCCTTGAATGGGATGAGGAAACCGAAAGGTACCATGCGATGCACCATCCCTTCACCTCGCCAAAACCTGGCCAACTGGAAATGTTGGACTCTGACCCCGGGGCCGTCAAGGCCAATGCGTATGACCTTGTGCTCAATGGCAACGAGATAGGTGGTGGGTCCATCAGGATCTTTGACAGCGAGACACAGTCAACGATGTTTGACCACCTGGGCTTTACAAAAGAAGAGGCGCAGGCGCAGTTTGGCTTCTTGATGGAGGCGTTTAAATATGGTGCGCCACCACACGGGGGCATTGCTTTTGGCCTGGATAGACTCGTGGCCATCCTGGGCGGGCAGGAAACCATACGTGATTTTATCGCGTTCCCAAAAAACAATGCGGGACGTGATGTGATGATTGATGCACCAGCAACGATTGATGATGCACAATTAAAAGAGCTTAACCTTAAGGTTACCCTTTAGTAAACACATTAATCTATAAAATAAAACCCGGGCATTTGCCTGGGTATTTTTTTTGGCTTAAAGCCAAAAAAAACTCCCGTCCTCAAGTGAACGGGAGTCTTTAATGTATGGCTAACTATTGAAATGTCAAATTATCTTGTCCAGCCAGCACCCCAAGTTGCGTAAGCTGAAGTGCCATTGTAAGAACCTTCTGATTTGATGAAATCACCTTCGGCAAAAGTCACACCTGTATCGTTCTTATATTTTGTGTTTATGTTCACAAAGTTAACTTCGGTAACGTTAAGGTCTCCATCCACAACACCTTGTCCTGTAGGGTTGTCACCGCTATCACCATCAAGGTCAAAGCCTTCATAGAAGTCCTGGATGTAGATGTTTGTAAAGATTCCACGAGTACCAGCACGTAGGCGCACAGCTTCGCTGTCAGTATCAGTAGCATCAAAGCCTATGATGGTTACGTTAGAAATTTCGGGCATTGAGAAGTAAACCGGGTTAGAGTTATTACCTATATCCGTGTTAAATCCATCAGCTTCGATACCTTTATCGTGTTCTGCAAGGTGCTCAACATAGGCATAGTTTACACTTCCGCTCCACCCTTCAGTCCAGTCGATCGAGTCATCTTGTGCACCTATTACTGATAGATAAGAAACATTAACTGTTCCACCGAAGAACTCAACACCATCATCAGCGCCTATGTAGGTCTGAATGTGGTTTACTGTTGTGCCACTTCCTACACCGTAAAAAGAGAATCCATTATTTTCTGACTGACCATCAGCAGCACCTCCTCCATATTCAACACGTACATAAGTTACAATACCTGAGAAATCAGCATCGTCGTTTCCGCCGTAAGGCAAACCACCTATCTCAGAAGTTGAAGTTGCACCACCAGCGGTTGAGTTAATAGGAGCACGACCTAAAAGGATAAGACCCCCCCAGTCTCCAGCGGCAGGGCTAGATGCAGAAGATGTCATAACAATAGGAGCACTAGAAGTGCCTTGAGCATCAATTGTAGCATCTTGAGAGATAGCTATGTAAACTGAGGCACCACTTGCATCAGCATTGATTTTTGTTCCTGCAGGAATAGTAAGCTTTGTTCCTGGAGCCATTATCATCGCACCGGTAAGCATATTGTTATCCTGAGGTCTTAGTATTACATCACTGGTATAATTTCCTTCAAGAACCACATCTTGACCTTCTTCACTTCCTTCATTGCCCCCATTGGGATTATTATTAGTAACGCTGTTGTCAACACTGTTATCTGTATTGTTTATCACAATCTCAGCAGTGTCATCAGCTTCACAAGAGGCAAACAACATTGCCACAATTGCCAAGCTTAAGAATAGATAATTAGTCTTCATCGTGTTTTAAGTATTAAATTAATTTTTGTTCAACATTTATTATTAGAATTTGTATTTCACTGCTAGACCTAAGTCAATACCTCTTTGATATTTTGATATGGCAATGTCACCCTCAGAAGTACCTTCTCGTATATATTCTATGGAGGGGTCAAGTAAGTTTTTTGCACTAAAATTGAGTTCCCATGCAGTTCCCAGTTCATTTCTCCAGATGAAGTCTAGAGTACTAACACTTCTCTCTACAATGTTACCTAGCTGGCCAGAACCCAAAGCATCTATTCGATCAGCGAAATAAGAAAACACTAGACTGGCATTAGGAGTCCAGTTTTCATATTTAGTTGGGCTCCAGTTAAGGTCTGCATTAATAAGGAATGGAGATGCACCCTGTAGTTCATCTTCTCCACTTAGTGTTGAAGAAAATAGACCATTTGAACTCTTAAGGTCTTGCTTAGTATACATATAAGTTGCGTTAACTCCTGCGGATAGTTCTGAATTCTCATCCTCATCGAGGACTAGATTTTTTCTAACCTCCAGCTCAACACCATAAACATTTGCTTTGTCACCTGTCCTAAAATAACGTTGAGTACCAGTTGCGTCATTAGCAATTACCTTATTGATAGGGTCATTTATTTGTTTAGCAAAACCTGCAAGGGAAAGTAGCTCCCCTTTTTTCATGAACCATTCCCATTTAAGGTCAAAATTGTAGATATTTGAGACTGCAGGATCTTCAAGAAGGTCGGAGTTACCCCCTACCCTTGTGGTCACATCTTCATAAACAAATGGTGCCACCTCTTTAAATTCTGGAAAAGAAACTGTTTTTGATGCCGAGAACCTTAAGTTCATATCATCATTAACAGCATACTTTATGTTAAGGCTGGGCAGATAGAAATTTTCATAAGATGAAGCATACCCGTCATCATTTACCAGGTTGATTACATCATACGATATGGATTGATCATATGACTCCATCCTAAAACCAGGAACAAACAACCATTTACCAGCTGTAATTTCCGCATTGATGTACCCTGCATGTATTCTTAAATTACCTGTGTATTTATTTTCAAACATTCCAGGAACATTGCGCTGCCCTATGCCTGCATCTGGTATTGCATTAAAAACGAAGGTATCATAAACAACACCTAGGTTATCTACATTAAAGATGCTATTCAGGTTATTGATATCTGGCGCTTCTGTATTAGGTTCAAGCAAATCATAACCATATCTTGTATTTTCAAAATAGCGTTCCTTGTAACGCCCATTGTAACCAAAGTTGAACTTGAAGTTTTCTGATGCTTTATACTGGGCATTTACCCTACTGTTAAGCTCTTCATCTTCGATATCCTGAAAATATCTCTGGTTGTCAAAGTTTGTGTTATTGTAAAAAGTAGGATTTGTAGCTGGGTCATTATCCAGGGCAAGATCATAGCGTTCAAGAGTAAAACGCTTTCTATCTGGTTGATGCGAAAAAACTTTATTATATCCCACACCCCAGTCAATTGTCCAGCCATCTTCAAACTGATGGTATCCCGAAAGCTGATTGACAAAAATCAAATCTTCTTCAAACACTGTGTTTCTAACAAAGAATCCCTTATCTGTATCACGGATTGCATCTCTGTTTTGACCCATACCGTCAATACCATAATCGCCAACCTCATCATTTGAACTATTGATGAACAAACTGGTAAAATTCAATCTATGATTTCCATTTCTATAGATAAAGTTTGTCATGGCCGTTGTGGTCGTTGCATACTCAAATTCTTCAACATCATCAAAGCGCTGCTTCACCGTAGTGGTATAATCTACTGCCGAACCCCTTCTATATTCAAAACCATTCGTAAATGATGCTGTGGCAAATAGGCTCAAACGGCTATCATCTTTAAAGTCAAATGACTTTCCGCCAGATATTGTTCCATTTACATTAATGGGGGTTCCTCCATCCACAGGGTCGACTGGATGAGACAGCACGATGGCAAAAGGATGGTGCGCAAACCTATTGTAGAAACCAAAGTACCCCGTACCTTCACTACGCATAAAGTTTTGTCCCGCAGCACGTGTATTTACACCTCCGCCCAGTTCAGCTTCAAGGTAACCACGCCCTTTGTAATCCTTAGGGGTTACATCAATGTTACTTGCTGCAAAATCCCCATAGAACTTTGAGCTATATGCCTTGCTTACAGATACATTTTGAATAACGTCAGAAGGAAAAAGGTCAAGGTCAATGTTCTTCTTTTCAATATCGTTAGAAGGTAGGGTAAGTCCATTAAGCGTTGTATTCAAGTAACGGTCTCCCAGTCCACGTACATATACGTTGCCTGACCCACTATTTTGTTTAGAAACACCACTAATCTTTGCAATCGCCGCGGCGGCGTTGCTTACACCCTTCCGCGAAAGCTCTTCAGCACCTATGGCTTCTTGTATGGATGTTGCATTCTTTTGCTCAAGCAAAAGCGCAACCTCAGATTCTCTCGAGGTTGTCGTGGTAATGACCACCTCGTCAAGTGCCGCTGCCGTTGCACTAAGGCCTGTGTTTACCTCTGTCACTTTCCCGGCCTCAACGGTCACATCAGGAACCTCGAGGGTTTCATACCCCACGAAGCTAAAAACCACTGTATATGTACCGGGATCTATATTGTCAATTGAGTAAAGACCGTCAAAGTCTGTTGTTGCACCCTTAGAAGTCCCTTTAAGTTGCACGGTTGCAAAAGGTAGGGGCTCATTATTCACTTCGTTGTCACTTAGAACACCTACTATTTTTCCCTTATCTTGAGCAAAGCCGGCAAAAACTGATGTAAGCAACAAAAGTGATAATAGATAAATTTTCCTCATTACTAGTCTTAATTAGTCGAGGCAAAATAAATGCTCACCTGTAAAGGCAGTGTTACCTCAGGATTAAACAAGGTTTACGATTGTGTTAGGTTAATGTTAACTGGCTTCAGGGCCAAAATATCCCGGACTGCAACACAGCGACATAACAAAAAATGTATCTTGCCGCAAGAAAAAACAGAACACCATGATGCACTGGGAGCAATTGCTTTCACTCAAGAAGTTTGGAGATGAGACTAAACGCCTTAGAAATGAACAGGACGAAACCCGCCTGGGCTTTGAGGTAGATTATGACCGGGTCATATTTTCCTCGGCCTTCAGGAGCCTGCAAGATAAGACACAGGTAATACCGCTCTCAAAAACCGACTTTGTACACACCCGCTTGACCCACAGCCTAGAGGTCTCGGTCGTGGGAAGGTCACTGGGGAGGCTCGCGGGGACACAGATCTTAAAGAAATACCCCTATCTCAAGGAGGTTCACGGCCACCAGGTCAATGATTTTGGTGCAATCGTTGCGGCAGCGGCACTTGCACATGATATAGGCAACCCCCCCTTTGGCCACAGTGGTGAAAAGGCCATAGGAGAATTTTTTAGGAGCGGCGCGGGAAAACGTTTTAAAGATAGGCTTACGCCAAAACAATATCAGGACCTCATCAAATTTGAGGGAAACGCAAACGGCTTTAGGATTGTATCAAAAAGCAGGCCCGGGGCACAGGGAGGCTTGCGCTTGTCCTACGCCACACTGGGCGCATTCACTAAATACCCTAAAGAATCCCTGCCCCACAGGCCCACCAGCCACATTGCAGACAAAAAATATGGTTTCTTTCAAAGCGAGAAGGATTTCTTCAAAGAAGTAGCCCAAGAACTGGGGCTGCTGCCCCGCACCTTGGGCGAAGACCTCTCTTACAGCAGGCACCCTTTGACCTTTCTTGTAGAAGCCGCAGATGACATCTGTTATACCATCATCGATTTTGAAGATGGTATAAACCTAGGGTTGATTGAAGAAGAATTTGCCCTTGAATATCTCGTAAAACTCGTGGGCAACACCATAGACAAGTCTAAATATGCCACACTTGAAACCACACCGGAGCGCGTGGGCTACCTCAGGGCCCTGGCCATTAATACCTTGATTGTCGAAGCTGTTGAAATATTTATGCGCCATGAAGATGAAATCCTTAAAGGTGAGTTCTCCACCTCGTTGCTGGATAAAAGCCAGTACACCGCTCAAATCGACGATATTATTAAACTGAGCATTGAACGCATCTATGAAAGCCACGAGGTCATCGAGAAGGAAATTGCCGGTTACGAGATCATGGCAACATTATTGAGTGCTAAATGTTCCATACTTGATGATGATGGTCATTACAGTAGCTTATTGAGTAAACTTTTTGGCTTTAAGCCAAATGATGAAAACCATCTCTACGATAACCTCGTAGAAATATGTACCGAAGTTGCCCTGATGACAGATGGGCAAGCGTTGCGCCTTTTTAGAAAAATAAAGGGCATGAACCTAAATTAACCGCACATTTAAACTAAAAATAAAACCATTAGACCGCGTCAGCAACCCCATTGTTTTGCATTTTATCATTTTATGAATGCATACTGGGGTAAAATAATCCCTAGACCCTAAAATTCCATCTATGAAAAATTGCTACCTATTTACTTTACTCTTTGCCATTTTTATAGTGGCTCCATCAAACGCACAGGACTACAAGGGGGCCATAGAAGCATACATAAGCGCAAATCAAAAGAAACTTACTGGGGGCACATCACCAGAATATACCATTTCAACCTTTAAATCGAAGCAGCAGGATTTTATAATGGCCTATGCTAAACAAACTGTCAATGGAATAGAGGTTTACAATGCAATAAGCAGCTTTGCCATCAAGGACGGTAAAGTCGCCTATGCCAGCAATAGGTTTGTTGCTCCTACCGCAAATAGGGCAACTGTTCAACCTTCAATAACCCCTCAAACCGCAGTGAGCAAAGTAGCCCAACGATTTGATCTGGGTTCAACCGGCACGGTAAATATCATTTCAGGAAATGATAAGGACTACTTACTATCTAAGGGAAACATCTCGACCAAGGATATTCCCGCAAGGTTGATGTATGTAGAAAAAGAAGGAGGCCTTAAACTGGCATGGCATGTCACCATCTATGAAAAAGGAGATGCGCACTGGTGGAGTGTAAATGTAGATGCCACTACCGGAGATATCCTTACCATCAATGACCTTGTACTCACGTGCAACTTTGATGAGAATCCATTTACAAGGGCAACGATACCAACAAAAAAAGAAAAAGCGATAACCCTATCAAGGCCTAACGTTGCGGCAAATATGCTTTTTGCTGGCGAACAGTACCGGGTTTTTGCACTTCCCATTGAAAGTCCCAATCATGGTAATCGCACACTAGAAGTAGAACCTCAAGATGCTCTTGCCTCTCCTTATGGGTGGCATGATGTAGATGGACAAGAAGGTGCAGAGTGGACAGATACCAGCGGTAACAATGTGTATGCATTCTTATATAATTCAGAAACCGAAGAAACATATTATACAGAGGGCGGCACATCCTTAAATTTTGATTTTGAACTCAATTTAAATTCTCAACCCAGACAATACCTAGATGTTTCACTAACCAATCTTTTTTATATGAACAATATGGTTCATGACATCCTATATCATTATGGGTTTGATGAACAAAGTGGGAACTTCCAGACTAACAATTATGGTAGGGGCCGCGTGGATGATGACGGCAACCCCATAGGCGAGGAAGATTTTGTATTTGCCCTGGGGCAGGATGATAGCGGTATCAATAATGCCACCTTTGCCACGGAGATTGATGGTGTCAATGGTATCATGCGTATGTTTTTATGGTATGCTACTGGCCCTTTGGGCAGTCCTTTGACAATAAATAGTCCTACTGCCCTTGCTGGTGACTACCAGGCAACCGAAGCAAACTTTGGTCCAGGATTGTCTGATGAACCCTTGACCGCAGACCTTGTCCTTATGGAGGATAATAATTCAGGAGATTCAACAGACCCATATGATGGTTGTGATATAATTACAAATAGCTCTCAGATAGATGGAAAAATCGCTGTTTTGAGAAGAGGTACTTGCGATTTTACAAAAAAAGTATTCAATGCTCAATTATTTGGTGCAATCGCAGTGATTGTAATAAATAACGTGCCGGGCGAACCCATCCCCATGGGAGGCACCAATGATAATATTGACATACCCTCAATAATGGTTTCCTTAGCCGATGGCAATCCCATTATCAACTCGCTCTTAGCTGGAAACACCATAAATGCAACTTTAGTATCCGCTGGTCCATATCAAAAAGATGGCTCACTTGACAACGGCATTGTAGCACATGAATATGGCCATGGGGTGTCCAATAGGCTTACCGGAGGCCCAGATGAAGCAGATTGTCTTATTGCATGTACAAAACGCTATACTTCAGGAGAGCAAAAAGACCAGTGCATACCAGGAACTTATACAGAACAGATGGGTGAAGGCTGGTCAGATTTTATAGGCCTCATCCTTACCATGAGGCCAAGTGATACTGCTGAGATGGCCCGTGGCTTTGGAACATATGTGATAGGAGAAGAAACTGATGGTAATGGTATAAGACCAGCACCTTACAGTACAAATACGTCCGTTAATGGATTAACTTATGCCGACACCAATAACGAAGCTTCAATTTCTGCGCCACATGGTGTAGGTTCCATCTGGGCTCAAATGCTCTGGGAGATGACCTGGTCACTCATAGACCACTATGGTTTTGATTCAGATATCTATGAAGGTACCGGGGGCAACAACATGGCTCTTAATCTGGTTATGACGGGTATGAAACTGCAACCTTGCCAGCCCGGTTTTATTGATGGTCGTGATGCAATTCTCGCGGCAGATGACCTTCTATATAACGGGAAGAATAAATGTCTGATTTGGCAGGCTTTCGCCAAAAGAGGCCTGGGCATGAGCGCTGACCAAGGCGATGTACTTAGCAGGACAGATCAAACCGAGGCTTTTGACGTACCTGAAGAATTTGAAGGAGAGTGCGTTCTAGGATTTAAAGATGTCAAGACGACCAATGCCTTCCATGTATATCCCAACCCCACTACCGGAGTGTTCAGGATTGCTTTAAAACAAGGTTTTGGCGATGGTAATGTCACTCTATATGACCTTAATGGCAGGAAAGTGTACAGCAAGAAACAAGCTCTTGAAGGAAACATTGAGGTTGATGTAAATAATCTTTCAACAGGAGTTTACATCTTGGAAGTAAAAAATGACCGCGTTTCTCAAACTGAAAAACTAATAATTCAGTAAAACAAGAATCTATATACAATTAAAGGAGGCTCTTGAAGCCTCCTTTTTATTTCAGTATTATTTCAAGATTTCCTGTAGGCGAGTATGTATTGAGTTTTCATCCAGCCTTACGATTTGCAATAATTCTTCTACGTTGCCATGTTCAACAAACTGGTCTGGGACACCCATAATCTCAATGGTTCCCGTGTAATTTTCTTTCGCCGCAAGGCAAGTTATAGCACTACCAAAACCGCCATGCTCAACACCCTCTTCTACCGTAATAATGTGCTCATATTTTGCAAAAATTTCGAGCAGCATTTGAACATCTAAGGGTTTTACAAACCCAAAGTAATAAACACCTACTGCCTCATACGCTTTTGCTGTAGCCAGCGCTGTATGCAATAAGGTTCCCGTTACCAAGACGGCCACTTGAGAACCTTTCTTAAATTGCTGTGCCTTGCCTATTTCAATGTTTTGAAAGGGTTGCTCCCAGTCTATATTCATCCCCCTACCTCGTGGATATCTTATGGCAAGCGGGTGGTCCAGACCTTCTTGAGCCGTATACATAATATTGCGCAAGCTCACCTCATCATGCGGGGCATAAATCATCATATTAGGGATGCAATTGAGGTAAGCCAAGTCATAAACCCCATGATGTGTGGCACCATCTTGACCCACAAGCCCAGCCCTATCGAGACAAAAAATAACAGGGAGATTCTGCAATGCTACGTCGTGGATCACCTGGTCATAAGCCCGCTGTAAAAAAGTGGAGTAAATATTACAAAACACGATAAATCCCTCTGTCGCCATACCAGCGGCCAGGGTCACTGCGTGCTGCTCTGCAATACCCACATCAAAGGCGCGTTCTGGAAATTTATCCATCATGAATTTTAAGGAACTTCCTGTGGGCATAGCTGGCGTTATGCCTATTATTTTCTTGTTTTGAGATGCCAATTCAACGATGGTTTTACCAAAAACATCCTGAAATTTAGGGGGTTGTATTTCACTTGATTTTGGCAAGGTCTCACCGGTAACAGCATCAAATTTTCCCGGGGCGTGATACTTTACTTGGTCCTTTTCGGCCTGTTTCAATCCCTTCCCCTTTGTGGTGATTACATGAAGAAATTTGGGTCCCTTGATTTTCTTCATGGTCTGCAAAACCTCGATAAGCTTCTCGATATCATGACCATCAACGGGTCCAAAATATTTAAAATTCAGGGCTTCAAATAAGTTTTCCTCACGCTGCGACCCCGTTTTCACATTTGTCAAATATCGCTTGAGCGCACCTACACTGGGGTCAATACCTATGGCATTGTCATTGAGCACAACCAGTAGATTGGCATCAGTAACGCCAGCATGATTGAGCCCCTCAAAGGCCATCCCGCTGGCAATAGAGGCGTCTCCTATAACGGCGATATGATTTCGCTGGCTTTCGCCCAAAATGCCCGCAGCTATAGCCATGCCCAGTGCAGCAGAGATTGATGTACTGCTATGCCCCGTGCCAAATGCATCATAAATACTTTCACTACGGCGTGGAAAACCGCTTATTCCATGCAGTTGTCTATTGGTTTCAAAAACGTTGCGCCTACCCGTCAATATCTTATGCCCATACGCCTGATGCCCCACGTCCCATATCAATTTATCTACCGGGGTGTTATAGACATAATGCAATGCAATGGTAAGCTCCACGACTCCCAGGCTTGCACCCAGGTGTCCTTCTTTTACCGCCACAATATCTATGATAAACCGGCGCAATTCTTCACTTAACTGTTGCAGTTGCTCCAGTGAAAAATCCCTAAAATCCTTAGGGTCATCGATAGTATCCAGCAGTTTTATGGCCATGTTTCAAATATATGGGCAAAGTCCTATTTTGCCTTGATTGATAAAGAAAATGTTAGTTATCTTCACCAGGGCAAAGTTATGGCATTAATCACACCTTTTGACGACAATTACTTTATGAAGCGCGCCCTTGTTGAGGCACAAGCGGCGTATGACGCTGGTGAAATTCCGGTAGGGGCGGTCATCACGGTCAATGATACCATCATCGCCCGGGCGCACAACCTTACAGAACGGCTCAACGATGTCACCGCGCATGCCGAGATGCAGGCCATAACGGCCGCGGCAAACTACATTGGCGGCAAGTATCTTAAGGATTGTACCATGTACATCACCCTTGAACCTTGCCAGATGTGCGCCGGAGCATTGTACTGGAGTCAAATATCGCGCATCGTTATTGCTGCCCCAGACCCCCACCGCGGCTTCAAGACCATGGGCGGTAACCTACACCCTAAGACCGAGGTCAAAACCGGTGTGCTGGCCGACGAAGCCTCTGCATTGATTAAGCGTTTCTTTATTGAAAAGCGCAACCTCAACTAGATTATATCTGTTTGCCTTTCGGCGAAAGCCATAAAATATTTGCCTTAACTTTGAGTAATTCACATCTTGTTATGAGTCAAAACACCATTGCGGCACGCATCTATGATTTTTTAAAACGCTATCCTCCATTTACCTTTATGGATGCCGCAGATATACAGGAAATCGCAGACCAGGTCAAGGTAATCTATCTTGAAAAGGAAAGTGTGCTTTTTAAGGCTGGTGAGCTGGACAAGGGTTTGTTTTATATTGTCAAGGATGGCGCAATAAAAATTACACGTGAGCAACCAGACCTTCAAATCGTGGATATGTGTGATGAGGGTGACCTTGTTGGGCTGGGGCCACTCATTGTAAATGAAGATTACAAACTTTCGGCGATTGCCAATGAAGAAAGTATCGTTTATGGCATACCCATCCCGTTGTTGCTGCCCCTTGCCCTGCATGATAAAAAGGTGAGCAATTACCTCATTACCAGTTTTGCCAGCAATGTCAAAGACCCCTACTCACTAGAAGACAGCGGTAAACTTTTTACTGAATACATTAAGGAAAACACTCAGGACGTTCACGACCTGCAAAAAATAAAATACTCACGTGACGCACTTATTTGTGGCCCAAAGACCAAGGTGCAAAAAGCAGCAAAGATGATGGGTGAGAAGAAAGTGGGCTCAATCATTATTGCAAAAGATGATAAACCCGTGGGCATTATTACTAATAGGGATTTGCGGGATAATATTGCCACGGGAAAATTTAGCATAGATGCGCCGGTGGAGAAAATTATGAGCCATCCTGTAAAATGCTTTCAGGCGGGACCTACGGTGGCGCAGGCTCAGTTAATAATGCTCAAAAATAACATCAACCACCTTTGCATCACAGAAGATGGCACGCCAGATACTAAAATTCTAGGTATCATCACCCAGCACGACGTGATAGTGGCCTTTGGCAACAATCCCGTGGTTCTTATGAAAGAGATTAAACGAGCTAAAAAGGTAAAAGACCTACGAGAAATACGTCAAAAAGCCGAAAGCTTACTCAAGAAATACCTAGACCAGAATCTGCCCCTCTCAGAAATCTTGAACATCCTCAATGAAATCAACTATGCCATCTGTGCCAGGATTATTGAGCTTGCGCTAAAAAAACTCAATTCTCCCCCCTGTAACTTTGCCTGGCTGTCGCTGGGAAGTCAGGGAAGGAAAGAGCAGCTTTTGCTCACAGACCAAGACAATGCCATCGTTTTTGAAGATGTGCCGGAAGAAAAATATGAACCTGTGAAGGCTTACTTTTTAGCTCTGGCAAAAGAAGTAACTAAAGGATTGCACAAAATAGGTTATGAATATTGCCCCGCAGACATGATGGCGAGCAACCCTAACTGGTGTCAATCTCTCACGGAGTGGAAAAAACAATACACACACTGGATCACAAACCCCACTCCAGAGAGCATCCTGCTTTCTACCATTTTTTTTGACTACAGCTATCTATATAGCGATACACTACTCGTCACAAAGTTATCAGACAGTATCCTGGAAGTTCTTGCAGATGGCTCCAAGTTTTTTAACCATCTTGCCAAAGAGGCGGTAAAAAGTAAATCGCCCATGGGGTTTTTTAGGCAATTTCTGGTAGAACCAGATGGTGAACACAAGGATTTCTTTGATATTAAAAGCCGCGCCATGATGCCGCTCATTGATGCTGCGCGTGTGCTGAGCCTCCAGCATAAAATTCGCAATGTAAACAACACAGCTGGCAGGTTTGAGAAGCTTGCACTACTGGAAGAAAACAACAAGGAAATCTATGAGAGTTGCGCTTATGCTTTCAAGGCCCTACTTAAATTTAGGACAAGACAGGGAATTTTGCACAATGACAGCGGCAGGTTTATCGAACTGGCAACATTAAACAAGTCAGAAAAACTTAAATTAAAACGTTGCTTTAAGCCCATACGCGATGTGCAGGAAATTCTCGCTGTCAGGTTTCAATTTGTTCAAGCTGTAATGTGATGAAGATTCCTTTTTTTGGCGCCAAGCAAAAAGAAATCCCACCCTTTTATGAGGCGTATGCCCAGTCATTTAATACCGCGCAGCCATCGCTGGAGAGCATGCCCTTTATCGCCTTTGACACAGAGACAACCGGACTTGATGTAAAAAATGACAGGATACTTTGCATAGGTGCGGTAGCCATTATGGGCAACACGATTTACACAGATGAGGCCCTTGAAGTTTATGTAGAACAAGACGTGTACAGTTCAAAATCTGCTGAGATTCACGGCATCCTTAAAAAAGGAAAGCAAAAACGCATCACAGAAGAGCAAGCTGTTAAAAAATTCCTGGACTTCATAGGTAATTCCGTCCTGGTGGGCCATCATGTGGGCTACGATGTGGCCATGATTAACAATGCCCTAAAACGCCTGGGCGCCCCTCGATTAAAGAACAAACTTCTTGATACTGGGCTGCTTTATAAAAATTCAATACACGAAGTAAATCTGCTCAATAAAGACAAAGTCTATAGTCTAGACGAGTTATGTGATGAGATGAAAATAAGTATGGAAGACAGGCATACCGCCGCGGGAGACGCTTATATTACCGCGCTTGCGTTCTTAAAAATCTGCAGCAGGATGAGAAGAAATGGTAAGCTTACGCTTAAAAACCTCTTTAAACATTAATTAAGATGATTTGCGTTGAGATAGGTTTGAATCAAGGTGCTGGTGGTGGCATCTGCCAATGGTAAATTATTATCAATTTCCTGTCTCAGCCTATTGATTTTCCTATTAAAGGGGAGACTCTCTTCTTGAGCCAGCTTCTCGATATAATCATCAAGACATTGAAACAACAAGCGGTCAAGTTTTGACCGAACGCCAAGTTCATTAAACTGCGAAAGTATTTTCTTGATGCAGGAATATAACAGTTGAGGATGACTTGTCAAGGTATGCACAACTACCTGAAAATACTGCAGTACTTCAACTCCCGCATGTCTCTCCTCAATAAGGATTTCTTTATTTACCTCTTCTGGGTGAAATAGATACAGATTCTTCTCGATAAAATCTGAGTAATCCTTATCTGAAATATAGTAAACATCCATCCCCAGACCCGTGCTGATAACGAAAACGTTTTCGTTTATCGATGAAAAAAGAAATTGCCTCAATGCGATTTCTTGCGCGGGCTTAAGAATACGCTTGCGCTTATAGCCAGGATTCCTGAACCTGATGGACTTTAGATTTTGAATGTCTTTATCAACGTTGTTCATTACTCCATAAGTTCTACCAGATGTTGCAATCCCTGCATCCGGGCGTGGTCAATCGCATTTTGTCCCCGGGAATCCTTTATGGATACATCAGCACCATTATCCAGAAGAAGCTGCACGATTTCTTGTTGATTAAAAGTAGTGGCAAAAATGAGGGCCGTACCCCCATTAAAGTTTTGGGCATTTACGCTTGCCCCATTTTTAATAAGCAATTCGGCGATTTGAGGATATCCTTTAAAGGCCACCCCCATGAGTGCGGTATTGCCAGATGCATCCTGTGTATCAACATCCTGCTCAAACTTTAGTATTTCGGCAGCCACATCCTCAAAACCATAATAGGTCGCCAGTAACAATGCCGTGGATCCACGCTGGTCCTTTGCCGCTGCCAGGGCGGGTTCATTTTCTAGGATTTCCTTTACGCGAGAAGCATTCCTGGAGCGTATCGCGTCAAACAATTCATCAGTCTGCATGATTTAAAAATAGCAAAAAAAGGATGAGGGTAGCGTGCAAGCGCTCATTTTTGGGTAATCATTAAGAATATATGCCATAAATCACAGCTATGCGTTGATATTTTGCGCTATGCGATGATGTTTATTTGTAGTTTTAATACTCATATATCACCAGCCACACCATGAAATATTCTACCCTTGCCTTGCTTTTTTGCTTTTTGGTTTTTTCTCATTGGGCTTTCGCCCAAAAAATCAACTTCCCAGATGCCGGTGCTGCCTGGCAGGAACAATCGGCTTCAAGCCTGGATATGGATGAGACCATTGTTCGCGAGGCCGTTGCTTTCGCGGAAGCGAATGAATATAAAGAAAGTAAAGACCTGCGCCAGGCCATTTTAAAAGGGTTTCAGCATGAACCGTATCACAAAATCCTGGGCCCCACCAAACGAAGAGGTGGGCCCGCGGGCATGATTTTAAAAAACGGCTTTGTCGTGGCCAGTTGGGGAGATACGAAACGGGTGGATATGACCTTTAGCGTTACTAAAAGTTTCTTGAGCACAACGGCTGCCATCGCCCTGCAAGATGGGCTTATAGGCAGTGTAGATGATACCGTGGCACAATATGTCTGGGACGGCACCTTTGACGGTAAACACAACAGCGCTATTACCTGGAAGCATCTTTTACAACAAAACTCTGACTGGAGTGGTGAATTATGGGGCGGCAAAGACTGGGCAGACCGCCCACCACGTGAGGGCGATATTGATGACTGGAAAAACCGTGAACTGCGAGCTCCAGGTAGTGTTTTTGAATACAACGATGTACGGGTCAATGTGCTTGCGTACAGCCTTACCAATGTCTTGCGCAAACCCTTGCCGCAGGTTCTTAAAGAAAGAGTGATGAATCCTATAGGCGCTTCTACCACATGGCGCTGGTACGGGTATGACAATAGCTGGTTTACCCTAGATGGTTTACAAGTGCAAAGTGTGAGTGGTGGTGGGCATTCTGGCGGGGGGATGTTTATCTCAACAGAAGATATGGCACGTTTTGGCCTACTCTTTATGAACGGCGGCAAGTGGAAGGAAAACCAGGTCATCGCCCCTCAATGGATTGATGAATTAAGACAATCCTCAACCCCTAATCCTAATTATGGATACATGTGGTGGCTCAATGCAGATGGACCTCGCCAATGGGAGGGAGTGCCGCAGCACGTGTACTATGCAGCGGGGTTTGGCGGTAATTTTATCATCGTCGATGACCAGGAAAAAATGGTCATCGTCGTGCGCTGGCTTGAGCCCTCGCAAATAGGTGAATTTGTTAAAAAAGTGTACACCGCACTATGATGTCAAAGCGATGTTAAACCTACCGGCAGGAAGGCTAGTATCTATTAATTTTAGAAAAAATTGATGACTATGAGCAATGCAATTGAAGCTTGGCTAGAAAAAGATACACTACCTGCAAATGTAAGCCGCGGACTTATCTCTGGCGTCCTGGGAGGTCTTGCCGGCACCCTGGTCAAAGCTACAATTGAAAAATTCCTGCCCGTGCGCAGGCCCAATACCCGTAGCGCACAGATCAAGCTTGTGGATGAACTGAGCATGAAGGTTACCGGCGAGCGCATAAGCGAGAGCAACCATGAACTAGCAGAACAACTGGTAAACATTCCCATAGGGGCGAGCCTGGGTGCAACATACGGTTATGCAAAGCGGGATAGGGAAGCCACCAGTGTTATAGAAGGAGCCATGTTTGGCGCATCAACCTGGGTCGCTACACACGAAACTTCGCTGCCCATGATGGGTCTAGAAGAAGAGCCCAAGGACATCCCCGTAAAAATGCAAGCTAATGAACTCATAGCCCACATTGCCTTTGGCATAACCACAGAGCTTGTACGCGGACTCATTGCCAGGCGTCTCAAGCATTAATATTCCGCTTTCGCGAAATATTCTCCAGTACACCAACGTGATGAGTTAATGCTTATATTTGAAACAATATCGCAAACGTTGTAACCAGCGCATCATGAAAAAACTACTCTTCCCGTTTTTAGTATTCATTTGTTTTTATGGCTACAGCCAAAAAAATATTGAAGTAACCAAGGATATACTATGGGCATCTCCTGAAGGTTTTGACCTCACCATGGACATTTACCATGTTCCCGAAACAGCAAAACCTTTACCGGTACTCATTATCTTTCACGGCGGTGGCTGGCTCATCAACAACAAGTCTATCATGGATGAGATGGCGGCATATGTGGCCGAGAATGGGGATTATGTGGTGTGCAACGTAAATTACCGCTTGCTGGGCGACCAGGAGAATACCGTGACAATTAATGAAATCATTGAGGATGCACTGGGCGCGGTCATCTGGATAAATGAGCATATCAGTGAGTATGGTGGAAACCCAGATATGATGGCCGTGACCGGCGATAGCGCGGGAGGTCATCTTGCCGAGAGCGTTGTATTATTTAATGATGACCTATCTGAAAATCGCTTTAAGGTGAAGATGGCAACTCAAAAGTTAGGATACCTCCCCTCCTACCTGCCCAAAGGCGTAAGCGCACAGGAAGCGCAAGAGCAAGAACTTGCCAAGGTTGAGACGGCCGTGATAAGCTATGGAGCTTTTGACTTATATGCCGCTGCACAAGGAGGTTTTGAGAAAGATGCCAATTTCCTTTGGCAAATGGGCGGTGCCAAGGCTAGACCTCTTTTTGGAGAGGGCACTTCGGTTGAGAAAAACCCAGCTTTTTATAAGGCGGTTTCTCCATTTTATAACGTGCCTCAAGCCATTGAGCGTCAATTGCCCCCGCAGTTTTTTACCGTGGGAAGTAAGGATAACACCACCACACCGCAATCTATTAAAGCATATGTAGAGAAGTTAAACCAGGCTGGGCAGGAAACAGAATTCTGGATGTATGAAGGTAGACCCCATGCATTTTTAGACTCAGGCGCTAATGAATTTCTGGGGACTTCTTTTAAAAAGGATGCTCCAGAGGCCCTAGACCTCATGATTGAATTTCTGGATAAGCATTTAGATTAGAAAATTCGCTTTCGCGAAAGCGAATTATTCTTTCTTGATCAGCGTGCCGTCTTTTTTATAATACTCCCTGGAGGTTACCACACCCAGGGTCTTAAATTCCTTGAGCTTCAATTCTCCAGATTCATAATAGGTGAGGGTGGCACCATTTTCATGCTTTTGTTTTACATTCCCGTTTTTGTGATAGAAAACTTGATCGCGGGGGCCATATGCACTATACTTTGCCTCGCTATGCAGTGCGCCATTGGTATAAAATGTCTTCCATACACCCGTGGGCTCATTTTTCTTATAAGCACCTGTTTGCTTTAACTGCCCATCGATGAAATACCAATTTAAAACCCACGTCATGGTAGGGGAATCATACGTTCCGGCAAGCTTTGTCTGACCCGTGGTGTACAATGTTTTAATGGTTCTATCACTTCGGGATTGTGGTAATTTATCTTCTTTGGGCACAAAATAATCTTCTTTCTCTTCTGGTCCTATGTAATTTGTGTACAGTATTGACCCATCCTCATTGTAGTGGTCAAATTCACCATGGGCCAGGCCATTTTCATAATTGCCTTTTGATTTTAGATTTCCATCGTTATGATACGTTTGCCAGATGCCTATTTTCTTACCGTTGATATCATAGCGCCCATTTTCTTTTAGTTTGCCATTTTCATTATAGTAAGACCAATCTCCATATAATTTTTTATCTGCAATCGTGCCCTTCTCCATCAGGTTTCCATTTTCATAATACGCCTCATGCCTTATGGTCTTGGGTCCCTGTATATATTCTTGACGCGTCTTTATACTTCCATCCTCATAGTTCCACTCCCACATATTATACTGCACACCGCCTAAAAAAGTGCCCTGTACACGTATGTTGCCGTTAGGAAAATACTTGACGATGGTATAATTATCTGGATACTTCCTATCATGCTCCTCAACCGCGCTCAAGTTGCCCTGCTCATCATAAAACTTCCATTTACCCAATTTTTTACCATCTTTGAGCTTGCCCTCACTCTTAAGGCCGCCATTGTCATAATAATATTTTTCTTGGGCTTGCGCCAAAAATAAACTGAATACGAACACGCAGGATAAGACAAACCTTGCCGGTATATTTCTCATGTTTATAGGTTTTATTGCACAATGGGCAAGATATCGTGGAAACCTAGTAGTTTAAATAGGGCAAATGCCTGATTTTTCATCCCAGAGAGAATACCAGATTCGTAAATTTAATGTTAAGAAATGGCCTCCTTACGGATTTCCGTAAGGATATTAAACAGGAATTTTAAAATATTGCGGTAATCATTCAGGGTAATGATTATTTATAGGGGACAAAAAGAGCATCATCTACTGGTGCTCTTTTTTATTGATACCTACCCGTAAACGGTAAGGTCCTAAACAAGAAAAAGCACCCTGATACGGGTGCTTTAAGTAGCCTCGGCAAGAATCGAACTTGCATCTAAAGTTTAGGAAACTTCTATTCTATCCATTGAACTACGAGGCCAGAAGCGGGCGCAAAAATAAGGTTTTTTTGATTTTGCCTCAAAACTTTAAGGAAGTTAATGTGTATGGTACCGGTGATATTTTGGCCCAAGCCAAACAAATACCCCCTTCAATCACTACATTAGTCCCTTTTTTTGTTTTTGCCAGTTCTCAGCAATTTCTTCAACCTCGGTGTACCAGTCCTCGCCAAATTTTCTTATAAGTGCCGCCTTTGTAAATTTATACACGGGCACCTGTAATTCCTTGCCCAAGGTGCAGGCATCATCACAAATGGGCCAGCGATGGTAGTTAACGGCCGCAAATGAGGTGTATTTTTGTATGCGCACGGGATATAGATGACATGAGATGGGCTTTCTAAAGTCGATTTCGCCTGCATTGTAGGCATCTTCAATACCACAGGAGGCCACGCCCTCTGGGGTAAAGGTCACGTAGGCGCACTCTGCCCCATTGACTAGGGGAGTTTCAAGTTCGCCAAGGTCTGTCTCGATATGGGTGCCCTGCTCCTCAATGGCGGCGATGCCCTGGGGCCTTAAAAAGGGTTTGACCCTTGGGTAGATATCTTTCAAGATGGTTACCTCCTCTTGTTCAATGGGTGCGCCCGCCTCACCGGCAATACAGCATTCTCCCTTGCATGCGGCCAGGTTGCACACAAAATCCTTTTCAATTACATCTTCTGAGACTATGGTTTTTCCTACTTGAAACATGCTGCAAAGATAAGATAATGAATGGGCATTTTATTTAGCAAAAAATTAATGTTCACATAAATTGCCATATTGATAAATGGAGCTACTTTTGCCGATCTTTTAAAAAATGCACCAAAATGAACTTTGATTTTAAAGAAATCGCAACCGCAAGCATGATCCTGTTTGCAATTATTGATATTATAGGCAGTATCCCAGTGATACTGGGGCTTCGCAAAAAGGTGGGCCATATCGAGAGCGAGAAGGCATCCATAGTGGCCTGCGTTATCATGATAGTTTTCTTGTTCCTGGGCAAGGAGATCCTCAACCTAATAGGTATTGATGTCAATTCATTTGCTGTGGCCGGTGCATTTATCATCTTTTTCCTGGCGCTAGAGATGATCCTGGGCATACAGCTTTACAGGGATGATGCACCAGAGACGGCATCTGTGGTGCCGCTGGCCTTCCCCCTTATCGCGGGTGCGGGCACAATGACCGCCCTTTTATCCCTACGTGCCGCTTACGCGGTAGAAAACATCATTGTTGCCATTGTCATCAACATTGTTTTTGTCTATATCGTCCTGAAATCTAGCGGAAAAATAGAACAGGTACTGGGCAAACAGGGCATCAACATTATCCGAAAGGTTTTTGGGGTCATCCTCCTGGCGATTGCCGTGAAGCTGTTTGCCTCAAACATACAGGGATTGCTGCATCAGGGCAGCGACATGATGGCTTCATTTTAGGTTTTTGTTACGGTTGAAAAAGGGTACTTTTGCGGCATTGCTTCCTTTTTAAAAACAAGATGTAATGAAGATTTTGATCTATGTCATCCTTGCCCTGGCAAGTGCCCTCTTTATATTTAATGTTGCCCAGGTAGATTTTGCAGACCCGTTTACGGGAAAGAGCGAGATTGCCGTGATTTCATGTCTTGCTTGTGGTTGTGCCATCTTATTGCTCATAATCCTCATCATGAGCAGGAGGATTGCCGAAAAGAAGATGGACCGTTCACCCCAAAAAAAGACGCGCTTATAGCTTTCGCCGAAAGGCTAGAACAGGTGGATTAGTAGTGGGTCATAAAACTCATAGGCAATGCCTGCCAGAAACATGACGATGGACAGTATGAGGAAGATTTTATGCAATGTCTGAAAGACAAGTATCCTGCGCAGCTTTTTTGCCAGTTCTTTGTCCTTGACCCGGGCTATCTGCTCTTTTACTTCTTTTCTGGAAAGATAGAATGGGTTGACCGAGATGCCATTTGAGATAAGGACACCGGCACTATTATCGAGCAACCTGAAGATTGCCGCTACACAGAAAACGAAAATTGAGGCAATAATGACCATTACTTCTTATCTATTTCTAGCACTTTTTTTATCACGGGGTCATTTTCATTCAACATCTGTTCATATACATTATTGTTGAACAGCTGTTCTGCCATGACGGCCTTGATATAGTTTTTATAGACATCGCGATAGGAGCGGATGCGCACCGAGATATCCCTCTTTTTTGCAAAAGAAACAAAATCCCCGAGATCAGCATCAGAGATTGTTACTTCTTTTTTAAAGGTATCCAAATTTAAACTATTATAATAAATCCTGTCTTTTTCTATCAATTCAAAGACAAACCTGGATAAAAACCCGGATTTAAGAAAATAATCGAGCGTCTCCATTTCATAGTTGGTATCCTTGGGGACAAAGATATCCGGGATGATACCGCCGCCGCCATAAACCACTTTGCCCCCAGGTGTAACAAACCTTAGGCTATCTGCCAGGTGTATGCTGTCAAGGCTTTGAAGCTCACCGTTTTTATAGCGTGAAAGGTAGTCGTTATAGTATTCTTCAGTCCCGTTGTCATAGGGCCTTTGAATACTTCTTCCCGTTGGGGTATAGTACCTGGCGATGGTAAGCCTTACCGCGCTACCATCTCCCAGCGACATCTCGCGCTGCACAAGCCCTTTGCCAAAGGACCTTCTGCCTATTATCGTGCCCCTATCGTTATCTTGTATTGCGCCGGCAACAATCTCGCTTGCCGAGGCTGAGTTTTCATTGATCAATACATACACCTTCTTGTCTTCAAAAAGTCCATCTTCGGTAGCATAGGTATTCTCGATCTTGCCGGTCTTGTTTTTTGTAAAGAGTATTAGCTTGTTGTCCTTGAGGAATTCATCGGCCATTTTTTGTGCCGCTGATATGTACCCGCCGGGATTGTCACGGAGGTCCAGGACAATGCCCTGGGCACCTTTTCGCTTAAGCGTAGACAGGGCCCGTGTGAATTCTTCGGGGGTGGACTCTGCAAAGCGGTTGACCTTGACATATCCCATGATTGAATCCAGCATATAGCTGGCCACCACGCTTCTTAAGGGCACTACATCGCGCACCACTTTAAAATCAAGGAGTTTTTCTACACCGGGCCTCTTGATCTTTAGGTTAACCGAGGTTTGTGGTTGTCCCTTTAATTTTGAGGTCAGGGTATCACTGAGCAGGATGTCCCCTATAAGTGGTTCTCCATCTGCTGATACAATCCTGTCCCCACCCTTGATGCCCACCTTTGCACTGGGCCCACCGGGAATTGCACGTATGACCGCAAGTGAATCCTTAAAACTATAAAAAGAGACGCCTATGCCCACAAAATCGCCCTTCATGCTCTCGGCAACTTCCTTAAGTTCGCTGGGCGGGATGTAAACCGAGTGTGGATCCAGTGACTCAAGAATACTATTGACCGTAACATCTACGATGCTGTCAGTATCAATGGGGTCCACATATTCATATTCTATATAATCAATGAGGCGGTTGAGTTTTTCCTTCTTGGCATTGCCCCCCAGTACATTAGGGTTTGCGCTATAATTGAGCTGTGCGCCTATAAAGATTCCCATGGCAATGGATAATCCTATAAAGAAGGGAAGGTATATTTTTTTGTAGCCGCTCATCAATCGTCAAGGTCCTCTATGATTTCTATTTCAACTCCCGCACGCTCTAAAAATTTTAAGCCGCTATCATCTTTATATGCCTTGTGGTATACCAGGCGCTTAATGCCGGCCTGATGTACAAGCTTGCTGCATTCGCGGCACGGTGAGAGCGTGATGTACAGGGTTGCTCCACGACAGCTTTGTGCAGAAGAAGCTATTTTTGTAATGGCATTGGCCTCAGCATGAAGCACATACCACTTAGTATATCCCTCATCATCCTCACAGATGTTCTCAAAACCTGTGGGCGTACCATTGTACCCGTCTGAAATAATCATCTTATCCCTAACGATGAGCGCACCCACTTGCTTGCGTTGACAATAAGAAAGTTTTGCCCACTCCCTTGCCATACGTAGATAAGCTACGTCGTACTTATGTTGTTTCTTGGATTTTTTTTCTTTAGGCATGCGCCAAAATAAGTCAGGCTATGAGATAATCGCATCAATGGCTAGCGAAGATAAAAAACTTATGTGGGTTGTACGTTTATTTAAACAAATTTACCATGGATAGGTCGCCATGAGCATGGGTATGACAATCCCTATCACCACTGCAGAGATAAACAGTACCCAGTCCCTTCTTGAAAACCTAAAGACCCCCTGAAAAATCAAGTTGAGCACAAGTACCACCAGCACCACGATGATCTGTGAGGCCTCAATGCCCAGGGCAAACTCAAGCAGGGGCAACATCTTGCTGTCCAGGTGGGCGGTGAGCATCTTAAAAAAAGATGAAAACCCGAGGCCATGAATCAACCCAAAGAAAAGTGCCGCGAACAACAACAGGTTAAACCTGTCCTTCTTGCCGCTTTTACCAGCCGTGAACACGTTATAAAGCGCACTTACAAAGATGGTGCAGGGTATAAGAAATTCAACTAAACCTGAATCTACACTGACCACCTCATAGACCGATAAAATAAGGGATGTGGTGTGCCCCAAGGTAAAAAGTGTGACCAGTAACAGGGTCCTTTGCCAGTTCCTAAATTCATAAGGTACCGTGAGCACGATAAAAAACAGGATATGATCATATGCCTGCCAATCCAGCACATGCTCAAGACCCATTTTAAAATAAAACCAAAAATCACTCATAATTATCCAGCTGGTGCCAAAAATACAAACGTTAAACTAACGATAAACAGAAAAATCAAAATAAAAAGCTTTTGTACATTAACCATAATCAAGGTTTCTTTATGAAGTATATACTGCGGTCATTGTGCTTAATTGGTTTTGCCATACTCTCCTCATGCGGGGCAGTACCTGGGCAGCAATCCTTTAGCACGGCCCCTGATATACCCAGGGCTAGATATGTTTACCTCGATGCCTGGGGCAATCAATATGTCATCACACAGAACAAACTGGAATACACCCCGGTCTCTGAAGAAAACTCCATAGATGACCTTAAAGACCAGGGCAGGTATGCACAGCTCAACATTACATTAAATGAATATGGCAAGATTGCAAGCGTATGCGATAGGGAACTAGCCAGGGAACAAGCCCCATTATCTGCCACAAGGGATTCACTGCTCCCCATACCCATGTTGACAAAAACACTAGAAACCACCGAGTCCTTAGAACTTGACCTTGACGGCGTAAGGGAACTCAACTTTATCCTGAAACCCTATTTAAAACCGGTACAATAACCAGCTGATTTGAAAAGAAGATTGATCTACATCGCAAACTTCATCAAGAAGACCTACATCGCTTGGGATTCTAATGACCCCTTTGCGCAGAGCGCGATCATTGCCTATTACACACTTTTCTCACTACCCTCACTCTTGATGATCGTTACCAGTATTGCCGGGTATTTCTTTGGCAGGGAAGCCGTGACCGGCCGCATAAGCAGCGAGATTGAAAACTACATAGGAGCAGGATCTGCAGAGGCCATTGAAGACATGATATCAAACGCTGCACTGAATGATGGCAACACCCTGACCGTCATCATAGGCATAGGTGCCCTGCTCTATGGTGCCACTGGGGTCTTCTTCCAGATGAAAAAGGCCATGAACAACATCTGGAACGTGAGGGAAAAAAAACAAAACTGGGTCAGGATGCTCAAGAACAGGGCGGTCTCCTTTGGCATGGTGCTGGTGCTGGGGTTTCTTTTATTGGTTTCCCTGGTGCTCTCTGCCGCCGTGAGCGCGCTTAGTGAATATGTGGAGACCGTTGCTCCCTATATAGCAGCCTTCTTTGCAGATAGTCTCAAATTCTTTATTTCGTTTGTGTTCATCGCATGCCTTTTTGCGGCCATATTCAAGATTTTGCCCGATGTTAAGATGACGTACAAGACCACGGCACTGGGCGCGAGCATTACCGCGGTTCTTTTCCTGGTGGGAGAATTTGCCCTGGGGTATTATTTCTCAACCAGTAATCCCGCATCTGTATATGGGGGCGCGGCATCTGTGGTGCTTATCTTGTTATGGGTCAACTACACCTGCCTCATCCTTTTCTTTGGCGCTGAGATAACGGTGCAGTATGCCCTGGCTACACGTCACAAAATCGTGCCTGACAGTCATGCAGAGCTTGCCTATGACCAGGAGATGCGGGAGCTCAAGGAAAAGGAAAAAGAGGTGGAAAAGAACAAAAAAAAAGCCAAAAAACTAATCGAGAATCCTGACGAATAGTTTTTTGGCGTAAGCCATATCTTTAATAACCAGACTACTTACCTGGCGTACCCACTTCTTTTATCAAATACACAAACACGGGAAAGTGATCGCTATAACCACCGGTGTAGGCCCCGTTTGCAAAACTGCGGTATGGATAACCCTTGTACTGCCCGCGTGGGTTGCTTAGGTAATTCTTGTTATAGACCCCTGCTTTGTAGTACCTGTATGATGAGTAGTCGTCCTCGAGCAACGGTTCACTTATGATTATCTGGTCAAAGAGGTTCCAGCTATCTCGGTAGGCCAGTGAGCCTATCCCTTTTTTGTACATTTCCTCCATGGGGTTGTACAGGTCAAATTCCTTCACGTTCTTGCGCTTTGCCTTAGTACCCAGTACTTTCTTTAAACTGCTGTTAGTGGGGTCATCGTTAAGGTCGCCCATGGTGATAATCTTTGCGCTGGGCTCTGATTTTTGGAGGGAGTCTATGATTTTCTTATTGAGTGCGGCCGCGGCCTCACGCTTAGACCTGCTGCGTGCCTCGCCACCGCTACGGCTGGGCCAGTGGTTTACGATCACATGGATCTTGTCTCCATCAAGCAGCCCAGAAACAAGGAGCTGGTCACGGGTGTACACCCTTTTTTCAGGATTGTCGATATCATAGATAAAGAGTTCATGCTTAGAGCTGTCAATGAGTTTGAAAATATTCTTTTGATAGAGCAGCGCGACATCTATCCCCCTTCTATCAGGTGAGTCATAGTGTACGATACCATAGTTTTTATCCCTTAATGCAGGCTCATTTAAGAGGTCTTCGAGCACCTTGCGGTTCTCAATTTCTGAAACGCCTATGATCACGGGGCTGGTTTTGGTTACATCCTCCCCTATTTCGGCAATTACCCTGGCCATGTTCTTGAGTTTATCAGCGTAGATTTCCTTTGTCCAGTGATCTTTACCATCTGGGGTGCGGTCATCGTCAAAGGTCAAGGGATCATTCTCTGTATCAAAGAGGTTCTCCAGGTTATAAAACGCAATAGTAACGGCCTTATACTGTTTTTGCTGGGCTTGCGCCAAATTCATACAGCACAGGAACGCTACAAATAGTAACTTTTTTAACATAGTGCAAATATTATCATTGTGTAAAATCTAAGGACAAATGTCGAGCCAAAATTAGGATTTATAAGGATTTAAAGTACATTTGCGCCGAATTAATAATGATTTCTTAAAGGAATCGGCATTTAACCAATTTTTTTGTATAGAAAATTTTACACTCGCATGAAAAGAACGCTCTTTTCGCTTTTTTTCTTCCTTATCGGCTTTACAATGATGGCACAGCAATACTCCATTACGGGTAAACTTGTTGATGCCACCACCAGTGAACCCTTGCCAGATGCAACGGTAAGGCTTGAAGAAAGCACCTTTGAAACCACCACTGATGCAGATGGAGAGTTTGAGATCACCGGTGAACTCCCCTGGGGCAACCAGGTGGTGAACATTGAAAAAATGGGATTTGTGACCTTGCGCCTCCCCGTTGTCCTTGAAAACGACAAGACCCTGGCCATAGGCAACATCCCCATGGAAGTGGACGTAACCTCCGAACAGTTGGAAATAGGCCTTATAAGCCTATCAGACAACGACCTCAACGGTGACGATGACCAGGCAGATTACAATATTTCAGGCCTGTTGTCAGCATCTAACGATGCCTTTCTCAATGCCGCTGCATTTGACTTTAGCGCAACTTTCTTCCGTCCCAGGGGCTATGACAGTGAAAACGGAAAACTGCTCATCAACGGTATCGAGATGAACAAGATCTTCAACGGGCGCCCACAATGGGGCAACTGGGGAGGATTGAACGATGTACAGCGCAACCGTAATTTCAGTATGGGGCTTACGCCAAATGAATATCAGTTTGGCGGGCTGGGAGGAACCACAAACATCGTGATGAGGGCATCACAATACCGCGCCGGCGGAAGGGTTTCTTATGCCACCTCAAACAGGACCTATACCGGTCGCGTAATGGCAAGTTACCACAGCGGGCTTACCCAGAGTGGCTGGGCATATTCATTTTCGGCCGCCAGGAGGTTTGGTGATGAAGGTTTTGTGGATGGTACCTTGTATGATGCAAATTCATTTTTTGCATCCGTCGAAAAAAAGATAAATGAAGACCACAGCCTTAACCTTACTGCATTTTACACCCCTAACCGCAGGGGTAAATCATCCCCCAATACACAAGAGGTCTTTGACCTAAGGGGAATAAAATACAACTCTTACTGGGGGGAACAGGACGGTGAGATACGCAACTCCAGGATAAGGAAGATTCAAGAGCCCATTATCATGTTGAACCACTACTGGGACATTGATGATGACACCCGTTTAAATACCAATGTTTCATATCAGTTTGGAAAAATAGGCGATAGCCGTCTAGGATATGACAATGCGCCAAATCCAGACCCCACCTATTATCAAAAACTGCCCAGCTATTTTCTTTCAGACCCTGATGGAAGCGACCTGGCCGGTGCATACCAGGCCTATGATAACTTTGTGTCTGATGGACAGATAGACTGGGATAACCTCTATGCCACAAATATTGCCTATGGTGGCCCTTCTAGGTTCTATCTTTATGAAGATAGGGTAGATGACAAGCAGTTCACGGCCAATACGATTTTTACCAAGGCAATCAACAACAACATCACGCTAAATGCCGCTCTGAACTACAAGATGTTGAACTCCCACTCCTTTGCGAACATGCTGGATTTACTGGGTGGTAACGGATACCTTGATATTGATACCTTTAACCAGGGTGATGAGGCACAAAGCGACCTTAACAATCCTGACCGCATTGTGGGGGAGGACGACGAGTTCAAATATAACTTTGAACTTGATGCAGAAATCTATAGCGCTTTTGCACAAGCGCAGTTCTCATACAGCAAGGTTGATTTTTACCTAGGTGGTAATGTGGGCCAGACGAGCTATCAAAGAAACGGCCTGTATCAAAACGGTAATTTTCCTGACAACTCTTTTGGCAAAAGCCAAAAACTAAACTTTACAACCTACGGGGCAAAGGGTGGGGCAACCTACAAGATCTCAGGGCGTCACCTGCTGGATTTTAATGCCGCCTATTTTACAGATGCTCCCACGGCCAGAAACTCTTTTTCTAACTCAAGGCAGAACAACAGCACCGTAACAGGCCTCACCGAAGAGAAGAAGATGAGCTTTGATGCAAGTTATATTTATAGGTCCCCCATTGTAAAGGCAAGGCTTACGGGATATTATACAGAGATGCAGGATGCAACAGAGATTTCCTTTTATTATGCAGATGGTATATCTGGACTGGGAAGGGATGTCACCACAGCCTTTGTGCAAGAGGTGCTTACCAATGTTGACAAGAGGTATATGGGTGGAGAACTGGGTATTGAGGCCCAGGTAACCCCTACCATAAAACTTAAGGGTGCCGCGGCATATGGTCAAAACACCTATGCCAATAACCCTGACCTCTACCTTACCTCAGATGATTTTGATGAGGCGCTTGATTTTGGGCAATCGTATTTAAAGGATTATCGTATTGCCGGTGGGCCACAACAGGCATACCAGTTAGGTTTTGAATACCGTGACCCAGATTACTGGTGGATAGGTGTCACCTCTAACTATTTCTCACATGGCTATGTTGACGTAGCCCCCATAACACGCACCAGCAATTTCTATACAGATGTTGATGGCTTGCCATTTGCAGATTATGATGAGGCTACCGCAAGAGGGCTTTTAAAACAGGAGCAGTTTGATGACTACATGCTTGTGAATGTAGTGGGTGGTAAATCATGGAAAATAGGTGATTACTACGTGGGCTTTTTTGCCACGGCCAACAACATTTTTGACAAGAAGTACAAAACGGGTGGTTTTGAGCAGGGACGTAGCGCAAACTACAGGACACTGCTTGAAGACAACTCTAATGACAAAAGGGTCTTTGGGCCCAAATATTGGTACGGTTATGGAACCACCTATTACCTCAACTTTTACCTTAGATTCTAAAAAAATTAATTTTTACGACTATGAAAATATTTAGACTTTTCAGCATTCTTTTTCTCCTTGCTGCCACAGTGGTTTCTTGTGTGCAAGGTGACGATTTTGATACCCCGGCAATCAACTTTGATGAGCCTGATGTAAATGTAAATTTTGATATAGCCAGCTTAAAGTCACTTTACGGCGGTTTTGACCCTGTATTGATAGAAGCAGGTGCAGACTCAAGCACACCACTCTATATAGAAGGTTATGTGATTTCCAGTGATGAGACAGGCAACTTCTATAAAACGCTTGTCATCCAGGACAAGCCAGAAAATCCAGAGCATGGTATCTCAATCTCTACAGAAGCTACTGATACCTACACCTTCTTTGAGCCGGGGCGCAAGGTATATGTGCGCGTTGATGGCCTGTATAGCGGTGAGTATGCCGGCCTGCCCACCATAGGCCTTCAGGGAGATGGTGGCGATGGCGAAGTGGACAGGATCTCGATTGATGATTTCAATGAAAGGGTGATACGCTCCAGCGAAGTGGTTGACCTTGTCCCCAACGTGATGACCATTGAGCAAATAGGAGAAGATGACCTTAACACACTTGTGCAGCTGCAGGATGTACAGTTTGCTGATACAGAAATAGGCAATGCCTATGGTGACCCTAACAGTACCTTTAGCTACAACCGCACAGTGACAAACTGTGCCGGTGATGCTTCTACCATTATTAGAAACAGTGGTTTCTCAGACTTTAAGAACATGCCCCTACCTGAAGGTAATGGTACATTGACCGCTATCGTGAGTACCTTTAATGGCACCCAGCAACTCTTTATACGCAACACAGATGATGTGATGTTTGATGGTGCACGCTGCGAAGCTCTTTTTAGCGAAGACTTTGAAAGCATAGCAACTACAGGCAACGGTGCAAACATAGCCTTGCCGGGATGGACCAATGTAAATGTCAACGGCGGCTCTGAACTTTTTGAGGCCCGTGGGTTCAACAACAACCAGTATGCACAGGTTTCTGCCTTTGGTACGGGCGAGAATCCTTTTGAGGCATGGCTGGTGACCCCCGGCATTGACCTGGGTTCAGCATCTGGCTCAACGGTAAGCTTTAGCTTTTCAACCATTGATGCCTTTAACAACGGCGAGGCACTTAAGGTATTTATATCCACTGATTTTTCAGGAGATGTGGAAACCGCAACCTGGACAGAGCTTGACGCTACGATCGCCACGGGCACAAGTTCAGGATATGCATCTTCATTTACCCCTTCAGGAAGTATAGATATATCATCTTATGCGGGCGAAACCGTGTTTTTTGGCTTTCAGTACCTGGGCGGCACCATCACAACGACGTATCAAATTGACAATGTCAAGGTCAATGTGAACTAATATCATTTCGCTTAAAGCGAAAAAAACAACCCCACAATTCATCTTGTGGGGTTTTTATTTTTATGACACCTTGAAAATGCAATACACCGGAAAGTGGTCACTATAGCCCCCCAGGTAATTGGGCCCCGCATAAGTACGGAAGGGATTGCCCCTGAACCTGCCTTCATACTCCGTAAGGTAATGCTCATTGTAGATATCTGACCGGTCATACTCCAGTGGATTGCCATAGGCCTTCATCCAGGATGGCGACAAGATTATCTGGTCAAAAAGATGCCAGTTAAACTGGTGGTTCAACGAGCCTTCATAGCGTGTATGCAAAAAAACCATGGGGTTGTATAAATCTGTCTTAACCAGGGCATTACGCACTTCGTCACTTTGTGGATCTGCGTTAAAATCGCCCATGATAATGATTCTCGCCATGGGGTCCTGGCTCAGGATGTTGTCTATTACCTTTCTGTTTTCTGCTGCGGCAGCCATCCTTTTATGCTGGTTGATGGCCGTGTCTTCCCTCCTACTGGGCCAGTGGTTTACCAGTATATGCACTTCCTTGTGATACAGACTGCCCTTGACATAAAGGATATCGCGAGTGTAATCGCGCACGCCGGGCGCGCTTTCAACATATAAAGAGATGGGTTCTGAATGGGTCACGGTAAAATACTCGCTCCTGTACAGCAATGACGTATCTATACCGCGTTCATCCGGGCTGTTATAGTGTACAAAATCATATCCGTTTTTTTTCAACTCTTCCTGGCTCACCAGGTCTTTCATCACCTTTTTGTTCTCTACCTCTGTAACCCCCACGATCACGGGGGCGGTGCCGGTTGACTTTTCACCCACGAGCGATATGACCTTAGAGAGTTTATGTAATTTATTATGATAACGGTCTTCGGTCCAGTGGTTTTGGCCCTGAGCCGTAAAATCATCATCAAGGGTGTGGGGGTCATCAAGGGTATCAAAGAGATTTTCCAGGTTGTAAAAGGCAACGGCAAGTTTTTTAAGTTTCATGCTTTAAAGGGTATTGTATAAAATTAAGAAAGCTTTAGCTACTAAATAATTAACTTTGCACACTATAATTTTTTATGCTAGAGAAGAACACGATAGAATATGAAAAGGCCATTTTAATAGGCCTTATTACTCAGGAGCAGGACGAGGCAAAGTCAAAGGAATATCTAGATGAGCTGGAGTTTCTTGCCTACACCGCCGGCGGCGAGGTATTAACCAGGTTTACTCAAAAAATGGATTCCCCAAACCCCAAGACCTTTATAGGTACCGGGAAGATGAAAGATGTAAAGGCGTATGTTGACCAGCATGATGTGGGCACGGTCATCTTTGATGATGAGCTGAGCCCCGCCCAGCAAAAGAATATCGAGAAGCTGCTCAAGTGCAAGATCATTGACAGGACAAACCTAATCCTTGATATTTTTGCCCAGCGGGCGCAAACCAGTTATGCACGTACACAGGTAGAGCTGGCCCAATATGAATATATGCTGCCCAGGCTTGCCGGTCTATGGACCCACCTGGAGCGCCAGCGTGGCGGTATAGGTATGCGCGGTCCAGGGGAGACCGAGATTGAGACTGACCGTCGTATAGTGCGTGACCGTATCGCCCTGCTCAAGAAAAAACTTGAGAAGATAGACAAGCAGCAGGCCGTGCAACGTGGCAACCGTGGGGCACTGGTGCGCGTTGCCCTCGTGGGATATACCAATGTGGGCAAATCTACCTTGATGAACGTGATAAGCAAGAGCGAGGTCTTTGCCGAAAACAAGCTTTTTGCAACGCTTGACACAACTGTGAGAAAGGTGGTTATACGCAATCTCCCATTCTTGTTAACAGACACGGTGGGATTCATTAGAAAGCTCCCTACTCAATTAGTAGAGTCATTTAAGAGTACGCTAGATGAAGTGCGCGAGGCAGACCTCTTGCTGCATGTGGTGGATATCTCCCATCCCAATTTTGAGCACCACATCAACTCCGTCAACCAAATCCTGGATGAGATAGACAGCATGGACAAGCCCACGCTCATGGTCTTCAACAAGATTGATGCCTATGAACATGAAACCATCGCAGAAGATGACCTGGTCACCAAAAAGACCACCGCTCACAACACCCTTGAAGACTGGAAGAGGACCTGGATGGCCCGTGTGGGCGAGGATGCAATCTTCATATCGGCCGTGAACAAGGAAAACTTTGAGGAGTTCAGGAAAAAGGTATATGAGCGTGTGCGAGAAATCCATATCACACGCTTCCCATACAACAACTTCCTGTATCCCGAGTATGATGCTTATGGCGAGGAAGAATAAATAAAAAAGCCCCGGTTAAGGGGCTTTTGTTTTTTTGGCTGTAGCCAAATACTAAAAATTATACGTCAGACCCAGCAGCCAATAGGTCTGTAAATCATTGTCAACCGTGTCAAAGGTGGGCAAGGTCTCGCCTTCTGGGGTTTGTGAAATGGCATAATCAAGGGCTTCCTGCTTGTTGCCGCGCAGGCCAAACTCAAAACCTACACCTATCATCTTCCACAACTTGTAGTTAAAGGAGTTTATCCAGGTAAAGTTGGACAGGTCTGAGCTCTTGTAGCTTTGAAATGCCGAGAGGTTTGATTTAAAGCTTATCCTACCTATCTGGCGGGTATAGTCCACAAGGATTTTTGCACCCAGTGAAGACTCATAGATATTCTCTTCATCGCTGAACACAAAGTTATAGTTGAGCGGGTGCACCACCACGGTAAGGTTTGTCACGGGCGTCCAGGTAATACCGGTACCTACATCAAGATAGCCCGGGTCATTAAAATTGCTCAGCAGGGTCGTGCGGTACTCCCCCAGCGCAGAGACGGCAAGCTTATCGCTCAGCTTATACCCGTATAACGAACTGATGTTGAAAACATCTGTAGCTTGCTGAAAGCTGTCTTCATCATCTGGGTCGTCCTTGTCGTCAAACTTGAACCATTGCAGGTTGACGTTACCGGCGTTCTTCCAGAAGAATTTTTCTTTATCCAGGTTTGCAAAGGCATTAACCGTAATACCAATCTTACCAGAGGATACATTGGGTGATTTTTGAGCATACCAGTTATTGAATTCTGAAATGCTGAAGCCCACCGTTCCAAAAGCGCCAAACTCCCATCCTGCCGGGATGGCACTGAGCTTTGCATCTATGGCATCAATGCGCTTTTGAATTTTTGAAATACTGTCCTTCTTTGCAGCTTTTTCTGCTTGCAGCTCCTGCTTTATCTGTTCCTGTTCTTCTTCGGTCTGGGCCATTGACACGCTAAAGCACATGAGCCCCAGAAATAAAATCAATAGGTTCTTTGTCATGATTGTTGATTTATGTTGATAAGACAAAGATAGACGCACGCATAAAAATGAGCATAAAAAAAGGGAGTTAAAAACCTCCCTTTCTTATTTTTTCTTGTACAAAGGTACTGAGGAACAGGCCTCACCGTACATCAGGCTTTTTACAATGGGCTGTAAACGTTGCAGTAGCAACAGGTAGGCGTTTTGCGGCACGGGCTTGTTGCTGCACCCCTTGACAATTACATATTCTCCTTCAAACTTTGAGTAATCCACGGTGTTGAGCTGTTCTGTAAAAAGTATGGTTTCCAGGTCTTCAAGCGTTCCCTTTACCACCTTTCTCGCTTGTGCCAGATATGTGGTGACCAGCATGAATGCCCAGCCGGGGATTATGGCATCTGTACTGCAGTGCAATGCTACGTAGGCATCATCATACTGCTCCCAGTTGTATGTTTTTAAGCTTTCGCGAAAGCTGCTCTCACGTAATAAAAAACCCTCTACCAGCCATTGTGAAATGTCCAGTTGCATCCTCTTGCCCTGTGGATAATAGTCCTCAAGGTCAAAGGTCTTTAACTTGCTGCTTGCAACACGGTTTACGATTTCTTCCATGGGGGAAGGTTTTAAAGAAGTCCCAGTTCCAGTTTGGCCTCGTCGCTCATAAGGTCCTGGCTCCATGGTGGGTCAAAGGTTATCTCCACTTCACAATCCTTGACCAGGTCTATGCTCTTTACCTTTTCTTCTACCTCAACGGGCAGGGTTTCTGCCACGGGACAGTTAGGCGTGGTCAATGTCATGAGGATTTTAGTCTCAAATTCTTCATTGACAAACACGTCATAGATCAAGCCCAGCTCATAGATATCCACGGGGATTTCTGGGTCATATATGGTTTTGAGGACCCGCACGATTTTCTCGCCCAGTTCTGTGGTATCAATTTTAGTCTCTTCACTCATTTTTTGCCAAATTTTTCTTTCAGTGCTTTTTCAGTCGTAAAAATTAGGTAAACACAACAACCTAAAAGAATACAGATTGAGAAGAATACCTGCCAGGGGGCTCCTATAAAATCCAGGTCAAAAATAAGAAATAACACGGCGAGTAAAATCATTACATAACCTGTGTTTTTCATTTTAACCATAGAAAAGTCCTGTGCAAAATCCCATCGTTCTTGGTTTTTCATGGAAGCCTTGGTGCGATACCCATAAAAATGATTAATGTTCTTGGGCGGGAAACGCCTGCTGATCATTGCCGTTATCACAAATATGACCCCCGTAAGGCCCAGGGTAAGTGATAAAGCATAATCCATTACTAACTCAATTGTGCCTGGTAGGCCACCGCATACAGCTTGATCTGCTTAATCATGCTCACAAGGCCGTTTGCCCGGGTGGGCGACAGGTGCTCTTTAAGGCCTATCTCGTCAATATAGGCGGTATCTGCATTGATTATTTCTTCTGGGGGCTGCCCAGAGAATGTCCTTACCAAGATGGCTATGATACCCTTAGTGATTATGGCATCACTATCTGCGGTAAAAAATATCTTGCCGTCTTTAAGGTCTGCGTGCACCCATACCTTGCTCTGGCAACCTTTTATGATGTAATCATCAGTCTTGTACCTTTCATCTATCAATGGAAGTGATTTGCCCAGTTCTATCATGTATTCATAACGCTGCATCCAGTCGTCAAACATGGCAAATTCATCAATTATCTCTTCTTGTATATCTTTTATGCTCATATCTATTTTTCTGCCACAAGGATAAGCTTTTCATCTTTATAAAGTTTAAGCTTTCCCCGTTTTAGCTCATACGTCGTTGCGGTTCTCAAGGCCTCAAAAAAATTATATTCAATGGTGGAACCTTCAGGGCACAACATCTTGGTCGATGCAGCTGGAGAAAACTTAATGGCCCCGTTAGAGACCGTATAATTTGCATTGTACCTGTTGCATACCGCAGTACCGCTCACCTTGTCTGCATCTTCATCAAATTTCATCTCCATGACCCCATCAGTGATTGAATCTTTTCCTACAATCTTTACGGTAAACTTACCTGCGGGTGCTGGTTGAACACCATCTTTGCTTGCACAACCCATCACTAACAGGCAACCCAGTATAATCACGTATAAACTTCTCATTTTTTGCTTTTTAGGACTGAATTTAACCATAAAAATACAATCAATTGCAAAGACTAACATAAAATTGAGGAAATGCCTTGGGTTGACTAAAGCATTTAAGACAACATCTGTACGGCTTTCTGTACTGCTTTTACCAGGGCATCTATCTCACCTTTTGTGTTGTAGAAAGCAAATGATGCCCTTACTGTCCCAGGAATACAAAAGAAATCCATTATGGGCTGGGCACAATGATGGCCCGTTCGCACGGCAATGCCCAATTTGTCGAGTATAGTACCTATATCATATGGATGAATCCCTCCTACATTAAAGGATATCACAGCAGTTTTGTGCTTAGATTCTCCATAAATCCTCAATCCATCAATTGTAAGAAGTTTTTGTGTGGCATACGTCAAGAGCTCCTCCTCATAGGTCGCAATCACCTCAAAACCTATGGTATTGAGATAATCCAGGGCTGCACCAAAGGCAATCCCCCCACAGATATTTGGCGTCCCAGCTTCAAATTTATGAGGTAGTCCAGCATATGTGGTTTTTTCAAAAGTCACCTGGTCTATCATCTCGCCTCCTCCTTGATAAGGTGGCAGCTTTTGCAACCATTCTTCCTTACCATAGAGCACCCCCACTCCCGTGGGGCCACACATTTTATGCGCTGAGACCACGTAAAAATCAACATCAAGTGCCTGCACATCAGCCTTGATATGCGGTGCTGCCTGTGCACCATCAATCAATACCGCTCCTCCCACGGCGTGTGTTTTTTCAATGATTTCCTCTATGGGATTTACGGTGCCCAGGGCATTGCTTACATGATTTACAAAAACCAGTTTGGTCTTTTGATTCACCAGCTTTTCAAAAGCTTGCATGTCCAGCTCACCACTCTGCGTCATCGGGATGACCTTGAGAGCCGCGCCGGTTTTCTCACACAGCATTTGCCAGGGTACAATATTAGAGTGATGCTCTAATGCTGAGACTATTATCTCATCATCTTGCTGGATAAGTGAGGCAAAGCCCGAGGCAACCAAGTTAATGCCATGGGTCGTACCCGAGGTGAAGATTATTTCATATGGGTTCGCCGCGTTAAAATGCTCCTGGATGGTTTGACGGGCATGTTCATAGGCATCAGTGGCCTCTTGAGACAACGCATGTACCCCGCGATGGATGTTTGCATTATAGCGTGAATAGTAGTCCACGATCACATCGATGACCTGCTGCGGTGTCTGTGAAGTAGCAGCATTGTCAAGATAAACCAGGGGATACCCGTTGACTTTTCTCTCAAGAATGGGAAAATCCCTGCGTATAACTTCTACATCAAAACTGGATAGTACCTCACTAGCTGTAGCCATGATATGCTTTTATGAGTTGCTTTCGCTAGAGCGAAAAATTAAATATCAAAACCTATGTTTACTCCTATCTTATCTGCAATAAGCTTGTTTATACGGGTCTTTAACTGTGGGATCTTGACGCTTGCAAGCACATTGTTGGCAAATGCATACATCAACAGTGCACGGGCTTCTTTCTTGCCTATGCCGCGTGTGCGCATGTAAAACAACGCGCCCTCATCAAGTTGACCTATGGTACAGCCGTGAGAACAGCGCACATCGTCAGCAAATATCTCGAGCTGAGGCTTTGAGTTAATGGTGGCCTTGTCACTCACCAGGATATTGTTGTTGCTTTGATAAGCATTGAGTTTTTGTGCGATTTTATCCACCAGTACCTTACCGTTGAAAACCCCCACGGAACTATCATCATAAACCCCTTTATAATCTTGATGGCTCTCACAATCTGGCTGGGTATGGTGTACCAGCGTGTTGTGGTCTACGTGCTGTTTACCCTCTATGATGGTAACGCCTTTTAAGATACTGTTGCAATGGGACCCTTTTTGATAAAAATTAAGGTTATTTCTCGTTAGCTTACCGCCAAAGGAGAATGTATGCACCGCAACCTCGCTGTTTGATTTTTGCTCAATATGTGTATTATCAATGAGTGAGGCACTTTCATTATCGTTCTGAATCTTGTAATAATCCACCATGGCCCGTTCACCTGCAAAAATCTCCGTGACAGAATTTGTAAGCACGGGGTTGTCAGTAAGGCTCTGGTGACGCTCAATAACCTGTACCTCACTGCCTTCTTCTACCACGATAAGGTTGCGTGGTTGCAACATCAAGCTAGCTTCGTTACCGGTTGAAAAGTGCACGACCTGTATGGGTTTATGAACTACCTTTCTTTTTGGGATGAATATGTAGGCTCCTTCTTTGGCGAAAGCCGTATTCAACGAATTAAGGC
>CEQG01153829.1_pt1 | contig 52261 bp, 49 predicted proteins | sample 350301 | NCBI WGS metagenome assembly CEQG01 (sample SAMEA2621242, study PRJEB7988) | marine metagenome | isolation source: saline water (ENVO:00002010), including | reverse complement strand
AGGAGTGAGTTCATGATCGTAAAACAATAAACAAACCCACCCAATCTTTTATATAATAATTCAAGCCCGCCTGTTCCTACAGGCGGGCTTTTTGCATCTTATTCCTATTAAAACTGCAAAGGATATTGGCTATTATTTTAGTATAAGTTTAGGCTGTGCTTAACGCAATTTACCCTTTACACACGCTAATTTATCAAAACAAAAGAACCATAATAACAAGATTTTCAAATTCCGGATTCAGATAACCTGAAATCTATTTATAACTATAAAATCTGATTATTATGTTTTACCACGATTCAAAACTTCAGTATGAAGTAAAAGTAGAAAAGCCCGACCCGATGTTTGCCAAACTGCTGCAACAGGCTATCGGCGGCATAGAGGGAGAAATCAGGGTATGCCTGCAATATCTTTTTCAGGCATGGGGCGCAAGGGGCCCGCAAAAGTAAAGGGACATGCTTATGGAAACCGGTACTGAAGAAATAGCCCACATTGAGATGCTGGCTACCGCAGTTGCCTTAAACCTTGAAGGCGCGCCTAATGAAACTAAAGATGAAATGGCTGCCGACAGCCCTATTATAGAAGCTATAATGGGAGGTGCTAACCCAAGACATTACCTTTCGGCGGGAATGGCATCACTTGCTGTTGACAGCAATGGCGTACCTTTTAACGGCTCATGGGTGGTGAGCAGTGGCAATTTGGCTGCCGATATGTATGCTAATGTAATGGCAGAATCTACCGGGAGGGTACTGGCAACGCGTTTATGGAAAGCTACAAACGATAAGGGTATGAAAGATATGCTTGCTTTTTTGATAGCACGCGATACCATGCACCAAAACCAGTGGCTGGCTGTACTGGAAGAACTGGGCGGGCTTAAAGGGGTGCACCCTATACCGAACAGCTTTCCGCAGCAGCAGGAAAACCACGAGTTTAACTACAAGTTTGTTTCTACTAAAATTTCGCCTGACAACGACGGCAATGCTCCTTCGGCCGAAGGCAGGTGGAGCAGTGGTGAATCTATAGACGGTAAAGGTGAATTTACTACAGAAAAAGCCACACCAAGAGGGGGTATGCCGGATCTTGCACCGCCACGCCCTGAAGGGTTTGCACAGCAGGAGCAAATGAAAGGAGATGATGATAATTTTATAAAATCTGTTTTCAGGAATCTTTAAAATAAAAAAGGGGCTGTCTCAAAAGTGTCATCCAGAGCAAGCGATAGAGAAGTGAAGAATCTCAAATAGTTGATTTTAAATAAGATTCCTCCTATCGTCGGAATGATAAAATGCTGATAAAAGCACTTTGAGACAGCTTCTTTTTTTATTTGTTATCGCTTTGGTACCACTCGGCAAAAGATGTTTCTGTTTCCTGAAGCTTTAGTGAATGCAGTTGTATGGTTTCAGGCAGCCTTTTCTTTATTTTTTCAGCAAAATCAATAACCATATTTTCACTGGTGGGCTGATAATCTACCAATAGTACATGATGCCCGCGTGTACTAAGCTCTTTAGCTAATTCTACATGAGGGGTATTTTGATTAAATACAGTTGCGTGGTCAAAAACATCAACAATTTCTTCTTTTACAATCTTTTTCAGGTCGCCAAAATCGATTACCATTCCATACTTAACATTAGCGCTGTCGGTTATGGGTGTCCCTATAACAGTAACAAATAGTTTATAGCTGTGGCCGTGTACATTCTTGCATTTTCCGTCATAACCGTATAACGCATGCCCGGTTTCAAAAGTAAATGATTTTGTAATCCTTATCCTGCTCATTTCTTGATGTATTGAGAGGGCAAATTTACTAAATAAAAACCATCAAAATAATTTATTACAAGTTATTGGTTTTCAGATTATATTTGCGCACTTTTTAACTATACCTTATGGAGGCTTTGGCACTTAACCCACTGTATGAAAAGGTTATTACTGACCTTATGGAACAACAATACAGTATTATTGAAAATTTTTTTATTGCTGATGAAGTGCTTGCCCTGAGGGAGAGCCTGCTCGCTAAATATGACGAAGACTGTTTTAAGAAATCGGCAATTGGCAATATGGCCAATGAGATTGTTATTGAAGCCATAAGGGGCGATTTTATTTACTGGCTTGATGAACAGGACTGCAATGCTGCAGAGCAGGCTTTTTTTACTAAAATTACCGATTTTAAAGACTATCTTAACCGTACCTGCTTTATGGGTATAGCTGATCAGGAATTTCATTATGCGGTTTACCCACCAGGGACATTTTATAAACGTCATCTTGACAGTTTCCAGAATGATAACCGCAGAAAGATATCAGTGGTTTGTTACCTTAACCATGAAGACTGGCAGCCTGAGTTTGGAGGTGAACTGACAATTTACAAAACTGTTGACGGCAGGGAAGAAGAACTTAATATTTATCCTGTACAGGGCAGGATGGTGGTTTTTGAAAGCCAGTTGCTGGAGCATGAGGTTAAACCTGTTAAACAGGAGCGCCTGAGTATTACCGGTTGGTTAAAATCGAGGCCGGAAGTATTATTTTGAATTTAGATATTTTTGATATGTAACTTTTTAAAAAGAGTTTGTTATAAATATATATTCATTAGCTTATAGCGGGTTATGCTGATTAAAACTTAGTACATTTGTTAATGTGTCTTAAAAATGCACATAAAAAGCAAAAATAGCTAACTAAAATTCTAATCGAAATTTCCCACGCTTATGAAATTAAAACTACTCTTCTCGGGGCTGTTATTAACTGCCTCGGCTTTCACCACATTATCAGCGCAGGAATGGGAGCACCTTACGGTTGCCTCAGGCTACAATCATGATGTAATAGCAAACGGCCTTGGAGCTGCAAATGCTTCGACCACAATTGGTGTAGATAACGCCAATTTTGCTTTTATGAGCAATGATTTCCAGGCTACGGCATCTAACACGCCACCTGCCTATGCGCTGCCGGCTACGGGCCTGATATCTTCTGTACCAACACCCGGACTTACCTATCAGCTTGGCAGCTATTCAGCAAATAACAGTTTGCGTATCGGCGGGTCAGAGTCAGGTTCTCCCATAACGGGAACACTTACCTTTACAAATCAGGTATCAGCTAAAAAGCTGTATCTTTTAACAACTTCAGGCAGCGGTACGGCAACCATAAGCGTTGTTGTACACTTTACAGATGCCACATCGCAAACCATAACCGGCTCTACTGTGCCGGATTGGTATAACAGTACTGCGCTGCCTGTGGCCGCATCGGGTTTTGGGCGGGTAAACAGGGCAAACAGTGTTTTAGAGAATCCATTGGGCAACCCGAGGATGTATCAGTTAATGCTGAATATAGATGCCGCTAACCAGCCTAAGCTTATATCAAGCATCGATATTAATAAAACCTCTGTAACAGAGGGTGCGGTTAATGTTTTTGCCATTACGGCAGAATTGCTGGGAACATGCCCGGCTCCGGAAGGGCTTACTGCAGTTTCTGATGTTGCAGGCGCAACGGTTAGCTGGAACCCGGCCATTATTACCCCCGGAGTAGGGTATGACTATTACTATGCAACTACATCTGCTGCGCCAACAACTTCTACAGAGCCAACCGGCAGTGTTGCACCCGGCGAAACAACAGTTGATTTAGATGGCCTGCTAACAGGGCAAACATATTATTTTTGGGTAAGGAGTAACTGTTCGGAATCGGACCAGGGGCCGTGGGTAATGATAAGCTTTACTACAGGGCAGGTAAGTGCAACCTATACTGATGGTGACATACAAACACTTTATAATGCATCACCTAACGCTAACTCTGCTACAAGCTGCCCCGGTGTGCTAACCGTTACCGTTCCTGACGGATACCAGGCTACATCTGTGGCAACATCTTATAATATGACATCTGCCAGCAATGGTTATATGAGTGAGCAACGTTCTAAATTACACTGTATAAATACGAACATTGGTGAAACTACACTTGCACAGGGTTCGGGGAACGTAGGTACTTTTAGCTACAATCGTAGCGGCCTGAACATTGCCGATGGTGCAACGGGCGAGGTAAATTTTGAAATGCGTGCGTGGAGGACATGGCAGGGTGCAGGTACATGTAACACTACATATAACAAAGTAGATAATAACACATGGGTAGTAACTGTAACTTATGAATGTGTTACGCCGGTTACGCCACAGGCAGCCGATCAGGCACATTGCCCCGGCAGCACTATTGCTGACCTTGTTGCGGAAACAGATTATGATAATGCTGTTTTAAGATGGTATGACAGCGAATTGGCAACGGAACCTCTTGATGAGTCGGCAGCAATAGCGTCAGGCACTTATTATGTATCACAATACAGGTACACATGCGAAAGCGAAAGGCAGGCTGTGGTTGTAACTGTTGGTACTCCGGAAGCTCCCGCTGCAGAAGCGCAAAGCCTATGCTCAGGTGCGGTAGTGGCAGACATAGTTGCTGAAACCACTACAGGCGGAACCCTTGTTTGGTATTCGTCTGCAGAAGCTACAGAGCCTCTTGAAGATAATACAGTGGCTGTTACAGGCTCTTATTATGCAGCCCAGTCTATAAATGGTTGCGAGAGCGCCAGGACTGAGGTTGCCGTTACAATAAACACTGTATCGGCTCCTGTTGCAGAGGACCAGATTACATGCGCCGGGACTACTCTTTCCGAGCTTAGTGTTGAAGCAGAAGAAAATGCCGTGGTTACATGGTATGCCGGTGCTGATACTCCGGACCCGTTGAGCGATGAGGCAGAGGTACAGACAGGAAGTTACTATGTGTCGCAAACCGTAAATGGATGTGAAAGCGTAAGGACAGAAGTGTCTTTAGTGGTTCTTAACCTGCCTGAGCCAGTAGTGGTGGCTGAGCAAACAGTTTGTGAGGGTACAGAGTTATCGGATTTAATGGCTACACCTATTGAGGGTGCTGATTTATACTGGTATGCAACTGCTGATTCGACTGAAGCGCTTGACGACGATGATGAAGTGCAGGGCGGAAGCTATTTTGTATCGCAGGCTTCTGAAGGCTGTGAAAGTACAAGGCAGGAAATTGTAGTAACTGTTACTCCTTCTCCTGAAGCTCCTGAGGGTGAAGCTACACAGGAGTTTAACGAAGGTGAAACTATCGAATCACTTGAGGTAACATTAACTGATGGCGCGGTAGCCAATTGGTATATGATGAATGATGAGTCGGAACTTGTTACTGTTGATCCTACTGAAGCGCTAGTTGACGGAGGTGTTTATTATGTAAGCCAGACAGTAGGAGGCTGCGAGAGCGATTATTTTGCGGTAACTGCAAGCGCAGCTATGGGGCTTGCTAATAATAGTACTAATATCTTTAAGCTATATCCTAACCCTGCTGCTGATATCGTTACGATATCCGGTAATGCGGTTATAGCTAAAGCAGAGATAGCGAACCTTCTAGGACAGACAATAAAAACTGTTAATGGAGGTACTGAAGAATTATTGCTTGATGTTGCCGATTTACAGGCAGGCACCTACCTTGTGAATGTATATTCAGACGGGGGTAGCCTTACATCTGTTAAGCTGCTTAAGCAATAGGGGTTTAATTACAGGTTATTCAAAAATAAGGGGTTGATTTTCAACCCCTTTTTATTTATTTTCGATAAGGTTCAAGCGCCTTTTTCGTGGCATCGGATAATACCAGCTTTCCTGATATCTGTGCTCTTTCAGCTAAAAGTGTATCCCAGTTCTCAGTGCCTTCCCACAATACTTTCTTCATTGCAGAAAGCGCTTCAGGATTATAGCCGGCAAGCTTAGTGGTTAAAATATCTATTTCTTTATCAAGATCTTTTGCAGATTCAAACACTTTAGCATACAGTCCTTTTTCTTTCGCCCAGTAAGCATTCTTCCACTCATCTGCTGCTATGGTCATTTCGGCAAGCGCGCCCACACCCATTTTACGCTCTACGGCCGGAGCTATAACAAAGGGGCCGATACCTATAGTAAATTCAGATAATTTAATGGCACTCTCTTCTGTTGCAAGCGCATAGTCGCATGCAGCGGCAAGCCCAACGCCGCCGCCCACAGCTTTACCGTGAATTCGGCCCACAATTATTTTAGAACAGCTGCGCATAGCATTAATAACTTTGGCAAAACCGGAAAAAAACAAGGCTCCTTCTTCGTAGTTTGAAACCTCGAGCAACTCTGTAAAAGAAGCCCCGGCACAAAATGCCTTTTCGCCTTCGCCCTTCAGTACTATTACATGCACATCAGTGTTATGGCTTAATTTTTCAAGTTCATCTGTAAGCCTTTGCAGTAATACAGACGGAAAAGAATTACTCGCAGGATGCCCAAACTCAACGGTTGCAATGTGATTTTCTATTTTTGTATAAAGAGAGCCTTCTGGCCTTATTGTAGTTGTCATTATATTTATTTTTCAGGTAAAAATATAGCAATTGTAGCGTTCAAAAAAGATTTTTTAAAAACTTTAGTCCGCTATTTGTAAAATGGAAAGCAAATGCATTATATTTGCCATCACAATTTTGGGGATGTAGCTCAGCTGGCTAGAGCGCTTGCATGGCATGCAAGAGGTCGTGGGTTCGACTCCCATCTTCTCCACTTTTACTGAATTTTAAGGCTTTTCAAAAGAAACCAAAATTTTCAAAAAGTATCGTAAAACCTGCAAAATCAACGTTTTGCAGGTTTTTTTGTTTTAAATCTACCTGCAAAATTTTCAAAAGTGCGCAAAAAGTTTGTGGCAAAATCGTGGCAATTTTATGTCATAGGTAAAATTGCCACAAAATTGGGGTTAATCTTTTGATAATCAACACGTAAAGTAGGTTAACAACTTGACTTAAAGACGCTATAATTCGACCTTTATTAACTTAAAAATGTTGAATTATGTTAGAGCAAAGTTTTGGGCTTACCTTCTTTTTGAAGAGCTCAGCAAAGGAAAGCAAAGAACGTACTATTTACCTGCGACTTACAGTAGACGGAGTTCCAAAAGAAACTTCAACCAAGCGTAAGTGGGATGCTGCACGCTGGAACCAAAAATTGGAGCGGGCTACAGGTACTAAGGAAGATGCAAAAGCTACGAACCTGTTTCTTGATACACTGGCTGCTAAGGTCAATCAGTACAGGACAAACCTCATGTTAGAGAATGAAACTATAACCGGGCAAAAGCTGATTGATTTCATTCTTGGCAAGAATGTATCTAAAGCAAAAGTTATGGAGGAGTTTGCGCTTCATAACAGCGAAGTTTTGGCACTCGTGCCAAAAGAATATTCAAAAGTAACGTACATCCGGTACGAAACGGCGAAAGCTCATGTGCATCAATTTCTGAAGTTCAAGTATGGAATTGATGATTTGGAGTTCAGGGATCTAAACTATGAGTTTATTAAAGACTTTGAGTTTTACCTGAAGACAGTAAAAAATATTAGTAATAATACTACCCTGAAATATATATCGAACTTTAAAAAAATCGTCCTTAGGGCTATCGACAAAGATATTATTACCATTGATCCGTTTAAGCGGTTTAAAGGTAAAAAGGAGAAGATTATCAAACGGCCTTTATCAAAGCAGGAATTATTGGTGCTTGAAAACCATCCCTTGCCTGTGGAGAGGCTTGCAGCTGTCAGGGATGTGTTTGTCTTTCAATGCTATACTGGGCTTGCCTATATTGATGTTTACAATCTGAAAAAAACAGATATAAAGATTGGGGATGACGGCGAACTTTGGATAATAAGCGAACGCCAAAAAACCGGCAGTTCCTTTAACGTACCCCTGCTTCCCCAGGCACTTAAGATAATCGACCGCTATAAAGACCATCCCCAATGCCTTGACAGAAACACCGTCCTTCCCGTTATTTCTAACCAAAGGATGAACGGCTACCTAAAGGAAATTGCAGATGTGTGCGGAATTGAAAGCCAGCTTAACACCCATAAGGCCAGACGAACTTTTGGGAGTACCGTAACACTTAACAATAACGTGCCTATTTATGTTGTAAAAGAGATGCTGGGGCACCGATCTGTCAAGCAAACAGAAGAGTACGCAATAACCGAGCAAGTTTCAATTGGCAGGGAAATGAAAGAATTACAGGAGCGCTTAAATCAAAATAATGCAGGTAAAAATGATACTCCGGCTGATGATATTTTAAAGATGCAGGAAGAAATAATTTCGTTGAGAAAACAATTAGGGATGACAAATGATAGTAACCATAATGTCAAGAGTGTTCTGAGAGTCTGCAGATAATAACATGACACCTAAATTGTTGCCGCACTGAGGCAACAATTTCGCCGCTTCTAGTCAACACATGGTAATTGTGACAACACTGCAGACACAATTTTAGAATAATTTATAACCCGCCGTTACCAAATTGGTAACATTTTAATATATTTGCAATGAGAATAATTGCTGTAAAGACATTAAAGGAATATTGGGAGCAGTTTCCGGATTCGGAACGACCACTTCAGTATTGGTACAAAGATGTTACTGCTGCCGAGTGGGACAGCCCGAATGACTTAAAGAGCCAGTTTGGAAATGCTTCAATCCTAACAGGTAAACGGGTTGTTTTTAATGTACATGGGAACACCTACCGTTTGATTGTAGATATTGAGTATCGCTTGAAGATAGTTTTCATTGTCTGGTTAGGAACCCATACGGAGTACGATAAGATTAACGCAAAAGAGATTAGCTATGTTAAGACTGATAAAAAATAATTCACAGTATGAAGATACTCTCGCTCGTATCTATGAGCTGATGCAACTCGACCTGCAAGCTGATACCGAAGAGTCTGACGAACTGGAAATTCTTTCAATGCTGGTTAAGAAATATGAGGACGAGCATTATCCCGTTCCTGAGCCATCACCCCTAGAAGCGATAAAGTACAGAATGGAGCAGCTGAATATTTCTGACGCTGAACTGTCAACAATATTAGGTGCACGTTCCCGTAAATCAGAAATCTTATCAGGCAAAAGGAAACTTAGCCTCGCGATGATCCGTGCATTGAAAGAACGACTAAATATATCTGCTGACATACTCATACAGATCTACTAATTTGTTTGGTGGTACTTTAAAAAAGCTTTTGAATACTCGCACCACCTGTGCGAGTATTCTCTTTTATAATTGTCGCATCAGTGAGGCGACAATTACTTCAGCCTAAGTTTGATTCCCTCCATAAATGTTATGACAACTGAAAGTGCTGTAGCTCCGTTACCGAGATTGCACGTTTTTTGCAATCTTTTGAATGTTTTTATAAATTTTTGAGCGAGATAACACTATTACCTTTGCCTCTTTACATCAGGATAATGGACAAATTTCCCTTAACATCGGTTGGTATAAGTACGTTACAGGAAGTGTTATACAGTCTCAATGATGCGGAGCTGCGGGCAGAGGCGGAATTATTAGCGGTGGACGCACGGGCTTGGATTGCCGAGCACATCGAATTGGAGGTGCGGCAGCTGGAATGCCTACGAAGTATTACTGAGAGTTTCATGCAGATGCTGGGATGGAATATTGCTGCTGCATTATTGGGTCGCAGGCCAATAACCTTGTCTTGCAGACAAGAGATAGAAAGTAATAGTACTTATGAGAAGCCATGCCTTTTATATAATTGCAGGGCTTCGTCACATGTTGCTGACGATATAATTATTGCTACGGGTGGCCTTGACATTGTATTTACCGGATAGCCTCTAACTTAAACATTACAATATTTCTTAGCAGGTAGTGAGCATGGGAGCATCGCTGCATGCTGGGCGGCATCACACGCCGCCTTTTTATCTTATTATGGAACTCAATTGTTAGCAAGTCAGTTAATTAAGAATTTAAGGCAAATAAACTCCTAGTTTAGATTTTACTATTTTTAAACATAAATCTGTAAGAAGAATAATAAAGATTATTTCTGATTTAAGTTCGTCATTTATGTTAGAAAATAGTTTTAGCCTCACGTTTTTCCTCAAACGTTCCAAACGGGCATGTGCCAGGAAATTAATATACCTCAGGATCAAAGTTGATAATGTCACCAAAGAAGTCTCTACCCAGCGAAGATGTGAAGATTACAGATGGGACCAAACAGCAAGGCGCTTGATTGGAGAGGATAATGATGCAGCGACTACGAATAAATTTTTGGAACTAATTGAATTGAAAATCAGCCAGTATAAAAATGAACTTTTCTTTGCTAATCAATCTGTTACGGCTGTTAAGCTCATAGATTTTGTTTTGGGTAAAATAGCTCAAGAGGTGACATAATTAAAGAGTTTCAGCTTCATAATGACCGTCTTTTAGCTCTGGTTAGAACCGGGGAATACGCTAAAGGTACCCATTTAAGATTTGAAACTTCAAAAAATCACCTTGTCGAATTTCTTCGATACAAGTTCAATGTGGATAAATATGAGTTCAGGGATCTGTCGTACGAGTTCATTACAGACTACGAACATTACCTTAAGACTGTCAAGAACATTGGTAACAATACCGCGCTTAGGTACATTACAAATTTTAAAAAAATAGTTTTTATTGCTATCGATAAAGAAATAATTTCTTTTAATCCCTTTAGGAGTTATAAAACCCGAAAAATCAAGGTGCTGAAAAAGCCCCTGAGCCGACAGCATCAGGAGTCTTTAGAAAATTATAGATTTACTAATGTACGTCTTGCAAGGGTCAGGGACGTGTTCATATTTCAATGCTATACGGGATTAGCTTATATAGATGCATTCAACTTGAAACCAAAGGACATTAGAATCGGCATCGATGGTGAGAAATGGATAATAAGCGAAAGACAGAAGACAAAGAAGGAAATCACAATTCCTCTTTTACCACAGGCCTTGGAAATTATTGAACGCTATAAAGAACATCCTATATGTAAAAAACGTGGGTCGTTGCTCCCGGTCAATTCCAATCAGAAGATGAATGCTTACCTTAAGGAGATTTCTGATTTATGCGATATAGATACCTTAAATACGCATAAGGCCAGACGCACCTTTGCAAGTACGGTTACTTTGGCTAATGATGTCCCCATTCATGTGGTAAAAGAAATGCTGGGCCACCATTCAGTCCAGCAGACAGAAGAGTATGCTGTCACAGAGCAGCAGGCGATAGGTAGAGAGATGCTAAAGTTAAAAGGAAGACTTTTAGGTCAAGGTGACCTAAAAGACAGATCAAACATTATCGATATAACTGCAATTGAGCAAATTCTTGAATTAAAAGACAAAATTAGTCTTGCCGGGAATGGAACCTAAGTCCAGAAACCTGCATATGTATTGATGTTTTCTAATTTTAAAAAAATATATGGCCCCGATTCTGCGCCTAATCAAAAAACCTACTGTGGATGGAAATATTAAAAAGGTAAATATTTTATCGGAATTTGCAACATCCCGACCATTAATACACAATTACAAACCACTTTATGAATGATTGTACAGTGATTTCATAAAATCTCTTTTGTATCCTTACACATAATCGAATTTACATCATTTAACGGAACTTTTCTGACTTTAGAAATAGAGGAAGCCAAGACAATAAAAATATGAAGAGCATGTCACTATAGTTGTTCAAATGGGGTATATGTATATAATATTACTTTGCTTTAAAAGGCTCAGCTGCCAACATCAAGAATATGATCATACGCCTTAACCAAGGGATCGAGCCAGTCTGCTTTTTTAGAGGCCCATTCCAGGTAATCTTGTAATTCAGTTGTCATGTTTGCTTCTGCAGTTGCTTTGGCCCTGACAGCTGTTATATATGTCCGTAATTTGTTTGCCTGATCATACTTTTCAGAAACATTCAATAACTCTGTGAAGTTAGCCATTTCGTTATCCCGGAGGGCAATCACTTGTTCTCTAGCTTGTTGTTCCAGCTTTCTTTCGAGTTCTTTCTGCCTCGCCCTTTCGCGCCGCGCCGCTTCTTCTTCGGCTTTGGCCTCCATCCAAGTTATAATTTTTTTAAGCATAGCCTCAATCTTTACCTTTCCGTCCCGCCATTCCCTTGCAATCAGGTATTTCCCTGTCATAAGGACAAATTCGCCTGTGGATACCAAGTCAAAAGTCGGGTAAGAACCTGGCCTGGGAATCCTCTTTGAGGCCTCCCGGAGATCTAGTTCGATATCCTCTCCATAAAGCACTGCATAGGGGCGATAGTATTTAAACTCGATACGGTGGCCACGTTTCTCAAGCAGCTTCACAAAGGCATCCATAAACAGCAAAGCCCTTTTCCTATTGGGTTTGTCGACGCGAATGGATAGGTGCGGGCTGGAGTGCTCATAGGTGCGCTTATTCCTAGCATCCTCCCATCGGTTAAGGGTTTCCTGCGTCAGCGGGTGTGGCCGGGAAATCTTCGCAGGTACGGCGAAATCACCTGCCGGACCTGCTTTTAAGAGTATCGGCCTGCTGGCGTCCCTTAGCCTGAGGGCAATGGGCTTATCGTCAGCATCGCGGTGGGGTAAAGCCCTTGGGGAGACGGGCTTGTTGTTTTTAATTTTGCCCCAGTAGCCTATACCGGGCAGTGGTATGTCAAATTTTTTACAAAGCGCGCGAAATTCATGCTGGCTCAGGTCATATTTTATTATGAGATGGCTCACAGGCACGCTCCACACTGTCTCATAGAGCTGATCCCTAGTAAGGTAAATATGTTCCATATTAAATAAGGCTTGTTTTAGATAAGTTCAAAAAAATCAGGTTCGTTGTCGGCATGAGGGTAATCATAAAACTTAGCCTGATTGATGACATAGCCATTGTACCCGCATTTTTTCAGGATGAGCTTGCTGATAAGGGTATAAAGCTTCGCAGTGATGTACAGCATGTGGTCATCAATTTCCTTGCTGCTCCGGGCTTGTCCTTCATTCATGAGGATGTCCCCGTGCAACAGGGAATTACGGTACTCTATGGCAGCTTCGTCTGCAGGCGAAAGATGGATGCCCAACTGGTCGAAGGGTTCCCTGAGCTTTTCAAAGTTGGTTAGCCTGTTAGGATTGATCGGTCGGATCAGGGAAGGCAGCCTCCGTCTTATCTTCTCCAGTGCTGCCGGCTGAATTGATGCCGCATGCATGTCCAGCACGCTATTAAGATCTTCCATAAGATGTTTACCAGTCACACTATTGGTTATAAGCTGTGAGATAACCTGTTGCGGATTGATGATTATATTGGCAAATGACTCCAATATGACTGAGAAAACCCCGGGCATCGAGACTATCGATTTAGAATGCGTTACTTCCATCAAAAATAGTATAGCTACTGCAAAGTCCTCGTTATCCACGATCTGTCTAATAAGTTCTGAAGCAGCAACTGAGGGGATAACGGCCAGCTTTTTCTCGTACTCCTGCGCTATATCCCTGCGCTTATGAAGCAGGGTAAAAGAGAAAGGATTGGAGGTGACAGGATGGTAAATGGATTTGAGTGCCTCTCTCGCCAAGCGGCTGTATTGGAAGTCGGTACCGGAGAAAATATAATGTTCCCCTCCGGGCATATATCCGCAAAGGAAGCCTATCCCTTTTTGAATCGCATAAGATTCTGCTTTAAAATTTATGAGACTTACTGGATCCAGATTTTCTATGACGATGTATTCGACATCGCGGTGCTTGTATTGGGAAATTTCATAACGCGCCATTTTTAGCTCCAGGCGCACACAGTCAAAAGCCCAGGGGGTGACACCGTCATGTTTTGGCTTTTCAAGCTTGAAGTGAAATAGGTTCTGCCTTTTGGAAGTATTAAAGAAGAACATCCTGAACATATTTTTATCTTGCAACGTGCCTCTATATAGCCCGTCAACATCGAAGCTGTGCAGGCAGGGCACGTCGAGGAATGGGGAGGCGAAACGAGGATCGAAATCATTGGAAGTAGCCTCATAGATGGCACCGCTGATTTCTAAGCTGACCCTTTTATTCGTGGGAAATTCAAAAAGCCCGTCGTAAGAAAGGGTAAATTCTCTCTTGGCTTTGGACAGATGCGCCGTCCCCGGCATACCTACTATGCCTATGCTAAGGGAATGCCAGTTCTCAATCTCCTGTATAATGGTTGCCTCCTGTGTAAAGTTTTTAAACCGTGAATCCATGCCTTAACAGTTACATTAATTTTAAAGATTAAATTAAGAATTTCTAAACTGGCAACCTTACATTTATTGTTCGGTTCAAATTCCAGTTAAAGCTTTCCATCGCCGCAAGCAAGCTACACATAAAGAGGCAGCGTGATGAAGAAGGTTGTTTTGAAAACACACACTGTAAGTGTCTTTAATCATTATCACTTAAATGATTTACAGGCTGCACGTACTAAAATTTTCAATTTCAGTACATATATTCCACTTCTGTGTTATCGTGGATACAATACCTTCACTATAACATCAGTCATTAAAAAAAAATTATGGACAATGAAATAGCCAAAAGATCTTAATATAACCTATAAAATGCTTCTTCGTAAAACCTTTTTCGTATTCTGTACATATTCTCCCAGCTCTCGGATGTTTGCTGCCTTGGTATAGTATCTACATATCCCTCCGTAATTATGGGATTATAATTGATATTGGCAACAGGCTGTATACCACTGTCTAACATATTGTCAAATATTTGCCTGGCTTCAGCACTAATACATAGTATCTCATAGACGATTTCCTTTTGTACCTTGGGAAAGCTAAAGATTCCAATTGGATATAGCATGATTGAACTGCGCCCTTTTTGCATCTTGCCCTCAATTGCAGCTTCATTCGTGTCCATTAGCTTAAGTTCATTACGCTGATTATGCATTTTCTTTAATTGGGCATGACCTTCAAAATCAAATGACCTAATAAATGTCTCATGGTAAGGACCGTCGGATTTCAGTTTTTGTACTGCAGTATTTATAACATTCAGCTCATATCTGTCTGCAAGTTCTTCCATTTCACGCATGGCCTTTTCAAATATTTCCTTGTCTCCAATATAGTGAGCAATTTCGTATTGAAGGGAAAGGCAAACCATCAGGTTTTCCACATGCGATATCCCATAGAAATAATTTACAGCCTCAGTTGTTTCTTCCAACAGATTACGGAAAGGCTGGTCACCTCCTTTAAATTCCAATCTTGGCAACTGAGGGTGTTCTTCCAGAAGGAAAATTTCTCTTGATATTGCCAGCAGATGATAATTCATCCTTGTGCGTGTGATACTGGCAAGATAAAAGAGGAACGTGTTTCCTATATCTTCTTTGCAGAACTCCATTATCTCTCTAATCTTACCGAGCCACTCCTGATAGGTTTTATGGAACCAGTTAAGGAAATCGTAAGCCTTGTGGAGCACATCGCTATTATCAAGCCCAAGTCCGTTGATGCGGCTGATATTACGAATGTATTCAATATTGATGTTTTCCCCGTCGATTTGCAAAAGTTCAAGAGTTGCACTAAACTTCAGTCCTGTCGGGCATTCGTTATCAAGGATTACCTGGCGGACCTTTCCCTCGTAAGTATTCAATGCATTGTCAAGGTTGCAGTCTTCAATATATTCTTTTTTAGCTTTTTCAAGTGCGATATAACAGGCAAGTGCGGGGCTATTGCTGCATAAAATCATTTTTTCTGTATACTGTTTCTCGTTATAGATCCCCATTGCGTATTTCGATGCAGTTTCGAAATACGTTAGAAAATGTTCCAGTCCAGGTTGCATCGATGCATCTTTTTTTCTGGCTGCCTTGAGGAAAGATAAAGCATCCGGCATGTTTCCGCTATGATAGCTGGCTATACCAATGATAAGGTTATAGAGACCGCTTGTCTCCATACTACCGCTTGCTTTTTTGTGCAATTGCAATATATCTGCCCATCGGTTTTTATTTATAAGAAAGAAGCCCCCTTTTTCAACAAGATTCCTGATCTCAGCATCTGATATGATATTTAAGTCCCGGTCAAGTATTATTTTATCAGCAGGATATTGGGATTCACCTAGTAGTGCCATCTGCTCGTCGAGTTGGCGCTGCATAATACCTTTTTGTACCGTCTGGTGGTGCATATCCTCCACTGCAAGCTCGTCCAGCACACGCGAGAACCGAAGTGCGTGTGTAGCCTGGCCTTTCCAATGCTCATCCTTTATTGATAAACCGCTTGTGTAGTCGCGCAGGTTTTCATAGTAGAATTTGCCTGAAGGATTATGGTAAAGCACATAATAGGCGGGCATAGGATGGTTCAGTAAGTAGTTTATATTTGAAGTTTCTATCTGTATGCTTATACTGCCATCAGAATTGGAGGTTATGGTATCCGTGGCTTTTAATTGTATCAAAAACCTGAAATTTGTGTAGACGCGCTTTACGCCTGTATCTTCAATTACCTCAATCTCAAAGTCGACCCCTTTGTCACGATAGTCTTCTGATCGTACCTCAAAGCGTTTTGGGTCGAAGAGTGGCCTGAAATGGTTGCGGGAAATGGTCTCCAGCGCTTCGTGCGGGTTAGCACTTGGAAGCTTTAAGTTTTGAAAGAATGATGCGTTGTCAGGCATAGTAATTATTGCAGTTAAGAATTCATATGCTACTAAGATATTGAATTCATTGGTAAATAGAAGACTGATAATATATGTTAATTTTCTCGACTATACTTTAAGCCCTGATTTGTAGTTGCGTATTGCCGCCATCTAAAGAAGAGAAGATGCCTATCTGCTTAATTATTGAAATTATAATCGCGAAAAACTAGTTGTTCAATCAACATAAATTCATGTAATTAAATGTTAAAATTTATTATATTTAGAAACCATTTAACTAACCATTGCCAATGTATATTTCAAAAATTTTTATTGATGGATTCAGAAATTTTACTGACAAAACAATTGAATTCAATGAAGGCGTTAATGTCATCATAGGACACAATAATGCAGGTAAAACCAGCCTGTTGAAAGCTATAGGATTAATTGTAAATAATGAAGCATCTAGGAGACTGGAAATAGATGACTTCAGTAAGACTGCTTCTCTTGAAGATATGAAGTCGAGTCCGCCTGAGGTAAAAATTACTTTATTACTTACCCAAAGCCTCGGCGAGGACCTCAGTAGTGATGATTTAGTAACTGTGGGGAACTGGCTTACTTCCCTTCAGGAACCATATCAGGCACAACTAACCTACAATTTTTATTTGCCATTTGACAAACATTCAGATTATATTGAATCATTAGACCATAGCACTTCCAAAGAAGAAGCCTGGTTAACAATTAAACACGAATTCTTGCGGTTTTACACTTATAAGATATTTGGCGGAGATCCAAAACTTCAAGTCCCGGCAGATTCAGAGTCGCTGCAAAAGTTTGACTTCCAGTTTCTTAATGCAATTCGTGACGTGGAACGGGATATGTTTACAGGCAGAAATACAATGTTAAGAGACGTCCTTGACTTTTTTATGGATTATGATATCAAGTCAGCAGATGAGTCAGTAAAAAGTTTAAGTGAGAAACAAAAGCAAATCAAAGAGATCCGCAAGGAATTTACAGCTAAAGCAGGAACCCTCATATCAGATTTACAAACAAGGATGCATGCGGGCAAAGGGCAAATACTTTCTTATGCCAGGCAAACTGGAGCCACGTTTAATAATGCAGAACCGGATTTTGACGGAACAATTTCAGATGTGGATATGTATTCAGCTCTGAAACTGATCATCGGCTATAGCGGTCTTGATCTGAAAATTCCTGCAACTCATAATGGATTAGGTTACAACAACCTAATATTTATGTCGCTACTTTTAGCAAAAATGCAGGTAAATTCCGACGGAAACTATTTAGGAGGCAATGCCAAAGTATTCCCGGTTTTAGCAATTGAGGAGCCTGAGGCGCACCTTCATCCTGCCATGCAGTACAAATTCCTGAAATTTTTAAAGGAAAATAAAGAAGAGCGTAAGGTGCGCCAAATTTTTGTAACAACGCATTCTACGCAAATTACTTCAGCTGTTTCACTGGATGAAATCATTTGCCTCCATAATGAAAAAGGTGTAATTAGTGTTGGCTACCCCGGACGCACTTTCCCAAATACGCCAGCGGGCACAAATTCGAAAGCATACGTGCAGCGCTTCTTGGACGCGACCAGATCCGACATGCTTTTTGCCCAGAAGATAATAATGGTTGAGGGATTAGCCGAACAAGTGCTTCTGCCAACCTTATCGCGATATGTTGGGATCGATCTGGAGGATCATCATGTTGCAATTATACCTGTCGGTGGTCGCTTCTTTGATCATTTCCTTCACATGTTTGACACCACTAATCCTAATGCTATTCCAAAGAAGGTAGTTTGTCTGAAAGACCGTGACCCTGAGCGAAAATCTAAGTCAGGGGGTACTTACAGCAGTTGCTACACGTTCAGGATGGATCAGGACCCTACGCAATATGATTATAAGGACCATGCTAAGGATAAGATAGCTCAATACGCGACACATTCGAACATACGCTTTTTCGGACAAAATCATAAAAATGGTAAGACATTTGAATACGAACTTCTATTGAATAATATCGGTTCAACATTACTCCTTACCGATTCCATTTCCAATAGGGCGGAACTTGAAAGTCTTTTTAAGTGTTATGCAAATGGCGAAGAGCTGGATGAATATTACAAGGAGCTGCGCAAGAGCACTGGAAACGACAAACTTAAGGATGCACTCTCGCTAGCACAATTAACTACATGGACAGATGCCGAGAAGGCTGCAGCCATCATTGCTTACCGATTCCTGAGTTCAGTAGGTAAAGGACAAATTGCCTTGGAACTGGCTGTAGCACTAGAAGATAATCTGGCTTTGCCCGATACAAATCCAACGACAGATCCAAATGCTGCGGTAAAGAATTCTTTTAATGTTCCTACATATATTAAAGATGCAATTCAATGGCTATGTCAGTAAACACCATCACCTCCCAAAGCCTGATTCCAATTGAAGAGCATTTCAGGGTGTCAGCAGGACCCGGTGCTGGGAAGACCTACTGGCTCATCAACCATATTGCGAATGTTTTACAGCATTCAAAAAGGCTTGGCAATTTTAAGAAGGTTGCCTGTATTACCTACACCAATGTTGCGGTAGATACAATCATACGCCGTATGCCGTTTGTCGCGGGCAGGGTAGAGGTATCTACCATACATAGTTTTTTATACGCAAATATCGTAAAGCCTTACATGTCCTTCATAGCTGCAGAGCATGGTTTTGACGTAAAGAAAATGGATGGGCACGACGATCATATAGCAGGCCGAAAAAAAATTAAGGAATGGCTTGAGACCCATAATAATATTGCAAGACTGAAACATCCTTACTCGCTCAATCAGTTGACTAGGCTGGAAAATAATATGCAGGGCATAAGGAACTGGTTGCAGTCTCTATATTGTGAGCTGAGGCCTGATGGAACAGTTACACTGAAAGTTAAGAATAGTGAAGCATATTACATTGATGGGACGACGAGGCGAATGTTAAGTGCCATCAATTGCCTTGACAAGCTTTCAATAGGCCTTATGGACTATAAAAAGCTGTTCTGGGCTAAAGGAATTATGCACCATGATGATGTACTATTTTTTAGCTATCTACTTCTACAGCGCTACCCTTTCATACTTGAGGTGATAAGGGCCAAATTCCCTTACTTTTTTATCGATGAGTTCCAGGACACTAGCCCCTTACAGGAAGCGATCATAAAGAAAATAGGGGCAAAAGGAACCATAGTGGGCATTATAGGTGATGTCGCACAGTCCATCTACAGTTTTCAAGGCGCAGCACCATCTTACTTTACTAACTTCAGCCTGCCGGGGCTCAAGGATTATCTTATTGAGGATAACCGCCGAAGCACGACCAACATAGTGGATCTGCTCAATGCTCTGCGTAGTGATATACAGCAGAGCCCTATACGCAGTGTGGCGGGAGAGCCTAATATTTTATACGTCGGTGATGTAGAAACCGCGCTATCCACTTGTAATAACGTTATCGTAGGAGACTTAACAGTACTATCCAGGAACAATATAACGGCTAATGCGATGAAAAGGCAGATGAGTTCCTCCATTCCAGCTAATGACCTGGTCAGGGAGCTCGGAGCCATTGACGAATCTAAAAGGCGGGGTTCAATCCTAAGCAGTCTCAACGCTATGGAACTAGTGCAACAGAAAAGGTTTAAAGAGGCTATCAGGGAAATGGAAAAGAATTTTTATTCAGAGCGGGACAAGACGAAACGTAAAAAAGTGGCTCTGGCTAAGATTTGCTTGCTAAGTTCCCTTTATGATACTTACAGAGCCAAACCGCTTTATGAATTTTATGAACTTGTCAAATTGCATATCAGCACAAATATTACCAAGCTTACTAGAGGTGCCGCGCGTAACTTTTATGATACTTATACCTATGAGCAGGTAGCGGTATGCATAACATTACCTGAAGATAGTTCGCCAAGCAGAACAATACACAAGGCGAAGGGTGATGAATTTGACAATGTACTGGTGGTATTGAAACAGGAGTCAGACCTTGGTTTTACTAAACGAACAACATTGTCAACAGAAGAGGACAGAGTTCTGTATGTGGCGTTAAGCAGGGCAAAAGAACGCCTTTTTGTCGCGGTGCCTACATTAAAAGCAACTGATGAAGATGAAATAAAAAAGCTGTTTAAGGTTGAAAGGCTTTCTTAAATTTGCAGACTCACGGCGCGCCATCCCTTGCCCGGGGTGGCGCGTTTTATACATTCAAAGGTTGGGCTGTAAACCTCTCAAGATTCAGCAGTGCACCTCTTTGCGTTGTCATTCCATTTCTGAGCATTTTCCAAAGCAGTGAACATCCCATATGGGCTAATGTAGAATTGATAAACAAATCCTGTTTTTCCAAAGCTTCGGCAAGCGAGCAGCTTGGCGCATCGCTATCAGTCTCTGACTGACGCAGCAATTCTCCAAATTCTTCTGTTACAAACGGTAGGCTTCCGACAACTTCATACATGTCAGATTTGGGCTGCTTTACTTTCCCGATTGTGGACAGGACGACCTGCCCTGTGTCTTTTCCGTTCCCAAAATCCATCCAGTACCTCGGAATATTTGCATGGTGGATGCCGCTTGCCCCACTTAATGCCTCTGCAATTTCAAATCGTGCGGCTACCGTATCCACACAGGAAATATAAATAGCTGCGTTTGCATTGCCCGACTGGCTGTCGAATTTCCTGTTAATCGCCTTCCATCCCGTGCCGAAGAAGCGGTTGCATCGTGTGGGTCCAATTAGACTTCAAGGATGCCGACGATAAAGGAAACTTTGCCGTGAAGCAGTACCATGAAAATTATGGCTATGACCTGGAGGCTACCTTGGCAAAGCATCCCATTAAGGAACTGGAGAACAGCTCCCATAAGGATGACCTCATAAACTCTTTAAAAAAGGGTAACCTCCAATCCGCAACTTTCATAAAGGACGGGCAGGAAGTAAAGCAATATATTGAGGCTAATCCCCAATTCAAAAGCCTGAATGTTTATGATGATGCCCAAAAGCGTGTAGATATCAATCAATCTAAAGGCCAGGGCGAATCGCAACAGGAATCTAAGACCCAGAAGGAGTCGCAGAAAACCAAAACGGGAGAGGGCGATGATGATGCCCCCGGTGAGCAGAAGGAGAAAAAGCAGCGCCGTAAATCCAGAAGCATATAATCATGAACTTACTTGAGCCCCTTACCGCCTTCTTTGAGCGAACGCGCAGCGACCAGCGTATCGGCAATACGCATATAGGCATCTACGCGGCACTTTTGCAGTACCGATTGGAAAGGGGCTTTTGTAATCCTGTGGATGCCATCAGCACAGAAATTATGAATATTGCCAAAATCTCGGCGCACAAGACCTACTATCGCTGCCTTAAGGAAATGAATGAATATGGTTATTTGCGTTATGTTCCTTCCAAGAAAAAGAACAGGGCCAGCAAAATCTATTTTCCGGATTGACTGCATTAATTTAAAGATGATGAAATGGAAGACGGGGTTACAAAAGAAGATCTGCGCCAGTTCGGGATGATGCTCATCGGCACCATACGCAAGATGATTGATGGAGCTAAACCAAAAGACCAGGAGACAATTGAGGTGGAGTGGCTGAAGGCAAAAGTTGTCAGGAAAATGCTGGATATTTCTCCCGGGTCGCTTCAGAACCTCAGGATAACTGGTAAAGTGAGATTTAAAAAAGTATTGGGGTCCTATTATTATAATAAAAGTGACCTAACTCAATTATTTAAGGAGGATGATAAACATGAAAGTCGCACAGAATATAAATGAATTTTTTGATATCATAGAGATGGATAGGCGGTTAAGCGTCTGGCATATTGCCCTGCTTACCGCACTGTATATTATGGCTATCAGGCAGAAGAGGCATACTCAAGTGAAAGTGAGCAGACGAAATTTAATGACACTCTCCCATGTAAGCAGTTTGCCGACCTATCATAAATATTTTAAAGAACTTCAGGAACTTGGATATATATGCTACAGACCATCATACCATCCGGGAGTGCAGAGTCAAGTAGATTTAAAACAACCTAATATTTAGGTTGTTTTTTTGTCCTATTAAGTCAGATTAACGAGTTCAAGTCTAATGAATAATGCATAAAACACCCTACCCATTACTTTGTACATAATGCGCAAATTCTGAAATATTCAATCACGTGTACTATTGACCCAGTGTAAAGTTTTAATTTTTATTTAATTAATTAGACATATTGTCGCATAATTTTGTAATTTTGTTGATACAATTTGTCGCAAAATCAGATGTCCTTATTTTCAGATAATATCAGAAGTCTCAGGATAAAAAAGAAACTTACGCAAGAGAAACTTGCGCAGGGGATTGATATTACAAGGGCGAGATATTCTAAGTATGAGGATGGAAGGTCTGAGGCACCGTACGAAATTTTGTGCAAAATTTCGCAGTATTTCAATGTAAGTGTCGACCTCTTATTAATGGCAGATATACAAAAGGTAGATATTGATAAATTGATGACGATCGACAGTAACCGCTTGCTACTCCCTATGAAAACTGATTTACAGGGGGAAAATTTAATTGAAGTTGTGCCCCACAAGGCACGCATGGGTTATGCCGCTGGGTATGCGGATCCTGAGTTTATTGAAAATCTGCAGACAATATCTCTGCCTTTTCTGAAACATGGGAAGTTCAGGGCATTTCCTGGAAGTGGAGATTCCATGCCTCCCCATAAAGACACATCATTTATCGTAGGAAAATATATTGAAAAATTGGAAGATGTCAGAGACGGAAAAACATATATTCTGGTTACTAACAGTGATGGTGTAGTTTATAAACGACTTAAGAGGAGTGGTAAGGAATCGTTTACAGTCAGTTCTGATAATCTCATTTATTCACCTTATGAAGTGAAGTACTCTGAAATTTTAGAGATATGGGAATTTGTTTGCAGTATTGAAACGGCAGCATTTGAGGCTGATGATTTGAATTTGGAGTCAGTCAAAGAAATGTTCCAAGAATTAAAAAGAGAAATAAGAACTATCAGTTCGAAACATATTTGAATATCTACAGATGAATATAGATTTTTTTATTGATAAACTCGATCTTGGCAGGTCTGTCCCTACGGCCACACAAGATTCAGATATATCCGACTATCAGTTAGAAGTTATTGGTTTAGCCAGAACTTTTGGCGTTGATAAAGTCTATTTTTGTGACGACTTTCCAGCTGTATTTCTGAAAAAAGTGAGTAATTTCGATGATGCAGCCCTAATGGAAATCGTGGGCATTCATCATGATGTGTGGAATTATAAAAAAGTTTTACAACTATACATATACTCAGATTCTGAAATTAGAATATATAACTGTTCCGAAAAGCCTATTTATCTTGCTGCAGACACCGATTTCGGAAAGGAAACTCAAAAAATAGAACTTTTTAGATGTGAGAAAAGTGATACTGAGAAATTATCTTCTTTAAATAAGATATTTTCCCGCTCTGCTATTGATACGGGCCTGATTTGGACGCTTGAAGAAGCAGAGGGTATCAGGAAAAAAATCAATCTTCAACGACGAGTTGACAAGTATCTTGTAAACAGTCTAATTGGGGTCGCCTCAAAATTAAAGGAGGATGGGATTTTAGACATTAATCTTATTCATAAACTAATCATGAGGTCACTTTTTCTTCTTTTTTTAGAAGACAGGAATGCGACTGATGAAAAGTTTTATCATGCAATTGACCAAAAGGCAAGAAATTACTTTGATATTTTAGGAGATGTTTCTTCAACATATCTTTTGTTTGAAGAACTTGAAAATCACTTTAAAGGTAATCTCTTTACTGTTGATCCTGATGAACAAAAGCTGGTAACAAAGGAACATCTCAGCATAATAAAGAAATGCTTTATTACTGGTTTCGAGCATTCTGACCAAGTAAACTTGTTTGAAGATTGGCGTATTTTCAATTTTAATATTATCGAGATTGAGTTACTTAGTGAAATTTACGAAAACTTTCTTACTGCTATTGATTCGAAGAAAAAAGATGAAACAGGGACGTTTTATACTCCACCGTCATTAGTGGAATTAGTCCTTAACCAAAAATTGCCAGCTGAGAAAGGTGATAAAGATTACAATATAAAGATACTAGATCCGGCATGCGGTTCGGGAATTTTTTTGGTAGAAAGTTTTAAACGATTGGTAAAGAGATATGAAAACCATTCCGGTGAAAAACTTACGGATTATAGTATTTTAAAGAAAATCTTATTAGATAATATTTTTGGTATAGAACTAGACCCAAAGGCTATTAAAGTTGCAGCATTTAGCCTTTATCTAGCCCTTCTTGAAAATCTAAATCCAAAAACGCTTTGGCAGAAAAAGGAATTACCTAACCTTATAAATGATCCTTTAGATCCTGAATTCAAAGGACAAGGAAGCAATCTCTATAGGCGAGACACTATAGGAGATAATAATGAAATTGAAAATATTGAATTTGATCTTGTTGTTGGAAATCCGCCCTTTGGTACAAAAAAGCTTTCCCAATCTATAATAAATTATTGTAACGAACATGGCTTTGCAAAGGAGATGGTATTACCGTTTCTTCATAAGTCCGTAAAATTCGCTCCCCATGGTGAAATTGCATTAATATTTAATACCAAAGTTCTCACTAATACAAGTTCAACTTATCAAAAGTTCAGGGATTGGCTATTTACGGAGTGCTACGTCGAAAAAATATTTAACTTTTCTATTCTTCGGAGGGTCCCTCTTAACCTAGGCGGACAACTTTTTGGTTCGGCCGTTGGTCCAATCAGTATAGTTTTCTTTAAAAAAGAAATTCCTGCCGTTCAAAGTGCTCACATAGTATATTATGCACCAAAAACATATCTTAAAATGGATGTGTTGGAAGGTATTGTGATTGACAGTACAGATGTTAAATATCTTCGTCGCGACGACTGCAAAGCTTCTAATGCAAAAATTTGGAAAATTGCTATGTGGGGAGGTGTAAGCGATATAAACCTGATAAATAAACTGGATGCATTCACGACATTTTCTGATTATCTTAATAAAAAGAAAATTGTCGAAAAAGGGTTAGGCTTCCAGTTTTTAATGCCATCTACGAAAGAACCTATTCCCGATGAAGAAATACCGGCTAAGTATATGCCCCCGCATAATATTAGACGATACTATTCAGAGAGTTTCCAAAATATTAATGAAGGTTTAACTGCTAGCGGTCGGAATTTGTATTCAAAGCATTATAATGTACCGCCTTATAACTTACCTAGCATAAACATTTTTCGTAGGGTCGGTGCAAAAGCCGCTTATAAAGCACCACTTCTTCTAATTAAGGAAGGTTTGCAAAATTGGAAGGTATGTAGCTCGTACATCGATTCAGATTGTTCTTTCAATAGCAAAGTCTTAGGTATTCATCATTCGGATGAAAAAATTCTAAAGGGTCTTACTTGTTATCTTAATTCCGATCTAGTTTACTATTACCTTTTCATGGTATCGGCCTCCATTGGTATAGAGCGTGAGGAAATTAAGCCAAATGAAATCTATAATCTTCCTTTCAACTTAAACGATGACCAACTCTATGAGCTAGCAGAAATGTACGATCAGGAATTCAATCCTGATAACTTTTTTGGACGAGATGCTGATAGCTTTGAAAAACAAATCAATAAACTCATTTACGGTTATTTTGATTTGTCTGAAAAGAGTCAAGCAATTATTGAGAATGCTGTATATGTGACGTTTCCATTACTTTTCAAAGGTAGTAAGGCTCCCAGTCTTCTATCCGTTAACGATAATGAAATGTATAGTTATGCAGCTTTTATTAAAGAAGAACTTAGTAATTTTTTAGCTGATTCACAATTGTACGCTTCCGTTACGACCTATAAAATTTACAGATACAATCCGCTATCCCTTGTTAAGCTAAGTTTCGGAAAACAATCAGAAATAAAAGCATCGGATGAGGAAGTTAATAGTGAATTGCAATTGCTGGATAGAAAACTATATTCTAAAAGTGCCACAAACATCTTCTTCAGAAAAAAACTGACCTACTTTGACCAAAACGATATTTTTATTATACGACCTAATCAAAAAAGGTTTTGGTCCCAAGGCGCTGCCATAGAAGATGCGACCGATCTTATAGGTGAAATCTTAAATATGCAGTAGATGAGCGGAACAATTAACCCACTAATAGCTAGTATATTTAAAGAGCAGTTTCAATTGAGGTGCATGCAGCTTGTTGTTATGGCATACCATAAGGCAGTTTCATGTCATGCGGAGATACCAACTCTTGAGGAGGAAGATATTACGGCTCTCCTTTCACGTTTGATAGATGACAATCCGTTACGGCTTGACTGGAACATAGTAAATAATACGGAGGATAGACTACGAGATGATTCTGTATTTCCGGTAAAAGGATTTGCAAAAAAATCTTCAAGGATTGATTTGCGCTTTACAACCATTAACAAAGCTATAGAATATAAACACTATATGGAAGCAAAGAATCTTAAGTTAAGCGATTCCACCCTTAAACGGCGGTATATTACAACTGGGATCGATAATTTTTTGTCTTCTAAATATCAGGACGGTTTTCTCACAGGATATATCCTAAACGGAAGCGCATCTGATAATATAAGTGGATTAAATAAACTTCTTATAAAAGATAGAAGAAATGTTGAGACCCTCAACATTCATGTTAATAAAGTTTATGGACACGACTGCTACATCTCAAATCATACTGGCTTGAGAATAAAGCATTTATTCTTCGAATTTACATAAGTCAATGGAGATAGTATATCGGCATCTCGTAATAAAGCTGATTGTATAATAGCAATAAAGTGATTGTATTTCTAAGTAATTTCAAAATTACATTATTGTAAACAACTTGAATAGAGCCCTGAAGACTTTTTTGAAGCTAATAAGTACTAATGTTACATGTCAAATACTCGATACTATAAGTTTGTGGCAAAATCATGGCAGGCGGATAGATAGTTTTTGCTTGTTACTAAAAGATAGCAAGTTAGCTGTAGTGGTTCGACTCTAAGTCCCATCCTTAACCCGTCCTATTCTTTAAAAATATTCATGTCCTCATTGTAAACAGGGCTTTCAATATTTAAGAATTTGAGAACGCTATGAAACACATAGTTTTGAGATACTGTTTTATTGGCCTTGAGATGCCGACTGTTATCAGAATACCAAACTACAAAGGGTATTTCGTACTGTTCTCTTGGTGCTATGCCCATGGGCATTCCGTGCATGTAGAGGTTTTTTTCACCTAAAGACTCCCCATGGTCAGATACAAAGATCATTGCGCTGTCATATTCTTTTAGTTGGCGGAGATTTTCAATAACTTTATATAGAATATAGTCGGTATATACAATCGTGTTGTCATAGGCATTTACCAATTCCTCTTTTGAACAATTGCCAAGCTCAACGCTGTTGCATACAGGTTTAAAGGTCTCATACCGAGAAGGGTATTTTTTGCTGTAGGTAGGGCCATGGCTTGTGCTAGTATGCAATACAACCAAGATTTTATCTTTTTTGCTGGCTAAGATCTGCTCTTTTAAACCTGCAAGCAATATTTCATCATACTCACATTGCTGTCCTGAGCAATATTGCATCAGGTCAGCTTTTTTCAGATAATTTTTGATGTGGACCGGAGGTTCACCCCAGTTGGTCGTCCTCCATATAACTTCAACTTTATTCCTGTAAAGGTAATTAGGCAAGATTTCATAAAGCTCGTCGCTGCTGGTATGTTCCAAAATACACTTTACGCCCGCAGTAGTGTATGTGGCACAGGAGGTGGCATTAAAGTGGAATACATTCGGCGTAGCGGCCAAGTAGGGATTTGTGTTTTTAGCGTATCCATACAAAGAGAAGTTTTGGCTTCTCGCAGACTCTCCAATAACCAGAACCATAACTGACTTCTTTTTATCTTTAATGGTGGCATCAGGCAACAAAATCTCTTTCTTATTTTTTTGCGACTGGTGGATATAGTAGAGCGATGTATTAACAGAATACGACCATGGCATGGCAAGCCCTCCCAAAGTCTTAGAATTTTTGTCTATCCATAACCAATTACTGGCATTCGCAAAAACTAAGCACATAATAAGCAATAGTGCGACGCCGCAGGTAAGCAAAAATTTCTTCAGAGATATCCTTTGTACATCCATCCTGATGATAAGTATTCCGGGCAGAATGCCCAACATTACGATGTACACTACAAGCTTAAATGAAAAGAAACTTCCTGACTCCTCAAAATCGGTATTCAGAACATTGCCCATCATACTCTCGTCAATGATGACGCTGTAAGTAGTTATGAAATAAATGGCAATCGAATTAACAATGAGGAGCAAGGCCAGGACATATTTGCCGACTGCCCGTAAAATAAACAGGATTATAGAAACCGCCATGAAATTAGCGAGCAGCATGAGTACAATCAGGCTAATGATGACAGCAGTCCCATTAAAACTGATGTAGTCTATATTGTTAAATACAAATTTATAAAAAGGGATGTGGTAAAGCAGCAGCAGTAAGGTGCTGAAACCTAAGGAAAAGGGTAGAAATTTGACAGTATGCCTGAAAGTGTATTTCAATTTTCTCTTCATTTTGCGTTCAATTTTGTGACACAATCTGAATTTTTTCTGAATTCCGATTTTTTGCCTGCTCTGTATCGGGATATTTTATACAACCCCTGTATATCAATATTAGATATTCCCGTATATTTAATTTACATTTATCGGTACATAATCCTGGATAATTACGGTGTTGCAAATGAAAGATCTATGTAATATAAACTATGTAAAGCCCCGCCAATTTTGGACTTACTTCCTTTACCTGTCGGCTTTAGCTTTGTTTGTCAGGGTGGTGCTGTTTCTACGGAGGGTTTTACAAACATTCTGCCTGGTTTATAGTGAATAGTTTAGTGGGATAAAATAGTCATGTTCAGGATTTATTCAGAATTGATTAGCATCATTGCAGTATGAAGATTCTAATAGTTGAAGACGAAAAGGAAATTGCACAGGGCATTAAAGATTATTTTAAGCCTAACGGGGTGCATTGTGAAATTGCGCCTACGTACAGGGATGCAATTGACAGGATTGGCATGTATGATTACGATTGCATACTTTTAGACCTAATGCTGCCCGATGGCGATGGATTCGACATATTACGGGAACTGAAAAAGCAGAACAAGACAGAAGGCGTTATCATCACTTCTGCTAAAGAAACGCTCGATACACGGATTGAAGGCTTTAATCTCGGCGCTGATGATTACCTTACCAAACCGTTTCATCTTTCCGAATTGCTGGTACGTATGCAGGCACTCATACGGCGCAAAAACTTTAAAGGCAATAACGTTATCACATTCAATGAAATTGCCATAGACATTTTAGGCAAGACAGTTACCGTCAATGGCCGTAAGTTAGACATTACCAAAAAGGAAATTGACTTACTGCTGTACCTGATAGGCAATGAGAACAAGGTACTTTCAAAAGGCGCGATTGCCGAGCACCTTTCGGGTGATATGGCTGATATGCTTGACAATCATGATTTTGTGTATGCGCACATTAAAAACCTGAAGAAAAAACTAATGCATGCAGGCAGCGGAGACTATATCAAAACTGTTTACGGGCTGGGATACAAATGGGAAAATGAATAAGAAACTATTAAACAAGACGACCAACAGCTTCCTGGCTTTTGCGGTTATCATATTATTGATATCTGCCCCGGTATTTTATTTTATCTGTCAGTGGCTCTATATTTATGAAACCGATGAAGTACTCCTTTTCCATAAGGGTGCCTTTGAAATCGAAACGCAGCGCGGGCTCACTGAGAATGAAATAGCGGACTGGAACAAGTACAACCGGGATGTTGAAATTGTTGCGGATAAGGGCGTTAGAAAGGATTCAATTGTAAGGGTAATGATGCTTGACCCAATATCAAAGGAGATGGAACCCTACCGTGTGCTTTATGCCCCCGTTGAGATCAATGGCAAAAAATTCACCTATATTGAAAAAAATAACCTTGTAGAAATGGAAGGTATGGTAATCAGCATCGCTGCCATGTTTTTCATAATTATTGTTTTATTGCTTACTGGTATCATCTTGCTTTCTAAGCGTTCAGCAGGAAAAATATGGAAACCTTTTTATGACACGCTGAACCAGATACATAATTTCGAGATTGACAAGAACAAGCCTCCAAGCTTTATGCCTACCAATATTGATGAGTTCGACAGGCTTAATAAAAGCCTGGAACGTCTAATTGAAAAAAACACAAGCATTTATAAAAGCCAGCGGGAATTTGTTGAGAATGCGGCCCATGAACTCCAGACACCGTTAGCGCTGTTCCAAACTAAACTGGATACGCTTTCCCAATCGCCAGGCATTTCAAAAGAGCAATCGAATCTTATAGGTTCCCTTAATAATGACGTAGCCAGGATGAACCGCCTTAATAAAAACCTGCTGCTGCTATCTAAGATTGACAATGACACATATCTGGAAAAGCAGTCAGTTTTACTGAATGATTATATTGAAAAGCATTTAGACTTTTTTACAGAACAGGCCGAATCAAAGCAGATTAAAGTTACAGTAAATCTTGAGAAACAAACGCAGCTAAATACCAACCCCGTACTGGCAGAAGTGCTAATAAATAACTTATTTATGAATGCCGTCAGGCACAACGTAAAGGATGGAAGCATCCTCATCAGTACTGCTGCCAATTCACTAACCTTTACGAATACGGGTGAGGATAAGGCACTCAATGCAGGAAAGCTATTTAACCGTTTCTCAAAAGCCGACCCATCAGCACAAGGTAACGGGCTCGGCTTGGCTATCGTGAAAAAAATTGCAGACCTCAACAAATGGGAAATCACATATTCTTTCGAGAATAACCAGCATAGTTTTACGGTACAATTCTGAAAATTCAGATTTTATTCTAAATGCTCTCAGAACTTTGCCTTATAATTTAAAAATAAGGCTGTGATTACCATCTACTCCATTATTCAAAAAGCTCTGCTGGCTGCCCTTCTCTTTTTATTGACCGTATCCTCATATGGGCAATCGAAAACAGTAACCCTTTCCGGTTCAGTGAAAGACGGACTGTCAGGTACTGCCATACCCTATGCCAATGTCACCATCAAGTCATTGCAAAGCGGCAAGTTGGCTGCAGGTACCGTTACAGATGAAGAAGGTGTTTTTACCATGGATCACGTCACACCCGGGAATTACGCTATTCAGGTCAGTTCCATTGGTTATGTACTCAAGATACAGGAGCTGTATGTCGGGTCGCTGTCGGACTTCCTGAATATCGGTACCATAACCCTCACGGAAGATGCGCAGCAGTTAGAGGAAGTTGTGATTACGGCAACGCAGGATGCTGTAAACAGCAAAATGGATAAGAAGACATTTGCCGTGGGCGACATTATTGCTCAAAGCGGAGGCTCAGTACTGCAGGTTATGCAAAACCTGCCGGGCATCACCACTCAGGATGGCAAAGTGCAGCTACGCGGCAATGATAAGGTCATTGTGTTGATAGATGGAAAACAAACAGCTTTAACAGGGTTTGGGAACCAGTCAGGGCTGGACAATATTCCGGCATCAGCCATTGAGAAAGTAGAGATCATCAACAACCCTTCCGCAAAATATGATGCCAACGGAAATGCGGGCATCATCAATATCATCTATAAAAAAAATAAGGAAGAAGGGCTAAACGGCAAGGCAGGGCTTTCATCTGGCTATGGTTCCCTTTGGCAGCGCAAGGAAAACCTGCCAACCATCAGGCCACAGTACCAGCTCACGCCCAAAATCAACCCGTCGCTGTCGCTGAACTACCGGAAAGAAAAAGTGAATCTTTATTTCCAGGGTGACTACCTGTACACCGAAACACTCAACAAAAATGAGTTCGTGACCCGCACCTATGAGGACGGGACAGTCATCAACCAACAGACAAAGCGCAACCGCAACACACACTTTACAACGTTGAAAACAGGCATTGACTGGAATTTTAACGACTACAATTCGCTTGCATTCTCGGCCCTGTACGGCAGTGAAAAAATCATTGATAATGGCGATGAGCCCTTTTTTAACGTCGATTACAGCCAACGATTAAGGTTGTGGCAGTTTTTAGAAGATGAACTGAAGACCACTATAATGGCTTCTGCGATTTACCAACATAAATTTAAGGCGGCAGGCCATGTCCTGAACGCCGGGCTGAACTATACCTTCCACAGGGAAGATGAAAAATATTTCTTTGATAATATAATGCCAACGTTCACAGGGAAAGATTCCTTTAAGCTACTCTCCGATGAGAGTGTATTTGACCTGAATATTGATTATATAAGGCCGCTGAAATATGGACGTTTTGAGACCGGATTCAAATTCAGGAACAGGATAATTCCGACGAACATGCAGTTTTACCCCGGCATTAACTCGCCTATAGATGCAGATGCAGGCGGCAAAGCTACTTATGAGGAATCTATCCCTGCCGTATATGGAAACTATGTTTTTGAAAATGAAAAGATTGAGGCTGAAATAGGTCTGCGTGTTGAATATATGGACCTGGAATACGAGGTGAATCCCGGGCATCCCACCTATAAGACAGATGGGTACAGCTATCTTGAACCATTTCCTACCGCCAGGCTGGGATATAAGTTCAATGACAACCATAAATTATCCCTGTTCTACAACCGCAGGATAGACAGGCCGAATGAAGTGGATATACGTATATTCCCGAAGTATGATGATGCCGAGATCATAAAAGTCGGCAACCCGGGCTTAAGGCCGCAGTTCACCAATTCTGTGGAATTAGGTTACAAGGCTACGTTGGAAAAGGGCTATTTCTTCGCATCACTCTATCATAAGATGGTGGACGGCACCATTACGAGGATTGCGACCACTACGCCCGGAAGCACCCTGATTTATAATGTTTTCCAGAATGCAGGTAAAAGCTTCGCTACAGGGGTTGAGATGATATATTCCCATAAAACTGCATCTTGGTATTCTTTCAACGTGAACATGAACGCTTACCGCAACGTGATAGACCCATTTACGGTTGTAAACCTTTATCCTGAACCCATAACCTTTAGCGACGGGAAACAGGATTTGCTATCTGGGAATGTGAAGTGGAACAGCATGATTAAAATTTCAGAAACTTTCACCGGCCAGGTATCAGCATCATGGCAAGCGCCCGACCTTATCCCACAGGGCAGGATCGGTGCCCGCTTTTCCGTAGATGCGGGTCTGAAGAAAATTATCCAGGGCGGTAAAGGCGAGTTATTCCTCAATGCGACCGACCTTTTCAACACCCTTAGGATCAAGAAAGAGATACATGCAAGCGGCTTCAGCTATACCACTACCGATTATTATGAAACCCAAGTGGTGCGCCTGGGTTACAGCTATAAATTCTAACGGTTAAATTCAAAATTAATTCAGGATTGCAATTGAAACTTGCAGTATATAATCACCTTAATTATGTCGTTGAAAATCAAATTGCCGGGAAGGCTGACGCTCTTATTTCATTTCGCTGCGTGGATACTCATCTTTTCGCAATTGCTGAGATTGTGCTTTTTTATATGGCAGTACGATGAAGTATCCTGGAATGTCATTGCGGTACTAAGGACAGTAGTTACAGGCTTGTTTTTTGACACTGGGGCAGTAGCCTTTATCTGTATTCCTTCAGTACTATATTACACATTGTTGCCTAACAGGTTGATCGGGACATGGGCGGATAAGGCACTTGTATGGTTCTTTACCAGCCTCACCATTTTTATACTGGTTTTTTCTTTTTTTGCAGAGCTCACGTTTTGGGATGAGTTCCGCACACGGTTTAATTTTATTGCGGTTGACTACCTGATATATACGCACGAGGTTGTGGCCAATATAAACCAATCCTATCCGCTGCCATTCCTGATAAGCGGGGTGTTGCTGGCAACTGCCGGTATTTTGTTATTGTTCTTTAAAAGGCGGGCATTTCATAAAACCTTTATTTACAAAATATCTTTAAAAGAGCGTGGTATTACCCTGGTTGTATGGCTTGCCGTAGCTGTTATGTATGCATCCTTTGTTAGTAATGACCAGGCAGAGTGGTCGTCTAACCGGTATAACTCGGAAATCTCAAGGAATGGTGTCTATTCTTTTTTTGCGGCATTCAGGAACAACCAGATGAAATACCAGGAGTTCTATACGTCCCTAGATAATCATAAAGCCTTTGCCATTGTAAAAGGTAAATTAGGTGGTGCCGGTTCAGAATTTACCGGCGAAGGCTTTTCAATACACAGAACTATCACTGACAGTATACCATCGGAAGAAAAGAAGAATGTTGTTTTCATACTGGTGGAAAGCCTTAGTGGCAGTTTTATGAAAGAGTTCGGCAATTCGGAAAACATTACACCCTTCCTGGACAGCCTTGCCCAAAAAAGCATCTTCTTTGATAACCTGTATGCTACAGGGACGCGCACCGTAAGAGGTATGGAGGCCGTAACGTTATGCATACCGCCAACACCGGGGCAAAGTATCGTGAAACGGCCCGAAAATGCAAACTTGTACACAGTTAACAGCGTGTTTAAGTCTAAGGGATATGATTCCAACTTCTTTTATGGCGGTGACGGCTATTTTGATAATATGAATGCCTACTTCGGCGGCAACGGCTTCAACATCTATGACCGTGGCAGGGGAAGCGTACTTAGCGATGATATAAAAGCTACACGCAATAACATTGAAGATAGTGAAGTGACTTTTGAAAATGCCTGGGGCATCTGCGATGAGGATATATTCCATAAGATGCTGAAGGTGGCAGATAAGCAATACCAAAATAAGCAGCCGTTCTTCAATTTTGTTATGACGACGTCGAACCACAGGCCATACTCGTACCCATCAGGAAAGATTGACATTCCATCAGGTACTGGCCGTTCAGGAGCTGTAAAATATACAGACTTTGCCTTAAAGCAAATGTTTAAGGAAGCCTCTAAGAAGCCATGGTATAAAAATACCATATTTGTTATCATTGCTGATCATTGTGCCAGCAGCGCCGGAAAAGATGAAATTGATGTGGCCAATTACCATATACCTGCTTTCATTGTCAACCTTCCACAAAATCAGAACCGGAAGATATCAAAGCTATGCTCACAGATTGACCTGCTGCCGACATTGTTCTCGTTCATGCACTGGAATTATGATTCTGATTTCTTCGGCAAGAACGTAATGGGAAAAAGTTTTGAAGAACGCTCCCTGATGGGGACATACAGGAAGCTGGTATTGATGAAGGGTGAAAAAGTAATGATACTATCTGACCAGAAAAAGCAGGCTTTCTACAACTGGAAGAAAACCGACAACAGCCTGAAGCCACAGCCAATGGATAGGTCTTTTCTTGACGAGACCATAGCGTGGTACCAGGTCGCGGACTACCTGTTTACCAATAAAATGCTGAAATGAAGAGATACATCCACTTTATTGTAAATCCTATCTCAGGAAAAGGCACGCACAGGTTAAGTAAAGAATACCTGCAAGGCTTTTTTTCTCCCGAATTTTTCAGGATAGAAGTAGATTACACAGAATACAGAGGGCATGCTATTGCGCTTAGCAGAACAGCAGCGATATTAAATGCAGATACCATTGTGGCTTGTGGTGGCGACGGTACGATTCACGAAGTGGCCTCGGCACTTGTGGGTACCGACAGGATTCTTGGGATTGTCCCTGTAGGCTCAGGCAACGGCCTGGCATCAAATTTAAATATCCCCCGAAATATAGAAAGTGCAATTAAAATTATTGCAGCCGGGCATACTATTCCCATTGACGTTGGAAAGATAAATGAGTATTACTTTTTCAGTAACACAGGTACAGGCATAGATGCCTTGGTGATAAAGCACTATGAAAAATCAGGAAAGCGCACGCTGCTATCCTATGTTAAAGCATCACTGTCTGCCAGCCTGAAATTCAAACCTAAACGAGCAGCCATATCTTTTGGGAATGATATAGTAGAAGTAAACCCGTTTATGCTGTTCATCTCCAATTCAAATGAAATGGGTTACAGTATGAGCCTCACGCCTGAGGCAAAGCTTAATGATGGCTTACTTGATGTAATTATTATTCCTGAAATCTCCTTCTTTGAAAAAATAGTGCTAGGCTGGTACGTGCTTAGAAATAGAACAGAAAAGTTTAAAAAAGCGCAACGCTGCGTTACAGAGAAATTACTTATTGAATATCCCGAGAAAATATTTACCGACACTCAGATTGATGGAGAGTACTACCATTTGAGGACAAACAAGATAGATGTCACCGTTTTAGAAAATGGCCTTCACGTTATTGTTTGCAAAACAAGTTGAAGAATTCTAAATGAATTCAGATTTGGGGTTGAACTTCGCATTATAATTTAATACTCACACGATACTTATGTAGCAAAATTACCTGATTCTAAAAAAGGTTTGATATGAATAAAATGGTTGTTTTGATATGCATGGTACTCGGGGTACAGGCATCATTTGCACAGGAACTAAAAGACAATGACAGTATTGCAGAAGATTCTGTAAAAAACATCAGGTTTAACTACAAGCAGCTTATTATTCCTACAGCACTTATAGCGTACGGTGTAATAGGCATTGAAAGCGACCAGCTAAAAAGCTGGAACCATAATATCCGTGAAGAAGTTGTAGAAGATATTGACGGGAAAATCACGATTGACGATTTCACCCAGTGGGCTCCGGCAGGGGCGGTATATGCACTGGATGCCCTGGGGGTAGAAAGCAAAAACAGTTTCAGGGATAGGACGGTCATCCTGGCAACATCTTACCTGATTATGTCAACAACAGTGTTTGGCTTAAAATCATTGACGAAGATTGAGCGTCCCGACGGGAGCTCAAATAATTCCTTCCCATCCGGCCATACAGCTACCGCTTTCGCAGGAGCTGAATTTTTATACCAGGAATATAAAGACAAGTCAATATGGTATGGTGTGGCGGGCTATGCAGTCGCAACTGGTACAGGCCTATTCCGAATTTATAATAACAAGCACTGGCTCACCGATGTTGCTGCAGGCGCAGGCATCGGTATATTAAGCACCAAGATGGCGTATTGGCTAAATCCCTTTATAAACAACACCCTGTTTGGCGGAGAAAAAGGTGGAAGAAAATCCACATCGATGCTGATGCCATCCTATGATGGTAAATATACCAGCATAAGTTTTATCCGGACGTTTTAAACCATAAAAATTCAGAATAAATTCAAAATTGGCAGGCAGCTTTGCTAATGGTAGCATCTTACCTGATAAAATGTGGCGTCATTGAAATCTACAAACAATAATGAAAAGACTTGAATTTCTAAAGCCGGTTGTTGTCTTTATATCGATTGGACTACTTATCACAACCTTGAGCAGGTTATTTCTTTTAATGCTTTTTGGCACGCGAGTAACTGAAACACCTGATTACTGGTATATTTTCCCTATAGGCTTGCGAATGGATATGATTCTTCTCAGTTATCTCTCGGTGTTTCCATTACTGATGATTTCACTAGTGCCTGATAATGTATTGAACAAAATTCAAGGCTTATTTGCAGGATATTTTATACTCTTTCTTTTAATTATACTTTTGCTGGAAATGGCTACGCCAAACTTTATAAATGAGTATGATACCAGGCCAAATAAGCTTTTTCTTGATTACCTAATCTACCCAAAAGAAGTTATGGGAACATTGTTCAAGAGCTACCTGCCGTCCATCCTGTTAATTGTCGCTATAATGTCCTTTTTTATATATACACTAATTCGTTATCGAAAAGTGCTTTTCAATACTAGGACAGTTGGCTATAAAGCCAAACTTATAGTATTTCCTTTTGCCTTGTTTTTAATTTTCTTCGGGGCACGCTCCAGCCTTACTTCAAAAAGGCCGATTAACGCCAGCAATGCAGTTTTCTCAACAGACCAGCTTACCAATAGCATTGCTCTTAATTCATTTTATACTGTGGCATTTGCAGCCTACTCAATGAAAAATGAGAAAAATGCAGAGAAGATATATGGAAAGATGGATTATGGAGAAGCAATAAAGCGCGTTAAGAAATATATGGATGTTGATGCTTCAGATTTTACAGAGAAAACAATCCCTTTGCTTCATAAGCATAAAGCTGACAGTTTAATTGCACAACCCTATAATGTTGTAATAATTCTTGAAGAAAGTCTGGGAGCAGAATATGTAGGTACCTTGGGCGGATTGCCATTAACGCCTAATCTTGACCGATTGTCTAAAGAAGGTACCTTATTTACAAATTTATATTCTACAGGCACAAGAAGCGTGCGCGGTATTGAAGCAGTGGTGACGGGCTTTTTACCTTCACCTTCTGAAAGTGTAGTTAAGATGGGTAACTCACAGGAAGACTTTTATACCATCGCGTCCTTACTGAAACAAAAAGGATATGATACCAGCTTCATCTACGGCGGCATGGCCAATTTTGATAATATGGGATCCTTCTTCAACGGGAATGGTTTTGACACGATTTTAGATGAAGATGATTTTGACCCGCAAATGAGCGCTTTTCACGGAACGTGGGGATGGTCTGATGAAGACGTTATGGTGAAGGCGAACGATTATTTCAGAAGCCTGGGCAAAAAACACTTTGTATCGTTAGTGTTTTCCTCATCTAACCATGAGCCTTTCGAATTTCCCGATGGCAGGATAAAGCAATATGACAAGAAAAAGAACACGGTGAATAATGCCATGAAATATGCGGACTATTCCATTGGAAGATTTTTTGAGCTCGCTAAGAAAGAGGCATATTATAAGAATACAATATTTTTAGTTATTGCTGACCATAATACCAGGACCTATGGAAAGCACCTCGTGCCAATACACAAATTCCATATTCCCGCGCTGCTCATTGGCCCCGGGATTAAAAAAGGACTAAGAAATAATAAGTTGTGCAGCCAGATTGACATCCAGCCTACATTGCTTGGCAAAATAGGGATGGATACGGAAACCCCGATGCCGGGCAGGGATTTACTTAATATGCCATTAAATATAAAAGGCAGGGCTATTATGCAGTTTCATGATATTAACGCTTTCCGAGTTGATGACGAAGTGATTATAATGCAGCCTAATAAAAGACCACTGCAATTCCACGTGCAAAATGACACGATTTTTACACCACGAAAACTGAACGAGGACCTTGCTCGTGATGCTTTGGCACATGTAGTTTCAGCCTATAATATGTATAAGGATAGGAGTTATCGCATAAGGGTGAAAGCAAAATGAATCTAAGAATGAAGATTGTGATATACATAATAATATCTAATGTCAGATATTTTGTATCTTTGTAGAGAAATTATAACGATCTTTAAATCAATTTAATAGGATATTTGAATTTGTGGCAAATTCATGGCAAATCAATTCCAAGATATTTGAAGCCCAGCATATATGCGGGTTTTACGGATGGGGTTCGACTCCCATCTTCTCCACAAGTAAAAACCGTAATACATTTGTAATAAAATGGTTGCGGTTTTTTTATTTCTGTATTTGTACAATTATTACTTCAAAGTTCATCAAAAACTAACTCTTCAGAAATCAAAAGATAAAATACTTTATCATTTTTAATCAATTTCAAAGTATCGTTATTTTTATCCTTCCTTAATATAAAAGGCGTAGAGATATCATCAAAGGAAAAAATTGTATCTCTAAAATGAAACTTAGAATAAGAACTAATGCCTCCTGAATTATAACGAGTATCATTAAGATATAGACCATTTCTTTCAAACGATATTTTTTTTACGTGAATATCTTCAAGTCTAAATTTCTTCCTGATTATAGGCGCAGTAATCAATTCTTCTCTGGAATTCCTATTCATTATTAAAACAAAAATAACACCAGTAAGGAAAACTACTCCAAAATATAAAAATTGATTTCTCTTCATTTTATTCTCTAATTATCGTCACATCCACTTAATATTAATATCTAACAATGTTACAAAAGTAACCACCCAAACGCTCCTCCAACTCCATATACTGCAAATTTTCCTGCTTGGATATATATAACAGAAACGCCAGCACTTAAAAAAAGTTTTCAAAAGATGCTCATAGTTGTTTTGTTATCTGTAAAGGTACCAACTTTCATATTATTAATAGGTTCACTAAAATACAAACCTTCTATTGCCTAGCCTGCCGACACATACATTGTAGTTGCTCAACCTCCATCTATATTTATCACTAATTACTATAACTACTTGAATGATAATTTAAATATAACATACGCCTCATATTTTTAATTTGTATGCTTGCCAGCAAAATTCAGCTTCATGCACTTGTAAATCAGGTAAGTGTTGCCGTAAAGGATTCAACTTAAACATCATTAAATGCTAAAAATTACCAGATTTTTTATCGGGCTTATGTTTATGTGGCTGCAGTTCTCTTTTGTACAGGCACAGACTACTATTCTCGACCAGACAATGCTAACACAGTCAAGTTTTAACACTTTCACGGTGGTAAATGTAACCGGCCCGCAGCAATGGGGCTTCAATTCATTATATGGTGCTGTGTGCAGCGGTTATGCAAACGGGCAGAGTTACCAGAACGAAGACTGGCTTATAAGCCCTGTTATGAACCTTTCTCAAATGAATAATGTGCAGCTTAACTTCAGCCATACACGGGGTAATGCAGAAGTAATGGATGTAGGGGTAAACCAAGGGTGGTACAAGGCTTATGCTACATCACAATATACCGGAGATCCTGCAACAACAAACTGGATTGAGTTAGAGGGGCTTAACCAATATATACCGGAAGCCTGGCAATTCGTTTCTTCAGGTTCACTAACAATTCCGGAAGCTGCACAATCATCTAATTCCCGAATCGCATTTCGCTATATAAGCAGTTCATCTGCAAGCGCAATGTGGGAAATTAAGAATATAAAAGTAACGGGTTTCCCGGAGGGTACAAATCCGGGAACCAATGTTGTTTTTAAAATAACGAACTGGAATACAGAGTGGCTGGGCTGCGAAACCTTTGGCCCTGAAAACGAAAACCTGCAGATAAACAATGTGGCAGATGCAATGCTCGCAATGAATTCAGATATTTATTGCCTTCAGGAAGTTTCGAATACTTCATCAAACCCATCAATAGAAACCTTAGTCTCGCTTATGGGCAGCGCTCAATGGGGTGGTGCTATTGCACCCGCTAATACGGGCGATTGCAACCAGAGGCAGGCCATTATTTATAAAAAATCGAAAGTGCAGCTTATAAGCGCGTCCGAAATGCTTAACGGAAATGCTGCGCAGGGTAACTCTTATTATTACAACTGGTCGAGCGGTCGCTACCCGGCACTTTATAACGTAAACCTGGTAGCAGGAAGCACACTTATACCTATTTCACTTGTAAATATACATGCCAAGGCAGAAGACGGAAATCCGACAAGCTATACACGCAGGAAAGGAGGCTCGGAAGGCCTTAAAGCATTACTTGACGGTAGTAATTATAACACAAAGAACGTAATAGTAATCGGGGATTTTAATGACTATCTTATAGGCACTACAAGCGAATCCTGTAATTGTACCGACTCTCCTTTTAAGAATTTTATGAACGACCAGACCAATTATACTGGTATTACAAGTGACATTACAGATGCTGATACAAGCTGGGGCTTTCATCCGATCATTGAAAATATTATCATTTCAAATGAACTGGATGATAACTATATCGCAAATAGTGCTTTACAGGAAGAAGCCATAGCAGAAACAATAAGCGGTTTTTATTATAATACATCTAATCACCTTCCGGTAACTGCATTATTTCAGTTTTCTACACTCAGTAATCCTGAGTTTACCAAGCCGGAAGCATCATTTACGCTGTATCCAAACCCGGTTAAAGATGAACTTACCATTACTTTATCAGGATTGGCAGATGATACTGACGCTGCAATTTATGACCTTACAGGCAGGCAGGTGCTTTTTCAAAAACTGAATGGCACTTCAATTAATGTTGGTGCATTACCCTCAGGGATTTATATCGTAAGGATTAATAATAGTGCAGCCAAGTTTATTAAAGAATAAACTTACTTAACATAGTAGCGCAAAAAAGACGGCATCGGTTATGATTGCCGTCTTTCTTTTTCATAGCAATATCAAATTTATCTTCCGTATTTTGCCATAAATTCCTCTGCTTTTGCTACCATATTGTAGCTTCCGCAGAAAAAAGGAACACGTTGGTGCAGCTCTGTTGGCTGTATTTCCATTATACGGGTAAAACCGTCAGAGGCTTTACCTCCTGCCTGTTCGGCAATAAAAGCCATAGGGTTACATTCATATAAAAGCCTTAGCTTACCCGAAGGGGCTTTACTGCTCGTCGGGTAAATGTATATCCCGCCTTTAATCATGTTACGGTGTATGTCAGACACAAGGCTGCCTATATAGCGGGAAGTATAAGGTCTGTCGTCTTCTTCAAGCTGGCAGTATTTAATGTAATCTTTAACCCCCTGCGGGAAATGCACATAGTTACCCTCGTTTATAGAGTATATGTTGCCATCTTTAGGGAAGGTAAGATTAGGGTGCGACAGGTAGAATGTACCAATAGCAGGGTTAAGCGTAAAGCCATTAACACCGTTACCTGTTGTATATACAATCATGGTGCTGGTGCCGTAAATTACATAACCTGCGGCTACCTGGTTAACGCCCGGCTGTAAAAAATCTTCCAGCGTTACAGGTGTGCCTACTGGTGTTACCCTGCGGTACACCGAGAATATTGTCCCCACAGAAACATTTACATCTATGTTAGATGAACCATCAAGAGGGTCTATCAGTACCACATATTTGTTGTTGTGGCAGCCGTCAATGCCCTTAACGGTTATAAAGTCATCATTTTCCTCGCTGGCAATACCACACACAATTTCGCGGTTAACCAGTGTCTGCATAAAAATTTCGTTGGCATAAACATCAAGTTTTTGCTGGTCTTCGCCCTGAACGTTCTGTTCACCAAAGGCGCCCACAATATCCACAAGGCCCGCCTTGTTCACTTTATAGTTTACCACTTTTGCCGCAAGGCGTATAGAGTTGATGAGCCTTGACAGCTCGCCCGACGAATATTTGAAATCTTCCTGTTTTTCAATTATAAATTCGCCAAGGGTTTTGTTGCGTTCTTCCATTACTAAAACGTTGTAGTTGAGTTGTGGCACAAATATCTAAATTTTTGTGATAAGAAAATAATTAATTATCAGTTCGTTTCTCTTAACTGTCATTAGCTTAAAAAAATAAATTTATGAGCTATTGTTTTCAATAGTTGTATATTCTGTAGATAACATATAGGGTATATTAAACATTTATTTTACATTTAGATTTTGGTGCTGATAATTCAACTATTAATTATAGAATAAATGAAATCACTATTTTTTTCCGGACTGTTTACATTATTTTTAATTCCATATTCTTTCTCACAAAATATTGGAGATACTCTTGATAACATAATTTTAGATTCCTCTTTTAGCTACTCAAGTACTGATGCTGGTAATTATAATTTTAATATAGAGACCAGTTTTTCAGTAGGAGCACCAAATATTTGCATACCTCTACGGGGTACGAATGTTAGTGTTGAGAATGACACTATATATGTTAAAATTTTTTATGATTTTACAGGAGCGATGTTTAATCAGGGATGCCAGCGTGAGGATACTATTAATTATAATGGGTATATACCGGACTCGGTAACTACTTTAAAAATGTCAGTTAATGCTGTGGTTCCTGATGAACTTAACCCACAAGAAGAAATAATTATAAATGATGTTAATTATCAATACTTTAATATAAATGCATTAAATGTTAATATGACTAATCAACATTTTAATAGTGTATTCCCTAATCCTGCTTCAGATAAACTTTATCTTGAAATCGAAACTATTAAGGAGATAAGGTTGTATAATATAAGTGGCCAATTAGTGTTACAATCAAAAAATATTTCATCTGATGTTAATGTTTCACATCTCCCGACAGGCTTATATCTTCTAGTTATAAAGGCTGATGATGATAAAGAAGTTACAGAAAAAGTAGTAATCAAACATTAATGTGATATTAGTTTTCATGTGGCGGTCTAATTATAAATAGACTTATCTTTGTGCTAAATTTCAGCAATGGTTATCCGTAAAGGAACAAAAGAAGATATGCCTGCCGTACTGGAGCTTATTAAAGAACTGGCAGCATTTGAAAAAGAGCCCGATGCAGTAGTAGTAACAGCCGAAGAACTTGTAAAAGACGGCTTTGGCAGCAACCCGCTGTTTTACACATTTGTGGCGGAAGAGGGCAACGAAATAATAGGTATGGCTCTTTTTTACTACCGTTATTCTACCTGGAAAGGAAAAACAATTCACCTTGAAGACCTTATTGTAAAAGAAAACCACCGTGGCACAGGTGCGGGCAGTGCAATGTATAAAGAAGTAATTACCTTTGCAAAGCAACAGGGCGTACGCCGCATAGAGTGGGTAGTACTCAACTGGAACGAGCATGCCATTACGTTTTATGAACGTTCCGGAGCCAAAATTTTACAGGACTGGCTAACAGTGCAGATGGATGAAGAAGGTATTACTAAATTTACGCTTAGCTTATAAGTAGTGTTTACAAATGAAAGTATTTAAATTTGGAGGCGCATCGGTTAAAGATGCCCAGGGTATAGAAAATGTGTTTAACGTGCTGCAAAAAGTAGGGCACGAAAATGTGTTGCTGGTAATATCGGCAATGGGTAAAACCACCAATGCTTTAGAGGTAGTGGTAAAAAATTATATGGATAAGTCGGCAGAGCTGCAATCATCCATTCAGGAAGTAAAAAAATACCACAACCAGATACTGCTCGATTTGTTTGAGGAAGAAACACACGAAATATTTTTTGCTGTAAACAAACTCTTTGCCGATTTAGAAAGCTTCCTTAAAAACAATAAATCTCCCAATTACAGTTTTGTGTATGACCAGGTGGTAAGCATGGGCGAAATTCTCTCTACAACCATTGTCAGCCATTACTTTAATTACAGGGGGCTGCACAATGAGTGGACAGACGTGCGCGAGTTTATAAAGACCGATACTACCTACAGGGATGCTGTTGTAGACTGGGAGCAGACACAGCAAAACATTGCAAAGAACATAAAGAAGAAAACACTTGTAATTACGCAGGGCTTTTTGGGTTCTGATGAAAATAATTTTACCACAACTTTAGGCAGGGAAGGATCTGACTATACTGCTGCCATTTTTGCTTATTGCCTTAATGCTGAAAGTGTAACCATCTGGAAAGATGTACCGGGTGTACTTAATGCCGACCCGCGTTATTTTGATAATGCCATACTGCTTAACCAGATTTCATATCGTGAGGCAATAGAGCTTGCTTTTTATGGTGCTACGGTTATACACCCTAAAACATTACAGCCGCTGCAGCGCAAAGAAATACCGCTTTATGTAAAGTCTTTCCTTAATCCGCTGTTGCCGGGCACAAGCGTTAGTAAGGGTGCCGACCTTGAGCCGCACACAAGCTGCTATATTGTTAAGAAAAACCAGTTGCTGATATCGTTGTCATCACTTGATTTTTCTTTTATTATGGAAGAAAATATAAGTGAGATATTCAGCCTGCTGCACAAGTATAAAATGAAGGTGCACCTTATACAAAATTCAGCTATCAGTTTTTCTGTGTGTGCCGATGATAAGTTCGGGAACTTTACAGAGCTTAAAAGTATACTCGACAGGAAGTTTAAGGTCACCTACAACGAAAATGTTTCCCTTTATACCATCAGGCATTTTACCGATAAATCGGCAAAAGCAATAGCACAGGATAAAGATATTTTGGTTAGGCAGGTAAGCCGTGAAACCATGCAGATTGTGGCAAAAGACAAGCCTGTAAACGAATAATAATTTTTTTTGTACTTTTTTATTGTTTATTTACGGCTGCATTTATGATCTAAGTTTAAGATCTTGTCTTTTTTGATGTATTCTTTGTTCAATATTTTGAGTAAGGATACACAAAAAATCTAGATATTGAATGGCAATTTCTTTAGAAAATTCATCTACTAGTATATATTGCCATATAGGTGTTTCCTTAAGATTTATTTTTAATGGTTGAACTTCATCAGTATTTATGTTTACTTTGAACATTTCAACTTCTTCTTTGTATTGATATAAAATCTTATTTAGTTCCCCATGTGAATAGCCATTTCGAAAATAACGCCGAATCTCATTTAGAGTTTTGTATTCTTCTTCAGTTATTAACTTATTCTCTTTGCATGCTTTGACGGTTTTATCTAATACTAGACCGTCCCAGTTTTTATGAGGTGTTTTGTAATCAATTTTATCAATTCCAATTTTACCAGTTTGTAATATTTCGTTTTTTATCAATGCCAGTTTTAGCAGTCTTTCTAAAGTATGATTACTTAATGTAACACTTGCTGTATAAGCTTCTACAATTAAGCATATAGAAATCTCATGTATCCTTGATTGAATTTCTCTGAATATAGTTAATTTAATATTTAGAAATTTATGAATATTATCGAAGTTTTTTTCTACATATTCATCAAATAAATTCTTGTAGTTAGTTTTGTTCATTAGATAGATTTAGTGTAGCTAATTTACAAAAAAAGCCACTTATAATTAGTGGCTTAATTTCTTATTATTGAATGTATGACACCTCATTATCTGTTATAATATTCGCTGTTCCAGATGGCATCATTAAAGTTTTTGCCTTTCCAGAAACAGTAATATAAGGCAATTCCGCAAACTGATTTAAAGGTAAATAAAAAAGATACCAGTACATACTGGCTCATATTATCGCCATAAAAAAACCATTTAGCCGAAGCCCACGTTAATAGTATGGTTACCGCCGTAAGGAACAACAGCAGGCTGCCAAAGTTTCGCATGGGCCTCACCATCATCTTCCGGAAAGGGCTCAAATCAGTACCCCACTTATGTATAAGGTAATAGTAACCGTCGCCAATAGGTGCAAATAAGAGCGGGTCGTCATAATTTTTAAGGTGAAATTGTTTAGAGGGTGCCATTATCATAAAACCCTTCAGGCTTGTTTCATGGGCTGCCTCCAGTCTTTTTATTTCGGTTACAGCCTCTTCCGGTATAGTGTTCTTAAAAAGGTGGCTGCTTAAAAAGCGCAGGCGGTAGTCAATACATATTTTGCGTATCTGGCTTATATGGAATATCCTTCCCGGCTCCAGTAGCCCTACGCTAAAATTGTTAAACACGGCATTACTGTCATCACCAAGTCTTGCTTTAATTTCTTCCCGTTTTTCTTCGTCGGCAGCAAGTATTTCGTTTACCTGCCGCATAAGGGCTTCTTCCTGCAGCATTTGCTCCCTTGCCTTAAGTAATTCCTGTATCAGGTTTTTTCTTTCAAACAGCATAATCAAGAAGTATTATTTTAATATGCATAAAGTTAGCTAATTATAAATAAACTTCACATTGCACAATTCTTAAACTGCTGTTTTACAGATGTTAAAATTCGGGCAGATGCATGTCTGGCAAATTCTCATTATAAAGCTGCAAATTCTCATCCAAACTATGCCTTTACCATTTCCTTTAAATACAGCTTATTATATAAATTACTTTTGTTAAAATAAGTTAAACCTCATGGCTAAGTACAGGAACAGGCGCGTTGTAATAATAGTAATACTGCTGTTTGTAATAACAGGAGGTTACTTTTTGTATAACAATTACCTGTATAAAGATGCACGTAATATAGCAGGCGAGCAACCTGCCTTTACCGTAAATGCAACGCAACTGCTTGCAGAGTATCAGGAAGGCTCCGGGGCGGCAACAGCAAAATATCTTAATAAGACACTTGCGGTGCAGGGAAAGGTTACAAGCGTAAACGACTCGCTGGTAATTATAGACTCGGCTGTTTTTTGTGCTTTTACGGGAATTAAAGAAATATATGTAGATGAGACCATAACCGTTAAGGGGAGGTGCATAGGCTATGACGAAATTTTTGGTGAAGTAAAACTTGACCAGTGTACGCTGACTAACTAACAACCGGATATGAGAAAAATGGTATTGCTGGCATGCCTGTCTTTTGTAATGGCTGCCACTGCACAGGAAGACCTGCTTAACGAACTCGACTCTGTACAGGTAGGTGATGAGGCCTATGCTACTGCAGCGTTTAAAGGTTTGCAGATTGTAACGCTGCAAACCACAAAAATTCCTGCAAAGAATGAATTTTATTTTGTTGTATCGCATCGTTTTGGTACCGTTAAAGACGGTATATCAGAGTTCTTTGGGCTTGATATGGCAACAACAAAGCTCGGCGGGGTATATGGTATTACCGAATGGCTTTCTGTAAGCGCTTCAAGGCATACCATGCTTAAGGTTTACGAAACAGGCATTAAATACAGGCTGGCAAGGCAGGGAAGCAGCTTTCCGTTAGAGATAGTTGGGTATAACACAGCAGGTATAAATACTTTCCTGGAAGAGGAAGATTACCCTAAACTAGAGTTTGCCGACAGGCTTACTTACACCAGCCAGTTATTAATATCACACAAGGTATCTGATAAGGTATCTTTAGAACTTGTACCGACCTATATACACAAAAATCTGTATGACCCGGCAATTGAGAACGATAACCAGTTTGCCGTTGGGGCAGGTGGCAGGGTAAAGCTAACCAAAAGGCTGTCGCTAAATATGGAATATGTGTATAACGCCGATAAACCCGATTTTTATGTTAACCCGCTTTCAGTAGGGCTGGATATAGAAACCGGTGGGCATATATTCCAATTGCTGTTTACCAACTCTCAGGCCATGACAGAGAGTGGGTACATAACTAATGCAGCAGGCGACTGGGGCGATGGCGATTTTTTCTTTGGGTTTAACTTATACAGGGTATTTTAAAGATGAAAAAATATTTAGCAATACTGGCGGTCGCCATAGTTGGCGTTGGCTGCGAAAGCAACACCTATGAGGATTTGCTTGATGAAGAAGTGCCTGCGGGTACAATAACCTACAATGCCAATGTAAAAAACATAATAGACGCTAACTGTGTTAGCTGCCATTCGCAGGGAGGTACAGCTTCATTCCGCCTGCTTACTAATTATGTTGAGGTTAAGGCGGCTGTAGAAAACGCCGGCATGCTGGACCGTATACAGAGGCAAAATGGCGAGCCGGGGCTTATGCCACAAACCGGGAGAATGCCGCACGACAAGATAAATACTATACTGGAGTGGAATGCACAGGGCCTTCCGGAAAATTAATTGTATCATGAAAAAGAATATCATAGTATTGTTTTTACTTATGCCGGTTGTGTTTTACGGGCAAAAATTCACAACACGCACAGGCACAGTAAAATTTGAGGCAACGGTGCCCTCATTTGAAGAGGTTGCCGCACAAAATAAATCGGTTTCGGCAGCTCTTGATGCTTCCGGGGGAGAAGTAGCCGTACTGGCCCTTATGAAAGGGTTCAGGTTCAAGGTTGCGCTGATGGAGGAGCATTTTAATGAAAGCTATGCTGAAACCGATAAATTTCCTAAAGCTACCTTTAAAGGAAAAATTGAAGGGTTTGATATTACCAAGCTAAACGCAACAGGGCAGGTTTTTACCATTAAGGGCGACCTTACACTGCACGGCAAGACTAAAAAGATAACCGATAGGGTGGTAGTATCGCGCTCCGGCAATACCATTACCATTACAGGCAGCTTTAAAGTTAAGCCTGCCGATTTTGGTATAGAGATACCAAAAGTGGTAAGCAGCAAAATTGCCGAAACAGTAACTATAGAATATAACCTGCCGCTTAACAAACAGTAACCGACTTATAATACAAATATGAAGAAAATTACACTTATACTACTGCTGATAACCGCATTTTGCCATGCGCAGCAAAAAGCTGAGAAAGATGTTTTTGATACAGCCCGCTATGGCACCCTTGCCGATATGCAAAAGCTGCATGCCGCCGATAAAGATATTATTAATGCCATTAGCCCAATGGGTTTTACACCGCTCATACTTGCCTGCTACAGGGGCAATAATGAAGTTGCCGAATATCTTGCAAAAAATGTAAAGAACATAAACCAGACAAGCGATAATGGTACCGCCCTTGCCGCAGTGGCTGTAAAAGGAAATACAGCACTTGCCAAAATACTGCTGGAAAACAAGGCCGACCCTAATATTGCAGATACAATGGGCATTACGCCATTAATCTACGCAATACAGTTTGAAAATAAAGAGCTTGTAGAGCTGCTGTTAAAATATAAAGCCAGTAAAACAGTAAAAGACAAAGAAGGCAAGACCCCTATGGATTATGCCGTATTTACCAATAACAACGATATTATTAACCTTTTAAAAAAATAAGCTCATGAAAAAACTATTACTCTGCCTTCTTGTCCTTGCATCCGGTACAGGGCTTTGGGCACAATCTAAAACTACCGGTACGGTTACCCTTACTACGGGCATGACAGCCAAGATGGACCTTAACAGTGCGACCAATACTGTAACCCTTACTTTTACAGGCCCTTCTGACAGGTGGTTTGCGCTGCAGTTCGGCTCTTTTACATCAAGTCAGGGTATGGCAAGCGGCCAGGACCTTGTTTATGCAACCAATACCGGACTGGTAGATGCAGTGATGAATGGCTCGGGCAACACGCCATCTACCGATACCAATAACTGGACAGTAAGCTCTAATACCGTTGCCGGTGGTACGCGTACAATTATTGCCACACGTGCATTTACAGGCGGCACGGGCGATTTTAACTTTACTTATAGTATGACCGATATCGACTTTGCCTGGGCAAGAGGAAACGGGGCCGGCTACAGCCTTGCTTACCATGGTGGTTTCAGGGGCTTTCAGTTGAACAGGACATTTACCTGTATAGCACCTGATGCTCCAACAGCCGCTGCTCAATCTTTCTGTACAGGCGCAACTGTTGCCTCTTTACAGGCTACAGGTGCTGCAGGAGCCGAATTTAACTGGTACAGCACCCCATCCGGTGGCACAGAGCTGGCTGCCGGTACTGCACTCACTACGGGCAATTATTATGTGTCTCAAACTGTTGATGCCTGCGAAAGTACACGTACAACGGTTGCTGTAACGGTTAACAGTGCTAATGCACAGGTAATGATGGATGTTACAGCATGTAACAGCTATAGCCTGCCTGCATTACAGCCTAACAACACTTACTACACAGGGCCGGGCGCTACAGGAACCATGCTTACAGCAGGCGATGTTATAACATCAACACAGCTTATTTATATTTATGCACAATCGGGCACTACACCAAACTGTACTGCAGAGAGCAGCTTTACGGTAGTAATAAATACAGTTGCGGCTCCTACTGCCAATGCAAATCAGGTATTTTGTGCCGGGGCTACAGTTGCCAATCTCGAAGCTACAGGCATGGCGGGGGCATCATTTATATGGTATCCTGCTGCAACAGGCGGAACACCGCTTTCAGAAACAACAGTGCTTGCCACAGGTACTTATTTTGCTGCACAGGCTGTAACTGGCTGCGAAAGTACTGCCAGGGCACAGGTTAATGTTACCGTTAATGCCCTTCCTGCTGCCCCTACAGGTGCTGCAACACAGGAATTTGAAGCAGGCGATACTATTGCCGATCTTATAATTACTACAGAAAACGGAGCAGCTATAACATGGTATGTTATGGATGCAGGTATGCAACTTGTTGAGGTTGGTACCGACACGGCACTGCAGGACGGCGGACAATATTATGTTACCCAAACTATAAATGACTGTGAGAGCGATCCTTTAATGATTACCGCAGTAGATAACCTTAATGTAGCGGGTGTAGATAACAAAGCATTTGTTATATATCCTAACCCCGCAGCTGATGTTATAAATGTTTCAGGTAAAACTACCATTAGCAAAATCACGATAACTAATATGCTTGGGCAGGAACTGCTTAACGTGACTCCGGGAACTGATGCAGCAACAGTAGATGTTTCTGCACTACAGTCAGGAAATTATCTTGTAAGGGTTCATTCAGGCGAAACAGTTTCTTCATATAAGATAATCAAAAAGTAATAACTCTTTATAGCCTTGAAAAGGGGCTGTCTCAAAAGTGCTTTTACCAGCATTTTGTCA
>CEQG01013643.1_pt1 | contig 53344 bp, 48 predicted proteins | sample 350301 | NCBI WGS metagenome assembly CEQG01 (sample SAMEA2621242, study PRJEB7988) | marine metagenome | isolation source: saline water (ENVO:00002010), including | reverse complement strand
GGCCGGACAGGCTTCGTCCCTCGGCGACAGGTTCAAGCGACACGTAAAACGGCATCACCAGACCATCTTCGAGGAGACGACCCAAATTCCTTTCAAAGTCCCTGACAGGGATGCTCAGGGCAATGATCGCTGTTTTCGACTTGAGGGTCGTCAACAGCTGACCTAGCCCATGACCGCTTCGATCAACCGCCCGGGCCAGCAGGAGGGCCGTAGCAACCTCAGTGACCTTTGGGGCCGCTGCACACCCGGCGACCAATGACAGGACGTGATTCCGAATACCGCTCCCTGTTCCAGACGCTGCTTTCCTAGCGGTGGCAGGGCAAGGGGACGGCTTGGCCGAACGGGGTCGTCTCTCGGGTTTCTCTGAGCTCTCGGCTCGTCCTCGATCCTTGGCCCATGGTTCATTGAGCTCTTCTTCCGGACTGGAGTGCTCTCCACTTGAGGTCTTCGCGAGCAAGGCCGAGATTACCTTCCGATCCCGCTCGACGTCGCCACAAAACATCGCCGACGCATCCGGATCGAGGTTCCAGACCGATCCTGATCGCTCGTCCCCACCGACGGTCTCGCGTTCGAGAAGGCCTGCGTCGAGCGCGCGGCCAAATGCTTCGAGCCGAGCTTCCCGTTTTTGGCGGGCCAGGAGGTATTTGAGAACACGTTCGCCAGCACTCATCATTTTCCACCCTCCGGATCGCACGAGGAATATTTGGCGATCGTCTCCAGATTATTCGGCAGCAGTCGGCTGTTGTCCTCGAGCCAGTCACGAATGATGAGGGCAGCGGGATGCTTGAACTCACAGAGGAGATCGAGCTGCCGACGATACATCCGAGACAGATCGGATTTCTTGAGTGTTTTGTCGGGCCCGACAAGGCTGAGAACTTTACGTACGAGACGTGGAGCCGCCGCGTCGACACTTTCGGGGGTTGGCTTGCCAGACGAAGTGATGAACTCGAAGTGACTGCGATTCTTTGCGACGATCGCTTCCCTGTCGGGCGAGTTGAGCAATGCCTGGATCTTGTCGCGCCGCGCCTTTTGTCGTTCCTCGCGACTGCGAGCCGACAAAGGCAGCCGCGGATTCGTTGGCGGCACATTCAGCTGCTTCGGGAATGGGACGACATTGGACGTTGTGGGGGTCGTGGTGGAATCGGATTTACGCATGACAACGGTCTCCCCGGCGCGCGATCGGTCGGATCGGCGGGTTCTGTCTTCAGGAATGTTGATGAATGATTGGAGCGGCTAGGCGTCAGTGCCTGACGGGCGCCTGGGCAAAGCCGAGCTTGATCAGATGCGGGCCAGGATCATTGCCGATGTCCGCAGCCTCGTCGTCGAGCGGATCATGCTCATCATCGGGGTCGACGCCGTCGATTGGCAATACGTGTTCGGGCTGATCCCCGCTGGCTTGCCGTCTCGATAACGCAGCCGCCTCTCTGGCCTTCGTCCAGTTGGCTTCGACACGTGTTTGGAAGGTCTGCTGAAGGGCAGCGATCGCCTTGCCGGCTCCGTCAACTTCGATCAGATGATCGAGCTGAGAAAGGTGCCAGATGCCGTTCTCGAGATCGGTCTTCCGATCATCAGCCGTGAGGATGACAACGCGGACTTCGCTCACCGCAAGCCTCTTGTGCTGCTTGTACAGAAAGTCAGGCAGCACCAGTCCAGCTGCCTTCATGCGTTTCTGAAGTTCGTCAAGGCGCACACGGTCGTAGGTGTAGACGCTGCGTTTGGCGTCGATGATGTGCGCAGTCCGTGTTCTATGATTGAGGACCACAAGGTCGGGCGAGTATGTCTTGTGTCCGCGCATGTCTGCGTTGAAGGTCAAAGCCCGAAAGTGGTCGGCGTCGTTCATCTCGACGATTTCCAGCGCTTCAGGGAGAACTGGCAGGCGAAGGTTGTGCGTCAGGACCTTGAGGCTGGAATTGCACTTGGCAACGGCCCCGATTGCGAACTCGATCAGGTGGCCTTCCAGGCTGGGCTGCATCCGGAAGATGGAACTCAGATCATCGATCGTGCCAGAGAGGGCAGTCGCCAAAGCGTCAACAGACATCGAGCCATCGATGAGATCATCGACAAAAGCCTGGAGTGTTCTCTGTAGGTCCGGGCAATCGGCCGAACGGGTGTAGGTCGGCGCAGTGGCCAACTCGGTTCGAGTGGTGGTCATCAAAATTCTCCTGATGAGGAGCGACACGGCAGCGTTCACGCAGACATGAGGGTTCGCTGGCGGAAATGATTTCCGCAATGCGGTCCTGAGCGGACCGAAGAACCTGCAATGTCAGCGAGAGCTCGCGCGTGATCGCGAATGATACGAAACAATCAGTGGCGAGCAGACGCGATGGCGGGCAGCGACTGGCTGCCGGCGATCCTCAGAGACTGCAATGATCGTGCTTCAACAGGAGAGATAGATGACAGGTCTTTTCCGTCGGAGGAGATATCGGTAAGGGTCAACATAGCCCAATTCCTTCTACAACAAGGTTGCGGGTCAGGCCCTCGTTCGATGTTAGCCGCATCGGCGGGGGCCGTTAAGTCGCTGCAGATAATCAGTTTCTGGCGACACCCAGCAGATAGACCGGGAACGCGTGTCCGGCAAGGCATTCAGGAACATTCCCGGAACAAGAGCTCCGCGATGGTTAACAGAGCACGCGGCAGGATATTGCGTCAGCGCTAGTGGCAGCTGTGTGGGACCACATCGGTCAATTGTGAATATTACTCAGAGAGCCAAAAGTCGCCCAAAGCTTCGGGCGGCCAAATGTCCAAGAGGGGGCCGAAAGCGGTCAGGCTGCCTTCGGCCAAACGATCGCGAAAAGCGGACAGACCGGCACTAGCAACGGCTACAAGCAAATCGGATAGCGTCGCGTAGTAGTACGTCATGTATTTGCTGATTTATTCCAGTTCGCGAAGCGACGCGTGGCCGCATAAGGCAGCAACATTGGTTCTGATAGCAGTCGCCCCATTGAGTGAGGCGGCCGATGGCTCCAGACGAAGATATATCACCTCTCTGTGCACAAATTAATCGCTTGGCTTCCAAAGATCCGGCAGAGCCGGGAGTGTGTTTTCTGTTCGCTAGTGAGGAAAAATCTTCACGCTTGACGTAATTCATGAAATCGTGGAGAATAATTGCTATACACTTCTCGCAACTCTTGTCCGAGATTCATGGGCCATTTGCTACGCGGTGTAATTTGGAGAAACTAGATGACCAGATATCAGTTGTCTTCGTTGGTTTTCCTTGGGGCGATACTATGCGCCGCCACCGCCACCGCCGGCACGTATAACCTTTGCATCGGTGAGTATTGGAAAGACGGCAGGCATGGTGGCGCTATCTGCAACGGGGGTGCCGAGCCTTACGCCTACTGTGGTACGGACCCCAAAGTCAAAGCAGCAGAGCTATGCAAGCAGGAAGGTTCCACCGGTACTCCTATAGTTGTTCAAACAGGTAGCCATGATGGTAATAAGTGCGGCTACGCGTACTATACAATCACCTGTCAATAGCGCGACGCGGTCTGCTGTTTAGGCCTTGCACACCCTGAGGTAACAAGACGTCGTTGCAGGGTTCGCGAGCCTCCAACTTTCTCCTGGACGGGGAGGCTTCTATGCCGGGGCAAGACGAGATTGCAAGAATCGAGCGTCAGTTCGCCAAGCAATATGGCTTGGACCTCGATGGGATACACCGCGACGCGCGGGCGCTTCGTACTCTGATTGCGGACACAACCGCCACGTCGAAGGCGGTCGATGACGCTTCTTACACCTACAATGGCAGCCAAGCGATCGTACCCGATCTGGAAACGATCGCTTTCAATGCTATTGAAGCAGACCCTAGAATTGCCCACCGGCGCGTTGAATTGAATATCGATGAAGCCACCGCTTACCTGCAAATGTGTCTCGATCTGAGGAAAGAATACGGTGAAGCCGCAAAGTTAAGGAACGACACACGGTTTAAAGGCGAAGAGTTCGTACGACTCGATGGCGTGCATCTGCAGGAAGTCGACGCTGGCCTCTACAAATTGCCATGGCAGGACGCATCCAACGAACGAGAAGGTCTTGCCGTCTCTCTCTCAGAAGCTCAGACGCAGCTAGACAGGCTTGAAGAGATGATGCGGAGTGGTGCGAGCGGGCACCGATATTCCGCGGTGTTGACCGATCCTTCATTGGATCAAAACATCCAGAATAATGCGGTGATCACTCGGCACGTTGCGAATACGAGCAAGGACGCTGTTGAGACCATGGCCGTGAGCACCGAAGGTGTGAGAACCGCCCTAGATTTGGCGAGTTGGCTCGACCGACTCGGTGGCGCCAAAGCTAGCGTTGCGCAGCTGACCGCGAGGCTAGAGAGCACCACCCGGAGCGAAAAATTCCTGCGCTCGGATGAGGGATTTCGTACGCAGAGAGCGGAAATCAGCCGCCAATTGGCGTGGCTTCAAATTGCCGAGCATTGCAGGGCCGACTCTGAACTCAACTACGATAGACGGATGTCTCGAATAAAGGCCTCATTCGACGAGAATCTTGTCGCTCTGGTCGAACGAATTAAGCCAATAGAGATCGGGCTGAGGAACGTCTATGGTATCGACGTCCCACTTGAGGTCCCGCCCGTCGGCAAAATAGTGGAAACTGTCGCCGTATGGTTGGTTGTGGCCCAGAATGAACTTTCAAAGTTTAAGCGAGGGCAAAGGCTTTCGCTGTGCACAATTATTGCCACGGGAGCCCCGAGGGACGACGGTACTGGACTTGACTGCAGCTTTGATGTGAGCCAGTCCGACATTCCACATAACGCATTATTGCGCGGGATAGCGCTTGAGTACTTCGGAGAGAACAGGGGGCCGATTACGCTTGAAGTAAGTCCTCCTGCAGATGCCTGGTCAGGAAATACAGCTACTGGTGCGCTGGTTGTCGGTCGGGTTGGTCAATATTCGCCCAGCTTGGATCTGAAGGCCCAGCATCAAGATGCGCTGTGGAATGGGTCATGTACCGGAACTTGGTCTGTCCGCGTCACGACGCGAGGCGAGTCCCAGTCTTTACAATTGGCGATGCATCTGTGGGTTCTCTCGGCTTAGGGAATCGCATCATGAATGGTACGGGCGATCGGCCGACATTTTCCGTTGGTGAGTTACTATTTCTGCGAAGAAGAGAAGTATTCGTATTGGGCGGTTTTGCGCTCGTGAGTGCGACGCTCGGCAGCGCGGTAAGTGCTGAGGAAGGCGCTTCGGCAGACGCCATGGCTGGTCAATCGTCCACCGTAACGGACCGCAGTGTTGAACGTCCAGTCGCGTCTACGACCGATCTGCCAGGCGGATCTAACCGCATAGAACAACGTTCGATAGAACTGCGGGAGCAACTGGGTCTTTCGTTGCGAGCACCCCAGCTCACCTATGACGACGATTGGCCGATCTTAGGCGAGCTTGGCAGCAGGCCTGATATCTCTTCACAACGCCAAAGTGCCTTTTTCGTGGACAGTGCGAACCAGACGTTTTTGAGCTCGGAAGGAGCGCCCCTGGACACGGCCTTACGATGGATGTTGCCCAACGGGGCTGAAGGGAGCGGCACCCCCGCTGACGACACGCGTCGAATAAATGGATTTGCAAGCGGCGCCGATAACAATCCGCCGTCCAAAATGATGCAAGCATTGGAAACCGTAGAGTGGGCCGAGCTTGGCAGAGCAACGCTTGATATGGCTGGCGAGATAGCGGTGGACTACACGAAGGATTTTACCCTTGAACGAATTGCCGAGGCGCTAGGTACGCAGGTGATGAAAAGATGGCTCAACCCGGTTTTCCTGGTTATAGATGTCCTCAACCCCGAGGTGATCAACGGCGGTCGAAAAGAAGAGCTTACCTACCTCGATCGCATGAGCCCGGCTGAAAGACGAGATTTTTTTCACCAGCTCATGAATAGACGCACTCAGCTCCCAACGACGTTGCCGCATAACGGGCCGACCTTGCGGGCGCCTAGATAGAGAGTTGTCAGCGAGCGAACGACGGGTCTTGGGGTAACTAACATCCCTGCACGCCGAACAGCAAGATGTGCGGCGCTTCCCTGCCCAAGGTCGTTGATCAAATGAAGGTCAGCTTTCGCAACGTAGCCGCCGAAACCTGCCAGTCCGTTTCCCACCCCAACCGGGACATTCAGTACCAAAGCAGGCCCCCATCGTACGCTACGCGCGATGGCGCGCTCTGTTTGCGTTTGGCTGGAATATCGACGGAGTAAAGCGCCTCGCACGAGATATTCGTGGGCGCGACATCGCCGACAAGCAGGGCGTTAAAGAGGCCATCCGGGAAATCAGACGACTCATCAAAATAGAAAAGAATCCGCCCACCGTTATGCGCGCTGAAGGCTGGTCGCCCTACGCGGCGCGGCTATTCCTTGAAGAATACGGCCTAGTCACCGACGACTATCACCGCACGCAGTACGAGTGGTTCGCAGACATTTCGTCAGTGAAGCTGAACGACAAAGTGCTGGCCGATCGAATTTCCAATTACCTCACCGGTAACGAGTACGCCGTGACGCGGCTGCGACATGCACTCGATGGCTCGAACCAGAACGACACGAGGGAAGCGCAGCGCGCCTTCGATGAACGCGCGCTGACCCTGCTCATGAAGGCGTTCGACGCTGAACGAGCGACGATGATCTACGCCCGCGCTCATGCCTCCGAACCGGAAACCTGGATAATCGACGGAATATGGGTATCGCTGGACCGGTCAGATTGGGGAGACGCTCACCTCGGCGGCTATGTCCGGAATTTGACTATTCAGCATCCCAAGCATCAAGGAGACAGTTGGGGCGTGTGATCTGCGCTGTCGGTGAAACCCACTCACCTGATGACTGCTTCTTCCGGCTCTTGACTGGGCAACGTTGTTCGCTGACGGCCGCGTGACTTTGCGCGCTCTGTTGACAAGCGCGGTTGAAGGTCGAGGCCCCGCGCCGTCAACCGTAGGCTACCTCCCATTTCCTGCTCAATCCGGTTGGCTTCTTCATTCAACATGTCGATGAGCCCGGCTAGGTCTAACGCCACGCCGGTTTCGGGGTGGAGCCATGTACGGGGAGACTTAATGGTTATTAGCAGACAACCAGCACGGCTATTTTCCGCTGCCATGTATTTGGCGACGAGTTGGTCTTTGATTGTGGCCTTCAGGTCGGCAGCGGAGCGGTCTTTCTCGCCGATCTTCAATTCGATAATCGCCTCATGCTCTGAACCGGTGGAGCGAAGGCGGATGTCGGTTTCTTTCTCATCTGCCGTCACCGCTTCCTGATCGACCGTGTAAGCGGCATTGGCGCTGGTGCGAAGCTCGCGTGCGATCTGCTGACGCATGATTTTCTCATCGTCGATGAGTGCCCAGGCCGCACGCGGTGAGTCGTCACGCAGCAGGGCGTCGTCGATGTCGTCCAGCCGATCAGTCATAAGCACGAACATCTCATCGCGCGTCAGCGGCGGAAGTTCGCCATATCGGTCGAGCGCCACGATATCGGCCTCTGCGAAGGCGGCTGCATCCGCTTCTTCGGCCGCCCGCTCGCGGGCCATTGCCAACGCCCGGTCTTTGAAATCGGCAAAGAGCGGATCATCGGCCAATCTGAGTTTGATAGCCCAACCCTCGGGTCCGGTGGTCGATAGAAGCGCGTTGATAATATTGCTTCGGCCACGTTCTGCATGATCCCGTGCGTTGGGAGAAAAGCTACCTTCCTCACGGACCATATCGTCGCACCGACGGATATATTGATAAGCAAGGCGTGCGAGCCTCAGCAGCAATTCTGGGGTGAAGCCGGCCGCCGAGAGGTAGGTTTCACCATCGCCGTGCCGATCGCCGAAGAGAGAACTGAACCAATCCGCCGCTGGGCCGAATTTTGCCGGAGGATGCGGCTGTATGGTCCTCTCAAGTGCATCGATGCCGTCGCCCGGATCGAGACGCATCAGGACCGGGAGCCAGATGCTGCTCAGTGCATCTTTCGCACCTTCTGCCAGTTCAGATTTCGCGAGCGCGTGTATATGCGCGATGGTGCTGGCGCCGCCATGTTGCACGAGGATTTGAACTACTTGGCGAAGCCGGTTCGCGCGGGCAGTCTCATCCTCATTGTGGCCAAGCCGCCATTTTCCCGTATCCAACCAGGCACGCAGGCGCGGCACGAAAAGACGCGCTACGGTGGGGGTTCCATACCGAATATCTTGCAGCATGCCGGAATGGACGATGGCTGGTTCATCAAGCTCCGCTGTCAATTCCGCTCCCAGCACGGCGTCAACCGCTGCCGGATGCACGGCGGCAAATCCTTCAAGCCAAACCGGAAAGCCATTCAACTCAATGGAAACGTAGCGGAGCGCTAGTTTCGCTTCTTCTTCACTGAGTTTTTCAGCCCATTGGGAATCCTCGGCCTCGGCGGCGATCCCCGCTAAACCAAGCTGCCACCGGGTCAGATAAGTGCCTTTTTCTTCCTCCGGGCGCTCGCTTCGCAGGGTCGGGCGGTCCTTGCGCCAAAATGCCATGACCGCGAGACGCAACCGGTTGGCCACCTCCTTGCCAAAGTGTCGCTCGATAAAGCGCCGGTTCCAGCCTGACGCCCGGCTTTCCTCACCGCTGCGTTCCATTGCCTGCCAGAGGTTCCAAGCGGTGTTCTCGGAACGATCGGTGGCAAACACCGCATCAGGATCATTGATAATTTCGCGCCAGAAAATCGCCCAGCTGGCGTGGGCTTTCGCGTCGCGGCGTTCTTCGTGCTTCTGTCGTTTGGCATCCTGTCGTTGCCAGCGCTGCTCCTCGGGGCTTGTTTTTTGCGGCTGGGCAAGCTGGTCAAGGCGTTCAAGCAGTTCCGGCAGATCGGCAACATGCGGTTTCAACGCTGACAGATGATCGGTCCATTCAACATTGTCGTCGCGGATGCGGATCGCCGCTTCGAGCATCATCGCGCGGGTGTCAGCGTTGCGGCCGCGATCGGCAAGCGATGCAAGCACCCAATCTGCATCAATGGCACCTAGAAGCATCGCCGTCCCCTGAAAAGCCAAGCGAGCATAGCGTTTGAAGGGGTCCGTCAGCGGATGATGCGTTTGCAGGAATGCGTCTTCGGCCTCGAACATGAGGCGCCGGGCATCTGGCGGCAAGCCAGGGAGTGCCGCAGTCAATTGTTTGGCGGGCTCGGTGTGGTCGTACTCGCGTTCTGCCAGCCGTAACGCAATCGCGGTTGAACGCATTACTTCTGGCGTGGTTACGCCATTTTGAATCTGACGGAGGCAGGTCGCGGCCAGAACCGGTAAGAGAAATTGTCGCTTGCTGGCGAGATGCGGCCAGTGCTTTTCGTTCCAGGCGATGCCTTCCACCGCCAGTTCGGTAAGCCCATGACGCAGTGCGTTAAGCATATCCGGTGATAGATCGACATGCTCGATCAAGCGCGGGAGATTCCATGAAATGTCGCCAGCCGAGCGCTTCTTTTCCGTGATTTGTGCGAGCGCTTTGCAAAGGAGTTCCACGGGCAGGTGGACCGGGAACAGCCGCAGCAGTGCAGCACGTGCGAGGCGGTTCGGCCAAAGCGCCGCGTCATCAGCTAAGCTCGTGCTGATCGCAGCAAGGCGAGGATCGTCTAGTTGGATGAGCGCATCCAACGCATCAATCCGTTCGCCATAGGGGGCGGAAGCATCGACTGCGGAGCTATAGGCAATATCTGCGCAATCGGTCATCTTCCCAAGACCAATCAGATTCAACAGAATTTCGCGGATTTCGTGGTTCTCGATGCCGCCTTCCCACAGGCGCTTGACCTCCGGCCCCAAGTCGGCCGCCGCAAAGCGGTGAAGTTGGATGCTCGGCACGCGCAATCCACGCCATCCGCCCGCGCTATGAAGCTCGACATAAGCGCGTAGGGCTCGTTGCCGTTGCAGCAATGAAAGCGACTCGGGGTCGCCAAAATTCAGGAGGACATCCGGCTCGCGCCGTAGCACTTCTTCGCGTCGGAAGACGTCTTCGGTATCCAGCCTGACATCATCACCTCGGCCAAAGGGCTGACGTCGGGCTATCAACCGCTTTCCGCGACGATCATTTCGGACGAGATCTATGACGTTCTCTCGGAGCCGGGCGGGCGGTTCCTGCACGGCTTCACCTACTCCGGTCATCCGGCGGCTGCGGCGGCAGGCCTTGCCAATATCGAGCTCATGGAAAGAGAAAAGCTGCCGGAGCAGGTCCGTGACACCGGGAAGCAGTTCGAAAGCGCCATGAAAAGTCTCAGCGACGCAGAGATCGTCGGCGAGGTACGCGGAAGTCATTTCATGATCGGAATCGAGTTCGTGAAGGACAAGGATTCCAAGGCGTCCTTTGACGCCAGCGTGGAAATCGGTGGGCGGGTGGCCGCGGCAGCGCAGGAGCGCGGGCTTATCGTTCGGCCATTGGGAAACAGCCTCATCTTGTCTCCGACACTGGTGATGACCCCCGACCTGATCCGCCGAACCGAATCCATTTTGCGAGACAGCATCGCACAGGTGCAGGACGCACTTTGATGGCGCGGGCTCGCGCTCAAGCACATCGCCATTCCTCGACGCCACTCAGGGAAAGCAGACAACATGCACACTGACCAGTTTTACATCAACGGATTATGGGTTGCGCCGCGCGGCAAGGAACGGCGTGACGTCATCGATCCCGCAACCGAAAGCGCTGTTGCGGAAATTGCAATGGGGAACGTCGAGGATGTCGACGACGCGGTTCTGGCGGCACGTCAGGCATTTGAAGGTTTCGCCGCGACCCCGCTTGCCGAGCGGATAGCGTTGCTGGAGCGCATTCTGGCGGAATACGAACGGCGCAGCCCGGATCTGGCGCGGGCAATGACCTCGGAAATGGGCGCGCCGGCGTCGTTCGCTGAAGGATCCCAGGCCCTGATGGGCACACTTCACCTGCGCCAGATGCTCAAAACGCTGGAAGACTATGAATGGTCGCATATGCGCGGCACGACACGTGTCGTGCGCGAGCCGATCGGTGTGGTTGCCATGATCACACCGTGGAACTGGCCGCTGAACCAGATCGTCTGCAAGGTCGCCCCGGCGATCGCCTCGGGATGCACCATGGTCCTGAAGCCCAGCGAGATCGCACCGCTGTCGGCACTCGTCTTTGCCGAGATCATGGAGGCTGCCGGGACGCCGCCCGGGGTGTTCAACCTGATCAACGGCGATGGCGAGACAGTGGGCGCGCGGATGGCAGCTCATCCCGAAGTGGACATGGTCAGCTTCACGGGCTCGACGCGCGCCGGCATCGCCGTGGCGCAGGCTGCAGCGCCCACCATCAAGCGCGTTCATCAGGAACTCGGTGGCAAATCGGCCAACATTCTCTTGCCGGACGCGGATTTCCCGAACGCCGTCAGCGAAGGCGTTCTGGCCTGCTTCGGCAATGCGGGGCAGTCGTGCAATGCACCGACGCGCATGTTCGTACCCCGGGACAAACGTGATGAAGTGTGCGGACTGGCCAAACGGGCCGCAGAGTCCGTTCGCCCGGGACTGCCCTATGAAGCGGACACGACGATGGGCCCGGTGATCAGCCAGGCGCAATACGACAAGATCCAGTCCCTCATCGAGGCGGGACGCGATGAGGGGGCGACGCTTCTGTGCGGAGGTACGGGACGGCCCGCGGGGTTGAACCGGGGATACTTCGTACGTCCGACCGTATTCGCCGACGTGACCCCGAACATGACCATAGCCCGCGAGGAAATCTTCGGGCCGGTCCTGTCGATCCTTTGCTACGACACTGTCGAAGACGCGATCGAGATGGCCAACGACAGCCCGTACGGTTTGGCAGGATACGTGCAGTCGGGCGATCTCGAACGCGCGCGGGCGACAGCCAGCAGGCTGCGGGCCGGCACGATCTTCCTCAATTATCCCGATTGGGACAGCGCTGCGCCGTTCGGCGGTTACAAGCAGTCGGGAAATGGTCGGGAATATGCCGACTTCGCGCTGGACGACTTTACCGAAATCAAAGGAGTCGTGGGCTGGAACGCATAGGCGCCAGATGCCCCGTTGGTGGTATTTCGCCCTAGAAATCCTTGGGATTACTTAAACTGACGCGCCGAAAGCCCACCGCAAAGAATGTGGGCCGGCCAAAGGGGAATTAAATGGAACACCGAAAACCGATAGCTATCGATGTGCGGGACGTTGTGAAACGCTACGGCGACTTCACCGCGCTGAAGCGCATCTCGATATCGATCCACGACAATGAGTTCTTCACGCTTCTGGGGCCTTCGGGGTGTGGCAAGACCACCCTGCTCAGGATGATCGCCGGTTTCACCGATGTGACCGAGGGCGAAATTCTGCTCTACGGCGAGGCGATTGCGAAACTGCCGTCCCACCGTCGACCCATCAACACCGTCTTCCAGAACTACGCATTGTTTCCGCATCTCAATATCCTCGACAACGTCGGTTTCGGCCTCGAGATGCTCGGGAAGTCAAGGGCCGAGGCAAGGCGCCGGGCGGGCGAAATGCTGGAACTCGTACAGCTTTCGCAATTCGCGGACCGCAAGCCTGCCCACCTGTCCGGCGGGCAGCAGCAGCGTGTGGCGCTCGCGCGATCGCTGGCACCGCACCCCAAGGTCCTTCTGCTGGACGAACCCCTTTCGGCGCTGGATCTTAAGCTGCGCAAGGCCATGCAGATCGAGCTCAAGCACTTGCAGCGTGAAACCGGCATCACCTTCATCTTCGTGACCCATGACCAGGAAGAAGCTCTGACCATGTCGGACCGGATCGCCGTCATGTCGGCGGGCGAGCTGCAGCAACTCGGCAACGCACGCGAGATCTACGAACGTCCGCTGAACACGTTCGTTGCCGGGTTCATCGGTGAAACCAACCTGCTGAAAGTTCATGTCGACAAAGTGGAGGGAGGCAATGCCTCCTGCCACCTTGGCGGCGGACACAAGCTTCGATGTTCCGTCGTTGAAGGTGTGCACGCGAACGACGAGGTCAACTTGTCGGTGCGTCCCGAACGGTTGCTGCTATCCGATGGGACGCGCGACGGATCCGAGCTGCGCGGAACGGTGCGCGAGAACATTTTCATCGGCACCGATCTTTCGACGATCGTCGCGCTCGACGAGGGCCCGGATGTCATCGTTCGAACGTCGAACTCGGACAGGGGGAACAAACGCATCTTCGAGCCGGGGGCGAAAGTTTTCGTCGCGATGGAGGAGGGGGCCGGGCGCCTCCTGGTCGACTGATGGCTGGTGGAACGGCACAGGACCAGGGAACAACCGCCGAAACCTACGCCGGGGCACGCGTCGGACTTCTGGCGCCGTCATGGATCATCCTGGCGGTGATCGTCGTGGCGCCGCTGTGCATCATGCTGGTGTATTCCTTCCTGACCAAGGAGTTCCGCGGCGGCGTGGTCTGGGACTTCACACTCGCCGCCTATGACAAGTTCTTCTTCGATCGCGGCCTCTTCGGCGACAGCCCGCCCAAGATCGAATGGACTTACATCACCATCTACGCCCGATCGATCCTGCAGGCCGCCGGCGCCACGATTGTCAGTCTTCTGATCGGTTTTCCAACGGCCTACTTCATCGCGACCCGCCCGACGAACAGTCGCGCGTTCTGGATCTTCCTGGTGACCATTCCCTACTGGGTGAACCTGCTGATCCGGACGGTCTCGATGAAGTTTCTTCTGCGCGATGAGGGGCCGCTCAATGCGTTTCTCATGCATCTGGGCCTGATCGACGATCCGCTGATGATCGTGAACACCAATCTGGCCGTCCAGCTCGGCCTTTTCTACAGCTATCTGCCGTTCATGGTTCTGCCGATCTACGCGGCCGTCGAACAATACGACCACAGCCTGTCGGAGGCAGCCGCAGACCTTTACGCGAACCGCTGGTCCGCTCTGCGGCGCGTGATCCTTCCAGTCGTGAGACCCGGCGTTGCAGCGGGTTGCCTGCTGGTCTTCGTACCGTCCCTCGGATCGTTCCTGGCGCCCGATCTGCTCGGCGGGGCCCGAAACTTCATGATCGGCTCGCTGATTGAGGACCAGTTCAAGGGCCAGGCCGGCGACTGGCCGTTCGGCGCCGCCGCATCGATGATCCTGCTCACGATGGTGCTCATTGCGCTGATCTTCACGGCGCGCCGACAGGCTCGCAACAAAGGAGGAGCGAAACGATGACCGATGCAGCTGACGTCAGAGTCTATCCCGGCTTTAAACTGATCACGATCCTCTGCCTGATCGTTCTTTATGCGCCGCTGTTGATCGTCGCGATCTACTCGTTCAATGCGTCGACGTCGATCACCAACTGGGACGAGTTCAGCTTGCGCTGGTATGCCGACGTTTTTGTCGGCCCTGAATCCGAGAAGTTCAAGATCGCAGCATGGAACTCGCTTTTCATTGCGGTCATCGCGGCGACTTCGGCAACGATCATCGCGTTTCTCGCGGCCATGGCCATCTTGCGTGGCGGGCGGTTTAGCTATCGGGCACCGTCGCAGGCCCTGATCAGTCTGCCCCTGATGGTGCCGGAAATCGTGACGGCGGTCGCGACGCTCATCTTCTTCAACGCGATCGGCTTCGCGCGAGGCCACATCACGATCGTTCTGGCCCACATGGCCTTCTGCATCCCCTTCGCCTACATGCCAATTGCTGCGCGTATGCAGGGGGTCGCCGAAGCTTATGAACTTGCAGCGATGGACCTGTACGCGACGCGATTTAAGGCGTTTCGTCGCATTCTGTTGCCGCTGATGGCCCCTGGTATCCTGTCCGGGTTCCTGCTGGCATTCATCATCTCGATGGACGACTTCCTGATTACCAACTTCGTCAAGGGTGCGGGTGTGGAAACACTTCCGACTGCGATCTTCGGCGCCGTCAAACAAGGCATTCAACCGAACATCATGGCGATCTCCACGATGCTTCTCGGGCTCTCCGTGATCGTCGTGACGCTCTCGTACGTGCTCAACCGCTACGACAACACAAGGTAAAAAACCCAGAGGAGAGAATGATGATGAAACTGTTCAAAACGCTTATGGCGGGTGCATTGCTTGCCGGCAGCATCGCGACGAATGCGGCCGCAGAAGGCAAGGTGGTCCTGTATCACTGGTTCGAATATATCCCTCAGGAACTGCTGACGAAATTCACCGAGGAAACCGGCATCGAAGTCGTCATGGATACTTACGACTCGAATGAAGCGCTTCTGGCCTCGCTGAAAGCCGGCGCGATCGGGTCCTACGACCTCGCCGTTCCAGGCGACTACATGGTCGAGATCATGGGCAATCAGGGTCTCCTGGGGACCTTCAAGCCGGAGGAATTGCCGAATTTCAAGAACATCGCGAAACAATGGCTCGACGTGAGCTTCGATCCCGGCCGGTCGTCATCGATCCCGTATCAGTGGGGGACGACCAGCTTCGCCGTGAACCGCAATGTCTACGGCGGTGACATCAACCACCTGTCGATCCTGTTCGACAGCCCCCCGGAACTCGCCGGTCGCATCAACATGCTCGATGCGCAGAACGATGTCATCGCGCTTGCGTCGATGTATCTCGGCATTCCGCAGTGTACTACGGATCGCGAGGATCTGAAGGCTCTGAACGCGCTGCTGACGACGGCAAAGAAGAACTGGGTATCTTTCAATTCGGATACGACGAAGGACATCCTCGTTTCCAACGACGTGGCCGCAAGCATGGTCTGGAACGGCTTTGCCGCCCGCGCCCGGGAGGAAGGCGCCAAAATCGAATACGCCTTCCCGGAGGACGGCTACATCCTCTGGATGGATAACGTCGTCTTGTTGAAGGACGCCCCCAACCGCGAGAACGCTCTCGCCTTCATGAACTTCCTGCTCGAGCCTGAAAACATCGCGGCGGTGAGCGAGTACGCGCGCTACAATTCCGGGGTCGTGGGCGCATCGGAGTTCATGTCAGCCGAACTGCGCGATACGCCTGAACTCAACGCACCCGAAAACGGAAAAGGTCAATTCGTGATCGTCTGTGATGAAGAGGTCCAGTCGATCTACGACCAGATCTGGACGAATGTCCGCAAGTAGGTTTGCGGCCGACTTCGCCTCAGCGTACGGAGCCCTTCTGACGCACTGAGGTGAAGATGATCTTTCACTGGGAAGCGGGTCCCGCCCTGTGGGGGACCCGTTCCTGTCTCGGATCTCCCGTGTCTCAAATCTCCGGGCGTCGCGACCTATGTGCCGGGTCACGGCCTCCGGTTCGAGGTACTGTTTGTCTTGCCAGAAGTGGCAGCGGCTGGCGGAGCTCCAGGGCGGACCGCCCTGCTGCCGCCGCGAGACGAAGCCAAACGCCGAGCCAGTTCTCTCAAGCGAAAACAGATGCGAAATATTTGAGAGCCTTCGGCTGAAGCGGAACTTGAAGCTGCTTTGCGGATCGTCACAACGCCGAGGCTTTTCAGGCCAATGAGACTTGGCGCGAGGTCTCTGAATACTTACCGCTGCAATCGGAGATTTCTGCGCGGATCTCTATTCCGCGGGCAGAGGATTCTCGTCCGCCCAGCGATGGAAGTGCTGGAGTTGCTCCGACAATTCTTTTCCCTTCATGGTCACTTCATAGACCGTCCGGCGGGGAAAGCCTGGTCCCTGCGAACGGGTGACGAGATTCTTGTCGGCGAGCTCCGTGAGCCGTTCGGTGAGTACCTTCGGTGTGATGCCGGAAAGTCCCGCCGCCAATTCTGAAAAGCTTTCAGGGCCGGTCGAAAGCCGCCACAGGATCAGGGCGTTCCAGCGATGTCCCAGAAAGGACAACCATGCCTCCAGCGCGCATTCGCTGGCGTGCCGTGCTTCGTTTTGCCTTGTGGCTTCCCGTTTGGATAGTCCAGTCGCCATCTGCTTTACCTCTGACATCACGAGCCGTTCGGATTCTTCATCGAACGAATAAACGCAAATGCAGAGGAGCGGAACCATGACTGCGTTTTCCGACAAGGCCGCCCAAACCTATGACGAACGGATCGAGCGCCTGGTCCCTGGCTACCGGCTGGCCCTTGACCTGATGGCAAGTTCTCTCGCGGCGCACCGGCCGCAGCCCATGCGGATTCTCGTGCCCGGATGCGGGACGGGATCGGAGCTTTCGGCCGTAGCCCCCTTGCTGCCCGAGGCTCGTTTTACGGCGGCTGACCCGTCCGAAGGGATGCTTGCCCTGGCCCGGCGCAAGGCGAAGGCCGATGGATCGGATGCCCGCATCGACTTTCACCACGGCGTGATCGAGGAGCTCTCCGGTGGTGTTCATGACGCGGCCATGCTTTGCCTGGTCTTGCACTTCCTGCCCGACAATGGCGGCAAGCACGATCTCCTGGCCGGTATCGCGGCACGCCTTCGCCAGGGTGCCTTGTTCCTGCTCGTCGATGCGATCGAAACGTGCGACGGCGACGAGGCATTGGCCGACTGGTTCCGGCGAAAAGGTCACAGCGCGTCCGAGGGAGCAGAAGTGATCGAACGCATGCGGCGAACATGGCATCGCCTCACGGAGGAACGGCTGTACGAGCTGCTGGCGGAAGCAGGCTTCAGCGTCCGGGAGCCGTTCTTCCGGTCTTTCGGCTATCTCGGCATTCCGGCTATAAAGGCATGAGACGGATGGAAAAGAGCGCAATTCTGATCGTCGGCGGATATGGGCATGTGGGCAGCCAGATCGCGACCTGGTTGCAGGCGGCAGTGGTCGCGCCGGTGCGGATCGCGGGACGCGACAAAAGCAAGCTGGCGGAAGCTTCAGCGCGCCTCTGCTGCCAATCCGCGCATCTGGATCTCGGCATGCCGGAGACGTGGCCTCAGGCCCTCGTGGGTGTGGGATGCGTGATCGTGTGCGTCGATCAGACCGACACCGGTTTTGCGGCGGAGGTTCTCAAGCGCGGCCTCGTTTATCTGGACATCACCGCCGATGACGGTTTCTTCCGGCAGATCGAGGCGCTCGATGGCCTTGCGCGTGACAAAGGCGGCCGGGCGGTGCTTTCCGTCGGACTGGCGCCCGGCCTGACCAATCTTCTGGTCAAGGCCGCTGCGGCGCATATGGACACTGTCGAGAGCGCCCGCATCGGGATTCTTCTTGGGCTTGGCGACACCCATGGACCTGCGGCGGTCGACTGGACCTTGTGCAATTTCCGCAAGGTCCGGCCGAGTTCCGCGGAGGATGTCCCGTACGGCGATCCGCCACGGCGATTTCCGGCCGTCCCGTTCGATTTCGCGGACCAGTATGTGCTGCGAAGGACACTGGGCATCGCCAATGTGCGAACGCTCATGACTTTCGATACGCCGCTTCTTAGCCGTATCATGTTCACTGTCCTTCATCGCGTCGCCGCCAGTGCAAGCTTGACCCGCCTCTTCAAGGCTCTTCTTCCCCATGCTCGCCTGGGGTCCGACCGCGCAGCCCTGAGCGTCGAGGTGCAAGGTACCAAGGCGGGCCGGAAACTTACCAAGACAATCAGAATGGAGGGCCGCAAGGAGGCGCAGATCACGGCATTGATCGCGGCTCTGGTGGTCGAGCATGTTCTTCGTAGTGACATCTCTCCCGGCGTCCATCATATCGAGCAGATCCTGTCAATTGATGCGCTCGCATCTCGTATTCCCCGTGATGCCGGCGTCGTTTTCGACATGTAGTCGGAAAGAACACCGTACGGCGTCGACATGTCGTTTGATGGCTCTGCGTTAACCGGGGTGCAGTTCCGTATCGATAAGCTTGGACGTGAGGGGGAGGGGCGTGTGATGAAAGCTTATTCCACATTTCAGATTTCGCTGCACTGGCTCATCGCGGCCATGGTGGTTGGCCAATGGTATACGTCGGGCGCAATCCACCGGACACATAATCCATTGGTGCCACCGTCGGATACCGATCTCCTCCTGCACGCGCTCCACAATTATGGAGGCATGACGATCGGAGCCATCATGCTGCTGCGGCTCGGGCTGCGTCTCTATCACGGTGCATATCGTCCTGTCGGCTCTGCTTCGCCGATGGAGCGCGTGGCGCACGGTCTGCACCTTCTGTTCTACGCCGTCATTCTGCTGCAGGCGGCGACCGGCTTCGTGACGAGCTACCTCTGGGGCGGCGCCGGTTCGGTCCATAGGGCATTGTGGAACGTGCTGCTCGTCATGATCGCACTGCATGTGAGCGCCGCTCTTTATCACCTTGTGCGCGGCGATCGCGTCTTCTCCAGGATGGTGCCTTTCCTGAAGCGATGAATGCCAACCGTAGGACCACGTATCTCACGGCCAACATATTTGTGATTTGCCGGTTCCGGCGCAGTTGGCTAACACCTCCGGACCATACGGAGAACCATGCGTGCGATTCGCCACACGGCTCACACTCATCATCGGATTCCTTCTGGCCGCAATTGCGGGCGGACATGCCGGTCATGTGCGATCGAGCGATGAACCCGTCATGGTTTCCGAGGCCGAGTCGCATCATCATCACGGCGGCCACGGCGAAGCGTCCGGGCATCATGCCGGAACGATCAAGCATGCAGCGAGCTGTGCCATCGACAAGCAGACGATGTCGCCCAGCGTCGATGACGCCGACTGCTGTGCCGCCGGATGCAGTGCGCTGCATTTTGCCGTTGCCGCTGCGTCAGACAGTTTTCCGGTAGAGCTTTCAGCCCGTTTCCAGTGGTTTGCCACGTCACCGGATAGCTTCCAGCCCGAGCTTTTGCACCGACCTCCCGAAGCCTGATTTGCATCACCGGGCGGGCTCTTGCCCGTCCTGACGCATTTCGTGCTTTCGGAGAATTTTCTTCATGTTCAGAACCATCGCGCTGGCGGCCTTGCCGCTGGCATTGGGTGCGTGCCAGTCGCCGCAACCCGAACACCTGACGGATATCGCGCCGATCATTGCGCCGGCCGATCCTTCCGCCTCCGCGCCGCCCGTCTCGGTGCCGCGCGTCGTGACGGGCTACACACACCGGACGCCTGTCGAGCCTGGCGGCTGGCGGGAACTCAATGACCGTCAAGCGCCCGCGCGGGGTGGCTCATGAGCATCCCCATCAAACCGGCCTTGGCGGTGTTGCCGCTTCTGGCACTCGCCGGCTGCATGCCACTCGGCGACCTCGCGATGCAGACGGCCGTCTACGAGGACAAACAGGCGAACTTCCAGGCTGTAGCCGTCAAGAGCATGGCCGCGACCGGAAAACGAACCGCCTGGCTTCATACCGCTGAGACTGCTCGCCAGACGTCGCGTGAAGTGCGGGCGATGGTGCACCGGAAAACGATCAATGCGGACACGGCAGTTCAGGTGGCGCTCTTGAACAACAAGGGGCTGCAGGCCGCCTATGCCGATATCGGCATTGATGCTGCGGATGTCTGGCAGCAGATCCTTCCCGAGAACCCGGTCGTCTCGGTCGGCGTTCTCGGTATCGCCGCCCCGGAGGTGGTGCTCTTCAGGGCTCTTGAAGCCATGATCGCCACGAACCTGCAGGCGATGATGACGCGGGAGCGACGCGTCGACATCGCGAAAACCCGCTTCGAGCAGACACAGCTCAAGGCCGTCAACGAAACGCTGCGGCTCGCCGCCGACACGCGTCGGGCCTGGATCCGAGCGGTGTCGGCCTTCGAGACCGTCGCATATCTTCAGCAGGGGCAGGTGGCCGCGGATGCGGCGTCGGAGCTTGCCGCCGAACTCGGGCGTTCCGGCGCACTCGCCAAGGCGGGTCAAGCCCGCGAACATGCTTTCTATGCGGAACTGACGGGGCAACTCGCGGAAGCACGGCTGAACGCCGAACTCGCCAAGGAAGAACTCACGCGCCTGATGGGGTTGTGGGGCAGCGAGGTCAGCTATTTCGTGCCCGACAGGCTGCCGTCACTGCCGGGACAACTCAGGGATGGCCGCTCCATCGAGGCTGAAGCGCTGCGCAAGAGGATCGATCTGCAGATTGCCAGGCTCGAACTGGAACTGGCGGCGAAATCCTACGGCCTGACGGAAGCAACGCGATACGTGACCGACCTCGAGCTGATTTCCGGCTTTGAAGCCGAGCAGGAGGTCGAGACGGAATACGAAATCGTCGCCGGCGATCTCGAGGAGGAGAAATCACGCAAAGTGGTGGTCACGCCGCAGATCGAAATCGAGTTCGCCATCCCGATCTACGACACCGGCAAGCCGCGCCTGCGCAAGGCGGAACTCACCTATCTGAAGGGCGCGAACCTGCTTGCGGAGAAGGCGGTCAACATCCGCTCGGAAGCGCGTTCGGCCTATATCAACTACCGCGCGCGTCACGAGATCGGCCGTCACTACAAGCGCAGCGTTCTTCCGCTCCGACAGAAGGTCGAGCAGGAGAGCCTGCTTACCTACAACGGCATGATCACCAACACGTTCGAACTGCTCGCCGACACACGGGCCAAACTCAATACGCTTGTGATGTCGGTCGATGCCAAGCGCGAGTTCTGGCTCGCCGATGCTGATCTCAATGCCGCGATCTACGGACCGGGCTTCAGCGGAGGCGGGGGCGGTGATAGCGCGCCGGCTGTCGCCGATGCCGGCGGCGGCGGACACTGACAGGAGAGGAAACGGACATGATGAACAGACGTCAGATGCTGGGCATGGGCGCCGCGAGCGCTGCGCTGGTTTCCACGCAGGCCTGGGGCAAGACAACGAACATGGGGCTGCCGGAAGCTGCTGTCATGGACAGCCCGCTCACCCAGTCGCCGACAATGCCGACGGTCGGACCGGACTACAATCCGGTGGTGACGCTCAACGGCTGGACGCTGCCCTTCCGGATGAACAACGGCGTGAAGGAGTTCCACCTTGTCGCCGAACCGGTGGAGCGAGAACTCGCCGAGGGCATGACCGCCTATCTGTGGGGGTATAACGGCCAGTCGACCGGCCCGACGATCGAAGCGGTGGAAGGTGACCGGGTGCGGATTTACGTCACCAACAAGCTGCCCGAGCATACCTCGGTCCACTGGCACGGGCTGATCCTGCCGTCCGGCATGGACGGTGTGGGCGGCCTGTCTCATCCGGCCATCCCGCCGGGCAAGACCTACATCTACGAGTTCGATCTCGTGAAGTCGGGCACCTTCATGTACCACCCGCACGCCGACGAGATGGTGCAGATGGCGATGGGGATGATGGGGTTCTTCATCGTCCATCCCAGGGACCCCGCCTTCATGCCGGTGGATCGCGACTTCCTGATCATGTTCAACGGCTTCGACATCGACCCCGGCTCCTATGTGCCGAAGATCATGACGATGACGGACTTCAACCTGTGGTGCTGGAACAGCCGCCTGTTTCCCAACATCGATCCGCTTGTCGTCTCAAAGGGCGACCGGGTGCGGGTGCGCGCCGGCAACCTGACCATGACGAACCACCCGCTGCACATGCACGGCTATGACTTCGAGGTGACGTGCACGGACGGCGGCTGGGTGCGCCCGGAGGCGCGCTGGCCGGAAGTCACCGTCGACATCCCCGTCGGCGGGATGCGTGCCTACGAGTTTACCGCAGACCATTTGGGCGACTGGGCGATCCACTGCCACAAGTCGCACCACACGATGAACGCGATGGGACACGACGTGCCCACCTTCATCGGCGTCGACAAGTCGCGCGTGAGCCGGAAGATCCGGCTGCTGCAGCCAGAATACATGCCGATGGGCACCGCGGGCATGGCCGACATGGGCGAGATGTCCATGGAACTTCCGGACAATACCGTTCCGATGATGACCGGCTGGGGGCCGTACGGGCCGCTCGAGATGGGCGGGATGTTCTCGGTGGTCAAGGTGCGCGAGGGCATCTCCGCCGGCGATTATGCCGATCCCGGCTGGTACGAAAACCCACCCGGCACCGAGGCCTATGAATGGACCGGAGAGCTTCCGGACTTCCACGCCCGGACCAGTCCCGCCACACAGACGCCCCTCGCGCCTTCGGGGGACCATGGCAGTCACACGAACACCACCACCAAGGGCTGAACGCATGCCCGAACATCGAGAGAGGAAATCACTATGAGACTAGTCCTTGCAGCCGCACTCGTGGCGTTCGCACCGTCTGTCGCATTTGCGGCGGGAAACCACGCCGGCGGTCACGGTCATGGCGACATGCATGACGAGATGATGGTCGGCCAGCCCGGCGATGCCTCTGAGGTCGACCGCACGATCGACGTCGTCATGCGAGAGACCGACGATGGCGACATGGTCTTCGAGCCGAACTCGCTGTCCGTCAAAGCCGGCGAAACCATCCGCTTTCATGTCGTCAACAAGGGTGAGCTGGAGCACGAGTTCGTTCTCGACCACCATGAGAAGATGATGGAGCACAAGGCGCTGATGGAGAAGTTCCCGGAAATGGAACACGACGATCCGAACGCGATCAGGCTTCAGGAAAAAGAGGACGGCGACGTCGTCTGGAAATTCACCAAGTCAGGCGACTTCGAGTTCGGCTGCCTGATCCCCGGTCACTACGAAGCCGGCATGAAGGGCTCGATCACCGTCGCCGCCCAATAACCCGCATTCCCGCACGAAAGGAACCGATCCCATGAAGACATCCCTCGTCACGATCCTGGCTGCCGCTCTCAGCCTCACGGCCACCGCCGCCTTCGCCACCGATTACACCAAGGGCACGGTCAAGAAAGTGGACATGAAGGCCAAGAAGGTCACCATCATCCACGAGGAACTGAAAAACCTCGACATGCCCGCCATGACGATGGTCTTCTATCCCAAGGACGAAGCCATGCTCGAAAAGATGAAGGTGGGCGAAGTCATCGAGTTCGTCGCCGACCGCGTCAACGGCAAGCTGACCGTCACCGAACTCAAGGACTAGCCGTCAGCGTTCTCGATGCAGTCAAAGTGGCCGGTCGACAATGCCGTCGACCGGCCGTTGCCTTGTAAAACACGATCGTCGCTAGCCGGAGCAGTTGGAGAAACCGTCATAGCCGGCGGTCAGCCCCTGATCGAGACTTATCTTCAGGCGGCTGTCAGCCCGCCAGTCCTCGTCGAGCTTTTCGAGACTGGCGGTCATGCCCGGTGCCGAAAACTGGCCGGCATTCTCCGCCGCGGCAAGCTGAACCAGGCTTCCGCCGATCTTGAGCAGAGCAGACCGCCCTTCACTCGTCTCTCCCACGGCCAGCGCGGCAGGGCTTTGCGTGGTGAAGGCGAATGTGCAGCTCGCGCCGTCGGGAAAGACCCGGGCGATGTCGGCAGGCGTGAGAAAGCCGGCATCCATCACCGCGACATTCGGGGTGGAGACGGCCTGATCGACGCTGACGAGTGCGGCGGGCGTTTCCTGCTCGGCATCGGCCTGCTGCGGCCCTTCGGCTTCGATCTGCGCAATCAGATAACGCATCTCGGCGATTTCCTTGTCCTGCGCATAGACGATCTCGTCGGCGAGCTTGCGGACACGGCTGTCCTCGATATTGGCCCGGCTCGACGTCATGATGGCGATCGAATGATGCGGGATCATCGCCCGCATGAAGCTCACGTCGCCGACGGTGACCTGGCTTCGCACCAGCCAGAGCGACACCGCGACGACGATGGCCGAGCCGATGAAGATCGCCAGGTTGAGCGACCTGTTCTTGTACATCGAGAGCATGAAGGCGAGCATGATGATGGCCATCACGCCGCCCATCATGATCGCCATGTAGGTCCGCGTCTCGCTGAAAAAGACATGTGTGATCAGAAACGTGTTGAGATACATAAGGCCGAACATGACCAGCGTCGATGTCGCGATCATTCCGGCAAACCGCCAATATGACATGGTTGCCTCCCTTATTGATTAAAGATGGATAACGCGGTTCCAGCGCTGGAAGGTTCCGACTTGGGTAAGCACTTTCTTTTGCTCTTGACCTTCCAGTGACTGGAAGCCCTACGTTGTCTTCAAGAAGGAGACTCCCGATGGGCGAGACCAGTCACGACCACCAGACATCCGGCTGCTGCGGCGGCCACCATGACCACGCCGGCCACAGTCACGACCACGATCACCACGATCATGGGCACGGTCACGAACAGGCGACCGCCGATATCAGGCAGGCGGCGACGGTGCCGGTCGACGGCACCGTGAAAGACCCCGTCTGCGGGATGACTGTCACGCTCGGCAAGGGAAAGCCGTCGCTTACATACAAGGGCGACGACTACCATTTCTGCAGCCAGAAGTGTCACGACCGCTTCGAGGCCGATCCCTATTTCTATCTCTCGGGCAACAAGGCGCGGAAGAAGACCGCCGCGCCGAAGAACGCGCTCTACACCTGCCCCATGGACCCCGAGATCGTGCAGGAAGGGCCGGGCACCTGCCCGATCTGCGGCATGGCCCTCGAGCCCATGGATGGCGTCAGCGACGGCCCCAACCACGAGCTCATCGATTTCACCCGACGGCTCTGGGTCTCGGTCGCAGCCGCGATCCCGCTCCTCATCCTGACGATGGGGCCGATGATCGGCCTGCCGGTGCGCGACTGGCTCGGCGAACGCGTTGCCATGTATCTGGAATTCATACTTGCGACACCGGTCATCGTCTGGGCCGCGCGGCCGTTCTTCCATCGCGGCTGGACGTCGATCAAGACCTGGAACCTCAACATGTGGACGCTAATCATGATCGGCGTCGGCGCGGCTTTCGGCTATTCGACGATCGCCACCTTCCTGCCGGGTCTCTTCCCCGAGACGCTCAGGATGGAAGGCGGGCACATGCCGGTCTATTTCGAGGCGGCGGTGGTCATCGTCGCGCTGGTGTTCGTCGGCCAGGTTCTCGAACTCAGGGCACGCGAGCGGACGGGAGATGCCATCCGTGCGCTTCTCGATCTCGCGCCCAAGACCGCGCGTCGCATCACACCGGACGGCGACGAGTATGACGTGCCGCTCGAGAATATCGTCGAGGGCGACCGCCTCCGCGTTCGTCCGGGCGACTCCGTGCCAGTCGACGGCATCGTTGTCAGTGGCACGACCAGCATCGACGAAAGCATGCTGACCGGCGAGCCGATCCCGGTCGAAAAAGGCGAGGGCGACAACGTCGCCGGCGCCACGCTGAACAAGAACGGTTCACTCGTCATCGAGGCGGCGCGGGTGGGCGACGAGACCATGCTCGCCCGCATCGTGGCGATGGTCTCCTCCGCCCAGCGGTCCCGCGCGCCGATCCAGGGGCTGGCCGACCGCGTGGCGTCCTATTTCGTTCCTTCCGTCGTAATCGCGGCTGTCCTTGCCTTCGTCGTCTGGCTCGTCGTCGGCCCGGAGCCGGCCTTCGTCTTCGCGATCGTCTCGGCGGTTTCGGTGCTGATCATCGCCTGTCCCTGTGCGCTGGGTCTGGCGACGCCGATGTCGATCATGACGGCGACCGGTCGCGGGGCTCAGGCTGGTGTCCTGATCAAGGATGCGGAGGCGCTGGAACGCATGGCACGGGTCGACACCGTCGTCGTCGACAAGACCGGGACGCTGACCGTCGGCAAGCCCAAGCTGACCGACGTGATTATGGCCGACGGCTTCGAGGAGAGCGAGCTGCTGGCCCTCTTGCGTGGCGTTGAAACGGGCTCCGAGCATCCGCTCGCCGAGGCAATCGTTGAAGGCATTTCCGAGCGCGGCATCGCGGCCGCCACAACGACCGACTTCGAGGCAATCACGGGCAAGGGCGTTCAGGCCACCGCAAACGGACGGACGATCGCCTTCGGCAACGCCGCCATGATGGAGGCGGTCGGCGCAGACCGTTCCGCACTCGATCAAACGGCGGAGGAGCTGCGCGCCGACGGAAAGACCGCGATGTACGCGGCCGTCGACGGAAAGCTTGCCGGCGTGATCGCTGTTGCCGATCCGATCAAGGAGACGTCGAAAGACGCCATTGCAGCACTTCATGACGCGGGCCTGACCGTGATCATGGCAACGGGCGACAACGAGACGACCGCACGGGCGGTCGCCAGAACGCTGGGTATCGATGAAGTGCGCGCCGGCGTCCTTCCCGAAGACAAGAAGGCGCTGGTCGACGAATTGCACAGGAAGGGCCGCAAGGTCGCGATGGCCGGCGACGGCGTTAACGATGCGCCCGCGCTCGCTGCTGCCGAAGTTGGTATCGCCATGGGGACGGGTGCAGACGTGGCAGTGGAAAGCGCCGGCATCACGCTTCTCAAGGGCGACCTGAACGGCGTGGTGCGTGCCCGCAGGCTTTCCGAGGCGACGCTGAGGAACATCAAGCAGAACCTGTTCTTCGCCTTCGTCTACAATGCTGCGGGTGTACCGCTGGCGGCCGGCATTCTCTATCCGATCACCGGCACGCTGCTTTCGCCGATGGTGGCGGCAGCTGCCATGAGCCTGTCGTCGGTCTCGGTCATTTCGAACGCGCTCCGCCTACGGCGGGTCAGCCTCGATGGTTGAGCGACGGCTTTCGGGAGGTGTAACCTTGATTGAAACTAGGCAACCCCAAGATCACGGACCACTTCTCGGCTCCCGGGCCAAGGGTGGTGGAGATGCAGGCGGGCGCTCGTCATTTCGCGAGCGCGCACGCAAGGCAGGCTTCACCGACGCCGAGGTGGACATATTGATTGCGATCTACGGAAAGACAGGAGGTCAGGACAGTCATGAACATCGGTGAAGTTGCCCGGTCGACGGGTCTGCCTGCCAAAACCATCCGCTATTATGAGGAGATCGATCTCGTTATCCCCTCCCGCGCGGACAATGGATACCGCGACTATGCGAGTGAGGATGTCCATCGTCTCTCTTTCATCCAGCGGGCCAGAAGCCTCGGCTTCTCGATCGACGAATGCCGGATGCTGTTGTCCCTGTATGACGACAAGGCCCGTGCGAGCTCGGATGTGAAGAGCCTCGCTCTCTCCAAGATCACCGAGGTGGATCGGAAGATCGAGGAGTTGCGGGCGTTGCGGGCGACGCTGAAGACGCTCGCCGACACCTGTCACGGTAATTCGCGGCCTGATTGCCCGATCCTCGAAGAAATGGCCGGAGGAGCGGAGGAATGAGCCTGTCGCGAAAAGGCATCATGGTCGCGGGCATCGTGGTGATCGGGGCCGCGACAATCGGCTATCTTCGTCTTCATGCCTCTGAGCCAAAAGACACCGCCGGCGATCATGCCGAAGCGCCTCTCGTCAATGTCGCGGCGCCGGAGCTTTCCGGCGCGGCCGCCGAGGGCAAGGCGCTCTTTGATGCCAACTGTGCTGCCTGTCATGGACAGAACGCGGCTGGCAAGGACGGCTTCGGCCCGCCGCTTGTTCACAAGATCTACGAACCCGGCCACCATGCCGATATCGCGTTTCAGCTGGCCGTCAGCAACGGCGTTCGGGCTCACCACTGGTCGTTCGGCAACATGCCGGCTGTCGAAGGTGTGACGCAGTCCGACGTCGAGAAGATCGTCGCTTATGTCCGTGCCCTGCAGAGAGAAAACGGCATCTTCTGAGATGTAGAATCTTCATGCTTCACCATCAACGACCGGCTTCGGCGCCAAGCAAAGGCCAGCTTTCCTGCAACGCTACTCGATAGGTCTAGCGATATGTTCAGCGGCTGATCGCCGTTATCGGTCGCGGGAATAGAAGCGATCGGCAATTTCGAGGACATGTCCGGTGCGGAACATTTGCGGCAATGTCCACTCGGGCTGATCTCCGGCGAAAAGATCCAGGAAGGCAATGGCCAGCGAGGGATCTTCATCGACGTTCTCGCGGAAACTCCACCAAGTCCTGGCTTCGTTGAACGCGGCGTTCGTGTGCTGCTCGTAGTGGAAGTCCTTTTCGAGGACGAGGCCACGAACGTTGAGGCAGAAGACGACATACAGATAGCCTTCGGGCCAGAAATAAGCGGGGTTGGTTTCGTCTGCACGGGAGGGGCGCGCCAGCAGTTTGACCGGTTTCTTCTTGGTCAGGCTGCGCAGCATCAGGCCGGCCGCGAAGCCCACATAGGCAGGCTTGTCCGCCTCGACTGCCGGCTTCTGCGCCTTGAAGTCGTTGAGCCACTCGGTGAAGACTTCCGTCAGTGCAGTCCGATCGATCGAGAAACTGTTGCCGGTTTCGATTTCGGTTTTTCGCGCCTGGTCCTCGAAAACCTCAATGAACCAACGCAGCCTTTGCGCGGATTTGCGCAGCGGTTGTTCTGTCGGTTGCGGAGTGGGGAGCAAGGACCAATCCTCCTAAAGATGCGCCGCAGTGTCGGCGAGGAACCCGCTGAGCAAGGCATGATCGCCAAACAGGTCGGGAATGTCGGCGTGAAGCGCCCTGACAAGAGCCAGCGAGAGTTCGAGCAGCTTTTCCTCTTCCTCCATCGCATCCGTACGCTTGGACATCAGCCAGGTGCCGATTGCCAGCAGGGCGAGATCGACTTCAGTCGCCTCGGTTGCGTGGATCCGGCGGGCAATCCCGGGCATCCGGCCGATTGCCGAAGAGTTGCGAATGTCGCCGATGAGAGCCGCGGCGAAGTCCGGACCTTCGGCGTTCGAAGTCGTGGCCAGCCGCGACAGGCGGTCGGCAATGATCGATTCACTGACCATGAAATGATGATCAACACCGGCTTCGGACAGATGATCCCAGGCAAAAACGAGAACCATCGTGCAGGCGTGACGAGCCTCACGGCTCTTGTCGACGCCGGTCAGAAACTGCGACGCCGTCTCGATATTATCCATGGTGATCGGAGAGGTGATCAGCCGTTTGCCTGCGCGCTCGACGGATTTGAGCGCCGAATGGAAGCGCGAGCGGAACCGTGGCGGGAGCAGTGCGGAGGCGGGTTCAATGGCCTCTTCGGCGGCATCGGCCAGCGTAGCCACGCCACGCAGCGCATCGCGCAGCGGCATGGGAAGGGCTGGCAGGATGCCGAAAGGAGGCAATTTTGACATGTCTATATAGCCATTCTCTCAAACAGTTTTCGTTGACCGGCCGTTCTCCCGTCAGCCGTCAGGCCCCATCACGTATCAGAGGCTTCCAGAAGCCGGATCGCCGTGTTCTCGTCGGTGATCAGCACACTCGGACCTACCGATTTCAGCGTTGCCAGCATGATCTCCGTCTTCTCGGGACCGCCCGAGATCAGAATTTTTTCCGGCACGCGCTTGAGGCGCTCCATGGACAGCGAGATCGAGCGGTCATTGACGGGATGATCGACCGTCTGTCCGTCGGCATCGAGGAAATTGTAAAGCACGTCGCCTACCGCTCCGGCGTCGACCATCGACAGTCGTTCAGCCTCGGAGACATGACCGAGCCGGTAGGACGTCGTCAGCGAACTGATGCCGCCGCACGAGAGCAGGGCGACATCGCAGGACTCTGCCATCTGCAGGATCTGGTCGAGGCCGCAATGCTCCAAAAGCGCATGCTTGGTGTTGATCGAATCCACGATCGCCGGAGCTGAAATCAGGTAGCCTTCGGCATTGAACAATTCGGCAAACTGCCAGGCGAATTCGGCGGGGTTGAAACGCCGCGCCTGGGCAATGCCGCCGAGTAGCGAGACCACCCGAACCCCCTCGAGCGCCCGGCCTTCGACGAAGGGCAGCATCGTGTGCAGAGTCCGCCCCCAACCGACGCCGACCGTCATGTTGGATCGCATCATTTCGGTAACATAGGCGCCCGCAGCCGAAGCGATCACCTTGGTCGGGTCGTCGGCTTCGTCCTCGCAGGGCGCAACGATCGCCCGTCCCAGACCGAAACGTTCTTCGAGACGGTTTTGCAGCTCGATCAGGCCTGCAATGGGCGATTCGATGCGAATGATGACCTCGCCCCGACGCCGCGCTTCGGACAGCAGACGGGTGATCATGATCCGGTTGACGCCGAGTTTTGCGGCCACCTCAGCCTGGGTCATGCCTTCGATAAAATAGAGCCATGCCGCGCGGATGCGCGTTTGCGTGCTCAGGTCCGCGTTGCGATCGCGGTTTCTGACGGCCCTGACTGCGGTATCGTTTGGCATATAATCAGACTCATGTAAGCGCCACTGAACATCTGATCATACAATGGAATGAATGATCTTTCCAACCTCGCCGGCCGCTTCAAGCTGTGGCATGTGGCCGACATCGCCGAACAGGTGGAGCGCCATCCTTCCCGGTGCGTGCAGTGCATGTTTCCAGGGAATGATCGCATCTTTCTTGCCCCAGATCAGACGTGTCGGGGTGTCAATGCGCTCGAGTGCCGCGCGCAGGTCAAAGGCCTGGACCCCATCGGGGAAAACCGCATCGGCAAGCGCAATCTGGGCCGCGCGAAGGTTCGGTTCGCTGCGGGCTGCCATGGCGAGCCGGGTGTAGCTGTCGGTGATGATGTCCTCGTTCGCGACGAGCGAGCGAAGCCAGGGGCCGAGGCTCTCGGCGCGGCTTGCGCGGGATATACCGGCGAGCGCATCGCCGTTGATGTCCGGGCCGAGGCCCGCCGGCGCGATCAATGTCAGGGAGGACAGTGATTTGGAACGGGTATCCGCAAGAGCGAGGCTGACTGCGCCTCCGAGACTGTGGCCCACCAGATGGGCTTTCTCCAGTCCGAGCTCGTCGAAAGCACGGCGAACCGTTTTGACGAGATCGGCGAAGCTGTCGATGCGCAGTTTCGGCGACTTGCCGTGTGCCGGCAGGTCGATGCGGATCAGCGGACGGTGCTTGATTTGAGCTTCGAGCGGCGCCCACGAAACGGAATCGCTGGCGAAGCCATGGATCAGCACGATCGGTGTGCCCGTGCCACCCTTGGAGCGGGTGATGGAGAGGGCGCCGGTTTCGGGCTTGAACGACACCGGTGCGGATGCCTGGGATGCAGCGGGAGACGAGGCGCGTGCCTTGATGACATCGCGCACATCGTCGGCCTGCACCCGACCGCGTGGACCGCTGCCGGTCAGCGTGGCGATGTCGATGCCTTCCTCGTTGGCAAGCGCGCGGGCGCGCGGTGTGGCGCGGGTTTTCTCGCCGTCGGTTCCTGCATCTTCCGCAGTTGCAGGGCTGTGGGGATCGTCTTCCTCGGCTTCATCAGCCGCAGATACAACATTTCCTCTGTCATCTGCATCGGCCGGCGCGTCGACGGCTCCGCCCATTCCGGCGAAAGGCTGCGGCTGTTCTCCGACCTCCTCGCCTTCGGCATAGAGCCAGGCACAGGGGGTGCCGATCGGAATCTCAGCGCCTTCAGGCGCCATGTGATGAAGAATCCCGTCGGCGGGGGCCTCGACCTCCATGGCGGCCTTGTCGGTTTCAATGTCAAACAGCGGGTCGCCTTTGGAAACCGCTTCGCCTTCCGCGATATGCCAGGACATGACCTTGCCGGAGGCCATGTCCATATCGACTTTGGGCATGATGACTTCGACTGGCATCAGATACGTCCCTTTGCGAGATTGCGGGCAGCCTCGATGATTCCGGGAACCTGCGGCACCACCGCCTTTTCTAGCTCCGGATTGTAAGGGATCGGGCTCTCGGCGCCGCCAAGACGCACGATCGGCGCATCGAGGAAGTCGAACGCGTCGCTCTCGGCAACCATGGCTGAGACTTCAGCTCCGACGCCGAGGGTTTTCACGGCTTCGTAGACGCAGATGAGCCGTCCGGTCTTGCGCACGGATGCCAGCACAGTCTCGCGGTCCATGGGGCGCACGGTGCGAAGATCGATGACTTCCACGTCGATGCCTTCGGCGGCGAGCTTCTCAGCGGCTTCGAGAGCCTTGTGGACCATGATGGCGGTGGCGACGATGGTGATATCCTTGCCTTCTCGGACGATGGCAGCCTTGCCGATCGGGGTTGTGTAATGCCCCTCCGGGACGTGCCCCTTCATCTTGTAGAGGATCTTGTGCTCGTAGATCATCACCGGATCGGGATCTTCGAGAGCGGCAAGCAGAAGGCCTTTCGCGTCTTCCGGCGTCGAAGGTTGGACGACCTTGAGGCCGGGCACGTGTGCGGTCCAGGCTTCGAGGCTCTGGCTGTGCTGCGCCGCGGCACCGGTACCGGAGCCCGCAGGAAAACGCATGACGAGCGGAACGGAGACCGCGCCGCCGAGCATGTAGCGGATCTTGGCGGCCTGGTTGACGATCTGCTCCATACCGAGGGTTGCAAAGTCAGAAAACTGGAACTCGAAGATCGGACGGAGGCCGGTCAGCGCCGCACCCACGGCAACGCCCGCGCCGCCGAGTTCGGAAATGGGTGTATCCATCACGCGCTCTGGGCCGTACTTCTCGATCAGGTCGCCGGTGACGCCGAATGCCCCACCATAGACGCCGATATCCTCACCCATGAGGATGACGCGTTCGTCGCTCGCCATGGCGATGTCCATGGCTTCGCGGATGGCTTCCGCGTAGGACAGTTCACGAATGTCGGTCTTGCTGTGCGCATTCATGATGCAGCCTCTTCGGTATATACGTCGCGGGTCACTTCCTCGATCTTGGGATCAGCACCTTCGGTGGCAAACTGGATCGCGTCCTTGATGATCTGGTCGGCCTCCGTTTCGATGGCGGTGACTTCCTCTTCGGTGGCAATCTTGTGCTCGATCAGGAGCTTGCCCATCGCGACAATCGGATCGCGACCCTGCCATTCGGCGATTTCCTCCTTGGTCCTGTAGCGGTTGCGGTCGGACTTCGAATGGCCGCGCCAGCGATAGGTGATGTTCTCCACGAGGCTCGGGCCTTCGCCCTGGCGGGCGCGCTCGACGGCGGCATCCACAGCCTCGGTGACGGCCGAAAAATCGTTGCCGTCGACGGTGACGCCGGGCATCGAATAGGCGACCGCGCGTTCGGCGATGTTCTTCACTGCGGTCGAACGCTCGGTTGAAGTCGACATGCCGTATTTGTTGTTCTCGCAGACGAAAATGACGGGCAGGTTCCAGACCTTGGCCATGTTGAGCGCTTCGTGAAACGCGCCTTCATTGTTGGCGCCGTCGCCGAAGAAGCAGACGGTGACCGCCCCCGTGCCGAGGCGCTTGGCGGAGAGGGCAGCGCCCACCGCTATCGGCAGGCCGCCGCCGACGATGCCGTTGGCGCCCAGATTGCCCTTCGACGGATCGGCGATATGCATTGAGCCGCCACGGCCCTTGCAGTAGCCGGTCTCCTTGCCGAAGAATTCCGCGAACATTTTCGAGAGTTCCGCGCCTTTGGCGACACAATGGCCATGGCCGCGGTGGGTCGAGGTGATCTTGTCATCATCGGTCAGGGACATGCAGGAGCCGACGGCGGACGCCTCCTGGCCGATGCTCAGGTGCATCGTGCCATGGATGAGGCCGCGCATGTAGCTTTCCTCGGCACCTTCCTCGAACTTCCGGATGAGGTACATCTTCTTCAGCGCGCCCTTCAGTTCATCCGCGGAGTATTTGCGGATCGCGTAGGGCTTGTTGGTCATAGCGGGCTCAGCCATTGATGAGGTCCTTGCCGTAAAGCATCATGTCCTGGCGGCGGCGCAGATCGACAAGCTTGGTGTCGGGAAGCTTGGTGTTCGCCGCGGTGATGAGTTCACCCTTCTTGATGGGCGCGGTCACGGTGGCGCCGGTCAGCATGCCGGCGGGCAGGGCGGCAGCGCCCTGCGCGCGGGAGACTTCCATCGCCCAGGCGCGGTAGGCGTACTCGCCGATCTGATCGAGTGTGTCGCCCGGCTGGAGGTCTTTCTTCGCCAGAGCGCAAACCTCGACTACCGGCTTTTCGAGCGGGATCATGTCGGCCTTGCCATAGAGAACAGCGCGGGCGCATGTCAGCGGCACTTCAAGCGAGGTGAGGTGATAGGGGCGAATGAACTCGTAATAGGGGCCATCGCCCATCTTGAGGTCCTTCATCCGCTCGTGGATGCGCGGATGCTCGGCCTCGACGATGCAGAAGACACCCGGCGAGACGCCTTTGCCGATCGAGTAATCGACCTTGCCGATGCCGGTGAGAATGCCGCCATCCTTTTCCGGGATGAGGACCTTGGCCAATTCCTTGGGGCCTGCAGCAGGACCGTGCATGCCGTCGATATCCGGGACGAGACCGGTGGCGTTGCCGATTGCAGCCATTTCGACTGCGGTCTTGGAGCCGTCGACGAATTCCACCAGCAGGCGGGCATTCATGTTCCGCGCCTTGGCCTCTGCCATGTAGGCGTCTGGGGTGGCGTCGATATTGAGCGGGTTGTTCTTGCCCTTGCCGGCGCAGACCACCTTGTGGCCCATGGCGGTCACGAACTCGATGAGCTCCATGCAGGACGAAGGCTCATCGCCGGCACCGAGCGAATAGACGACGCCGAGCCGTTCCGCCTCGTTGCGAAGGTAGGCGCCGATGGTGACGTCAGCCTCGACATTCATCATGGTCAGATGCTTGCCGCGTTCCATCGCCTTCAGGCCGATTTCCGCGCCGACCGCCGGAATGCCGGTTGCATCGATCACGACGTCGATGAGACCGGATTCGAGAATCAGGTCAGCATTGTCGGTAATCGCGGTCTTGCCGCTTTCGATGATGGCGTTGAGGTCGTCAGTCGACTTGGCGTCCTGGCTGTGGCCGTCTTCCTTGTAGGAGATGGAGACAGCCTTGTGGGCGTTGGGCACGTTGATTTCGGAAATCGCAGCAACATCAACGCCATCCATCATTGCCGCGCGTGTGACGATGTCGGTTCCCATTTCACCCGAGCCGATCAGGCCAATGCGGACAGGCCGTCCCGTGGCCGCGCGTGCGGCAAGATCTTTCGCGAGTCCGGTAAGCGCGATGTTGGAGCTCATTTTTTAACACCTGTGTTGCCTAAAGTTTGATCGGACAATGCAGAACTTTTGTTCTTCGGTCAATCTTTATGTTCTGATTTGCGTCAAAACGCTTGACGCAAGGGGTGTTTATGAACAATGGTTCTTAAATGCGGATTATTGTTCCGCGGCCGGTGACTGTGAAGGAGGCATTTTGCGTCAGCCACACGGCGAGTTTTTTCGCATCTAGGGAGGAAAACCGATGCAATTTCATGGAAAGCTTTCAAGGCGTTCGTTTCTGGCGAGCACCTCAGCAGTCGGTCTCGTGGCCGTAGGCTCAACCTGGAGCGGGAAACTGCTCGCACAGACCCAGTTGCCCGACCCGCAAAGCATTTTGGACGACATCTCGATTTCCAAATATGTCCGCGAGGACTACCAGAAGCTCTACAACATGTCGGATTCCAAGCCGCTCTGGGACGCGGACAAGGACTGGATCCGCAATGTCGACTGGGAAAAGGTGCGCAGCGAACTCTCCGGCACCACCGTGCGCTTTGCCGTGGGTGCGGCGGACGCTGAATCTGCCGCCGACGGCCTGGTGCCGTTCGAGGCGCTTTCCGGCATCAAGGTGGAGCTCGTGCCGATTCCTGACGATAGCATGTATGACAAGGTGCTCGCCGAGTTCATCTCCGGCAACGCCTCGTTCGACGCGCTTCAGTTCTTCTCGCCGTGGATGGGCGACTTCGCTGCCCCCGGCTTCCTCTATGAACTGACCGACTTCGCCGAAAAGTGGAACCTGCCGCTCGACGATTTCTACGATACCTACCGTCTGAACTACGGCTACTTCAACGGCAAGATGTACGGCATCCCGTTCGACTGCGACATCCAGATGGTTCACCTGCGCAACAGTTATGTCGAGCAGGTCACCGGTGGCAGCGCCATCAGCAAGTCCGAAACGATCGCGACCTATGACGATCTTATCCGCCTGTCCGGCGAGATGAACAAGATCGCTCCGGGCGTGGCCGGCATCGGCCTGATGTGCGCACCCGGCATGTGGTCCACCTATACCTGGCAGCACGTTGCAGCGCAGGCCGGCATGATGCTCTTCGACGAGAACTGGGAGCCGATCTTCAACGGCGACGAAGGCATGAAGGGCCTCGAGATCATCATGGCGCTCAGCAAGAATGCCAATGAAGGTTTTGCCGGTGCCGGCTGGCCGGAAAACCGCGCCGCATGGCTCGGTGGCCAGGTTGCCACCAACATCAGCTGGCAGGACAGCGGCACGCAGGGTACGCGTCCCGACCAGAGCCAGATCGTCGGCGACCTCACGACAATCTATGAGCCGCGCATCGAAGGTGGACGTTTCGCGCCGCCGAACGTTGCCGGTTCCACGTCCTGCGTCTCCGCTTCGGCCCAGAATCCTGAAGGTGCGTTCCTCATGCTCGCCTTCCTGACGACCTCGTCGATCATGGCGATGAACGAGGCCAACGCCAACGGCGTCGGCCCGGGCTATAAGTCGGTGCTGAAGAACCCGAACCTGCAGGAAGTCAGTCAGCCCGCGAAGGTCTGGGGTGACAGCCTCGAGCACGCATGGTGCGCACCGCGGCTTCCGGGGTCCTTCCCGATCGAGCAGGCCATCGGTAACGAGATCAACCGCGCGGTCGTCGGTCAGATTACCGCCAAGGAAGCGCTCGACAACGCCGCTACGGCCGTCAAGCAGATCATGACTGAAAACGGCTTCTATGCGGGTAACGACCCTGTCGAGTATGCTTCGGTCGCGCCGGGCCTTTATGTCGGCGAAGGCAAGGACCTGCCCTTCTAAGGCAGCCTACTCCATATTCAGACAGGAAAGATTGTCATGAGCAGTCAAACTCTGTCGGGCACCGGGGCGGTTAACACTGCCCCGGTTCGGCCGACGCAACGCAATTTCCAACGCCGCAGCAAGCGCATGAAGACCTTGCTGCCCTATCTGCTCGTTGCGCCGGCGGTCGTTTATCTCATGCTGATTACGCTCTACCCGGGTGTATTCGCGATTACCCAAAGCTTTCACAACGTCAAATTCGGGCCGTGGCAGTGGGCCGGCCTTGCGAACTATGCCAAGCTGATGAACGACTACCAGTTCTGGGGTGCGCTCTGGAACACACTTGTCATCGGTTCGATCTCGCTCGTCCTGCAATGCGTTCTGGCAATGGCGCTGGCCTTTTATGCCTATCGCGACCCCTGGGTGCAGGGATGGCGGATCATCTTCCTCGTTCCCATGCTCTTCATGCCGTCGGCCGTGGCCTTCATCTACAAGCTTGCCTTTCTTGACGGCCGAGTGGTGGCCGACATCCTGATGCGGATCGGCCTCGTGGATGGCAATATCGCCTACCAGTCCTCGACATGGTTGAGCCGCGGCATCCTGATACTCGCCGATGTCTGGCAGTGGACACCCTTCCTGTTCATCATCTTTGTCGCCGGTCTGCAGAGCCAGGACGAAGAGGTCGAGGAGGCGGCGCGGCTCGACGGCGCGTCCTGGTACGCGATCTTCTGGAACATCTCCCTTCCGATGATGAAACCGATCATCGCGGTTGCCCTGATCCTGCGCGCGATCGACATCACGACGATGTTCACCAATGTCTTCATCATCACCAAGGGCGGACCCGCCTTCGGTACTGAAACGATCAGCTATTTCATCTACCGGACCGGCTTCAAGTTCTTCAACTTCGGCTATGCCTCTGCCGCCTCGGTGATCATGCTGATCATCACGATCGTTATCGCGCAGCTTGTCGTCAAGCGCGCCTTCGTCTCGGCAAGGAGCTGATTGCCATGGCCTCGCAACGCAGGGTTACTCGCGGCGAAAGCATGGTGCTTCGCTATGCTATCCTCGGCGCATGGGCGCTGTTCTGCCTGGTGCCGGTTCTGTGGTTCCTGTCCATCGGTCTGCGCCCGCGTACCGAGATCATCACGCCGACGCCGATCTACTGGCCGAGTTTCAGCCTCGATGCCTGGCACATGATCTGGAACGACTGGCCGATGGGCGCCTATCTGAGGAACTCGATCCTCGCCATCATCGGATCGGTCATTATCGATCTGGTTCTCGCTATCCCGGCCGCCTATTCGCTGTCGCGCTTCGAATACAAGGGGCGTGAGGATATCGGCTTTTATATCCTGTCGACGCGGATGATGGCGCCGGCGATCGTGGCGGTCCCGATCTTCTTCCTGTTCCGCAATTTCGGCCTTCTCGACACGATCTGGGCGTTGATGCTCATCTATGCGGCAATCAACCTGTCCTTCGTGACCTGGATCATTCGCTCCTACATGCTCGATATTCCCAAAGAGCTCGAGGACGCGGCGAAGACGGATGGTGCTGGTGAACTCCGTATTCTTTGGGAGATCATCATTCCCGCGATCCTGCCGGGCATCATCACCGCTTCGGTGATCGCGATGATCTTTGCCATCAACGAATTCCTTTTCACGCTGCTGATCGCCTCGACGAAAAGCTCCTACACCATGTCGGTGGCGCTCGCGAACTTCACCGGCGGTTCGGACGGCGTGATCTACAACGCAATCGCACTGGTCGCATTCCTTGCTTTCGTTCCGGTCTTCCTCGTGGTCGTTCTGATCCAGAAGCACCTGTCGCGCGGTCTGACCATGGGCGCAGTCAAAGGGTAAATATTGTAATGGCTCGCATTGAACTTAAGAACATTCAAAAGAAGTGGGGCGCGGTGTGGGGCGTCCGCGACGTCAATCTCGACATTGCCGACGAGGAGTTCATTGTCTTTCTCGGGCCGTCCGGTTGCGGCAAGACCACGACGATGCGGATGATCTCGGGGCTGGAAAACCCGTCCGAGGGCGAGATCGTCATGGATGGCGAGGTGATGAACGAGGTCGATGCGCGTGATCGCGATGTGGCCATGGTGTTCCAGGGTTACGCGCTCTACCCGAACATGACGATATACGAGAACATCCGCTTCCCTCTGCGGATGCGCGGCGTGCCCAAGCAGGATCATGACAAACTGATCAGGCGCGCCGCGGAATTGGTTGAGCTCACCGAGTATCTCGACCGCAAGCCGGGTGCCCTATCGGGCGGCCAGCGTCAGCGTGCGGCACTGGCCCGCGCAATCGTTCGCCAGCCGCATGTCTTCCTGATGGACGAGCCGTTGTCGAACCTCGACGCCAAGCTGCGCCAGCACATGCGCGTGCAGATCAAGCACATCCAGCGCGAACTGAAAATCACGACCGTCTACGTCACCCACGACCAGATCGAGGCGATGACCCTGGCGGACCGTATCGTGATCATGGACAAAGGCGCCATCCAGCAGATCGGAACGCCCGACGAGATCTACAATGATCCGGCCAACACCTTCGTCGCCAGCTTCATCGGCTCGCCGCCCATGAACCTGATCGAAGGGACACTCGCAAACGGCACCTTTACCGCGCCGGGTGTGAAGGTCGAGGGATTGCCTTTAGAGCATGACGGCAAGATCACGCTCGGCGCGCGTCCGGAGGATTGTTCGGTTCTCGAAGGAAGCGGTCATGTTGAAGGTAGCGTTTACGGCGTCGAGCCGACCGGTGACATTACCTATCTGACGATCAAGGGAGGCGACAAGCTCGTCGAGGTCAAGGCCGATCGCGACTATCGCGCGGAGTTGAATTCAACCGCTCATGTCGGTTTCGATCCCGCCCGAATCTACCTTTTTGATACACCCACGGGCGAGCGCATTCGCTAACCTGCGGTCTGCCTGCGGAGGAGGCGATATGACATTCGATTACACATCAGTCGGTTTTCATACATTTGACGCGCTGTGCCGTCCGGTATCGAATATTCCGCCGAACGGGGACACCTATTTCGTCGAGGATTTCGCTCTGGCGATCTCCGGCGCTGCAGGTGCCGCGGCAGTCGTCGCGGCCAAGCACGGCCTCAAGGTTCAGGCGGTCGGCGGTGTCGGCACCGATCTGATGGGCGAGTGGGTGCTCAGGCGGTATGCGGATTTCGGTGTCGATACCGAGATGATGCAGCGTTGCCCGGATTTCGCGACTTCGTCGAGCATCGTGACCACCCGTCCGGACGGACAACGACCAGCGCTGCACAAGCGTGGCGCGACGGGTGGCTTCTATGTCGAAGACGACCAGATCGACCGGGTGCTTGATACCAAGATCCTTCATATCGGCGGCGTCGGCCTCATGGACGCCATGGACAAGGGCCGGAATGCGGAGCTGTTGGAGGAAGCGCGCAAGCGTGAGATCGTCACGACGCTGGATGTCTTTGCGTCCAAGCCGGATGACCTGAAGCTGCTGCAGCCGCTACTCGCGCATACAGACTACTTCATCCCATCCGAAGAAGAAGCGATGGCGCTCTCGGGCCTTTCCGACTTCGAGGATGTTTGCCGGTTTCTTCTCGATCAGGGTGTCGGCGCTGTGGTCATGACGCTTGGAGCCAAGGGCGCGATGTATCGCGATCAGAAGGGGCGGAAATTCGATATCCCTTCCTACCTGATCGACGTCGTGTGTACCTGCGGCTGCGGTGATGCGTTCAACGCCGGTTTCGCAACCGGATTGCATCTTGGGCGCAGTCTGGAGGACTGCATCCGTCTCGGGCAGGCGTCTTCGGCGCAAAATGCCATGGGTTTGGGATCGCAGGCCGTCGTTTCCAGTCTTGAAAACACCCTGAAGTTCATGGAAGAGCAGCCCGTACGTTCATAGACAGGCTGCTTGTCGGTCGCGCGCCGTCCGACAGGCGCCTTAAGGGCAATCCGATGAAAAAAGCCATTATTTTTGATCTCGACGGGTGTCTCGTCGAAAGCGAAGTTCTATCGCTCCGTGCTCTTGCGCAGGAGGTTCATGACCTCGGCGCGACGGATGTCGATGAAGTCGAGCTTGGCCGGGAGCTCCTGGGCTTCAACATGGCCAGCATCGCGGAGTGGATCGCGCGCCGGACGGGACAGCCAACGCCGCCCGGTTTTATCGGTCGTTTCGACGAAAAGATCATGGACCTCTATCCGGAGGCGCTGCTGCCGGTTGATGGCGCGCCGACATTGCTCGGATGGTTGAGGCGTGATGGCCACGATATTGCGCTTGCCACGGGCAGTTCGATTGCGCGCATGCGTCTCGCCCTGAGGGTAACGGATCTGGAGAGCTATTTCGATGGAGCTGTCTGCAGTGCCGACGAGGTCGCCCGCGGAAAGCCCGCACCGGATCTTTTCCTCCATGCTGCGGGCATCATCGGGCGCGCGCCAGCGGACTGTATCGTTCTCGAGGATTCGCCGCATGGTGTGAAGGGCGCGCTCGATGCCGGCATGACCGCAGTCGGTTTCATCGGCGGCGGACACCTTGAAGGGCGCCGCGACGAACACGCGGAACTGCTTAGGCGGGCGGGCTGTTCATCCATCGTCGAAACGCTGGCGGAATTTTATGCGCTGGTTGCCGCAAAACCTCAGCTAGCACGCAACGGCTGAGCCTCGAATTTTCTCGTATAGTCCCGTGATTTCGTCCCGGACCGCAGGTGTCAGCGCGCCAGAGATTTCGATCGTCGTGCGCCGTCTCAGGAGATCGTCGAGCGTTCCGACCCGTTCATTGCGGATGATCCAGGCCAGTTCCTCGACGCTGTAATCCGGCAATGCCGCCAACGGGCGGTCAGGCCCCAGATCGCGGGCGATCTCGGCTGCACGTGTTCCATAGCGTTTCAGAAGCGCTCCGACCCGCTCGATCGGCAAGCCGGATTCATTTGCGCATTGGGTAATCCAGTCAGCCCGTGTTTCGGGCGAGGGGTAGTTCTTTCCTCCGCCGATCTGCATCTCCTCCGTACTCCGCAGGCGGGGCCGGGCAAGCATCGTCAGTATCTTGTCGCTTACCTGTTCCGAAAAGCCGCGGAAGGTCGTCCACTTGCCGCCGATCAGGCACAAGACCGGTGTGCCGTCCGCGAGTGATTTTTCAGCGATCGAATGATCGCGTGTAACCAATCCGATGTCGCCCTCGGCACTTGGCAGCGGGCGGACACCGCTGAAGCGATGCAACACCTGGTCTTCGGAAATAGGCAGGTCAGGGAAAACTTCCGTGACGACCGCCCGCAGATAGTTGGTTTCCTCGTCGTCGCAGACCGCGTCGTCCGGATTGTCGATCTTGATGTCCGTCGAACCGACGAGCACCTTTCCCATGAATGGATAGACCAGATTCACGCGACCGTCGGCGGTCCCGAAATAGACCATGTGGCCGTCGAGTGCGGCAAGCAGCTCCGGGTTGTCGACGACGAGATGTCCGCCTTTCGAGCCGCCCATCAGCTTGCCGGGAATTCCGAGGGACTCGTTGACGCCATCGATCCAGGCGCCGCCGGCATTGACGATCAGCCTCGGTCGGATGCGCTGGGTCCCGCCGTCATGAACATATGTCACGACGCCATTTTCCTGCCCCTCGACCGTCACGTGGTTGAGTGCCCTGGAGCCGGGATTGAGCTGCTCTCCATCAAGGATCAGTTCAAGACCCAGGCGTTCGGCATGGCTGATCTGGCCTTCGTAGTAGAGACCGGCCCCGGTGATGTCCTCGTCGAGCCCCGCAATTGTTCGATCCAGCCTTTTGCGCGAGAGCATCTTGTGGTTCGGCATGACGCGGAAATTGCGTCCGAAGAAATCGTAGAGCGACAGGCCGAGCCAGGTGATCAGGGATCCGCGGTCGTTCATCTTTGCGTTAAGCCTGAAGAAACGCAGGATCGAGGGCACGATGCCGCCGAACCGCGAACGAAGAGGCAAGATCGTGGGGAGCGGGCTGACATAGTGAGCCGCGTTGCGGAGCAGCCGATTGCGCTCCTCGGCGCTTTCCCGCACGAGCCTGAATTCGCCGGTTTCCAGATATTTCAGACCGCCGTGCATCAGGCGGGAGGACGCCGACGAGGCGCCGGCGCAAAAATCCTCGCGCTCCAGGAGCAGGCAATCCACGCCTTGGGCACAAAGGTCCCTGAATGTCCCGCATCCATTGATCCCGCCGCCGAGGATGAGGACGTCGATATCGCGAACCTCAGTCATTAAGGACAGCGACCTTTATGGCCGACCCGCCTTCCGCCACAGCGAGCGCCTCGGTGATTTCGTCAAGCGCGAAGCGATGGGTGATCATCGGTTTGAGGTCGATCTGGCCGCTGGCGACCATGTCGAAGGCGCGGTCGAAATCCTTGCGTGACAAACCGAAGGCGCCGGTGACCGTTATTTCGCGGTAATGGATCGCGTTGACGTCCATCTCGCCGGTCTCTCCCTTCGAGAAGCCTGCAAACAGGCTCACCCTGCCGCCGAATGCCGCAAGTTCGGTCGCCTGCAGGGCAAGGGCGGGAATGCCGATGGCGCAGATGACCACATCGGCGCCACGGCCTCCGGTGTTCTCGCGCACCCGTGCGGTGACGTCCTCACTGGTCGGATCGATCGCGATGTTGGCCCCGGCCGTCAGTGCAGCTTCGCGGCGATGCGCATTGGGGTCGGAGACGATGATCCTGGCAGCACCACGTAATTTGGCGAGGTGAACATGCAGAAGGCCGATGGGGCCGGCGCCAAGAATGACGACCGTGTCATCGCTCGAGAGTCCGACCTTGTTCTGCCCGTTGAGCACGCATGAGAGTGGCTCGACAAGCGCGGCCTCCTCGTAGCTCATGGTGTCAGGGAGATGGCGCAGATTGCCGGCGGCCACGGCCTGGGCCGGGATGCGAATGATTTCGGCGAAGGCCCCGTCGATCTCGTAGCCGACAGCGGTGCCATCCGTGCAGAGGTTTTCCCGGCCGGTCTTGCACAGGTGGCAATGACCGCAGGAAATGAAGGGACAGAGGCTGACGCGGTCGCCGACATTCAATGCGGCGTGACCACCGGTCTCGATGACATCGCCTGCAAATTCGTGTCCCAGGACCGAGGGGTAGCGCACGCCTGCCGTCTTGCGTCCGCGGAAAATCCTAATGTCGGTGCCGCAGATCGTGGCCGCGCGTACCCTGATCAGGACGTCGCCCTCATGCAGGGTCGGCTCGGCGATATCCCTCAGCGAAATTTCATTTGGTGCGGACAGGACTGCGGCTTTCACACTGAACCCCTTTGAACAAAAGTTTTCGATAGAGTATGATAGTTTGATTTAATTGGCCAGAGGAAAACGTTGAAAGCGAAATTGCGCGCAATTCAGCCTTTCATTCCCGCATTTTAGGATAACATCTGACTTTATGGAGAAACATTTGTGTTGACATATGTAGCAACAGGTGACCAAATGTTCCCAGCTTCACGGGAGGAGGCGGATGAACGTCGATCACGCATCAATGGGCTTCGCACACTCGATTGTCTCGGGTGGGGTGGTTTTCCCTGCAGAGGAGCGGGCGGTACTGCCCGATGAGGTTGCGCGCGCCGTTTCAATTGCTGCGACCATCTGCGCCAAAATCGAGTGCGGTCAGATCGTGAAATTCAGGAATACCAACCCGGCGCTTGCGCCGGCGCTGGAGGAGGCTGCCGTCTGAACGGCAATTCAACCGGGCACGTGGGTGCCGCAAGAGTGCACATCAAAGGAGGAGAACCTGATGAAAGCCAAACTGACAACCGCGCTATGCGCCGCCGCTGCCGCGATGATGATGGTCCCGGTGGGAGCTATGGCAGCACCCGGCCAGGGCGATCTGATCAAGCCGATCGACAAGAAACTCACTTTCGTGTTCGTGCCCAAGGTCATTCACCCTTGGTATGACGTCGTCGCCGAAGGTGCGACGTTTGCTGTCGAAGAGATGAAGAAGCGCGGCATCGAGATCGAGGTGATCTGGGATCAGCCGCCTCAGGCCGACGTGGTCGATCAGAACCAGAGGATCGAAGCCAATATCGGACGCCAGCCCGACGGTCTCGCCGTTGCCTGTCTTGATCGCGCAACCAACGTCCAGCTCATGAACGAAGCCGTCGATGCTGGCCTCAATGTCATCACCTTCAACTCCTTCTGCGACGATGCCTTCCCGTTCATCGGTCCGAAGAGCAGCAAGCAGGACGGCTATGACCTTGGCGAACGTCTCGCTGAAATTCTCGATGGCAAGGGCAAGGTCGCCATCCTCTCGGGCAGCCTGACCGCGTCCGACCACGTCGAGCGCATAGAAGGCTTCAAGGAAGCCCTGGCCAAGCATCCGGACATGGAAATCGTGTTCGAGCAGCCGGATGACGACATTCTCGAAAAGGCCGTCGAACTGACCGAGAGCGTCCTTTCGGCACATCCGGATCTCGACGGCATCTTCGGCTCCAATGCATCCAACCCGATCGGCGCAGCGCGTGCCGTGCAGAACGCCGGGAAGGCTGGCGAAGTGCACATCGTGGGCATGGATGACCTCCCAGAGGCCGTCGACTTCGTCTGTTCGGGTGTCATCGATGCGCTCAAGGCGCAGCGTCAGTGGGACATGGGCTACTGGGCCGTGAACTATCTCGTTGCCAAGAACGAGAACCACACGATCCCGATGTTCCACAACACCGGCTCGCGTTTCCTGACCAAGGACGACTGCGAATAAGCGTTCCTCCCTGCCGGCCAGACCTCCTTACTGACCGGCAAGTAAAAGATCCCGGACCGGCTCCGGTCCGGGATCTCATTCAGAAGGTTGGGTTTAATGAGCAGTGCGGCCCCCGTTTTTGAAGCTCGAGACGTTTCCAAATCCTTTGGCCCTGTGAAGGCGCTCAGGAATGTCTCGATCTCGCTCATGCCGGGCGAGGTTCACTCGATCGTTGGTGAAAACGGTGCTGGCAAATCGACCCTGATGAACATCATTTGCGGCCGCTTCTCTCCCACCACGGGTCAGCTGTTTGTCGATGGTGCGGCGGTTCATTTTCATCGCCCCAAGGATGCTCAGGCGCACGGCATTGCCATTGCGCCGCAGGAAATCAATCTTGTTCCGAACCTGACCGTCGCAGAGAACATCATGCTCGGCGCGCACCGCGGCGCGGCCCTGTCCATCGACTGGCGTCAGACAAGAGCCGATGCGCTCCGGCACCTCCAGGAAGTCGACCACTCGATCGATCCCGCAAGCCGCGTGTCGCGACTGTCGAAGGCGCAGCAACAACTCGTCCAGATCGCCCGCGCAGCGGCTACGGAAGCGCGGGTCCTGATTTTCGACGAGCCGACCGCCACGCTCACCTATCGTGAGGAAGAGGCGTTGATGAGCTATATCGAGAAGCTGGCGCGTGAAGGACGATCCGCGTTCTACATCTCCCACCGCCTCGAGGAAGTGCGTCGTTTGTCCCACCGCATCACGGTTCTGCGCGACGGCATGCATGTCGGCGAACTGACACCGCAAGAAGCCAGCCGCGAGAAAATGGTGACGCTGATGGCCGGTCGTCCGCCGAAATCCGGTGCGCAGCCCCTGCGCGAGATTGCGGAGACAGGACCGGTTCTCGAGGTTTCGGGCCTGTCCCGTCGCTATGAGTTCAGCGATATCTCCTTCTCGCTGCGCAAGGGCGAGATCCTCGGTGTATCGGGCCTCGTGGGCTCCGGCCGGACCGAGATGGCGAAGTGCATTTTCGGTTTGACCCGTGCGGATAGCGGGCAGATCAGCCTCAACGGCACAAAAGTGAGTTTCGGTAGCCCGCTCGAAGCCATCAAGGCCGGGCTCATCTATCTGCCGGAAGAGCGCAAGCAGGAAGGCATCTTTCCGCTGCTTTCGATTGCCGAAAACACGGCGATCCCGACGCTCGACAGGTTCAGCGGATTTCTGCACATGCGCAATCGCGAGATGATGGCGGAAGTCGACGCACTGGCCAAACAGATGAAGGCGAAGTTCAACTCGCTCAAGGATCCGATCACCAGCCTTTCAGGCGGCAACCAGCAGAAGTTCATCATCGCCCGCTGGCTGATGCGGGATGCGCATGTGCTGATCATGGACGAGCCGACGCGTGGCATCGACGTCAACGCGAAATTCGAAATCCAATCTGTCCTTCGCAAGCTGACCGAAGAGCGGGGCCTGTCGATCATAGTCATTTCCTCCGAAATGGAAGAGCTGCTCGATGTCGCCGACCGCATCCTCGTCATGCACGAAGGCAAGGTCAAAGGTGTCGTCGACCGTCAGGAGGCCTCCCAGGAAGGCCTCCTGCAGATGGCGATGAGCTGAATTACAAGGAAAGCCCTGACAATGGACATGAGCAAGACTTCCGATATGTCGCCGGTCGAGGAACGCAAGCAGGCGACCCTCCTGTCGCGGTTCTGGTCATGGGAGGGAAGCGGCGTGCTCGTTGCGCTTGTCGTGCTGGTGGCGGCGCTTTCGCTGGCGACGGACAATTTCCTGTCGAGCTACAATGTCTCGGTGGTGATGCGGCAGGCGGCCTTCGTGGGACTGGTCGCGCTTGGCCAAACGCTGGTTCTCCTCGTCGGCGGAATCGATCTCTCCGTCGGAGCCGCGGCCGGACTGTCCTCGATCGTCGGTGCGATCGCACTGACGCAGTGGGGTCTCGATCCCTATCTCGTCATCCCCTTCACCATGATGTTCGGTTTCGGGCTCGGCGCGGTCAACGGCATCTTCGTTGCGGGGCTGAGACTCAATCCCTTCATCGTCACTCTGGCGACCTGGGAAATTTTTGCCGGTATCACGCTCGTCATCACCAAGGGCTATCCGATCCGTCCTTTGGGCGAGAGGTTCGGGATATTCGGCAAAGGGGAGATATTCGGGGTGCCGGTGCCGGTCCTCCTCTTCTTCGCAACCGCGATCTTCCTTGTGTGGATGCTGCGCCAGACGCGCTTCGGCCGCAACATCTTCGCGGTGGGCGGCAATCGCGATGCTGCCATTCTCGCCGGCATTCGCGCCCGGTGGGTCGAGTTCGTGGCCTTCGGCTTTGCCGGTATGCTGGCAGCACTCGCGGGCATCCTGTTCGCGAGCCGCATGGATGCGGGGCAGCCCTCGGTCGGCGAAGGCTGGCTGATGGGAGCGATCACGGCGGCCATTCTCGGCCGAACGTCGCTGCGCGGTGGCCAGGGGTCCATCGTGGGAACCGTTCTCGGCGCCATTCTACTCGCCGTTCTCGCCAACGGTACCGTGCTGATGAACGTCTCAGGCTTCTGGCAGCGGGTGATCGTCGGTGCCGTTGTTCTTGTCGCGGTCCTGGTCGACCTGTTGCGCAGACGGGATTGATGTAGCAAGGAATGGGGCAAGAGAATAATAGCGCACTTTCGGAGGTGCGCAGTCTTTGAGGGGCGGGCGCTTTGAGCGAGACGGATGTCAATGACGACCTGAAAACGCGGGTGGCGTGGCTCTATTACATGGAGGGCATGACCCAGGACGAGGTCGCACAGGAAGTCGGGTTGAGCCGCGCCCGCGTTCTCCGCATCCTCGCCAATGCCCGCAATGACGGCAGCGTCCAGATCCGTGTAACGACCAAGATCTCATCCTGTGTCGAGCTGGAGCGCCGGCTCGAAGATATCTGGGGTCTGGATCGGGCCATCGTGGTTCCGACGCCCAGCGAAGCGGCAAACATCAATCGCATCATCGGCATTGAGATGGCCCGTTACCTCAACGAGCTGCTGCGCCCGGACATGTCCATCGGACTAGGGTGGGGATCGACGCTGACTGCTGGCGTTCCGGCAATCGAGCAGAAGACGGAAACCGGCCTCAAGGTGATTTCACTGCTGGGCGGCCTGACCCGTGTCTCCCAGGTCAATCCGTCGGAGTTCGCCTGGCGTGTGGCAGACCGGTTGTCCGCGGAATGCTTTCTCATGGCAGGTCCGGTCTTCGCGCCGGATGCCAAGACATGCGCGGCGCTGATGTCGCATGGCGGGATCGCGGAACTGAACGAGCGGGCGAGGGCGCTCGATGTCGCGCTTCTGTCGCTCGGAGACCTGACGCCGCACTCGATCTTCGTCAAATACGGGCTGCTCAGCGAAGAGGAGATCATCTCGCTCGAGCGTGCCGGGGCCGTGGGCGATATTCTCTGCCGTTTCGTCAACGCCGAAGGCGAGATCGTCGATCATCCCGTCAATGATCGCGTCTTCGCGGTTCACCCCCACGATCTGCGCAAGGCGCGCAAACTCGTCTTGGCCTCCGGCGGCTGGAACAAGGTGACGATCCTGCGTGCTGCAATGAAGATGCTCTCACCTTCCACGCTTATTACCGACGAGGCCGTAGCGCGCCGCCTGTGTGAAGCGCCCTGAGAGCGGTTGGACTGCGCTCGTCCTGCTTCTATCCGGTCTCAAGCATATCGCGCAGCGCCGTCTTGAGTACCTTGCCATAGTTGTTCTTGGGAAGCTCCGCGATGAAACGGTACTCCTTCGGGCGCTTGAAGCGGGCAATTTCATTGAGGCAGAGCGCGTCAAGAGCGGCGCTGTCGGCGGCACCGGGTTCGGACAGCACGACAAAGGCAATGACGTCCTCGCCCCATTCGGCGGAGGGGCGTCCGACGACCGAACATTCCTTCACCGCCGGGTGCGTCAGCAGCACTTCCTCGATCTCGCGCGGATAGATGTTCGTGCCGCCCGAGATGATGACATCCTTGGTACGGTCCTGAAGGGTGAGGTACCCGTCCTCGTCGAGCAGGCCGACATCGCCGGTCATGAGCCAGCCGTCCCTCACGGTCTTCTCGGTGGCCTCCTCATTGAGCCAGTAGCACGACATGACGGGCGCGCCGCGCACCATGATCTCGCCGATCTGTCCGGCGGGTAGCGGATTGCCGTCCTCATCGCCGATCATGACTTCGACAGCGGATTGGGCACGTCCGACGGAGGCAAGCCGCTCTCGCCAGCGCGGGTGCTCGCGGTCGCCGACTTCCGCACGTGGCAGCGCGGTGATCGCCATCGGACACTCGCCCTGACCGTAAATCTGCACGAAGCGGTTGCCGAGAATACTGACGGCATCCTCGATGTCGGCGCGGTACATCGGTCCGCCGCCGTAGACGATCGTCTTGATGCCTTCGCCTTCGGAACCGGCGGATTTCGCCGCGTCGACGAGCCGCCGTACCATAGTCGGAGCCATGAACATCGAGAGAGGTCCCTGTGCCGCAGCCGTTTCCAGCAGCTCCGCTGCATCGAACCCTGCGGAAGGCGGGCAGATGTGGCGTGCTCCCATCCGCACATGGATCGGCGCATAGAGGCCGGCGCCATGACTCATCGGGGCCGCGTAATATGCCGCATCGTCAGGCACGACGGGATCGACATCGACAGGATAGCAAAGCGACGTCGCCGTCAGCATGCCATGGGTGATGCACACTCCCTTCGGACGCCCGGTCGTGCCAGACGTATAGAAGAGCCAGGCGAGATCGTCGGACCGGCGCGATATCGGTGCTGCGCCCTCTCCCGCCGTCATCGCCCTGTAGTCCGGCCCCATTACATTGATGAGGGTACTAGCGGTGACATCTGCCAGGGTCGGAGCGAGGTCCGCTGTGACGAAGACAAGGGTCGCGCCGCTGTTCTCGATAATCCAGGCAGCTTCCTTGGGATGGAGCTTGGCATTGATAGGGACGGCGGCGGCGCCTGCGTACCAGATGCCGTAGAGTGCTACGAGATAGTCCGGACAGTTCTTCATGAAGAGCGCGACCCGGTCTCCGGGTTCAATGCCGCGTCTGCTCAGAGCCCGACCGAGCGCTGATGCGCGGTCGCGGAAGGCCGCATAATCCGCGACCATCTCATTGCCGGTGAAGAGCGCGGGAGCTGCGCCGTTCAGGCGGGCGGTGCTTTCTAGCCAGAGTGCCAGATTCATGAGGCCTTACCCCTCGAGTGTGCTGCAATAATAGGCGACCGATACGCGCGAGACCTCAATGATCATCTCTTCGAGCGCCTTTAAGCATCGGCCGAATGTTGTATGTCCCCAACCGTTGATGCTGACCATGTAAAAATCCTGTTGCGTTCAGGCGTTGCCGAAATCTGGGCGCGCGCGCCGGGCTGCGGAGGAGAGGAAGCCCTGATCCGTACCCGTGATGAACAATGTCGCGCCGGCTTCCTGCCATGCCGGGATGAGTGCCGTGTCGGACAGAAAGAGCCCGGCTGCTGCCGGGGTCCGCTTCGTGCCTTCGATCACCTTGCGCGTCATTTCGGCGACCTCGGCGGCCGCGGGATCAGTGAAGCCGGCTGACACCGCCAGATCGACCGGGCCGACGAGAAGCGCGTCCACGCCCGGAACGGCTGCGATGTCGCCGCTATTCTTCACAGCCGCCGGGGCTTCGATCTGGCAGACGAGAACCGTTTCATCGGTCCGTGCCGCGAGATGTCCGTCGATACCGCGTGCACCGTATAAAGCTGCGGGCGTTGACGGTGAGAAGCCCGATCCTCCGGGGCCGAACCGCATCCGGCGTGCGAGATCGCGGGCGGCTTCCGCATCGGGAACCTGCGGAACCATGATGCCCGCCGCGCCTGCGTCGAGGCACATGCCGATCCAGCCCGGCTCGTCAGGCGGGATACGCACCAATGCTGCGATGCCTCCGGCGCGCGCAGCTATCATCATGGCGGCGATGTCGGCGCGACCGAAGGCCGAATGTTCCGCGTCGATCACCACGAAATCGAAACCCGCAAGCGCGAGGATTTCGACATGTGCCGGATCGCGGGACTTGACGAAAACCCCCGCAAGCGGTTTGCCGCCCCTCAGCTTCTCGGCAAAGTCGCGCCGAGGGTCCATCATGCGGCTCCGTATCCGCCGCCGCCCGGCGTGATCATGAAGACCTCGTCATCGGGCTGCATTTCCCGCTTCCTGGTGTCTTCGACGGAAACGCCGTTGATCTGGAAGACGCCGGCGGCGCCGTCCTTGCCCCCCTTGAGCCCCTCGGGTCCGGATTTCAGGCGCGAAGGGATGGTATTGAGAAGCCACGGCCGATCCGTGCGCATGCGGTAACCGATACGCTGGCCGTCCCCGCCGGGAAACTTGCCGTCGCCGCCGCTGCCATGCTCCAGCTCCTTGCAGGTGAATGCAATAGGATAGGAGGCTTCGAGCACTTCCACCGGTACGGCGGACACGCCGGTCGGATAGCAGACAGCCGAAATGCCGGGCTTGGTAGCGCGCGCGCCCATGCCGCCCGAATAGTTGAACATGGACGATGTGAACGGCTTGCCGTCCTTGTCGGTGCCCTGGATCTGGATGGTCCAGACAGCGCCCGAGCCTTCGGCGATCACCTGGTCAGGGATGACCTGTGCCAGCGCCTTGAGGATCGGGAAGGGCACATACATGCCGACGACGTGACGCGCGTTGACGGGCGAGGGGTACTTGGCGTTGACCACGCAGCTGTCGGGCAGCTTCAGCTTGATCGGCGCCAGCGAGCCGGCATTGTTCGGCAGGTCCGGGTTGAGCGACGAGCGGACCGCAAATGTGGTGTAGGCGTGGGTATAGGCCGGCACGACATTGATCCCCATGTTGGAGGGACCTGACGAGCCTTCGAAATCGACTATGATCTCGCCGTTGTCTGAGTCGATTGTGACAGCAGTCTTGAGCTCGATTGTCTGGCCACCGGGGACGTCGAAGGTGGATGCGCCGTGATAAGTGCCGCCCGGCAGTTTGCGGATCGCATCGCGGGTGGCACTTTCGGACCGCGCGATGATCTCTTCCGACAGTTCGGAAATGTCGTCCAGCCCGTACCGGTCGCAGAGCGCGTTCAAACGGTCCGAAGCGATGATGCCCGACGAGACCTGCGCGCCGAGATCGCCCATGAGCGCATCGGGCGTGCGCACGTTGCGGCGGATGATCTGGAACAGCGTGTCGTTCGGCTTGCCAGCGTCATAGAGCTTCATGACCGGGATCCAGAGGCCTTCCTCATGGATGTCGCGGGCGCCGGAGCCGATGCCGTAGCCGCCGATATCCGAATGGTGAATGGTCGATCCGGCGTAGCCGATGATGCGATCTTTGCGGAAGATCGGCGACAGCACGGTGATGTCGAAGAAGTGGCCGGCCGACATCCACGGATCGTTGGTGATCAGCACGTCGCCAGGTTTCAGGGTGTCGGCATCGCAATGGGCGAGCAGGTTCTTCGCCGCCGCGGCAAGCGAGTTGATGTGCCCCGGTGTGCCGGTTACCGCCTGTGCGACCATGCGCGCCTTCTCGTCGAAGAGCCCGTTGGCCAGATCGCCCGCCTCGCGCACGATGGGGCTGAAGGCGATGCGCTGGA
>CEQG01011985.1_pt1 | contig 53359 bp, 49 predicted proteins | sample 350301 | NCBI WGS metagenome assembly CEQG01 (sample SAMEA2621242, study PRJEB7988) | marine metagenome | isolation source: saline water (ENVO:00002010), including | reverse complement strand
CCGATCCGCGAGCCAGGCGGCCATAGCCGCAGGCTTGGGACGGAACTCGATCAGGCAGTTGCGGAGCAACGCCAGCGTCGACGGCCTGACGCAGTCGATCCCGCGTTAATCCTTCGGGTTAATATGAGCGGGCCGTTGCTGGAGGAGGAATGGGCGAAGGTCGGCTTGACCGTGCTTTCCAGCGACGAGGATCGCTCGCTGGTTCTGTTCGCGTCGAGCGAAGAACTGACAGATTTCCGGCGCAAACTTGCCACCTATGGTGCAGGCACGCCGGCAGGGCAGTTGAACCCCTCTTATTCGGGCTTCATTGCCAACGTCGAAGGTATCACTGCTGTGGCGCCGCGCGATCGCATCGGCCTGCGCGCGCGCGAAGCGGGTCTCGTGGAGGCGGACGACTTCCAGCCTGATACGGCCTACATCGTCGATCTGGAGCTTTGGGATCTTGGCCGGCGTGATGTGCGCGAGCGCAAGCTCGATGACATCGTTTCCTACGCCGAGGCGCTAGGCGCTGAAGAACTTGACCGCCACGTTGGCCCGAACATCACGATGGTTCGGCTTAGCTGCGACGGCCGTGTCGTGCGGTCCCTGCTTTCGATCGAAGAGATTGCCGAGATCGACTTCCCGCCGGAACCGGATTTTCTGGCGGGAGATACAGATGATCTGGCCATCGGAGATCTGCCGCCTGTAGAAGAACTCGCCGAAGATGCCCCTCTCATCGGGATTATCGATAGCGGCGTGAACGACCACCCTCTGATCGAGGATATCATCGCGGGCGCCATAGGCGTACCGCCAACCCTGGGCACAGCTGACGAATGGGGACACGGCACCTTTGTAGGCGGCATTGCGACGTTCGGAGACCTGCGGGCGCAGATCGGAAATGGCGCGCTCGTCCGCAATGCCCGTCTGTGCTCCGCCAAGGTCGTTGATGCGACCGGCCGCTTTCCCAACAGCCGTCTCATTCCCCGTCTGATGCGCGAGGCGATTACGCAGCTCAACGAGGAGTTTGGTTGCCGGATATTCGTCATTTCTCTCGGCGACCGCACTAAGCTGATCGAGGGCACAAAAGTGGGCGTCTGGGCACAGACCCTGGACGAGCTTGTCCGCGAACTGGACGTGGTCATCATCGTCTCTGCCGGTAATCGGCAGCCGCGCAGCCATTTGCGCGTGGAAGAGGCGGTCACCGAATATCCAACCTATCTCGCAGAGCCTGCAAACCGACTTTGCGAGCCGGCGGGCGCGATGAACATCGTCACGGTGGGCGCGCTGGCCAACGGCAATGGCCTTCCGGCGGCGGCGGGAGGTGTCGTCGGCATTCGCCCGATTACCGAGCGCCTGGAGCCATCTCCATTCTCACGAACAGGCCCAGGCGTGCGCGGGGCCATCAAACCCGATTTTACGGATTTTGGTGGAACACTGATTTACGACGGTACGACGAATCGTCTGCAAGGCGGGGAAGTGCGACCGGAAGCGGGCGTTCTGTCGCTTCACCATCGGCCGGTCGACCGCCTGTTCGCAACGCGGTCTGGCACATCTCACGCAGCACCTCTGGTTGCCTATAAGGCGAGTCAGATCCTCGGGCGCTTTCCTAATTCGTCAGCCAATCTGGTGCGCGCGTTGTTGGCTGGAAGCGCCACTATCCCTGCAGAAGCCACGCGCCGGCTTGCGACGCTCGGCGAAGCACCGACGCGCGCGCAGTGCGGCTATGGGATGGTGGATGCCGAAATGGCTTCCTACTCCGATGACAATCGAGTGGTCTTCTATGCCGAAGACGAACTGACGATCGACCATTTCGCGGTGTACCAGATTCCGATTCCGCGGCCTTTTCAAACGGAGCGTGGCCGCCGCACGATTCGGGTGAGCCTCGCCTATGATCCGCCGGTTCGGCATAGCCGGCTCGACTATAACGGCGTCTCCATGAGTTTTCGGCTTATACGCGGGTGCACGCCTGAAGAAATCTTCGACCACTATCGCCGACGCACTCAAGCGGACGGGCCGATCCCTGAGATGGCAAACCGCAATAACTGCAATCTCAGTCCGTCGTCGACGGCGCGGGAGAAATCGAGCCTCCAAAGCGCTTCGGTCAGTTTCGCTCGCGATGTGAGCGGTTACGGCAACGTCTACTATTTGGTTGTCCGTTGTGCAGGTGGCTGGGCCGGTGACGTTGGACAGCAGAGTTTCGCGGTCGCGGTCGAAATCTCGCATGAAGCCGAAGTGGGGCTGTATGAGCGCCTCCGCCAGCAGGTGCGCGTCCGCGCCTGATTGCACGCCTACTTCCTCCCACTGGCGGGGTTCGGTATCGAGCATGCGCGGTTGGGGACTTTATGCCTTAGGTCCGGACGTAACCAATCGGCTCCAGCGCAGGGGGCAAACCCGCCGTTAGGTTACGCAGGGAACGTCCGCTTTCCTCACCCTGAAGCTCAAGACCGGACAGAGCACAATGTCCCAGGTCTGCCGCTTTTCGGACCTCAATTTATCCTGCTGGATCCGCTCTTTTCGGATGAATCCAGCACCTCTACAGCGGGCAAGGGGAATGAGCTGCTGGAATCGGCATTCTCCCGCAACGCTGTGATATGCTTCAAGCAAATTTCATGCGTCTTTCGCCCGAGAAGTTCGATCCGTTCGGCCAGCCAGTTCAGTTCTTCAAGGGAAATCTGGTAATGCCGCGAGTAGCGCGCCTTCACATAGGCGTCCTTGAGCTTTTGAAACATTGCTCGCTCCTTGCGCGAGCCGCGTGGCCAGACGTCGAACAGCGACGGATTCCGGCCTTCAGCTTGGACCCGTAGAAATGCGATATTGTGATCGTATGGTGTATAAAATGTGAGTGTCAGCAAAATTGCCTGATACAATCTCTCAGTGGTTTGATGAAGGTCAAAGGCTGCCTTCTTAACGAACGATTTTTCGATACCAAATTTCGCGACTTCGAAACACTGCATTGCCTCGCCGAAATACTCGTCAAAATACTCCTGCGCGGCCTCATAGGCCTGCTGCGGCGTCTTCGGCTTGGGCTTGGCGAGCTCGCGGCCATCGGCATCGTAAAGGGCGATACCTTGCTCGGCGATCTCCATGAAGAAGACGCGCCCATGCGACAGGCCCTGGTTCACCTGCTGGAGCGAATGAACGATGAAATGGACCGGCGTCTTGATCCGCCGTTCGATAAGATAGGCGTCAATCAGTCGCTGCTCGGCCACGGACCAATAGGCCGCGACGTCGGTCATCTCCTTCTGGTTGACGATTACCAATATGTCCATGTCGGACTTGTACTGGTTGGCGTCGAACGGCGCGTCGACCCAGTCGCCCCTCGCATAGGAGCCGAACAGGATGATCTTGAGAATCCGCGCCGATTTCTTCCGGCCGGTGGCATTCTCCGTCGCCTCGCGGAAATCCGCGAACAGCATGCGGACGACCTCCTCAAGCTCGCGCTGCTTGGCGGCGGGAAGATGATCCAGGTCCGTGCGCATCACTGATGTCCAATGAGGTGGAGGGCGGCCTTGCTGGCGGTGACGGCCTTGGGCGAAAGCCGCCGATCGAAGGTTGCGAGTTTGCCTTCGTGCGCGACCGCCAGGGCCAGGAGATAGGTGTCGGTCACCTGCGCCGACGTGAGCAACTGGCTTGGATCGATACGCTCGTCGCCGAGCAGACTGATGTCGTCCGCCCAGAAGACATGGCCCGGCAGTTCCCGCATCTGCGCGACGATGCGCGCGACTTCGGCCGGCGAGCCCGGTGTCGAAGGATATTTGACGTTGCCGACGATGCGGATGACCCCGTTCTCCGTAATGGGACAGGTCGCCCACGCTCTGGCACCGATGGTCTCGAACCAGTGGTGGGCGGCGTCATGGGCGACATGGTTGGGATCGATCAGCGCAACCAGCACATTGACGTCGAGAAGATAGGTCACGGGGCCTCGTCTCGCAGCGCATTGACGATTTCGGGTGTGACGACCACGCCCGGCTTGGCGGCGAGGAGCGCGATGCCGTTGCGACTGCGTGCAGCTTCGGGCGCGCGGAGCGACCGCCGGGCAAGATCGGAAACGACCTGCCCGATCGAGCGGTTTTGATGTTCGGCGATGGCGCGCGCGGCTTCCATCACATCATCGTCAATGACCAGCGTCGTACGCATGACCCTATTCCTATCGCATCTGTCATCACGCATCATATGGGATGCGCGGCGGCGACGCAACTCTCTGGTTACTGGCCCCATCGCGCAAGGCCATCCATAATGCCGTCCAGCGCGAGGCGGGTTTCGTTCGTCATCGTGACGATGATTCGGCGCTTGTCCCTATCGTCAAGCTGCCGGTCGAGTACTCCCAGAACGGCCAGCTTGGCGGTCCAGCGATGCGCGCTGGAATCCGGAATCCCGGCGGACAGGCAAAGGGCTGACTGATAAACGGCACAGCCTTCGATGTCCGCGATATACAGGGCAAGCAGCATATCCCAATTGGCATTGGTGCAAAGCGGCCCGAAACCATTGCGAACCAGTCGGCGCTCCTCGATCAAGGCCCGACAAATGCAAGCCCGGTCCGGCCTCAGTTCCTGATCGAGGGGAACCGGTTCGGTCGTCTCAGCTTTCACGGACATGTTCATGGCTTGGCCTCCCATCAGGCCGGGGTGAAGGGAGACGCTTGCGCGTCGCGCCGATAGGCCTCGATCAGCGCATGCTGCTCGTCACCCAGTGCATCGATGGCTCCGGCATTGGGATGGGGATTTCGAAGCATCATCGAGGGACAGCGCCCTTCATAATTGCCCAGATTTGGGCGGTGGATGCGATAACCGACCAAGTCGGCAAGGTCCGGGTCGAAATCTCTCGCGATCTCCGGCGGATAGGCCAGCCACTGCAATTCATAGGGTTTGAGCCAACCGAGCGCATAGCTGACGATCATGCCCCGGCGCGGATTGGCGGTCATATTGGCGCCGCCAGCATGGAGAGTGGATCCCAGGAACAGCAGGGCCGAGCCCGGCTCAATGGCCGCGACGATCGCGGCATCGGGTTCGAGCAGCGCCTCCTCCTGCCGCCGATGGCTGCCCGGCCAAAGCCGCGTGGCACCATTCGCCCTCGTATAGGGCGTGAAAGGCCACATCACATTGACCAGAAATTCGACGCCCAGACGCGGATCGACAAGGCGGCTGCAAGGCCACATATCCTGGTCACGGTGCGGAACCTGGTCGATCGAGCCGGGCATCAGTTCGATCGCCTGGGTCAGATTGAGCGCGACATGGTCGCACCATGGTCCAAGGATTTGCCGGACGATGGCGAGGACCAGCGCATGCCTGACAAAATCCGCGGCATGCGGCGATCGCCTGAGCAGGCTGCCGAAACGCTTGGTGTCGTTGCCGTAGAAAGGACCGGTGGAAGACGCGGCCTGGACGAAGTCCGCTTCAAGATCTTCGGCGAGTGCCAGAGCGGATGAAGCGGGCAGGGCGGCGGGAATGATGCAATAGCCCTGGTCGAACAGGGCGCCCGCATAAAGATCGGCGAGCGGGGCAAGGTCGGGTAAATTTGCCATGGTCGCTTCTCCTCAGGCCGCCGCAGCGGCCGCGAAATGCACGGGTGCCTCGTGCCAGACGCCGGCCTGTGCCATGCGGGCCGGCGTGTCTCTGTCGATGTGGATTTCCATCGCCCCGGTCATGCCGCAGGGCAGCAGCTGTGGAAGGCCGAGCGGGCGGCATTCCCACCCGAAGGAAAGGATCTGGCTGAACCAGGGCATGTCGGCGATGCAGCAATAGCTGGCGATGCCATTGTCGAGCGCGAACCGGGCCGCCATCGTCACCAGCCGGTTGCGGACCTGCCGCCGCTGGGCGGCACGCAGCTCCCGCGAAAGGCAGAAGCGGGAAATCTCCCAAACAGTGTCTTTCGACGGCGGGGCGTCGTCGCACAGGAAATCGAAGATGTCGCCGAGCAGCGTCGGACCGCTGGTGGGCAGCAGCCGCATCGATCCCAGATGCGTGCCGTCGGGCTCTGCCGCAATCAGATAGAGAGTCTGCGGCCCGTCAAACTGGTCGATCTCAAATTGACCATCCAGGACCGGGACGTCCCAGCCTAGAAGGTCCACAAAGACGCTCTTGCGCGCCGCGTACATCGATCGCAGGACCGCATGCTCCTGCCCGCGGCTGCCCTCAATCATATGGGTCATATCGGCTCCCTATCTGCTGTTACTTTGGTGCGAATCGAATTTCGCGCAGATGGGACGGGGCGGACATTCCTCGAAAAAGGGGGGTGGCGGCCGGCTGAAGCGGGCGGCATCATTGCCACAAGCCCATGGGGCGTCGAGCGTCGGCAGCGCGGCGTGTCATAGGGCAATCGCCAAGGACGGTTCCTACGTCTTGCTGCCAGGCATCCACGCCCGCCTGGGACTGCCGGAGGCTATGCGAGAATCAGCGAAAGATCGGCATCGGCCGGGCCGATGCCGATTGTGTCGGTAGCGTTGGGCCCATTTCAGGAGCGGAAGAGTGTCCGGTAACAGATCTGCCCGTCGAACAGGGCGCGCACCACGAGTTCCGTGCGCTTGTAGACGTCATAGCGGCGCATCGCGTCGTCGACATAGTCGCGCACCGTATGCTGTGAGAGGCCGAGGATGATCCCGATCTCCCTGTCCGTCTTGCCGCAGGCAACCAGCGCGATGCAGTCGAGCTGGCGAGGGCTGAGGGTAGGGACTGCCTGTCCGTCGGCCATGATCCCCCAGCGCTTGAGCTGGAGGCGGCGCGCCGCCTCGAAGGCGAACATGCCGATAAGCTGCACGGTACCCAGCAGCGCCGCCGTGAGTTCGATCGGCCTGCGACCGCCGAAGGAACAGGTGCCGCGATATTCCCCCGGGGAATGGACAGGAACGGTCAGGCCCTCGACGAGGCCGAACGGCCGCGCCTCTTCAAGGATGCGCGCCTGCCGCTGGGTCAGGCTGATCATCTTGGGGATGAGGCTCCAGAGAAAGGCCGTCACCGTGCGCGTGCTGGCTGCATGGACCGGATCGTCGACATAATAGTTGCTGAGCAGCGAGCGTTCGACCCATCGCTCGTCATAATTCATGATGATCATCGCCTCGCGCGGCGGGCCGACAAGGTCGACGTGGCTGACAAGCGCGAATTGCTCGCAACCGATGGACGGGGTGATGTCCTCGAGCAATTCCTTCAAAAGAAGCTCGTCTTCCACCGTCCGACAATTGCCGACAAATTCGCTCAGTCTGGGTCCGATATACATGGGCGTTCTCCTCACAAGGGGTGGCGCCTTTGGCCAGCCTTCTCCAGGCAGGACGATGCCCTTCCATCTTTGGGCACCGCCTGTTTTTATGCGCCTCGGCATGACCGATGGCCCGTCCCGCTCACCGCCTGGCTGTTGCCCTCAGCCGGTCCTTGCGACCGGCTTATCCTTCGCTCTACGGGACAACTGAGCCTATCGCGCCGACCGCCCGATGATAGTGGGTTTCGGTCCGAAACGGGATTTCATGACATTTTTATGACTTGCCGTTGCACCGGCGCAACGGACCGGTTGTTGTCCCGGCCTTCGATCCGCGCCACCTCAACAAGGGAGAATTGTCACTGTAGGCTTTGTCAATTGGAGGGAGAGGGAAGGGGACGGGATTGGCGCCCCATAGAGGATGGGGTCTTGTGGCAGTTGCGATCACAAGCAACGACCTTCCCGGGGGATCTCCATGAATGCAGATCTGAATGCAATGGGGGCGCGTCTCGTTGGCAAGTTCGGAGGCGAGTGGTCAAACGGCAGCGGCATGTGCAGGTGCCCGGCGCATAACGACAAAACCCCGAGCCTTTCCGTTCGCGCTGGCGACTCCGCGCTTCTCTTCAAATGCTTCGCCGGCTGCACGATCAGCGAGATATTTCAGGCGCTGCGGCGGGAGCATTTTGCGATCAGCTCAATGCCTTCGATCCCCCACCACGCCATCGGTGAAACCAAAGCAACGGAACGTGCCGCGCGTCGCCTCTGGGACCAATCGATGCCGTTAGCCGGAACGCCAGGAGAGCGGTATCTGAACCGCCGGAAAATTGCGTGCCAATCACCAGCGCTGCGCTATCATCCCGCCACCCCGATCGGGGCTGGAAAGTCGGTTCGCTTCATCCCCGCGATCCTTGCGGCCGTAACGCATCGGCGGGTATTTTTGGGTGTGCTTCGAATCTTCCTTCAGCTTGATGGGCGACCGGCCCCCATGATCAGGCACAAGCGGACATTGGGCCGACCGCGCCACGGGGCAGTGGTCCTGTCGCCTGCGATCGACGTGCTCGGATTGGCCGAGGGTGTCGAAACCGCGCTATCCGCTTCCATGCTGCTGGGCGTCCCGGTCTGGGCAACGCTGGGCGCGGAACGGCTCGACCGGATCGAGGTCCCTGAGGAGGTGACTCGCCTGATCCTCCTTGCCGACAATGATCGGGCCGGACGCAGGGCGGTCGATCGAGCGCGCGAGCGCTACGCCCTCGTGGGGCGGGAAATCCTTGTCCTGTGGCCGCCGGCACCGTTCACCGACTGGAACGATATGCTGCAGGCAGGAGGAAAGGGGGAGGCGGAAAGGATGCGGCTTGCGGCTTGATGGTCAGGGCGCGGCGCGCACCGGAGAATGTCCATGACACAGAAGCTACAGATCATCTTCGTTCCCGCCTCCAGGCTCACCGTCGCCCCGACAAACGTCCGCAAGCGGACTGATCCTGTCGCCGACGAAGAACTCAAGACCAGCATCCTCGCCAAGGGCATCATCCAGAATCTGGTCGGCTTGGCCATCCCGCGCAAGAAGGGGGAATATAGGATCACCGCGGGCGGCCGCCGCCTCAGGCAGGTCCATGCGCTGATCGAGGAGGGCAAGCTCGACGCCGATTATGCCGTTCCGGTCCTCGTGCTGGCCGACAAGAATGATGCGGTCGAAATCAGCCTCATCGAAAATTTGCGGCGCCTCAATATGACCCCCGCCGAGGAATGTCGCGCTTTTCAGGCGATCATCGAAATCGAGAAGAAGACGCCCGCCGATGTCGCCAAGCGCTTCGGTGTGACGGAGCGGTTCGTGCAGGGCAGGCTTCGGCTTGCGGGCCTTGCCGATAGCATCTTCGAAGCCCTTGCCGATGGCGAGATCACACTCGATGTCGCAAAGGCCTATGCCAGCGTCAGTGACACGGTACGGCAGGCCGCCGTGTTCGAGGAACTGGGTGATGGCTGGGGTGCGAACAACTGCGGTGAAATTCGCCGGCGCCTGATTTCCGGCTTCTACCGCGGCAGCGACCCCAAGGCGCTGCTGGTCGGCCGGGACGCCTATGTCGCAGCCGGTGGCCGCATCGACAGCGACCTCTTTTCGGACGCGGCAAACGAGAACTGGATCGACAGCGACCTCCTCGAAAGCCTTGCCGACGAACGGATGCAGGCGGCGGCGCAAGAAATCCAGGCCCGCAATGGCTTTGGCGAACTGCGGATCGTTTCTCAGACACGCGTTCCCTATATGGACGTGATGGCGCTCGACGAGATCGAGGGCGAGCCCGTACCGCTGAGCCCGGAAGAGGAAGATCGCCAGCGCGCGATCGAGCAGCAACTCGAGGCGATCGCCGAGAATGCCGATGAAGACGGCTATTCCGATGAGGAGCAGCAGGTCATCCAGGCACTGGAAGCGGAATATGACGCGCTCAATGAGCGGCCGCCCGTTCTTACGGAGGATCAGAAGGCAGCCTCGCTCGCCTATCTGGTGATCGGCCATGACGGCACGCCGCGCCTTCATGAGCAATTCTTCGCCATCCCGGAACCCGACCCTGAAGTGGACGAAACCGAGGGTGATCTTTCGGAAGATGTGGAGCAGGACGAAGAGCCGGTCGAGGAAGCCAGTTCGCGATCGCCCATCAGCCAGCGTCTCGCTGACGAGATGGCGATCATGAAGACCGAACTGCTCCGCGTCCATGTCGCCAGCGATCCCCATTTCGCGCTCGACCTTGGCACCTTTTTCATGGTCGATGCTACGTTTGGCTTCCGCCATGATCTGCCGAGCGATCTGCGCGCCACGGCACCCTATTCGCGGGTGCCCGGGTTCGAGAGCGACACGCCGGCGGCAGAGCAATGGGAAGAACTGGAGGCAGGCCTCGATCGGAGTTGGGCTGACTCGCCCGATATCACCGATCGCTACGAGGCCTTCTGCGCCCTGGACGAGGACGCCCGCGCCGCCTGGCTTGGTTGGGCGATCGCGCGAACCCTGCACGCGGTGCCGGCTGGCGGATCGGGCAGCGCGATGCTCGATCATCTCGGCCGGAAGCTCGACATCAAGGTGGCGGACTGGTGGCGCCCGACCGCCCGCCGCTATTTCGACCGGGTGAGCAAGAACATGATCCTCGATCACTTTGATGAGGTCGGCGGCATCGAGCTTCGTAGCCGGTACGGCGCGTCGAAGAAGCATGATCTCGCGCTCTCGGCGGAAAAGCTGTTCGGCGGGCAGATCATCGTCGAAGCCGCCGTGAAGGAGAGGGCGCTCGCCTGGGTGCCGGAGGCGATGCGGTTCGATCCGGATGGTGAACCGAACCGCGCCGTCGACGGCGATGACCATCTGTCTGAAAGCGACACCATCGACCAAGGCGGAACGGACGAAGCCGACGGGCTTTCCGAGGCCGCCTGACCTCCGACCGGGTCGGGGCTGCGTTCGCGCAGCTCCGGCCCTTTGCCGCTCGCCATGACCCCGTCCTGAAGGAGGAAGGGGGTGGGATTGGCGTGTGTCGGCGCTGATCGCCGCGCTTTTCCTGGAGTTCCCCTATGACCCGTTCGCTTCTTGCGGCCCTTGAGGCCGGTTCCGATCCGCTCGACCAGAAGGTCTGGACGCTGGCCGCCGTCGTAACAGCCCTCACCGACCTGATCGCGTCCGGACAGCCCATCACCCGCCAGCGCCTGTCCCGGCTCATGGCGATGCATTTCGGGGCGAGTGACGCCAGCGGCGCCTGGTCGCTCCGCGAGGCTTATGATGCCCTCGAGATCGCGGAGGTCGTCGCCCTGCTGGACGGCGCCATCGATCTGGGAAATACTCCGGCCAAGGCGCTTGCGGTTTTGAACGACTTGCTCGGTCGGCTGCCGACCCAGACCAACAGGTCCGAGCAGCAGGTCGACATGCAACAATTCTCGACGCCCGCTCCGCTGGCCTATCTGGCAAGTCTCGCTGCCGCCATCACGCCGGGCGACATCGTGCTGGAACCGTCAGCGGGGACCGGGCTGCTTGCGGTGTTCGCAAAGCTTGCCGGGGCGTCGCTACTGCTCAACGAACGTGATCCTGTCCGGGCCGGACTGCTCGCCCAGGCGCTGAACCGCGAGGTCGCCCGCCACGATGCCGAATATATCGATGATCTTCTTGTTCCGGGCGAGCGGCCAACCGTCGTCCTCATCAATCCTCCGTTCGCGCGCAGCGAAGGCAGGGGAAGGGACCCTCATGCCGGGGCACGCCACCTCCGATCGGCCTTGGCCCGTCTCGCGCCTCGCGGTCGCTGCGTCGCCATCATGTCCCCGGCTTTCGCCCATGATGGCAGTGGGCGGAGCGGCTATGAGGCTGTCGCGGCGTTGGTGCCGCCCCGGATCGAGATCACGGTCCAGGGCCGTCCCTTCGCCAAACATGGCACGAGTATCCAGGTCCGGTTGATCATCTATGACAAGGGCTGGACCGGCAGGCCCGACCGGCTGACCGTGAAGTGCCTCGACGATCTGCTTCCGCCTATCCTGTCGCTGCCACCCCGCCTGTCCGATGAACTGCCGCCCGAACCATCCCCTGATCAGGCGAAGCCAAGGATCACCGCGCCTGCGGCAAAGGCGGTCGTTCGCCCGCTCTTCACATCGGGCGCGCGCCCGCCGATGCCACGGCCCAAGCCCCGCCCCATTATTGCCGTCGACGGGATGGTCGAACCACTCTCCTACAGCGTCCGGGAAACGCCGCTGCTCGCTGGCGAGCAGATCGGCATTTACGTGCCCTGGCGTCTGTCGCGGATGGAGATCCCCGATGCCAAGCCGCACCCCGACCAGCTTGTTGAATCTATCGCGATGTCGTCGATCATCCCTCCGCGTCCAACCTATGTCCCGATGCTGCCGCGCTGCGCGGTGGCGGCCCTGTCCGATGCCCAGCTCGAAACGATCGTCTATGCAGGCCAGGCGTTCGAACGTGATCTTCCGGGCCTTCATGCCCCAAATGGTCCGGGGACGCTGCTAACCCCCGATGCCAATGGCGTGGCCTATCGCATGGGCTTCTTCATCGGCGACGGCACCGGCGTCGGCAAGGGCCAGCAGGTCGCTGGCTGCATCCTCGACCAATGGTCGCGCGGGCACCGCAAGGCTGTCTGGATCTCCAAGAGCGCCGCCCTGATCGAGGATGCCCGGCGAGACTGGGCTGCGCTGGGCGGCTTGCCCATCGATATCCAGCCGCTCGATGCCTTTGCTTTCGGCGCCCCGATCGCGATGGAAAGCGGCATCATCTTCCTCACCTATGCGACGCTGCGCTCCCAGCGCCATGACGAGGCATCGCGCCTGTACCAGTTGCTCGCCTGGCTGGAGGAAGATTTCGAAGGGGTCATCTGCTTCGATGAAGCCCATGAGATGGCCAATGCCGCAGGCACGGAAACCCAGTTCGGCACCCAGAAAGGATCGGAACAGGGGCTTGCCGGGGTCCGGCTCCAGAATCTACGCCCGCGCGCCCGCATCCTCTATGTCTCGGCGACCGGCGCCACCGATCCCGCCAATCTCTGCTACGCCATTCGTCTCGGCCTGTGGGGCCCCGGCACCTCATTCGATGACCGCGTCGCCTTCATGAGCGGGATCGAGAAGGGCGGGATCGCCGCGATGGAAATCGTCGCGCGCGATCTCAAAGCGCTCGGCCTCTACACCGCTCGCGCGCTCACCTTCAGCGGCGTCGAATATGACCCGCTCGAACATCCCCTGACCCCCGAGCAGATCGAGGTCTATAACGCCTATGCCGACGGTTGGCAGGTGATCCATGCCAATCTCGACGAGGTGCTGGCGCTCACCAACATCGTCGATCGCATGGCGGATAAGGCGCTCAACGCTCAGGCCAAGGGCGCCGCCCTGTCCCGGTTCGAGAGCGCGAAACAGCGATTCTTCGCCCAGCTCCTGATCGCCATGAAGGTGCCGAGCCTGATCGCGGCGATCACCCAGGAGGTGGAAGCCGGGCATCACGCCATCGTGCAGTTGGTGACGACGGCAGAGGCGATGCTCGATCGCCGTCTCGCGAGCCTGACAGCGGACGAGCGGGCGCACCTCGATATTGAGTTATCTCCATCGGCCGCGATGATCGACTACCTCAAGACCGCTTTTCCCGTTCGCATGATGAAGATCATCAGGGGAAGCGACGATGTCGAACGCTCCGAGCTGATGATTGACGAGCAAGGCAATCCCGTCTTTTGTCAGCAGGCGCTGGCGCTTCGGGACGAGATGATCGAACAGCTATGCTCGCTCCCGCCCATCCGCCTGGCGCTGGACGAACTCATTCGTCATTTCGGGACGGACCGGATAGCCGAGGTGACCGGGCGCTCCCGGCGGCTGGTCCACGATGCAACCGGGCACCAGCGCGTCGAACGCCGGGGTGGCCGCAGCAATCTGGTCGAGGCCGAAAGCTTCATGTCGGGCGCCAAGCGGATTCTCGTCTTCTCCGACGCCGGCGGCACCGGTCGCAGCTACCATGCCGATCGCAACTCGAAATCGGCGGATCGCCGCCGCATCCATTTCCTGCTTGAACCGGGCTGGCGGGCTTCCAACGCCATCCAGGGACTGGGCCGTTCCAACCGCACCAACCAGGCGAGCGCCCCGGTTTTCCGACCGGTCACCACCGATTGCCGGGGGGAACGGCGGTTCATCAGCACGATCGCGCGGCGTCTCGACAGTCTGGGTGCCCTGACCCGGGGTCAGCGGCAGACCGGCGGACAAAATCTGTTCGATCCTTCCGACAATCTGGAGAGCGATTATGCCCGCGATGCGCTCGTCCAAATGGTATCATCTGCTCCACCGGGGCAAGCTCACCAGCACGTCGTTCAAAGCCTTTGTCGACTCGACGGGCCTCAAGCTCGTCGACAAGGACGGCGGCGGCCTTGTGGATGACCTCCCCCGATCCAGCGCTGGCTGAACCGGCTGCTGGCGCTGCGCATCGAAACCCAGAACGCCATCTTCGAGGAATATATGGCGCTTATCCAGGCGCGCATCGACGCCGCGCGCGAGGCCGGTACCCTCGATGTGGGCGTGGAAACGATTCAGACCGAACGGACCATCCTCCTCGATGAACAGCTCCTATGCCGCGATCCCGTGACCGGCGCGGAGACGCGGCTCAGCCGTCTGGAACTTCATTATGGGCGGCGCGCGACCGGCTACGGCCAGTTGATGCGCGAGCATGGTCATGCGCCTGTTTCCTGGCTCCGCAATGGACGTTCGGGCCGGGTCGCGCTGCAACGGCCGAGCTGGAGCATCATGGATGGAGAGGGCAATGCCATTACCATGTGGGAGCTGGTGCGGCCCATGGGTCGCGAGCGAATCAGGGACGTTGCCCTCAAGGAAAGCCATTGGGCGCCGATCGATGCCCACGAATTTGAAGCGTTCTGGAACACCGAGGTCGAAGAGGCACGCGCCCGGATCGACATCGAAACCATCAATATGGCGACCGGGCTGCTGCTCCCCGTCTGGAACCGGTTGCCCGACGATGATCTGCGCGTCTGGCGGGTCACGGACGCCCAGGGCAATTCGATCCTCGGTCGCATCATTTCGCCCAGCGGGGTCGAGAAGGTCATTCGATCCTTCGGCGTCGATATGGCGATCACCCTATCGCCCGCCGAGATGATCGCCGGCGCGCGGGACAGTGACGGCGTGTCCGTACCGGGAATGGAGGCGGCACGCCTCATCTGGGTGCATGTGAACGACAGCCGTCGCCTGGAGCTTCGCGATTTCCCTGCTGCGCGGCGGGACTGGCTGAAGTCGATCGGCTGCTTCACCGAGGTCATCCAGTACAAGACGCGGATGTTCGTACCGGCGGATCGGGCATCATCCATCGTCGACCAGTTGGTGCGAACGGGGACGCGATGGAATGTCCTGACCGGTCCGGCGCCGAGGGCTGCCTGACCATGGCAGGAGGGAGGGGGAAGGGGATCGGCGCAGCGATTGATCGCTGTGCTCTTCGGGAGAATCCTCATGACCCTTTCGACCACCGTTTCCACCTCCGTTTCGCAGGGGGCGATCACCCGAATCACCAGGCTTTTCAATGGGACGCTGCTGGATGTTCTGAATGAGCTTTTCCAGAACGGGTGGCGCGGGGCGGCCAGCCAGGTTGCCATCACAACCGTCACGGAAGGCGGCCGAACGCTGCTCTGCGTCGCCGATGACGGCACCGGGATCGACGATCCGGCCCATCTCATCACGCTGGGGCAGTCGGGCTGGGACGATGAGGTCGTCCGCCGGGAAGACCCCGCTGGCATGGGCATGTTCAGTCTGGCGGGCCGCCATGTCGAGATCCGATCCTGGTCGCCGCGCCATGCCACGGGCTGGAAGATGGTGATCGGCCCCGATGACTGGGAATCCAGCGCACCCATTGCCGTCGAGACGAGCAACATCGCTTCGGGGACCGAAATATCCTTCGAGCTATGTCCCGCCTGGGAGAAGGCCTTGTCCTGGTCGGTCGCCGCGGCGGCGCGCCATTACCCCTTGCCGGTTATGCTGAATGCCAAGCCCGTGGATCGGGCGGACTGGCTCGCGGAGGCCGAGCATATCGAGGTCGCCCTTGGCTGCCGCATTGGCGTGTTTTCAGGGAAGACGCTCTCTGATCAGGTCCCCCGGATCAACTTCCATGGCGTCACCGTTCCCTGCCGACTGCCCAGCCTGATCGAATGTGGGCGCGCGGCCCAATGGTCCGTGGGGATCGACATCATCGATGCGCCGCAGCTCCAGCTGGTTCTTCCGGCGCGCAAGGAAATGATCGAGAATACAGGTCTGGAGGCATTGCGCGCCGCCTCTATGACGGCGATCTTCAAGGCCATCGCGAAACGCGACGGCCACTGCCTTTCGCGTAAGGACTGGTTGCGGGCGAAGGAACGCGGCGTTCTATTGCCCGAAGCCCGGCCTCGGCTCCGGCAATGGTCTGCGATGACCGGAGAATGCACGCGTTCCGGGACTGCCCGACTGGTTGACGCTAAAGGCGCGCTTGTCACGCCCTGCCATAGTCCCAACTTTGCTCAATGTTTGTCGCGCGCGCTCAAGGCTAATCCCGATTTTTCCACGCCGCTGGTTGAACCGGAACCGGGGTTTGCAGGCTATGCCTGGTATGATGCGCTGCCAAAAATCGAAGCGTGCGAGTTCCTGATCGTTCAAGACGGGAAGGAGCATCTGTTCGACGAGACCGACGACCGGCCCGATCTCAATTCAGGACGCGCGGACAGCATCACGGCGCTCCTGCACATCGCGACCCCCGATGATGCGAACAAGATCGTCCGCTTGGCCGCCGATATCTTCATCTCCTATGATAGCTGCCTCGACTTCGAGGTCGAGGACGCGGCGATTTTCCTGACGCCGGCCTGCACGATGGACGTCGACGACCTGACCGACCTGCTGGAAGCCATCTGCTTCGAGGCCCATCGGGATAGTGACGCCGATAGCTGGGACACCCAGCACGACCGTTTCCTGCTCGACGCGCGGCAACTGGCGATAGAGCAGCTCCTCGACGCCGATGAAGCGCTGATCACCCGTTGCGGCGCGGTCGTCTCCAAACATCTGCGCTGGCTGGTGCCGCAGGGCCGGATGATCACCATCTATCTGGGCGCTGACCCGACCAGGATCGAAATCAAGGATCTTCCCGTGTCGGAAGAGCAGGGACGCTGATCCCGGCCCCGCGCGGCGGCAAGGAGGAAAGGGGGAAGGGAGGGGTGGCGATGCGGGGGCAGAGGCCCGCCACATTTCGCCCATCCCCAAAGCCCTGGAGGTTCCCATGACTGCCATTACCGCAACCGATCGCGTGGCTTCGCGCCCGTATCGCGTGGATATCTCGCGCGGAACGAACATCTCCCGCGTCTCGTCCGAATGGTTCAGCCGTCCGCAGGACGAGCGCTTTCTCTCGCTTAGCGAGCTTTACGACAGCGTTCGGACGCGCGCCGACCGCGCAACCACCCGGATCGTCGAGAGCCGCAACGTCCGGGTGGAAGCACGCAGCGACGAACCCGAGCGTCTGTCGTTGATCATGCCGGGTGATGACGCGCCCGTCGCGCCGACCAACTGGTCCTTCGGCCAGCTCTGCAGCCTCGTCGGCGCGCCGGCGGCCTATCTGCGCCAGCTTCCGGCCGCGCTCGCCGGCATCAATCTGCAGCATGGCCTGATCTCGCATTCGGGCGAACATGTGAAGCTGCTCCAGACGAGCGATGGCCGCAGCGAACTGCGCGCGGTTACGGGTCCTGATTATGGCCGGATCTGGGATCATGAACTGGTCGCGGCGGTGATGAAAATCGCGGGCAACGGCACCGGCGACACGCGCTGGAAGGTGCCCGGCGTGCTCGATTGGGGCGCGACGACCTACAACCCCATGGTCGACATCACGCATGACACGACCACCCTCTATGCGTCGGATCGCGATGTCTTCCTGTTTCTCGTCGACGATCTTCACCCGATCGAGGCGGGCCGATTGCCCAATGGCGAACCCGACCTCTACTTTCGCGGATTCTACACCTGGAACTCGGAAGTCGGATCCAAGTCCCTTGGAATAGCGACTTTCTATCTCCGCGCCGTGTGTCAGAACCGGAATCTCTGGGGCGTAGAAAATTTCCAGGAAATCAACATCCGTCACTCCAAATTCGCGGCCAACCGCTTCGCGCATGAGGCAGCCCCGGCGCTCGAACATTTTGCCCAGAGTTCGCCCCGATCCTTCATCGACGGCATTGCGGCCGCTCGCACGAAAATCGTCGCGCGCAAGGATGAGGATCGCGAGACCTTTCTGCGCAAGGAAGGCTTCTCCAAGGCCGAGACCGGGAAGATCATCGCGACCGTCCTGGCCGAAGAGGGCCATCCTCCCGCCTCGGTCTATGATTTTGTGCAGGGCATCACCGCGATCGCCCGCAGCCGGCCGCACCAGGATGGCCGCCTCGACCTCGAATCCAAGGCGCGCAAGCTGATGGAACGCGCCCGCTGACCTTATCCGGCCGGACGTTCGTGCCGGCCCCTTCACCATTTTTAGGAGAACCACAATGGCGACGACGCCCGTTTCCACGCGCCTTTTTGCGGTGCGCATCCAATATTTCAGCGCCGGTGAATGCTATGCCAGCGAGACCATCGATGTCGAAGTGCCCGACGGCGCCGATGTCTCGGCGGCGGTCCATGCCGCTGCGGAGGCCAGCACCTATCATGATGTGCGGATACCCGAGCTGAGCTTCACCGTCGAATATATCGCGCCCGACCCGGACGATCCCGACCCGGCGCCGCTCGCGGGCCGGCTGAAGCCGGTCTGCGCCCGTTGCGGGTCGGAGTCGATCGTTCGGGATGCGGCGGTCCGTTGGGATATCTTAAGCCAGCAATGGGATGTGTCGGGCATTTATGACTGTACCAGTTGCGACCTGTGCGGCGCTGAGAGCGATGACTTGGCGAACTGGGTTCCTGCCGAACGGGTCACACCGCCTGAACAGTTTGAAATCGACCTTGCAGCCAGGATCGGAACGCCCGATTTGCGCGGCGACAGCAGCTTCCAGCAATTTTGCTTCGGGCTGTTCCTGACCCATTCGCTCGAGGATGCCGCCGCCGCATGGCTCGCGTCCGACCATGCCGGTCCCGGCTGATGTCGCCGGACGAATGTCCCTTTTAAAAATGCCGGTTCCCACTCCCATGAGGAGCGATCCCATGACCATTTCCATACCCGACGATCCGCTCATCGAACGCTTCAATGCACGGCTCGCGGAGCTCAATTCTTCTGCCCGTGTGGCCTTCACGCGCATCGCCGGGCACAGCGGCATGCTGGAGCTGCGCGATGACGCGGAGAATTTCCTCGAATTCATCCCCGCCGAAGCGTCGCCCGAAATGGCCGCCATTGCCTTCCGCCTCTACGCCCGCGGCCTCAACCGGGGCGTCCGGGCAGGCGAGGATGCCGCATGGGCGAAGCTGCGCTACCTGATCGGCGCTGCGGCCGCCCCCGCCCACTTCTAATTGATGGAAAAGGCTGACGCTATGGCCGATACCTATGTTTCCGGCTGTTTCACCTTCTGCTGTACCAACGCCGAGATGGCGCTGCTGGAGGAGGCGTTCAACGCGGCAGAAGATCTGAACTGTGAACTGGAGCCGCCCGCGCCGAGCCAGGAATTTCTGAAGGCATTCCCGCCATCGGGTGTCGACGACCCCTGGAGTGGCTTCCTCACCATATTCGACGATGCGACGTTTCCGATCCTGGGGGCTGACCTCACCGGAGGAAACAGCTTCGAGGAGCCGACCGTCTCGACCCCCATGATTTCCGGCACGGTCGATTTCCAGCCCTGGCCCATCGCCGAACTTGTCCGGCGATGCTGCCAGGTCTCGCTCGCCAAGGCGCCGGTCAGTTTCGAATGGGCTGTCACCTGTTCACGGGCGCGCCCGGGTGAATTTGGCGGGGGACGCTGCGTCATCTTTGCCGACCGGGTCGACATTCAGTCCACCGGCGAGGCCCTGCGCGTAGCGCTGCAACGCCCAACCGCCAGCACCACGTCGCCTGCTGCCCTGCCTGCGGATGACCCTTCGGATCGCCCGCATATCGGCCGGAGCCTGCTGATTAATGCGCCGGAATATTTCCGCGACCCGGCGTTCAGGCACTGGCTCGGCGGTGCGCAGCCCAAATTCACATGGCATCGCGGCGGCGAGCCAGATGAATGGTCGGACGTGATCGTCATGGTCGATCCCAGCCTCAGCGGCGAAGGCAGCGATTACGACATGCCTGCGCATATCTGGGAGCGGATCGTCGACGCCTGCCGAACCCATCTTGGTCACGGGCAGGGACGTTCGCCGCATTATATGGTGCGTCTGACCAACCTCGATGGCTGATGTAACCATAAACCCATATTATACGAGTGTGGGTTTGTGGTGAGATTTGCGAGGGCCCATGCGTCGCCTGACGATAGATTTTACCGAGCAGCAGCATCAGAGGCTGAAGGCTTTGGTGGCGTTGCACGGAAAGACGATCGAGCAATATGCGATCGAACGCCTCTTTCCCGTGGACGCGGGGGATGATGAACCCTGGCTCAAGCTTAAGGCGCTTTTGGAGAAGCAGATTGCGCAAGGGCAAGCCGGCAGCCTATCCGACAAGGATTTTGGTTCGATTGTCGACGACGAACTCGGCACAGAGAAGGTTCGAGGCTCTCGCTGACGAGGCATCTTTCTGGCCCGGTCATCCCAACGATGATCGGGCCATTTTTCTGTCACGGTTGGCGATCGCGAAGCCAATGCTTGATGACTGCCACGAAATAGCCCTGTTCCTGGGCACTCAGCCACTGACCGGCGCCAATTCCGTGCCATTTGGCGAGGCAGGTGCGGCAGCAGGTTGCCGTTGCATGCTGGGCCACGAAGACCGGATGTCCACGCATCGGCGTCTGTGTGCCGTCATTGAGCGGCAGGGCCGGCGCCAACCGCTGGGCGATGAAGTCTTGCCCATGGGCGAGGAACGTATCGAGGCCGCGCACAGCCAGATAGTCCTGTTCCTTCGCGTTCAACCGGAACCGCGATCGGAACGCCGATCGGCCAATGCGAGCGAAGAGCGAGGCGAGGTCGTCCATGGCGTTGGCATATAGAGTGCCGCCACGATCTTGCATCGGTCATCGATGCAGGGACCTATACTTTCCTGATGGTGCCTAACGGGAGGCGGCCCGCGCTTTCCGCGCAGAGCGCCGGAACGATCAGCCGTTCAACTGATCCTTGACCGCCTTGGCAGGCGTGAAGGCGAGCTTCTTCGACGCGGCGATCTGGATCGTCGCGCCGGTCGAGGGATTGCGGCCTTCGCGGGCGGGCTGGTCCTTGACCTTGAACTTGCCGAACCCGTTCAGCGAAATTTCCTCGCCCTTCGCCGCGGCGCCGGCGATGTTCGCGAAGACCGAATCGACCAGCTTGCGGGCATCGGCTTTGGTGACGCCATGCTCGGCGGCCAGTGCTTCAGCCAGATCGCTATTGTTCATTGGATATCCTTCTCAGAAGTGAGGCGCCCGCAATAGCGGCAGCGCTGACCGTGCAAAAGCCATTTTCATGGCTATGCTTGGCGATCGACGCGCTAATCGTCAGGCGGGATATAGTCGGGATAGAAGCCGCTCTCCTCATCCAGGGAACGAGCCTGGGGCTTCCGCGGGCGTGCGGGGGGCAGTATCGGATCACTGCTCGAAAAGCTGATGCGGATGATAGCGCCGCCCTTGGTCGCTTCCTGGAAGATGGCGCAGATCTCCTCGCCCTGCGCCATGCGCGACCCGATCCAGCCGCAGCGCTCCGCCGACAGATAGCCGATTTGAACGCCGCGCGTGCTCCAGACCGCGATGGCCGACGGATCGAACGGGTTTTTTGGCTCCGGTGCGAGATCGACGGGTTCGCCCGGGACGCAAAGCCGGATCTCGAACAGGCGGTTGCTGCGGTCCTTATTCTCGTGGACGGCGCCGACGACAGCGAGGCTCATGTCGGGACGACTCATGGCAGCATCGATAGTTCGGCGAGCTCTTTCCGCCAAGCGCCTGCAAAGCTTCCCGATCGTTGATGTCATTGTCTCCCTCCTCAGTCTAGCAAAGGGCGGCATGACTGACAGCATATCGCTCCGCGAGGCCCGGCGCATTGCCCTTGCCGCCCAGGGTTTCGGAAAATCCCGGCCTGCAAGCGTCAGCAAGGCCCATGTGCGAGTAACGACCGCGCGCCTCGGGCTGCATCAGATCGACAGCGTCAATGTTCTGGCGCGGGCCCACTATATGCCGGCCTATTCGCGTCTGGGCGATTATGACCGGAACTGGCTCGACCAAGCCGCCTGGGGGAAGGCTCGTGACCGGCAATTGTTCGAATATTGGGCGCATGAAGCGTCGCTTCTGCCGATGGACTACCACCCCTTGCTGCGCTGGAGGATGGCGCGGGCCAATCGGGGCGAGGCGGGGTGGAAGGGACTGCGCGCCTTTGCTGGAGAGCGGCGCGGCGAAGCGGAGACGCTGCTCGCGCGGTTCAGGACCGACGGCCCGCTTGCGGCCTCCGACTTTGAGGGCGCGCGCAATCGATCGGGCTGGTGGGAATGGGGCGAGGCCAAGCAGATGCTCGAATGGCTTTTCTGGGCGGGGCACGTCACCACGGCCACCCGCCGCGGCAGCTTCGAGCGCGTCTATGATCTGACCGAGCGCGTCATTCCGCCCGACATCCTCGCCATCCCGACACCGGAGCCACGCGACGCCCAGCGAGCGCTCATCGAGCAATCCGCCCGGGCGCTCGGCATCGCGACCGCTGCTGATCTGCGGGACTATTTCCGGCTGAAGCCCGGTGAGGCCCGTGACGCCATCCAGGATCTGCAGGACTTGGGGGCGCTCATTCCAGTCACGGTGGAGGGGATAACGCAGGCGATGTTCCTGCATCGCGACGCCCAGGCGCTGCGCCGGATGACCGCGCGGGCGCTCCTCTCGCCCTTCGATCCGCTGATCTGGGAGCGATCCAGAACCGAAAAGCTGTTCGACTTCCACTATCGTATCGGCATCTACACCCCGGCGCCCAACCGGTCCCACGGCTATTATGATCTCCCCTTCCTGCTGGGTGACCGGATCGTGGCGCGGACCGATCTCAAGGCTGACAGGAAATCGGGACGGCTGCTTGTGCAATCTGTCCATATGGAATCTGGCGCCCCGGCAGACACGCATGAACAACTCGCTGCGGAATTGGGGCTTCTCGCTCAGTGGCTCAAACTGGAGCTGGTCGCGCCCATAATCTGACCCCGCAGATTCCGAGCGATTTTCGAGCCGGGTCGGATCGTTCTTGCCCGCGTGAAAACCGTCGAAAGGCGGCCTCGAAAGGGTTATGACGTGCCGCGCATTGGCGCGGAGGAGCCCGTCATGGCTGAATTTGAAGGACGCGATCTGCACCTGGTCAAGAAGGCCCTGTGCATCGGCATTCTTATGATCGAGAGCCAGGAGGATGGACCGTTCAAGGCCGAGTCGGATCTGACCGACATGAAGGCGCTGGTGGACGATCTGATGCCAGGCGGCGTCGAGCTTCATCACTATATGCGCTCGGCGCATATCGCCCTTGCCGGCAGACCGGACTGACAATCGTCTAATCCCTCTGGCGGGCTGATGGGACGTTGCGCCGTCCCCGACGGGATCGCGCCTTGCAAGCGTCGCACCCCTGATCGTCTCCTTGTGCGCCCGCACCGCACGGCACCTTTGGCTTCATTTCTTTCGTCGGTGATCACGCCCGTGGCCACCTATCGCGCGCGCTGTCGGGGGGTCGGAGGGCGCGGTCGCGGTGAGGTCGTGCCCTCATGCGAGGGCCGCGCTTGGGGCGCGGGCAGGGACCAGAGGGGAGGAGGATTTTGGAGGGTGTCGCTTTCGGATGGTCGAGAGCGGCATCATCCAAGGAGTAGAAGTCATGAATATCGGTGAAATCCAGAATGTGAATGGTCGTCTGACGGGCTCGATCGCCACGCGCACCATCGACCTGCCGCGCATCGGTCTGCGCAAGGTCGAAAGCATGAGCGATCGCGCGCCTCTGTACGAAATCCTCACGCTCAACGTCGCCCGCCGCTGGGTTCAGATCGGTGCACTCTGGGAAGCGGCTTCGAAGAAGACCGGGGAAGCGTTCCTTGCCGGTTCGGTCGACGATCCGGGCCTGCCCGAGCCGCTGCCCGTCGCTCTCTTCCCGACCGAGGACGGCGGCTACACCATCGCCTGGCGCCGTGAAACGCTTCGCGCGGAATTCAACGGTGGCTTCGGGGCGTCGCAACGCTCCTATGACGAGCGTGGGCAATCCGGCTTCGGTGAAAGCACCGCCGGCGCCGATGGCTCGCTGATGGGCAGGAACGATCTCGACGACGAGGTCCCCTACTGAGAATCCAGCGAAGCCAATATGGGCCGGGAGAGCATCCGCTTTCCCGGCCTTTTTTGCGTCCGCATGTCTTCCCTTCAAATATGAAAGGACCGCGCCATGGCCAGCGCCCCGCGCAGCAGCATTGATCGCTTTGCCGATCTGCCCACCCTCTACGTCGAGATGACCGCCACCCCTGAATTCCAGGCCGCTTTCGGCGACCCGCTTGGTCTCACGATTGTCTCGCCGGGTGAAGAACCGGCCGAATATGAGATGCCCGAACCTATCGCCGCGCAGGCGGAATGCGGCAGGATTGTCGCCGCCATATTCGATCTGTTCTGCGATACCCGGCTTGAGACGCTTGCCCCCGAAATCGCCTGGGGCATCGTCAACAGCTTCCACTTCGTCGCCGGAAAGCTCGAACGACAGGAGGACCGGCTTGCGCAGGAGGTCGGCGAACTTGCCCGCGAGCCGGACGTCAGCGAAGTGTACACGACCTCCCTGGAGGAGAAACAACTTCTCTGCCAGTCGATCGCGGAACAGCGCCATGCGATCGAGTGCATGCGCGACTATGCCGCCGAAATGTATCGTGCTCTGTCGGGGTGGCCATGGTCGCCCGCTCGCGGCACCCGGGCGTCGACTGCGTCAAGCGCGAGCCAGATCGCGGCGCTCGATTTTCTGCGCGCGCGCACCCTTGCCATACGCGAAAAGCATATGCCGCAGGGGCCGATCGTGGTCGTGACCGGGCCTGCCGACTGGCATGACTGGAAACTCATCTGGGACCGTCTCGATCTCATCAAAACGCGTATCCCGCACATGACCCTCATCACCACCGGGCAACGGCGGGGCGTCGACCAGATCGCTGCGGCCTGGGCGGCGAGGACCGAAATAGGCGTCCCGGTCGTGGTTTACGGCCTTTACGGTTCGGGGAGGAAGACCGCTTTCAAGCGGAACCGGAAGATTCTCGAACTGAACCCCGTCGAGGCTTTGCTCTGCGAGGGGTCGGGTATCCAGGCGAACCTCTATCAGTTGCTGCGGGACGCAGATGTTCCGATCCACGCCTTCCACCGGGCGGATCAGGCGCCCGACACACCCGTGCTGGCGCGGCAACGTCGTCAGGCGAGCAATCGAGGGGAGGCGGCGCATGGCCATTCCCGACTATCTGCGCACTAATTTCCAGACCCTGCTGCGCGCGGCGGGGGACGGCAATCTCGCCCTCATGGAGTGCCAGGATACGCAGACGGGTGAACCGCGCTTTGTGATCTGTGCCATCGGTCGAGATGGTTCGGACTATGTGATGACCCCCTTTGGCCATCTGGTCGAAGGCAATCCCTATGACGCCTATGTCCCGCCGATTTGAATAAGATAAGATCGACCGGATAGTTCTCCAAGGGATCGGCAGCACTCCGGCTGTCGGTCCCTTTTTTTATCCAATGGGAGAGGGCGCACCGTCGGTTACGGGTCTGTTGGGCGAGCGCTGCGTCTGGACCCAAGCCTCCATGGGGGCATCGAGCCCCCATGGAGGCTGCCTCTCTTCTTCTCTCAACAAGCGGGATAAGTTTACACGGGAAACCCCGGCGGCCTCAAGGACGACGGGGCCCCACCATTTTTTCTCGCGGGCGGGCACCTGCGCGCCATCGCTGCGAGGGTGCGCGCGAGAAAAAATCGTGACCCCCATCGCCGCTTCGCGGTCGTGGCTGCGCCCCGATCCTTGACCCCGCCGAGGCGAGCCCGTGTGGAAGAGGAAACCTCTTGAAGAGCAAATGAAGGAGGTTCCGATGCTGAATATGACTGACCGCGACGCAACCCTGGATCGCTTCGCCGACGCCTTTATCGAAACGACCGACAGCTATCGTATCACCCCCGGAGACGACGTCACGAGCGCGCCGATGCCCGACGGCGAAGTGGTGGCCCGCGCCACCGAGTTGCTGGTCACGACCCTGTTCGATGTCCTGCGCGATACCCGGCTGGAGGCCATGGCGGACCGGATCGCATGGGGCATCGTCCACAGCGTCCACAAGGTTGCAGGCCAGATTGAGGGGGAAGCGGACAAGGCGGCGATGGCCGTCCGTCGGCTTATTGAACAGAATGACGGGAGCGAGATTGGCAGCGTCGAACTGGAAGAGGCACAGATGCTCTGCCAGTCGCTCGACGAAACCCAGGACGCGCTGGCGTGCATGCGCGACTATGCCGCCGCGACCTACCATGCCGAGACCGGACGGCCCTGGTCAGCCCCCCGCGCCTCGCTGGTCTCATCCAAGCGGACCGCATCGGTGGTGGCGGCGACCGATTACCTGGCGGCCCGGCGCAAGCGGCATATCGATGCACGCGCGCCCAAGGGGCCGGTCGTGATCTTCTCCGGCGGGCAGGTCTGGGAGGATCACCGCCTTCTCTATGCAGCGCTCGATAGCATCAAGGTGCGGGTGCCAACGATGGTTCTCGCGACAACAGGGCAGGATAAGGGGTGCGACGCGATCGCGGCGGCTTGGGCGGCGCGTAACGCGTGTCATCTCATCCCCTTCAGCCTCGACCGGAAACTCGGAAACAGGGCAGGGTTCGCGCGCAACGAGCAACTGCTCAGGCTCCGCCCGGTAGAGGCGGTCGTGTGCCAGGGGTCCGGGTTGCAGAGCCATTTGGCGCGCGAGGTGCGCAGGCTCGGGATCCCCGCGCATTTCTTCGCCCTCGCTAATCAGCATCACAATCGCGCGACCCGATAGGAGAGGTCGAGCAAAGGAAAAGAGGCGGTGGAGCGCGCGGCTCCGCCGCCTCTTTTTTGTCGAGTGGGGGAAAGGTCGTCGCGCTCGGGGACCCGGATGGAGGCCGCAAGCGTCCTCCGTCCGCGCCCGTCGCGCAACGATGCAGGATCAGCCTGGCTGATCCTGGCCAGCTGCGCGCGGCTCCGCCGTGCTCGCTGCAGTGACAACCCTTCGGGTTGTTTTGCCGGTCGAGATTTCGCCGGGTTCAAGCCGATCGATCGCGCGCAAGGCTTCCATGGCCCGGTCGCCACCGATGCGAATTGCGTGCCCCACGATTTCGCGAAAGGCGCGTTCGCTCAGTTGCTCGACGGCCAGTTCTTCGACCATCGAGGCATATCTGCCGCGCAGAGCGCGGCGGGCGCCCAACACCTCTTGCGCGAGCTTTCGTTCCCTTGCCTCAAGATCGGCAAGGCGTTCGCGATCATTCATTTTGGGCATATGTTATCCTTCACAATTGCGAAGGTCTGCCCGCCAAGGTCGATATTGCCACGGTGCATCCCGGATGCAATCGCTGGCGTGGCGATGGACCTTATTTGGGGAGGCAAAGCCCCTTTTCCCGATCAGAGAGGCTGTTCACTGTCTAAAAATTTGAGACCCCTTCGGGGTGCCCCGCGCCTTCCGGCACGAGGCAGCGCAGCGCGCGAAAGCGCTGCGAAGAAAGGACGCACGCCATAGGCGTTTTGTAATGCACCGTACGCACGGGTGCTGCGGGTGCGAATCGCCAGCATTTGCGCGGATTTCTGGCCGAAGACACGTCTTACGCTCTAGGCACTGATTGACGCCCCCGGCACGCTTTGGCTGTCGTTTCTGGCCGCCAAGTAGGTAAGTCCTTGATCTGCCTTGGCACCGTTTGGCTGCCACTCTGAATACATGTAATCATTTGAGATCAGGCTGAAATCCAGTTATAAGGTCCGCGCTTCATCACGATTGGCCAGGCGACGAACAGGAGTTCGGCGCTTGCCCAGAATTACCATCAGGTTCAAGGACGCCCTCTTCGGGCGTCTCGTCGTCGGCGCTCAGGCGGCCGGCTCGACCATCCCCGACTATGTCCGGGACATTCTTAACCGCTATGAAGGCATGGACGCTGCGGGCTATCATGGCCGCTTTGACGAAGTGCAGGCTGTCCTCATCCAGGTCTTCGCCATCCTTGCCGCATCAGTTAGCGAGCGCCGGCCCGATATTCTCGAGAAGGGCATGGATGATGCGCGCGCCTTGCTGCTGGAGCGGGGCCTTCTCGATTCCGAGGAGGTACTCCAGTGAGCATCTTCAGGAACGACACGCTCGGTTCCTGGACGAGGGGCGGTCAGGCCATCGTCCACAATGTCCGCATGACCACGCAGGTCTTCTTCCAGACCCTGCTGGCGGGGATCGCCATCTGGGTCAGCGGCACCATCTGGTATGTGCTGGAGAAGTCCACCGACTATCAGCGCTTTGTCGCCGTCAAGATCGCCGAGGCGACGCTCAAAAGCGACGTGCCTGGCGGCGCGCCGCTACTCTTTCGGACTCCGTCTGGTCGCCAATATTGGACGACGTCCGATGCCTTGCTGGGCTCCCGCGTCGCCAGAAAGACCATGCAGGCGATGGAGCAGCATCTGGTGTACGGCGCGGCACTTGCGGGCGCCTTTGCTCTCCTGATGCTGGCCTGGGCCTGGTTCTATTTCACCCGGACAGGGAAGGGCCTTGGTTCCAATCAGTTCCTGCGCGGCGCGCGCTTTGGCACCGCGCGGCAACTGCGGCGGCAATTGTGGCGCAGCCGGAAGGGCAGCTTTGCGATCGGCGGCGTGCCTGTTCCCGACGCCTTCGAGCCTGAGCATATCCTCATCTGTGGTGCACCCGGCACGGGCAAGACCAACATCATCGTCAAGATGCTGGGTGGCATGCGAAAGCAAGGCAAGCGGGCGATCGTCTATGATACCGCCGGCACCTTCGTCGAGAAATTCTATCGGCCGGGGCACGACATTCTGCTCAATCCACTGGACGACCGTGCCGACTGCTGGTCGCCCTGGGTCGATGTGCCGCGCGACTATCATTATGACCAGATCGCGGAGTCCACGATCCCAGACAAAGGTGGCGATCCCTTCTGGGCGAAGGCCGCCCGCGGCACGCTGGTGGCGGTCCTGCGCAAGCTTGCCCGACATGAGCGGACGCTGGTTTCCGGGCTCCTGGAAACGGTGCTGCGCAGCCCCCTGAAGACGCTGGCAAGCTTTGCCGAAGGCACCGATGCCGCAGCCTTCATATCGATGGAAGGCGACCGTACGTCGGCCGGTATCCGGGCTGAACTGGCCTCGGTGATGCGCAGCTTCTCCTATCTCGATGACACGGCCGACGGCTTCTCGATCCGGGATTGGGTCGCGAACGAGGAGGATGACAGCTGGCTCTTCATCACCGTGAAGGCGGACCAGCTCCCCTCCCTCCGGCCTCTTGTGACCGTCTGGCTCGACATCGCGATCAGCGCCATCATGAGCCTCCCGCCGGATCGTAAGCGCCGCCTTTACTGCGTCATCGACGAGCTCCCGACGCTGCAGAAACTGCCATCGCTCAGCGACTTTCTCGCCCGCGCGCGCAAATATGGCGGCTGCGGCATTTTGGGGTTTCAGTCCTACCCGCAATTGGAGGCGACTTACGGTATTCAGGATGCCGCGGCGATTACCGGCTATTGCTCGACCTGGGTGGCGCTACGCGCCAACGACACGCCCACCGCCAAGCATGTTTCGGAAAATCTGGGGCAGGTCGAGCAGGTCGAGGCCAATGAGGGCATGTCCTATGGCGTCAACGATATGCGGGATGGCGTCAACCTCTCGCGGATGCAGGTGACCCGACCGCTGGTGATGCATACCGAGGTCACCAATCTTCCCAATCTCGTCGGCTTCCTCCGGTTCGGCCGTAACCTTCCCGTCGTCCGCTTTACCGATAGCTACAATGCTCTGCCGAGCCCGGCGGCCGCGTTCGTCGAACGGCAAGTGCCGCCCGTTTGTCTCGATCCGGAAGAGGAAGACAAGTCTCCTCCGAAATCTTCAGGATCGCGATCCAAGCGTCGGCGAGCGAGGAAATCGGAAGCGCCCGAACTTCCCCTGGAAGCGGACAAGGGCAGCACGCCCGCGCATGACGAGCTTCGTCCAGAAAGCCCCTCGTCCAATTCTGCAGAAGGGGGAATTGGAAATGCGGATAACGGTCTGCCGAGGCTCCTTGGAAGGACGAGCGGCTTTCGCCTTCGGCAACACGGGCGCGCATCTGGCGACCGTAGTGATGCGAGGCCGGCATGATGCACCCCCGCCGCCTGAAGGGTTCGCCCGGTAACATCGCACGCTATTACGCGATCGGCGATTATTATGCGAAAGGTGAGGCGGAGAGATCGTCCTGGGGTGGTGCCCTGGCGAGGGAACTCGACCTTTCTGGCGATGTCGATCCTGAAACCTTTCGGTCCCTGCTCGTCGGCAAGGTGGCGGGCCAGCAGCTTGGCCGACATCGCGCCGAGGGCATCGAGCATCATCCCGGCTGGGATTTTGCGATCAGTGCGCCCAAATCCGTATCAGTAATGGCGCTCGCCTTGGGAGATGAGCGGATCGTCCAGCTCCATGAGCGATCGGTCGATGTCGCGCTCGCTTATCTTGAAGAGCATGCCCAGCTGCGAAAACGGGAAGCGGGCAACATTGTCCACGAGACGACGGGCCGATTGCTGTGGGCGCGGTTCACCGAACATGCCAGCCGCGAACTTGATCCCCACCTCCACACCCATGTCGTCGTCCTCAACATGACCAACGGGCAATCGGGCGATCCGATGGCAAGCCTCGAAACCCGCGCCATGTATGCCGAGCAGATGACCAGCGGGCAGATTTACCGGAACGAACTCGCCCATGGCCTGCGCGAGCTCGGCTATGAGATAGACTTCGATCCACGCCGGGGTCTTTTCGAAATCAGGGGTGTTCCCAAGGCCCTCATCGAGGAGATGTCGCAGCGGGCCGAGCAGATCAATGAACATGCCCAGCAGCATGGCCTGGTCGGTCAGGCGTCGCGCCGCCAATCCTTCTACGCCACCCGCGGCGCCAAGGTGAAAACCGGGATCGACACGCTGCTCATCCAGTGGCGCGGGCGGCTGGGGCCATATGAAAAGCCGCTTGAAGCGGTGAGAGAGGGCGCCGCCCGATCGGGCGAGCATCCCGTCCCGGTTGACCGCGCCGACGCCGCCCGCGCCGCTCTGTTCGGGATAAGACAATCGGAGGGGAAGGAGGCCGTGAACCCGCTTGGCCGTCTCTATACCACGGGGCTAGCCTCCCATGTCGGGGAGGTCCGGTTTCAGGATCTGCGGCTCCTGATCGATGCGCATGAAGAACGGCGCAAGCTCCTCGTTACCCGTGGCCAGACTGGGGATGAGATCCTGATACGGGGCCGGACGAGCCGCCGGACGGCGCGCCTGGAGCAGTCGCTTGCCATGCATCTTGCCCTTGCCGTCGGGGACGGTCGGCCCGTGGCAAGCGCCGATCGCCTGCTTCCCATATTGGAGCAGGCGGGGCTTTCTCCGGCGCAGGAACGGACGCTGGTGGACATGGCGACCTCGCATGACCGGGTTACCGGCCTTCACGGCGTAGCAGGGGCAGGAAAGTCGACGCTCGTTCGCTCACTAAAAGATGCGGCGCTGCCGGGTAAGACATTCATCGCCTTGGCGCCGACATCTTCCGCCGCTGCCGAACTGGGGGAGAAGGCGCAGATCGAGTCGCGCACGGTCGCGAGCCTGCTTGCGGCCGGTGGCTATGGGATCAGCGGCAACCATGTGCTGGTTCTCGACGAAGCGGGCCAGTTGGGAAGCCGCCAGGCTTTGCGGGTGCTGGAAATCAGCCGGTCTACTGGAGCTCGCCTCATTCTTCTGGGCGACAACAAGCAGACCGGCGCGATCGAGCAGGGCAAGGCCTTCTGGCTCATGCAGAAACTGGGTATGGAAACGGCCGAACTGACCGAGTCTCGCCGGCAGGAAACCGAGGCGATGCGACAGGCTGTCTCGCATGCGCGGGGAGGGGATTACGCAGCCTCGATTGGACGGCTCGACAAGGTGATGGAAGGTGAGGATGCCGCTACGCTGGCTGCAGGAATGGTCGCGGAATGGACCCGGCTTAGCCCCAGGAGCCGCTCTGCGACCAACATTCTCGTTCTCGACAATGCGTCGCGCCTGATCGTGAACAGCAAAATCAGGGAGGTCCTGCAGCGCGAGGGCCTCGTTGCGGCGGAAGAGACCCGGCTTTCGGTCCTGACACCTGGTGGCTTGAGCGATCAGGAAAAGCGCATGGCGCGCTTTTATACAGGGGGACAGGTGGTGACGTTCGTCCGCGATCAGCCACGAGCGGGATTGGGGCGGACGAGCGAATACCGCGTCGCTGGGATGGTCCGGGACGGTCGAGGTCGGCAACTGGTCCGGTTGGTCGATGGGCAGGGCGGCGTCCATCTGTGGGATCCGCGCTCGACCAAAGCCTCGCAGGTCAACGTCTTCATAGAAGAGAAGAGAGACCTCAGCGAAGGCGACCGCATCCAGTGGCGCTTGGTCTCGAAGGAACTTCAGCTCAAAAATGCGGAGAGGGGGACGGTCGAGAAGGTCGATGGCTCGCTGGCAACGATCCGCTGGGATCGCGGCAAGCGGGTTCAGACGATCGACCTCTCCCTTCACAGGACCTGGGATCATGGCTATGCCGAGACCATCTATTCGGCACAGTCCAGGACCTATGACAGGGTCTATGTCCTGGCGCCTGTCGGGTCGCCGCTGGTGAACGCCCAGAATTTTTACACGGCCATTACCCGCGCCCGATTTGGGGTAAAGCTCTGGACCCAGGACCCGAAAAAACTGGTCGAGAGGCTCGAAGAACGATCGGGCGAGAAGACGTCAGGCCTTGAAGGCCTTGGGCGCCTGGAGCGTGATCATCGGGACCAAATGGCCGCCAGGCAAGGATCGCATCTCCGGCAACTGAAGGAAGATCAGGATAGGGAGCGACTCTTGCGCAGCGATCGCCGGCTTGAACGCGAGCTTTGGACCCGCAATGCAAATCCCAAAGGCGTGGCGGACAAACTCGCTGGTCGGGCTCAACAGGTGTTTGAGGCGCTCGATCACCATCTTCATTCTTTGCTGAGCGACCGTCGCAGCAATCGTGACACGTCTGCTCCTGCGCGCGAGCAGCAGACCCGCAGAAATGAAAGGGAGGGCGGCCGTGGCCTGGATCGCTGATCGAGCTTGGATCTGTGTTGTCCCGCTGGCGCTGACGGCGGCGCTAACGTGCGAAAACGCAATAGCGGCGAGGCCGCCGGAGCAGGCGGTGGCCCGATGCATCCGGCAGGCGGCACGCGGTCAGTCCTGGCTTGAAAAGACGCTTTGGGGATTGCGTGATCAGGAAGCTGGCTGGATCGGTGCTGAAATCCTGAACAAAAACGGGAGCCATGACTTGGGACCGCTTCAGATCAACAGTTGGTGGGTGCCCAGGATCGCCGCGCTGCTGTCGCAGCGCGAGAATGAGGTCCGGCGCTGGCTGCAATTTGATCCTTGTTTCAACGCCGAGGTGGCACGCTGGATTTTTCTCAATGCCTTGAAGACGAGCGGCAGCTACTGGAAGGCGGTGTGCATTTACCATAGCCCGAACGGTAAACGCCAACGCCGCTATGCGGCCTTGGTCGCGGTCCATCTGCGAAAGCGGTTTGGGGCCGATGTGTTCGATAACGGCGGTTCGTCCCGGCGCGAGTACCGCTCTGGAAGTGCGTCTTAAGGAAATGTCGCGCCCTTTTGCGACTCTGACTCCACTTTCGCGGGAACGATCATGATCGGTAATTTACTATCGATAATGGGGTCTTATCGATAGTGACAAAGGGTTTTTCACCGCTATATTCACGGCTATGAGCTTGAAATCAGCCCTGCGAACGTCGGCGCAGGCACAGCGCTTTCCTGCGCCAAAAGCCGCGGTCTCCAGGGAGATCGTGACCGTCCTCGCGCCAGGCGAGGCTAAGCTGCCTCGCCGGCGCTCCGGCTCTGCGCAGGATCGCGCCGGCCAGCTTGTTGCCTTGTTCGAGGAATTGACAGGGGAGGCACCGTTCTGGACGCGCTCGCCTTCCGCAAGGGCTTGGAGGCGCGGGCCCACGCCAGCATCAAGGCGCTGGCGGTTGATCGTGACTGCTATGCCCACTTCGTAGCGCGCCATGGCGGGATCGGCCTGCCCGCCAGCGAAGCGCGGCTCGTCGCCTATATTGACTATTGCGAGGCGCGGCGGCTCAAGCCCGCGACCGTGTCGAGCCGTCTGTCCTCGCTCGCGGTGGCGCATCAGCTGCTCGGGCTTACCAGCCTGCTTGGTGGATCGGTCGTGCGTGACGCGCTGCGCGGGCACCGGCGGCGGGTGGGGGTGCGGCAGCGTCAAGCTGGCCCGTTGCGTTTCGGCGAGGGCATCGGACGCGACGCAGCCAAAGGATTCACATTGTCGGTCCTGCTCGATGCCTGCGGCGGTGATGTCGTGGGGCTGCGCGATGCGGCGCTGTTGTCGCTGGGCTATGATGCGGGTCTGCGCGTGTCGGAGCTGGCGGCGGTGGACCTCGACCGAATCGAGCCCCAAGAGGACGGCTCGGGCGTGCTCGAGCTGGCGCGCTCGAAGACCGACCAGGAAGGGCAGGGGGCCTTTGTTTGGCTTTCGCCCGATACCATGCGGCGCGCGGCGCTTTGGGTGGAGGCCGTCGCAATCCGCGCTGGCGTGCTGTTTCGCCGGGTCGCGGTGACCCGAACCAAAGCACGCGACGCACAGCGCGAGCGCTTCATCGGTGATTTGGCCTGGCATGCCCAGGTCGACCGCGACCGCATGGCGGCCAGACCGGCGCGCGCGGCGAGCGCGATCTACAAGATCGGGGAGCGGGCGCTGACCCCAGCCGCCGTGCGGCTGATCATCAAGCGTCCCGCGCTGGCTGCGGCCGATCAGGGCCTGGTCGACCTCACTGGCGTCGATCTGGCCGGGGCGGTCGCTGCGGTCAGCACACATTCGCTGCGGGTAGGTCTGACCCAAGACCTGGTCGCCAGCGGTGAGGATGCGGGACCGATTGCGCAGGCGCTGCGCTGGACCTCCACTGCGACCGCGCTCCGTTATGGTCGCAAACTTGCGCCCTCCGCAAATGCTGCGGCGCGCATGTTGAAAGGCGTAAGAAAATGATGCGCTGCAGCAAAGTTAGTCCATCAACCAAAATGGCTGGTTTGCCTTGGCCGCGATTTGGGGCCGACTGCTTTATAGTCGCCCGTTAGGCGCTGGAACTATCGCACATTGATGCGAGCAACGCTACAAGCGCTTGAATTTCCATATCGGTCCGGTCCAGTGCGGCTTGCAGGTCGACCAGATAGGTGCAGGTCAGTTCTGGGCGCTCAGTAATGTCCGTTGGCTCGGCGCTGGTATCATTGCGGGCCTGGGATATCAGAACGGGCAGAATGAACTGATCGATATACCGCTCGAGCGCATCCCGCCCGCGCGGCCCGTCGGCGGCGAGATACAGGAAATTGCGCATCTGCCATTCCGAAAGTTCGGCCAGTTTCATCGTGGCGGGAATGACTTTTGCCGCCCGCGCATTTTCGAACAGCGCCTGAAAAGAGGCATCGACCAGTTCCTGATAGACAGGCCGCACGATCCGCAGATTATAAGGTGACAGGCCGCCACCAAATGTGCGGGCAAGCAGCGGATAGCGCGGCAGAGCCTCGATCGCATGGATCATGCCTGCCTTGATCCGCGCGGGAAAGCTCTTCTCGCTCGCGACCGCAGCTTCGGTCTCCGCGACAAAAGGGGCGGCATGGCGGCGCAGGATCGTGCCTATAATCGCCTCTCGACCACCCACGCGGCGGTACAATGTCGCCCGCGAGATATCCGCCGCGCGCGCGATGTCGTCGATCGTGACCTTGTCGACGCCTAGGTCAAGTATGACCGCCTCGGCGGCATCGAGAATGGTCTCGATGCCGCCGATGGTGCCGCCCGCTTCTCCGTCCGACCCGGTGTTCACGCTGGTCTGATCAGCGAACCTCGTAGATGTCATAAACCAACACGCCCATATTTGCTGCGCGGCCCTTCGCAATCGCCTGCACCTTGTTCAACCAAGCATAGCGAGGATCGGCCGTCTCAAACAGAGGCGCAACGATAATGGGCGAATTTCCAGCCCTTCCATAATCCGACCGTCCTTCGTACCGCACATAGATCAGGGCGCCGTCGTCGGTCTCCAGCGTCGTGCGGACATCGACCTGTAACGTGCCGTCGGGCGAAACGACGGCCCAGTCGCCGGATGGCTGCGACAACTGGCTTGCCTGCAGGCGCTCGCCTTCCCACCGCGCATCCTCCACATCGACGATCATCCGCATCCCGCGGGGCGTTCCCGGCATGACGGCCGGGATGCCCAGCTTCAGAGTGGCGCGCGCGATCGGCACGAGCTGGATGCCGTCGTCGCGATTCTCGACAACGGTCGGCTGGACGGCCGCCGCCGCCGCCGAAGCTGCGGCCGCGATCGAGGCGCTATTATTCTGGGATGCATACATGGCTATATCGGCGCTGTCGCCCAAGCGCGGTCCAGGGGTAAAGCGGACCGGCATATGTTTGATACCATTGGTGAAGTTGGATCGTAGACGGCGTACTGGCCCATCGAGTTGCAGGTCGTTCAGGCGCATGATCGATTCCGTGAACATGGCGTTCAGCTCGGCCTTGGCCAGCATACTGCCGAGGCATCGATGGATGCCACCGCTCGCGCCGAAGGCGAGATGTTTGGCGGCGGCGTTCGCGCGGCGGATGTCGAAACTGTCAGGGTCGGGGAATACTGTTTCATCCCGGTTGCCCGAGACATACCATAGCATCACGCGTTCGCCCTGCCGGATGGTCTGGCCATGCAGCTCGTGATCGCGCGTGGCCTTGCGTGCAAAGCCGAGGGCCGGGGTGGTCCAGCGCAGCATTTCCTCCACGGCATTGGGAATCAGGGCGGGATCGGCGCGCAGTTCCGCCATCACATCGGGCCGGGCGATCAGCTCCGCCATGCCGTGCAGATATTGCGTGCGGGTGGTTTCGTTGCCCGCCGTAGCCAGCACGATGAAGGTGGCACCCATTTCCATATCGGTAAGCTGGCGCCCGTCGCGCACGGCATTGGCGATCATCGAAAAGACATCGTCGGTCGGCTTCGCTCGCCGCCGCCGGGTCACTCGACGGGCATAGGACATCATCTGGAAGCCGCCCAGCGTCGCGCGCTGATGGTCCGACAGTTCGGGATCGAGCTGGCCGAACATCGCATTGGCCCATTCGAACAACTTGGGCCGGTCATGCGCGGGCACACCCAATATGTCGGCGACGACCTCGATCGGGGTATAGGCGGCGACGTCATGCAGGTCGCAGGCGCCTGTCTCGATCACCGCATCGATCGCGTTGCGGGCGTAAACCTTCATCGACTCCTCAAGCCGCTTCACCGCCTTGGGCACGAAAGCGTCGCGGATCGAGCCGCGCAGGAAGCCATGCTGGGGCGGGTCGGTCAGGATGATCGAATTGTCGATCGTATTGGCCAGTTGCGCTTCGGACGTGTCCATCGGACTGACATTGGTGCGCGAGGTGAAGCCCTCGACATCCTTTTCGATAGCGGTGATGTCGGCGTAGCGCACGACATTCCAGAAGCCGCCATCGCTCGCTCGCGGCGAGAAGGTGAGCGGAGCCTGTTCGCGCAGGAACCGGAAATAATCGAAGGGAACCGCCTCGATGAAGGAATCGGGGTTGGTGAGATCGACGTCGCCAATGTTCATATATGCCTCATGATCGAGAAACGGTCTTGCTCATCATATCAGGTAAGTGATACATAATTCAATACCGTATCAATCATAGCCGGCGAAGTCGGTAAAAATGCTGGAGCAGAAGGTGAAATGACCGAGTTGGATGATGGCCAGGCGGCGATGAAGGGCGTGTTTGAAGCGCAACGCGCGCATCTTCCCGTACTCAAGCGATCGTCTGCGGCAGATCGAGTCGATCGGCTCGCGCGGTTGCGCGCGAGCATCATCGTCCATGCCGACGCGATTGATCGCGCCCTGTACGACGATCTGCGCAAGGCGCTGGCCGGCATCACCAATTCCGAAATCCAGTCGGTGCTGCACGACATCGACGAGGCTATCGAGCAATTGCAGGGCTGGATGGCGGATGAAGTGATCGAGCCCTCGCCGAAATTCGCGGGCAACCGCACCTTCATCCGTTATGAGCCCAGAGGAAGCGTGCTGTTGCTGGGCCCCTGGAATTTCCCCTTCGCGCTGGTCTTCTCCCCCCTCGTACCCATCATCGCGGCGGGCAACAGCTGCATCATCAAGCCCAATGAATTGCAGCCCGCGACCTCCGAGATTGTCGCGAAGATCGTCTCAGACTGTTTCGATGTGCGCGAAGTAGCAGTCTTCCAAGGCGGTGTCTCAATGGCCGAGGCGCTGCAGGAACTGCCCTTTGACCACATCTTCTTCACTGGCAGTCCCGCCGTGGGCAAGCGGGTCATGGCTGCGGCTGCCCGGCATTTGTCGTCGGTAACGCTGGAACTGGGCGGAAAATGTCCTGCCGTCATCGGGCCGGGCTATGATCTGACCGACGCGGCGGGCAAATGCGTTGGCGCCCGGTTCACCAATGCCGGCCAATTGTGCCTGGCGGTCGATCATGTCTGGGTGCCCCGTGCGCAGGTGCCACATTTCGTTGCGATCGCGTCCGCCATTATCGACAAGATATTCTATGTCGATGGAGCGCTCCAGCGCGACCGACTGTCTCGTCTGGTCGATGCGCGCAATTTCGACCGGGTCATGGCCTATATCGACGATGCGACGGCACGCGGCGCGCATATTGCCAGGGGGGGAAACGGTGATCGCGATGAACTGACCATCCATCCCACCCTATTGGTGGATGTTCCCATGGATGCGCGCATCATGCAGGATGAAATTTTCGGCCCGTTGCTGCCGGTCATCGGCTATGACGACCCGGACCAGATCGTCGCGCAGATCGATAAGACCGGAAAGCCGCTGGCGACCTATATCTTCAGCAACGAGGCAAGCTTTGTCGACGATCTGCTGATGCGGACGACATCGGGCGGCGTTACCGTCAATCATGTCGTCATGCATTATCTTGAAACCCGCCTGCCTTTCGGCGGCGTCAACGGCAGCGGCATCGGGCGCTACAAGGGCGTTCACGGTTTTCGAGAGCTGTCGCACGCCCGATCGGTGTTCGTCAGCAATCCCGATGCGATCCGTTAGGGGGCGGCCATTGGCATTGTGCCTAGAGCACGCTGCGTTTAATAGGACGTAGGTCGCGTGCTCTAGTTTTTTGTTTTCTCAACGCTTTCCGCGAAAACCGGTTCTCGCTTTTCAGCAACGCTCTGATGCACGGTTATCAACGGCCGTCCTCGCGTGGCTATGGCTTGCGGATCATGCCACCGTCGACACAGAGCGTTTGGCCGGTGATGAAGGATGCTTCGTCAGACAACAGGAACAATACGGCGTTGGCCTGTTCGTCGGTTTCGCCAATGCGCCCGAGCGGCATCTGACCGACGATGCCTGCGATCACCTTTTCGTCGACCTGCTGCATTGCACCGGTCATCGTTGGTCCGGGCGCGACGCCGTTGACGCGGATATTTTTGGGCCCAAGTTCCGCTGCCAGACTCATCGTGAGGCCATTGGTGCCGAGCTTGGATATACCGTAATAGGCACCGACGCTGCCTGACAGATAGGCGGCGGTGGAGGACTGGTTGACGATCGCGCCGCCGCCGCGGGCCTCCATCAACGGCACGATCGCGCGGGTGACGAACAGCGCGCCGTGCAAGTTCACCGCCATGAATTTCATATAATAGTCGATGTCGACGCTCATCAGCGGTTCGTAACGCATTCCGGCAAAGATCGCAGCGTTGTTGATTAGATAGTCAACCCCGCCAAACGCGGCCATGGCGGCGTCCGCGAGCGCCTGGCAGGATGCGGGATCGGATACGTCGGTCTTCACGAAGATCGCCGCCTCTCCGATCTCGCTGGCGACCCGCCGGCCCTGTTCCTCGTTCAGTTCGGCGATGACGACTTTTGCCCCTTCGGAGGCGATCCGCTTGGCATAGGTTTCGCCGATGCCCTGTCCCGCGCCGGTGATGACAGCGACCTTGTTTTCAAAACGCATCAATCTCTCTCCATTGTCTTCGTTCGCCGCTTACGGTCAAGCGATCGCTCTCTATTACCAGCGGATGTGCATGTTCCTCGTGGCGTGCAATCCAGGGAAGGCTGTCCTGTCGGCGTCGCTCGCCAGGCTGAAGGTTGGTACCCGCCGCAGCCAGTGCTCCAGCGCGATCCGCAATTCCTGCCGCGCAAGATGTGCGCCCAGGCAGATATGCGGACCGCTCGCCAGGGTAAAGTGCCGGTTGGCCTTGCGTTCCGGATCAAAATGACGGGGGCAGGGGAAAGCCTCCGGATCGAAATTGGCCGTCATCACCAGCGCCTGTACCCAGTCGCCCGCCTTCATCTCGATGCCATGCAGCGTCAGATCCTTGCGCAGCTGACGCATTCCCGCGATCAGGGGTTGCGTCCGAAGAAATTCCTCCACTGCACCGGTGATGAGTTCCGGATGATCACGCAGTCGCTTCTGAAGTTCATGGTCGAGCGCCAGGCGTCGGAACATCTTGCCCAGCGTCGAGGCGACCGTGTCCAGACCTCCGAGCCACAGTAGGAAGACCGCGCCCATCTTCTCCTCTTCGTTGAGAGGGCGGCCATCGACTTCGCCGTGCAGGATTTTGGACAGAAGGTCGTCCTGTGGCGCTGCCTCACGATCGGCCATGATCGCGCGCAGATAGGCCAGCACCTCGGTCAGTGCGCCGCGCATGATGTCGAAGTTGCGGCTGTGCAGGATCTGGTCTTCCCAGGCGAGGAACTGGTCCAGCATGGCGTGTGGGAAGCCCATCAATGTCAGGAATACCTTCACCGGGAAGACGCGGGCGAAATCATAGGCGAAGTCGCCGCCGCTGTTCGCCAGGAACCCGTCGATCATCTCGTCGCACAGATTGCGGATATAGCCGTCAAGCTCGCCCACGGCCTTCGGCGTGAAGAAGGGATTGAGGAAACGACGATACATCATGTGTGCCTTGTCGTCATAGGACAAGGGCAGGTTGCGGAAGGTTTCGCCGATAAGACGCTGGAAATCCGACGATCCGCCGCTGATGAAATGCTCCGTGTCCTGATAGACCTTGGCGCAATCCTTGTAGCTGGTGACGACCCACATCCCGGTTGTTATCCAGGTCGCGGGGAAAGGGGACCACATGACCGGCGGCATATCCGCTGCACGCAGTCTCTCGTTCGGCAGATAGGGGTCGTCGAAATCATTAGGTGCCAGCCCCAGATATGCGCGCAGATCGCGGACCAGTTCCTTGGGCACATGATCGGGCACCGGGACATTCAGCACCACTGGCTCGGCCGGCGGCGGGCTCATCATGATTTCCATCAGGTCAGCCATTTTGCGGTTCCTTTCAGATTGTGTTCATTGTCCCGGTAGCGTCAGGCCGCCATCGGAACCGATCGGCATGTGCGGGCTCCATACGACTTCCCAGCCATTACCTTCCGGGTCGGCGAAATAGCCAGAATAGAGGCCCATATCGCGGTCGCGCACCGGACTGGCGACGGTAGCGCCGGCATCGATCGCCTTCTGGAAGACGCGATCGACCGCCTCCTTGGATTCGACGAAGATCGCCCAGATCGACTTGACGCCGTCGGCCTTGGGCAGGCCGCTTTCCTGCGCCTGATAGTCAGCGTTCAGGAAGACCAGAATGGACGTCCCGACCTTGTAGAGCACCGACATGTCGGAAGCCGGTCCCCAGGCGGTCCATCCCAGTCCCTGTTCATAGAATCGACGTAGCGCAGGTACATTTTCTGCGGCGGTCATGATCATGTTGATGCGCGGTTGCATCGCTCATCCTCCCTTGAAGCTGATTGTCTTGATGTTCGTGAATTCGTTGATGCCCTCATAGCCATATTCGCGGCCGTAACCCGACCGCTTGATGCCGCCGAACGGGGCGTAGCTGGACATCTTGCCACCGCCGCCATTGACGGCGACTCCGCCGGTGCGCAGTTGCAGCGCGATCTCATAGGCCTTGCCGACGTCGGCGGAAAAGACCGCACCAGACAGGCCGAAATCGCTGTCGTTGGCGATGGTGATCGCTTCCTCGTCCGTATCGTAGCCGATGACCACGCCGATCGGGCCGAACACCTCTTCCTGCGCGATGCGATGGTGGTTTTCCACGTCGGTGAATAGGGTCGGTTCGTAGAAGAAGCCCTTGTCCAGGCCTGCGGGGCGTTTGCCCCCCGTGACCAACCTGGCGCCCTGAGACAGCGCGATGTCGACATAATTCTGAGTGCGCGTCCGCGCGACTTCACGGATCAGCGGACCCATGGTGCTGGTCGGATCAGCCGGATCGCCGACTTTGACATGGGCGACCATCGCCTTCAATGTCTCGATATATTGCGCCTTGACCGAATTATGGACCAGATGGCGGGTCAGCAATGCGCAGCCCTGGCCGCAATGGACGGTAAAGCCCATCAAGCCGTTCATCGCCGCGCCCTGAAGATCGGCATCGGGGCGGACGATCAGTGCGGACTTCCCTCCCAGTTCCATCACCAGCCGTTTCAACGTCGGCGCTGCCTGCGCTTGGATCAGCGACCCTACCCTGTCCGACCCAGTGAAACTGACCAGATCGATCCGCTTGTCGGTCGTCAGCGCCTCACCCGCCGCGACATCGCCGGTGACGATGTTGAAAACGCCCCTGGGCAGGCCGACCTCGTCGGCGATCTCGCCCAGGATCAACGCTTCGAACGGGGTGTAGGGTGACGGTTTGAGGATGACCGTGTTGCCCATCAGAAGGGCAGGTACGACCTTGCCGACATTCAGGAAGAAAGGGAAATTATAAGGGGTGATCGCGGACACGACGCCAACAGGGTCGCGCACCTTGACGCCTGCGCCAAGTGTGGTTGTGCCTTGCGCATTGGGCGTGGTCTCAACCGGCAGGGGCGTGATCGCAGGGCGGCCCGACAATTCGATCGCGGCCCGTGCATGTTGCATCGGGATGCCATATTGCAGGAATTGCGCGAGCATCTGGGTCGAACCGGCTTCCGCGACGATCAGGGCGATGATTTCCTGGGCGCGTCGGTCGATGGCGTCGAGAAATTCGCTCATCTTGGCTTGGCGTTCCCGCTGCGAAAGGCGCGGCCACGGTCCTTTGTGGAAGGCTTCATGGGCCGCTGCTATCGCCGCTTCCACATGGGCAGACGTGCCGACCGGCGCATCGCCGATATTGCCCTCGGTCGCAGGATTGATAACCGCTTCCGTCTGGGTGGTCGTCACCCATTCGCCGTTGATGTAAAGCGCGTTCTTGTTCCTCAGGATTGTCATCCGATGTCCTCTCGAAGGGCGATATTTTTGGGGATCAGTCTTCCGGCGCGATTGTCACGCGCAGGGCGTCGAGCGCGTCGTCCAGCCTGATCTGGCACGACAGGCGAGATGGGACGGTGCAATGGTCGCTGCTGTCAAGCAGGTGGTTCTCGTCGGCATTTGCCCGACCGACACGGTCGATCCAGTCATCATCGACGACTATGTGACAGGTCGCGCTGCTCAGGGACCCGCCACACAGGGCCGGCATCTCATCGACGCCCGAGTCGCACAGCGCTTCCATCAGGTTCGTTCCCGGCTGCGCATCCAGTTGATGCACATCGCCACCACGAAGAACGGCTCGAACGCTGACCACAAACATTCTCCCGTAGACGTACCGCCGATCCTGCCGGCGGAACTTTCTCATCATTATGTTGCGAATTATGATACAATGAAATATACTTGTTTCAAGTCGATATTGATTAGTAGCCGGACGACGATCGGATTTTGGGAAAATGCCTTGCGGAATGTGCTGCCGCGCAGCCTGCTCATCAGGCGTATGGACCGGGCGGGGTCGGGTCATCGGCGCGATATTGCGACAAAAATCGCAGACGCCGGCTGTCGTTTTCGGGATGCGGTGCAGTCCAGCAGACTGAACATAGGAGATGATGCATGACGTTAGAGGGGAGAGTTGCAGTCGTGACTGGAGCATCCAAGGGGATGGGCAGTCACTTCGTGGATGCGCTGGTGGCGGCAGGTGCGCGCGTGGCGTGTCTGGCCCGCGCGTCGGTCGAACTCGATGCGGTGGTCGCGCGACATGGCGGCATGGCAGCGGGATTTGCTTGCGATGTCGGCAATGCGGGGGCCGTCGATGCGGCAATCGCTGCCGCGGCGGATCGTTTCGGCCGCATCGACCTGCTGGTCAACAATGCCGCCATCTTTCATCCGTTCCTGGTCGAAGATGCGACCGTCCATCAGGTGGAACAGCATGTTGCGGTCAACCTGATGGGACCGATCTGGTGCATCCGGGCGGCGATCCCGCACCTGCGCAAATCCCAGGGGCAGATCGTGACGATCAGTTCGGAATCGGTGCGAATGCCCTTTCCCTATCTCACCGTCTATGCCGCGACGAAGGCGGCGGTCGAAGCCCTGTCGCAAGGGTTGCGCGACGAATTGCGCAGTGACGGCATCCGCGTGTCGGTGCTGCGCTCGGGGTCGGTGGCAGGCGGTACCGGAGGCCAGCATTGGGATGGCGAGGTGGCCCAGCGCTTCTTCGCCAAGATCCAGGAAACCGGACATGCCAGTTTCACCGGTGACTTTGCTGAGCCGACGACTATGGCCCTAACACTGGTGGCGATGGTTTCGCTGCCTCCCGACGTAAATCTTGATCTTGTGGAGGCTCGCTCGGCCAAACCCGCAACGCCCGACTCGCTCAGCAGGTCGGGGGCTAACAGGCACTGACCTTTCAGGGCGGCGCCGGAAAAAAATAGGCGCCGCCGCTGGCACTTCTGCCGTTCAGCGCCAGGCGGGTTCCTCCCACCAGGGATAGAAGCCCGGCATGTCCTGGCTGACCTTGTCAGGATAGATTGGCGCGCGCTTTTCCAGGAAGCTTGTGACGCCTTCGCCCGCATCAGCGCTGCGCCCGCGCGCGTAGACGGCGCGGCTGTCGATGCGATGGGCCTCCATCGGGTGGCTCATGCCCAGACCGCGCCACAGCATCTGGCGCGTGAGCGACACCGAAACGGCAGCAGTATTCTCGGCGATCTCGCGGGCGATCTCTCGCGCAGTGTCCAGCAGTGCGTCGGGCGCATGGACCGATCGCAACAAGCCGCCGGCCAGTGCCTCGTCCGCCAGCATGACGCGACCGGTCGCGCACCATTCCATTGCCTTGCTGATGCCGACGAGCCGGGGGAGGAACCAGCTCGACGCCGCTTCCGGCACGATGCCGCGCCGGGCGAAGACGAAACCGATCTTGGCGCCATCGGCCGCGATGCGGATGTCCATCGGCAATGTCATGGTAATGCCCACGCCCACCGCGGGACCATTAATCGCCGCGATGACGGGCTTGAGGCTGTTGAAGATGCGCAGCGTTACCCGGCCGCCGGTGTCACGCACTTCTGCGTGGGACCAGTCTATACTGCCGTCCGCGCTGATGGGCCCGCCGTCGCGCACGGCATAGTTGAAGGTGTCGGCTCCCGCCTCCAGATCTGCGCCGGCACAAAAGCCCCGGCCCTCGCCGGTAACAATGACCACACGCACCAGATCATCCGCATCGCTGCGGTCGAACGCGGCGATCAGTTCCTGCGCCATGGTCGGATTGAAGGCGTTGAGCCGATCGGGCCGGTTGAGCGTAATGGTGGCGATTCCGTCGGCCACGTCATAGCGGATCGTTTCGAACATGGGGCTTTTCTCTCCTTATGCGCCAATATTTCAGCGTGCGCCGCGATCGCCGATCACGTCGATGACGGCATGGCGATCCTCACCCTTGAGCCAATAGTCATTGGCGCCTTCGACGTGCAAGCGCCAATGGACTTCAGCCGCATCGGCGTCGCCTGCCTCTACCAGCGCGATCAGGCGCGCGACCGATCGGACGCCAAGGCCGCGGAAGGCCAGCCAGGACGCATCTGGATCGGCCGGCTCGTGCAGGGCGGCATTGCGGTTTCGCTGGTGCCGTTCGAGCAGGGTCGCGATGGTATCGGCAGTCAGGGTGAGCATCTGGTTGCCGGTTAGTTCGACCAGCAGATGATGGAAACGGGCCATCGCTGCGCCGAGCGCAGGCCAGGCCCTGGCCTCCAGCAGTCCGTCGAGATCGGCATGGGCGCCGCGCAGGCGACCGATATCGCGCCGGTCGCAGCGCTGCGCGACCAGCCGCGCGGCAAAGGGCTCGAAGGCTAGGCGGGCCTCGTAAAGCTGTTCGATCGTCGTGCCGGCCGCTTGCAACGTCTGGCCTGTCATCCGCACCGCGCCTTCGCCACTGGGTTGCCGGACGCGGACACCCGTGCGGCTGCCGTGGCGCACCTCGATCAGCCGCTCGCTTTCCAACATGCGGAATGCTTCCCGCAAGGTGGGGCGCGACACGCCGAAGCGCTGCATCAGTTGCGGCGTAGGATCAAGCAGGCCGTCGGCAAAAGCGCCGGCCGCGATTTCGCGCCGCAACTGATCGGCGATCGCGTCGGACGCGCGTTGGCGGATCGGGGCGTGGTCAGTCACGGCGCGCCCCTGTCGGCGCTGCGTGCGAACGCTTCCTGGCTGCGCTTGTGGAGATAGGTCAATGCCCCCACCGGAATGCGGCTGCCCCCCGTCACCTGTACCACCGTGCCCGACGTCCAACTGCTTTCGTCGGCGGCGAAATATACGGCGAGCGGGCCGACATCGTCGACCACGCCCAGCCGCAGCAGGGGTACGGTCTCGATCTGGCGGCGGCGGCGATTCTCGCTATCCATCGCCGAGGAGCTTTCGGTCAGAACAACACCGGGCGCAATGGCATTCACGCGGATATTGAGATGCCCCCATTCGACCGCCATGGTCGCGGTGAGGCTTTCCACGCCCGCCTTTGCCGCGCCGTAATTGCCGGTCATTGGGCAAGGCTGAGAGCCGGAGCGCGAGGAGATATTGACGATCGATCCCCCGATGTCCCGCATCGCGCGCGCGGCAGCCTGCGCGGCGAAGAAGGTCCATTTGAGGTTGAGGTCGACGACCCGGTCCCATTGCCCTTCGTCCATGTCGATCAGCGGGCCGACATCGGCGGGCGTCGCGCTGCCGGCATTGTTGACCCAGCAGTCGATGCGCCCGCGCCCCTTGAGCGCCAGCGCTGCGGTGACCAGGTCGGCTATGCCCCGATGGCTCATGATGTCGCCGGGAGCGACAACGACATGGACACCTAATGCGCGTAATTCTGTGGCTGTCTCCTCCAGCGGACGCAGGCTGCGGCCGCTGATCACGATATCGGCACCCGCCATTGCCATGGCGCGGGCGATCCCGCGTCCGATACCCCGGCCACCACCCGTCACCACCACGGTCTTGCCCGTCAGGTCGAACATCATCCCTCTCTCCGTGCCACTTATCAAGGAACCCATCTGATATTGACATGGAAACCCTGTCAATATCAGATGGGTTCAGGGTCGGCATGAATCGGCCACGGCAGGAGAAGATGGCCATGGAGTTCGCCTGGACCGACGACCAGCGGGCGTATCGCGAGCGGGTGCGGGGTGCGCTCGAAGAATTGCTCCCGGCGGACTGGGACAGCCATTATGTGCCCCAGGGCTATGGATCGGCCGACCAGATCGCCTTCAGCCGGACATTCTGCCCGCAACTGGCCGAACGCGACCTGCTGGTGCGTCACTGGCCCGAACAATGGGGCGGCCGAAGCGCCGATCCATGGGAACAGTTCATACTGGCCGAAGAGATGAAATGGCGCGGGGAACCGCGCGGCCCCCAATATATGAACGTCAACTGGCTTGGGCCGACGCTCATGAAATATGGCACGCCCCGGCAGCAGGCCGAGCATCTGGGCCGGATCGCGCGGGGTGAGGTAATCTGGTGCCAGGGCTATTCAGAGCCGGGGGCGGGCACCGATCTGGCCGCGCTCCAGACCCGCGCGCAGAAGGTGGAGGGCGGCTATGTCGTCAACGGCCAGAAAATCTGGACCAGTTATGCGGGGAAGGCCGATTTCTGTTTCCTGCTCGCGCGCACAGGCGCGGATCGCAAGGCGATTTCCATCTTCCTGGTACCGATGGATTCAGCCGGGATAGAGGTGAAGCCTTTTCCGGGGCTCGTGAGCGAAGGGCATCTCAACGAGATGTTCTTTACCGACCTGTTCGTGCCCGACAGCGCCCGGGTGGGGGAAGAGGGCAAGGCCTGGGACATCATCACTTATGCGCTCAGCTTCGAGCGGGTCGGCATTCCGCGCTATCATGTAGGCAGAAAGCTGCTCGACCGCGCCATCGCACGATTGGCAGCGGAGGGGCGCGGCGATGATCAGATCATCAAGGCGAGGGTCGGCCGTATCCATGCCAAGTTCGAGGCAGCCCGCCTGTTGACCTATGTCGTCGTCGACGAACGCGCCAGGCAGGCGCCGCCCAGCGTCAACGGCAATATCAGCCGCATCGCCGCGTCTGAGGCCTGCACGGATCTCACCCATTTCCTGATGGAGTATCTGCCCGACATATTGGCCGGCGGCGACGCGATCCTGCGCGAATTCCATCGGGGCAACATCGCTGCGACCATCGCGGCAGGCACCTACGAGTTGCAACTCAACCTGATAGCGCGCGGCGCGCTTGACCTGCCGAAGGGGTAGACCATGGACATGGAACTGAACGGCGACCAGCAGATGCTGGTGGATGCGGTCCGTACTCTGGGGGCGAAATGGCGCGACATGCCGATGGGGCATGAGCGCGACTATAGCCATTTTGCCGCTGACCTTCAGGATGCGCTCGATGTGCATGGTTTTATGCGCGCCGGGGTGGATTGGGGAATGCTGGAGGCGGCGCTGGTGGTGCTGGAAATATCGCAGTTGCCGGTCGTGACAAGCGCCGGCGCGTCCGCGCTGGTGGCACCTGCATTGCTGGGCGGGACGCTCGACGATCCGATAGCGTTGCTGTCAGGCGACCTTGGCAAGGCGCAGCGGCTGCTGCCGGTGGCGCGCCATGGCCTGGCCGAGCGAAAAGGGCAGGCGGTTCTGCTCGATCTTTCAGGGATGGTCGTGGAGCCGGTCGAGTCCATCTTCGCCTATCCCTATGGCCGCTTCGTCACCGTACCGGATATGTCCGTGGCACGGCCCGTCGGGGATGCCGCCCGGCTGCGTCAATGGCATCGCGTCGCCATCGCTGTCGAATGTGCTGGCGCGGCGAAGGCTGCGATAACCCTGACCGTTCAGCATGTGAAGGACCGTATGGTGTTTGGCCGGCCGGTCGGATCGTTCCAGGCGGTGCAGCACCGGCTCGCCCGATGTCACCAGATCGCCTGCGCGATGCGGATGCTGGCCCTGTACGCCGCCTGGTCGGTCGAGGCGGTCGCGGCGGACGTTGCGGCGACCTATGCGCAGGATCATGTCGGCAAGCTCGCCTTCGATCTGCACCAGTTCAACGGCGGCATGGGCGTGACGGCCGAGCATAAGCTGCATTTCTTCACCTATCGCCTGCGCGCGCTCCAGGCAGAACTCGGCGGTGCGGATGCGGCCGCCGGCGCGGTGTACGACGCGCTCTGGAACAGGGCTGCCTAGCTTTCTGCCAGCGTTCTTCAGGCCGGCGGAAAGCCGACGCTGGTCGCAATCTGTTGGGCGCAAGCGGCGATCATGCCTTCCAGGGTCACATCACTGCGCGCGCGATGGACATCCATCAAGGCGCCCAGTCGCTCCAGCATCATCATGATCGTGCCCGACATTGCGGCGGCAGGAGCGAAAGAGGGCGTGCGCCCCGCCTGCTGCGCCGCAACGATACGGTCGGCGAGCGCAACAAGCAGGGGCCTGACAGAATCCTCGCGCACATGGACGAATCGCACGTCGCCTTCCTCGGCGGCAAGATTGCGGGTGCGCAGCAGTGCCCGATGTCCGTCCCAGAAGGCGATGTACAGCCTGACGAGGCTGATGGCCTTTTCCATGCTGTTGTCCTGGGTCCATTCGCTGTCGAACAGTGCCATGATCTCCGGGGTGCTCTGCACCAGTTCCGCGCTTGCGGCGCAAACCACTTCGATCACGCTGTCGAAATAAAGATAGAAGGTGGCCGATGCGGTTTTGGCGCGCGCAGCGATATCCACGACCTTGATGTCGCGGATCGGAATGCTGTTCAGCAGATCTACGGTTGCGTCGATCAGGCGGCGGCGGGTCTTCAGACCTTTGGCGCCCATGCGTTGTCCGCTTTGATTCTCTTTCGGTTGCGCGAGCGCGGTTTTCATATTCATTCCTGCGGCGTCGGTACTGGCGGTTCGAAGTCCGTCCCTGACATTCGTCCGTCTTTGCAGAAGCATCGGATTCTTGCAAATGCACAAGGCATTTCCGTCGCAGCGTGGGTGCCACCCATCATGCTGGCGCCTGCGCAAGGCGATGGGTAGGATCGTGGTCATGGAAGATGCTATGACTGATCATCTGGCCGCAGAGGCTTTCGGCCCGCTTGGCGACCGGCCGATCATGTGGGTCGATTGCGCAGCGGCCAGCGCGGAAGGGATGGCGCGCCGATATCGGCAAGATACGCGGGCAATCGTCGTCGGGGTCGATCTGGCTGGGGCGTGCCCATCGCTTGACCCGGCTTTTTTCGACATGCTGCTGACCACCGTCGTGGCGCCGTCATCGCCATGGGTCGGCGTGGCGGCGAGGCGGATGGACGATCGGCGGAAGGCGATCGAGGCGCGCGTCGCCAATGCGCCGATGGCGGCCGGGATCGCGGTGGATGTCTTTCGCGCCTGCGATCATCTGCCTTTCGACCTTGGGATAGCGATGGAATCGCTTGGCTACTCCACCCTTCTGGCCGGGGGTGAATTTCGCAAGTGGCGGCAAGGCCGCTTGAGGCCAAGCACGATTGTCGATGAGGTCGATCGGCCGCAGGTCCGGGTCGAGCGCGATGGCGACCATGTCACGATTACGCTGGCCCGGCCCGATACGCGCAACGCGATGCGCGCGTCGATGCGGGATGCGCTGCACGAGGCGCTGTGCGCGGTGCTGGACGACCCGAGCCGCCCCGGCATGACGCTGCGCGGTGAGGGCGACTGCTTCTCGACCGGTGGCGACCTCGCCGAGCTCGGCAGCGCGGACGACATGGCGCAGGCCCACGCGATCCGGACGCTGCGATCCTGCGCGGGGCGTCTCCACGCATTGGGAGAACGCGCGCGCATCGACCTGCATGGCGCCTGCATCGGGTCCGGCATTGAAATCGCGGCCGCCGCACCGCACCGCACCGCCCGGCGGGGCACCTTCTTTCAGCTGCCGGAACTGGACATGGGGCTTATCCCCGGCGCGGGGGGTACGGTCTCCCTCGCCCGCGCCATAGGGCGACATCGCGCCAGCTACATGCTGTTCAGCGGTCGGCGGGTCGCCCTGGCCGAGGCGGTGCAATGGGGTTTGGTGGAGGCGGCGGCATGAATGCGGCCCGGCGTGCCGCCGTCCTGCTGGCGGAACGGATCGAGACTGCGACGGCAGCTTTTGGCAGGCGCGTGTCGCTCGACCCGCAGGCCGTGCTGGATCGTAGCGGCGACATAGTGCTGGGTGAACCGGGGGCGACATCGCCCAACGGCCATTGCCGGATACTGGCGGCAGCGGACGGGTGGGTCGCGCTCAATCTCGCGCGGCCCAGCGACCTGGAACTGATGCCGGCCTGGATCGGCGCAGAAATCGACGATGACCCATGGCAGGGGGCCCGCAATCATGCCGCAGTGACGGCCGCCGCGCATTTGATCGAAACGGGCCTCCTGCTCGGTCTGCCCGTGGCGCGTGTCGGCGAAGTTGGGAAGGGCAGTTTGTCGCCCGCTCTTGTCACCATGGGCGCTGGCGGCAGCCCGAAGGCGGCGCCGGTCATTCTCGACCTGTCGAGTCTCTGGGCCGGGCCCCTGTGCGGAGCCATCCTGGCGGAGATGGGCGCACAGGTGATGCGCGTCGAGGATCCGGCGCGGGCCGATCCTACCCGCGTCACGACGCCGCATCATTTCGCGCGGCTGAGCCGTGGGAAAGCGGAACGGCGCTTCTCCTTTGGCACAGAGGCCGGACGCGCCCGACTTTTTGCATTGGCCAGTGTCGCCGATGTCCTCATCACCAATGCCCGGCCCCGCGCCTTTGAAAGCCTTGGTCTGGCACCGGCGCGGCTGTTCGCCGCAAACCCGGCGCTTATTTGGGTGGCTATAACCGGCCATGGCTGGACCGGCAAAGAGGCGGGCAGGGTCGCCTTCGGCGACGATGCCGCTGCAGCCGGGGGACTGGTCGACTGGGTCGAGGGCGGGCCGCACTTTATGGGCGATGCGTTGGCCGATCCGCTGACCGGCATGGCCGCGGCATTGGCGACGATCAAGGCGATGCAAGCGGGCGGTGGCGTTTTGGTGGATGCAGCCATGGCGCAGGTCGCGGCCGGTGCCGTGGACATGGTGGCATGAGAATGCTGCTACGGTCGGTCGCGCTTGACGGCGATCTCGTCGATGTGCGGATCGCAGATGGCCGCATCGCGCAAATTGGACGGGGATTGAGCGCGCACGAGGTGATCGTCGACGGGGACGGCGGGGCGCTGATCCCCGGTCTGGCCGATCATCATCTTCATATTCTCGCGACCGCAGCGCGGCGATCATCGGTCGTCATCGACGATGTTGTCGGGATGGACGATATCGCGGTGCGACTCGCGAAGGTCGAGGGGAAAGGATGGATTCGCGCGGTCGATTGTCCGGCAACGCTGGCCGACACGATGACGTGCGACGATCTGGACGCGATACTTCCCGATCGGCCGTTGCGGATGCAGGACCAGACCGGCGCGCTGTGGCTGTTGAACGGCGTGGCGCTTGATCGGGTGCTGGGTGGCATCGACGCCGACGGCTGGCCTGCCAGCGTCGAGCGCGATGGCGCGGGACGACCGACCGGGCGTATCTGGCGCGGCGATGATTGGCTGCGCGGCCGCCTAGTGGCTGAACCGCCCGACCTGGCGCCGCTGGGGCGCGAACTGGCGCGCTATGGCGTCACGGCGCTGGCCGATGCGAGCGTTTCCAATGATCCGCAGTCTGCCATGCTGCTGGCCCATGCGGTGCGGACCGGCGCATTGCCTCAAAAGCTGATGCTGATGAGTGGTGGGCCGTTGGAGGCGCCGGCGGACCTCGCCTTTACGGTCGGGCCGGTCAAGATATTGATCGATGCGAGTGCGTTGCCGCCCTTCGACATCATGGTGGCAAAGATCGCCGATGCCCATGAAAATGGCCGGATGGTAGCGGTTCATTGCGTCACCGCGACCGAACTGGCCTTCACTCTGGCCGCCTTTGCCGAGGCGGGATGTCGAGATGGCGACCGGATCGAGCATGGCAGCGTCATTCCGCCTGATGCAATTGGCGCGATCCGCGATGCGGGCCTCCGGGTCGTGACCCAGGCGGGTTTCATCGCCGCGCGGGGCGACCGATATCTGCGCGACGTGGCAACGCAGGATCAGCCGGATCTCTATCGGGCTGCGTCTTTGCTACGCGCTGGCGTCAGGGTAGCGGGCAGTAGCGACGCGCCTTATGGACCGCTTGATCCATGGATTAGCATGGCGACCAGTATCGATCGCAGGGCGCCGTCGGGGGCGGTGGTCGGGGCAAAGGAGACGCTGACGCCGATAGCCGCGCTGGATCGCTATTTGTCGCCGCTCGATGATC
>CEQG01012412.1_pt1 | contig 54621 bp, 35 predicted proteins | sample 350301 | NCBI WGS metagenome assembly CEQG01 (sample SAMEA2621242, study PRJEB7988) | marine metagenome | isolation source: saline water (ENVO:00002010), including | reverse complement strand
AGCTCCATGGGCCGGGTGGCCAGTCTTAGGCATTCAGGGTTTGGTGCTTGGCTTCCAGCTTTTCAGCCAGGCTGGGTTTGCCCGACGAGTGCGATATGGCTTTGGAGAGCGGCTGTTCGTGGGCGCTCTCGATGGGGAAGAATTCTTCGACGATGGCGCTGACGTCTCCCTCGTTGTCCTCGAAGGCACCGTTGCCGAAGCCGCGTCTTGCCGCTTCGTCCAGCGCGTTCTGTTCGAAGCCCGCCTTTTGCCGCTGTTGATCGAGCTCAGTTGCGTTACGCAGCGCCTCGGTCATGTCCATTCCGCTGCGTACGGTCAGGTCGGTGTAGAAGATCGGTGTGCCGTGGCTCTGCCGGGTGGACTTGCCACGAAGTCGCAGTTCCAGCGGCAGGCAGGCCAGGCGGTTTCCGGAGATGGCCTGGAAGTAATGAAGGCGTGCAGCCAGGGTGCGGATGCTGTTGAAGCCGGTGGTGCGGAAGATGAAGCTACCCAACAGATCCTCATCGCCAATCACCACGTTCAGCCGGCCATAGGGCTTGCAAGCACCGCCCCTGGCCAGCGAGCAGGCATCCGGCGAAGGGCAGGGCAGGGACTGCATGCCGTCCTGGGTGACCCGTTTGCAGGTCTCTCCGTTACCGACGCACACCGGGCGGCCGGTCTGCCGGTCAAACAGTGAGTAGTCAGCGCGAAAGTTCAGCTCCGGTTCATTGAACAACAGGCGGACCGGGATACTGCGCAGCTTGTCGCCCTTACCATGACGCAGCTCATCGTTGAGCGGATGTACCAGCCAGCCATCGCGGTTCTGGACTTGGGACGTTATGGTGAACTGGTCATCCTTTTCCGGCAGGCGCTTGCCGTTCTTCTCGATGACCTTGCCAATCGAAATCCGCCCGAGCACCGGCGGGGTGATAGCCAGACCTTTAAGCATGGTGGTTCTCCTGAAACGAAAAAAGGCCAGCCAGGCAGCGCTAACTGCATGGGCTGGCCATGGGGAGGGAAGCGATAGGGGTAATCAGCCGATTAGGAAGCGTCGGACGCCGGGCTTGATGAGTGGATATTTGTATCGCAGATGAGGCCTGTCCCTGAGCAGTCGGGCCACATCGAAGCCGATGCTGTCTTTGACCTTTCTCCAGCTGACGTAGCCGTTAGCAAACTCGGCCCTCGTCGCTTCGCCCATCGCTTGCTGAAGCATCTGCTTGAGCTGTGCCTCGCGCGCGTGCTTCTCTTCGATGGATTGACGCAGCGCCTTGAGCTCGACGAATGCAGCTGACAGTCCGGGCTGGTCCCTGAAGTCCACCGTCTGGCCATCGTCCTCTGGATACAGGCAGCGCAGCGCAGATTCAGCGGACGCTGTCCCATCTGCGGGTGGCGGCGTGTCGGTTTCGACGTATCTCCAGAACGTGCGCTCCAGCTCGATCAAGCGAGCGATCATCTCTTCGTCGCGCTCGATGCGATGGATCTCCAGGTGCTGCCCGCCGAGCACAACCGCCACATCCGCAGCCAGCTTGCCGGTGACGGCGAGCTGGTGCATCACCTGCAGTTGCACATACTCGGGTACCCCTTCTTTCCAGAGGCGTGCCCCGTTTATGCCGGCAGTCTTGCATTCGAGAATTTGTACATCGTCGGCACCGATTACCTCGCGATCGATGTTTGCCAGCATCCAAGGCAGGTCAGGGTCCGGATGCTGCAGCACAGCGTTGATGCGGCGAACCTTGTTGCCGGTGCGCTTGCTGTAGTGCCAGGCCACAATCGGCTCAAGGACGTTGCCCCAGTACATCGCGCTTTCTTCATCATCGGGGTCGGTTTTCGGCAGTCCAGTGTCACGTCCCGTTTTTTCGAGCCACAGTTCCAGCTGCGACTTGTAGGGGTTGAGGCCAACGGCTGCCGCGGCATCCGAGCTACCGATGCCTCGTTTGCGTACTTCCAGCCACTCTTCGCGGGGCAATTCCTTCGTACTGATCAGGCGAAGGGCTGACCGGGGTTTGTTGGTGCTGCGGTTCAATGAAGTCGCTTTCATGCTGTTCACCTTACGGGCATAAAAAAGCCCGACCAGCGCGAAGCGGACCGGGCGATAAGGTTGAAATGAGGGTTAAGCGGCGAGCTGTAGAGCCGCGTCCAGAGCACGTTGCTTGATCTGCGCTCCCTGGCCAAACCAGGCCGAGTCGAGGCGGTATTCGGTGCTGCGTGCCCGACGCTCGTGATCGACGTACTCGGTCACGGCATTGAGCAGGCCCCAGGCAGTGCCTTTGGCTGATTCCAACTGACTGCCCCGGCCACGGCCTTCGTACAGTTCCTGAACCTTGCGCAGGGCGCGCTCGTTCGGCAGCTGTTCGGGTAGCTGGCCGGTAGGGCTGACCTCGCACATCACATTCATGAAAAACCCCATGGCCTCATGCCACTGAACCCTGCGTTCGGCCAGATGGCGCATGCGGTACATGAAGTCGTCCCATTGCGAGACGGCGATACCGAGCTGTTTCTTCACTACCGTCGGATCAAAGCGGGTGTTGTGCGGCACCTTGATCGCCCGGCTGGCACCGCCTAAGGCGATGGTCAGGGTGTTGTTGCAGACCACGCGAATCGTGGTCGGTGTTGCGGTCGTAGCCAGGGTGCCATCACACGACGTTGCCAGAAGCAGGTATCCGTTGACCTGGTCGTTACCCTTGACTGCGATGCCTTGTCCGGTACGTGCCAGCGCCCAGAACTTGCGACCGCGTTTGAGCACGCCAGCGGTCTCAAGCTCATAGCCGGAGACCTCGGTTAGATCTCGATAAAACTCCAGCACCTCGCGCGGTTGCACAGTGTGGTACCGCTTGGAAACTACCGACAGCGGGGCCTTGGTGTCAGAGCGAAAGAGCACTTTCTGTTCCGGGAAGGAATGGATAGCGCCCAGATGCCCGACGGCATCCGATTTGAAGTGAACGGGGCTTTCCAGTATCTGCCAGTTCATGCCGGCTTCGCGTTGCCAGACTTCGATAGGCTGTTTACGCGGCAGGTTGTTGCCCAGCCCGTGCCATGGGGTAGCGCCAGCGTAGGCCATTGTTTCAACGAGATGAGCCATCGTGATATTCCTCTAAACATCAAATGTAATAACGTTTTGCTTTTCACTTAAGTGAAGTCAACGTTCAGTTTGTGTAAAAGCAATACCGCAGTGGTGACACTCATAATTGTCGAGTACGTGAGAGTCGATCTCTTCGCCCATCTTGGCTCCGGCCAGACCCCCGGCAGTTCCACCAGCTAGGCCGCCCAGAATCGCGCCGGCAAGGCTACCCAGCGTCACACCCACCGGGCCAGCGAAAGCTCCGATTAGAGCACCGCTTTTTGCACCGGCCATAGCGCCGGCTGCTCCGCTCGCTGTACCGCCAACGGCACCAACCGCACCACCGATCTTGCGACCATGATGGCGAGCAACAACGCGAAGAGAACCGCAGGAAGGACAGCAAATACTCATCATTCAGACTCCTGTTCAAAAGGGGATACCCAGAGGTAGAAACGAGCTTCTCGTGCCCGTCTTCCTGTGGGTAATACAGGTTTGAAAAGTTTTTGAATCCGGTACTGTGTAATCGGCAACATTCTGCCCAGTGCAATTACTCAGCTTGACAAATGACACGGTGACGTTACCGCCACTGCAGCCGGCATTACCTTAGGAATTCTTCCAGCCTAATTCGGAGAATTTCCGTTCTAGTTGCGGGCCTGCTGTTCAGCTGCCCATTTCCACATGTCGGGCAGCTCGCAAACCAATCCCGGCCGGGCCTGAGCACATCGCTTAAAGGAATAACGGTCTGTTTCCAGCAGCAGTTATGGCAGATGTATGTTTTTGGCTGGGGTGCTATCGGCATCTTTTCATACTTCTGTGGCTTGGTTCGGGCTAATTTTCCATAGCATGGCGACAGTTAATGTCGCCGTTTTCGGCCATGCCTAGAGCGCTCGTAGCTGTAATCGACAGACAGCGTGTGGGTGGGTCATTTACAGATGTACATGGTGCCGAACCGGGCTCGTCCGCGATCTTCATCAGTACGACCAATAAGCGAGGCTGCTGCATTTTGCTTGGCCAGCTGTCCATCCATCGTCTGAAGCGTTGAGATCCTGTGCTGACCGACAACGGAACACAGACGCGGAGGACCGCCACGCATCACGGTGGCCGTCCCGATACCTCTAAAGGAGATCCGCTCAGCGAATGCTGGCTATAAGCCATTTGACGATGTACGCTCGTCACTGATTTGACGTCATAATCTGACCAGCAAGGCAGTACTCATGTCAGAAGCGAAGGACACGCTGCTCAGGCTCATCGCGTTGTTGCGCCTGATACCGCGAGAGCCGCAATTCATCGCAACAACCACGCTGCAGGAAAAGTTGAAGGATCGAGGATTTTCGGTGGACCTCCGCTCGATCCAGCGCGACCTTAACAGGCTCTCAGTTCCCTTTTCTTTGCTGTGCGATGAAAGCGAACGCCCCTATCGCTGGAGTTTCAGTCGCAGCGCTCCGGTCGATTTGTCTGCCATGGACACACCAACCGCGCTCGCGTTTTACCTAGCTGAAAGCCATTTGCACGTTCTGCTTCCGCAAAGCGTGATTGATCAGCTAGCACCGCAGTTCTTGAAAGCGCGCAACTATTTAGACGGTCTGGGCAAAAATGGTCTCGCCCATTGGGCGAAGCGTGTCCGTGCGTTGCCCAATGGCAAGGCATTGCTTCCCGCAGAAGTGCAGCAGGGCGTCTGGTCTACCGTGTCCGCCGGGTTGCTTGAAGGCAAGCAATTGCAAGTTGAGTATCTCAGCCGCAGCAAGGCGGAGATCAAGCGCTTTCGCATACACCCTGCGGGGTTAGTGTCACGCCATTCCGTTAGCTATCTGATCGGCACCAGCGACGACTATTTAGACTTGCGGCATTTTGCCCTCCACCGCGTTAGGTCGGTAGAGCTATTAAACGTCCGTGCCCGTGAGCATGGCGATTTCGATCTTGATCGCTACATTGCCAGTGGGGCCTTTGCTATGCGCGAGACTCCCGAACAGGTAGAGCTGATAGCCGATGTTCACCCCCAGATTGCTTGGCTGCTCAGTGAAACCCCTCTCGACCGAGAGCAAACGTTGCAGCCGCTACCTGGGACAGACTGGTGCCGGCTACGCGCCATCGTCCCGCTAGACAAGGAAACCCTGTGGTGGGTTTTCGGCCTGAACGACCAAATCCGGGTTCACCAGCCAGATATCTGGGCTCAACAAATAAAAATAACGCTTGATCGGATGCGAGACATGTACGCCGTCGCAGGCGACACGCTTTGACGCTGGCTTCATGAAAATCATTTAAACAACTGATACCAGGCCCACGCCATGAACGAAGCCAAGGCAACCTTTGCTCCTTTGACGCAGCAGGACATGAAGACATTCGCTTCTGATATTCCTCTGCAAGAAGCACGCTTTAACCTGACACGCGACGTCGTTTTGCCCGCCAGAACACGACTTCAACTGGATGAATGCCTGGCACGCCTACGTTTTCACAAGAAGATTTATCAAGACTGGGGCTTTGAGGCAGTAGACCCGATGGGAATGACCGCCATCCTGAACTTCTACGGGCCGCCGGGCACCGGCAAAACGCTATGCGCCGAAGCGCTCGCTGGGCAGCTCGGTCTGCCATATATGGCGCTGGGTATCGCTGAACTGGAAAGCAAGTTCATGGGCGACACTGCCAAAAATATTCAGGGAGCCTTCGAACAAGCGCGGCAAACTGGCGCGCTGTTGTTCTTTGACGAGGCGGACACCCTACTGGGTAAACGTCTCTCATCCGTTACACAGGGCGTGGACAACGAAGTCAACGCTATGCGTTCCACGCTTTTGATCGAGCTTGAGCGTCATGAAGGAATCGTGGTGTTTGCCACCAACTTTGCAAAGAACTACGACGAAGCCTTTCGAAGCCGAATTGGCTACCACGTCGAGTTCACGCTACCTGATCTCGCGGCCCGAGAGCAGCTCTGGAGCAGGTTTCTAGTCGAGCAGATTCCCCTCGGCGACCAACGGGAAAGCTTGATTGAGAGCGCAGGTCAGCTTTCCGACGGATTGTCAGGGCGGGAGATACGCACCTGTATGCGCCTTGCGCTGCCAAAGGCGCTGCTTGCCGCCGAGCAGATTGGCTGTGCGCCACAACTAAACGTCGAACATTTGCACGCAGCCATTGAAGAAGTGCTTGCCGCCCATCGACACGTAGCTAACGCAAATTCATCGAGTAGAGCGCATTCCGAGCAGGATGCCGCTCGGGCCAAAGCCCTGCTTGGCATTCAGTAAAAAACTCACAAGGAGAGCAGTATGGGATTTTGGTCTGGTGTGTGGGATGGCGTTACAAGTGTCGTCTCGGCGGTGACGGATACGGTGGCGGCTGCTTGGGAGTCCACCAAAAAGGTGGCCGCTAAGGCCATCAGCTGGATGGCTGAAAAAGCTGAAACCTTCGTAGGTACGGTGAAGAGCGTCTGGCAGAAGGTAAAGCCATTCATCTCCACCGTTGTGCAACCGGCCCTCAAGATTGCCGCCAAGTGGGCGGCAACAAATTTACCAACCTTCCCCTGGGTGGCCGGCGCAATCGTGGCGTTTGACAAGGCGCTGGGCGCTTTAGTGGCTTGGGATCAGACCGAGATGGCAGCAAAGGTCGAAAAGGCCATCAACTGGGCTATTGATAGGGCCAAGCAACTCAAAGGGACCTGGCTCAATGATGAAGAGATGGCTGCGGCCGAGCAACATGAAGAGACCCTGCGGGAAGCTCGCAGCAATCTACGCGGCGATGCCGCCAAGGCAATCGACCTGGCCAGCCTGATTACCAGCTACGCCCAGCTAACCACGCGCATCAGCAATGTTCTCGAGAACAGCAATATTGAAAGCTTCGAGCACTACCTTCGTCTGCGAGCGGCCCAGAAGCTGCTTAAAGATACCGAAAGACGCCTAACCGAAGCCCAAGATATTAACGCAATTAACACCGACGACCTCTTCCTGATGGAAGTTGGCGCTGAGCTGCTAAAGAAAGACCCGCAGATAAGCGATGCTCAGGCCATGCGACTTGATGACATCATTCTCAACCGCTTCAAGCAGAAGCTAATCCCTTTTGTGTTCGAAGAAATGATCATGGCCTGGGGACATAGCCTGCAGGACATGGAGCAGGAATGGAAAACTTTGAACGAAGCTCTTGCCAAGGACAAAGTACTGCTGCGTCGCCTTGAGGTGGCGCAACGCCTCTCAGATTTGGAGCCAGAAGAAGCCGCAATGCTAAAAGAGCTCCAAGACAAACTGCCGCCTCTTAGGGAGAAACTCGAGACGCAGCGTAAGCGCACCAATGAAATGCGCAGCTACGTTTTTGCCGCAGAAGGCTTTCTTCAGATGCTCGAAAAAAATCGCGAAGATTATGCAGGTAAGGAATACCTACTCGATGACAGCGCCAAAGCAGGAATGATCATTATCGAGTGTGCCCAGCATGGAAGGCAGTGGGAAGAGCTGACCGAAGACGAACAAGCCTTGATCATCGACTTTGCAAATATCTATGAAGAAGCAAGCCGCGCCAGGGCAGCCAAGCTCGTAGAGGTGGCAGCGTGAAGTTTGAAGAGATCATCGCTTTTCTCTTGCCAGGCAATGACGCAATTCAAATTGTCTTTGGAATTTCTCTGCTAACACTGATTTGCCTGACTGTGGTGGCCGTATTGGTTGGGGCAAGACCCTCTAGTTGGGAAAAAAAGTGGAATGGCGGAACTCAGGACGACACATCCGATGATTTGGACGTCGAGCACGGTTCGATAAACGACATCAGCGCCGCGGTGGCAACTACCGGGGAAAAGATGGCCGACATAATGCCGGGCATCCTGCTTATTCTGGGCCTGCTGGGAACCTTCCTCGGTCTCGGTATTGCTCTCAATAAGGCGTCTACAATTCTCGTCGAGGCAAACGCCGGCGGTGGCATGGACAGTGCCATGGCGAACCTAATGGGAATGATGGAGGGATTGGGCACTAAGTTCAAAACCTCGACTTGGGGCATTTGCGCTTTCCTTTTGCTGAAAGCCTGGAGCGCCAGGAACGGTTATGAGGAGCGACGGTTGCGCTGGTGTGTGGGCAAGATGAAAACCGCTTTTGAAACTGCCCGCGAAGAGCAGAAGAAGGAGCGGGAACAAGCCCAGCAGGCAGTCATTGATGTGCTCGTCAGGATCGACCGAAGCCTGCTGAGCCAAACGGAAGCCAACGGCGAGTTGTTCGCTCAGCAGCTCAAGATTAGCGAACGTGGCAACACCGTCATTACCAGCGCGCTCGAGGCGACCCGGCAAGCAGTAGAAAAGCTGCAGGAGGCTGTGCTACCGCAAATCCAAACCCTCAATTCTGCCGCCCTGGAAGCCAACAAGTACCACTCAGAAAGCACTGCGCTGCTGCATAGGCACAGCGAGCAGAACCAGCGGCTCCTTGAGGATAGCCAGGCTACGCGAAATGCATTGGAGCAGTTCGTCGAGGCCAACACTCGTAACTTGGGAGCGATTTCGCAAGCGGCTTCGCAAATGGCTGAGGCTGCTGGTGATGTAGGGCAATCAGCTGAGCAGCTACAGTCAGCCATCAACGGGTTCAAAGCCGGAGTTGCCGACGTCCTAGGCAATCTTAAGCAGGACCTTGGGAAAACCATCGAAATGATGGGCGACAGCTTTGCAACGAACATGACCGGTATGGCAGCTACCATGGCCGATGCCACCAAGGGCATTTCAACTGCGGTTGGGGACCTTTCCGAAAATGTTGGCCGGACCATGGAAAGCGTCCAACAATCCAACAGTGAGTCGGTTGCTATTCAAAAAAATGCCCAAGCGGAATTCCTCGTTACCAGCGAAACGCTGAATGAAAACGTGGAAGGCATGACTAACTTGGTGAACGCTTTATGCAGCGACATCAAACTTGGATTGAAAGCTGTTTCTAATAGCGGACGCCACCTCTCAGCGGTCAACGCTCGTTATCAGGACGTCACTGAAAAAGCTGCCCAAAGCGCCCAGGCTATCGAAGAAATGGTCGCCGTCCTCAAGTCTATGCAGCTTTCCAGTCCGCTGCAGCCAGCATTGGACACAGTAACCGATCGGGTCGAACTGATCAGTCAAAGCCTGCGGCAAATCAACGAGCAACTACCGGGGCTTAGGGCAACCGCAGATGATCAACGCCATCTGGAGCTGCACTCTGTGTTGACGCAGATTGTCCAGCAGCTCGCATCTCTCGAAGCCCGCGCTGACCAATACAACGTTCTGGCCCTTGAGGCCTGACGGTAGAGGCGTATGAAAGACAAACCGAATGAATGGGTTTCCATCGCCGATCTGATGGCCGGGGTAATGGCCGTTGTAATGTTGTTGCTGGTGATGTCGGTGTTGCAAAAGACATACTCAGATCTAAAGCACAAACAAGAACTGGAGAAAAGCAGCAGCTCGCAGCGAGAGAAAGTCGGCAACATGCTGAGCGAATTGAAGGATTCGCTCAGCGGTACTGACAACGAAAGGTTGGTGGTGCTGGACATAAATGCGCGAAAGATCACGTTGCGCGACGGCGTATTCGGTCGCGGCAGTGCGTGCGTTACTGATCAGGCCAAGGTTGCGTTCACCAGTATCGAGGCGAAGGTGGCCGACTTTCTCACCGAGTTCAATACCGGCAGGGTATTTGTAGAAGGTCATACGGACAATCTTCCGGTATCGCGTCCGGTAACCAATTTTGAAGCTTTCTGTACGGTCTACGACGACAACTTTACCCTTTCCGCTGCCCGGGCACGGGAGGCTCGCAAATTAATCATTGGTCTTCTTGATCCTGCAAATGCTAGGCGAGTCGTCGTTGCCGGTTACGGTGATTCGCAGCCGATCTCAGGGGTTCCGCCTGAGGATGCGCAACAGCGCCGGATCGAGGTGCGCTGGGTCATTCAGGATGATGATGGGCACAACTAGCGTTAGCAGGCGAAGCGCTGCTGTTCCGCCCAATGTCGGGGTCGTTGACAATCGAAATCGGGCCTACGTAGCGCTAAATAGGGTTCGCTAGTCCTATCGCAGCATTGGACAGAGGAGAGGCTATATTCATACGGCTGGTAAACCTCAGATACTTATTTACGTCAAAACGTTCGCCGTCGATCGATGTGTCGGTTCCATCTAAAAAGGAATTAACGATGTCTCAGTTGCCTAAGGTTGCTCTTCGTTTGCTACCTGAAGACATCCTTCCTGGAACATCGATTACGTGATTTATCGTTAGCCGGCCCTCCCACCAGACCACCGTCTCGATTAGACGGTAGCGCAGCACTATATCCCAGCGAACGGACTTGATTGATCGCTGGCGCTTTCATGGTCACCCATCTGCTTGAAAAATTTACATGTATATGTAAACACTGTAGATGCGTAGGAAAACTCTACATATCGTGCTAAGGCGAAGCAATTTGACCAGCGGCTAGGCGTCTGATTTTTTGAAGTGCCAAGCAAATGCTCTCGTGGGCTGGGTAACGCTGCGTCATGTTTGAGGCTATAGCGCCATGCAAGTGGGCGACGGAAGGGCGACACGGCTGGACCGGGTCAGAGACTGACTCCTCGCAGGCTGTCGTGATTGTTGCGGCTCAGTCTATTGAAGAATGGGCGCAGTTGAAGTTGCAGGAGCAGAGCACAAGCGGCCGTACCTAGCTGAGCTAGGGCTCTGTACAGGCCATAGAGAGGGGGCAGATGTCTGCAATCATTCATGGCTACCTAGCCAAAATCGAGGCGGGCGATACGCTCAATTTCGAGGCCTTGCTTAATCGACTTGTTGAGGTGGGATACCAACGTCCCGAACTCGCGCGCATTTTCACCTCAATAAAATTGGGCAAGTCCCGGTACCAGGTCAGCATTACTGATCCTGCGGCATTTACCGTCCTAATCGAGCGCTTCAGACCGTCAGGCCATCCTGGTCGGGTTGGCGCTGCCCTTGATGGTGACAGCCACCGAGCCAGCGTCTCCGGTGCCTATCTCCTGGTGCGATCCTTGATGCATCCACACCCAGTTGTAGCCCTCTATGAGGGGCATCATTGGCGTGCACCCAGAGTGGTGGCCCCAGTCGGGGTGATTGTGGAAAACCTGGAGAATTTTATTGAGCTGGAGCGAACTCTTACCCTTGTTTCCGGCCTGCTGCATCGAGAACCGGGGGATATTGAGCTGATCTATGGTGCGGGTAACCAGGTCACCAACTGTTTAAATACGGTATTCCTCAACACGTTCATCGAATTGCACTGCCTGTTCGATGTCGATCCGGGCGGGCTGCGCATGTACGCCACGCTGCGTAGGCAATTACCCAAGGCCTACCTCCGGTTTTTGGTTCCGACCGATATTGAAAAGCGCCTTGAGCGCTCGCGCTATAGCCTTTCAGAGCAGGGTGGTCAGGACGTTCTTCAATATGTGGGCGTCTCGCCAGAGCTCGACCAACTTATCCGATACATGCGCCAGAAGAACACTGTTCTGGAGCAGGAAACCTATCTACTCAAACTGCCTAGCGATGGAGTGCAAGCATGAGCATCGAGGACTTCTACTGGTCGTTCACTTTTAAGCAAATCGTCCTCGTGAACAGCGGGAAGTACTGCTACGTAAAGGTGCCTTTGAATGAGCACATCTGCCTGCTTGGAGCCAACAATGGAGGTAAGACATCGATCCTGAATTCGATGAAATTTTTCCTGTTGCCCGAAGAGAATCTGCACGATTGCGAGCGGAAGTTCGGTCTGAAAAACCCGAACGGCTTCTATGGCCGCGACTCCACCTACCAGTTCTATTTCCCCGAGCGCAGCTCTTTCGTGATCCTGGAGGCGGAAAATCCGCACGGGCCATTCTGTATTGTCTTGAACCAGGGGAGTAAGCCCTTCAGCTATGAGCGCACTGGTGTGCCGTGCGCATACAGTGAGATCGAGCACCTTTTCTGGAACGTTTATTCGCCAATCAACGGCGGCCAGGGCGCGCCTGTCCCCGGGCTGAGCATCAAGTCGGTCGCAGCCGATCTGAAGAAAATGAGCGGCGTGCTGATCCGTGACACCGCCACCATTAAGGAGCGTATGTACAAGCACCAGCCTACCCGCGCGGATGTTGGGCGCTATTGTCTGCTCCCGCTCAAGAGTGGTGGTGCCAAGCAGCGCGAGATTGATGCTTGGAAGCGTCTGATCCATTTGTCCTTCGACATCGGGGCCAAGGATAGGCGCACTATGCCGGACACCATTGCGACCATCGTCGAAGGTCGCAAGGCCCGGGCCGAGGCTGAGGTCAACGTCAATTTCGGCGACATCATGGCCCGCTATCAACGACTGCGTGCCACTCAAGATCGTCTCCAGACGATCCGCAACGGAGAACGCTATTGGAATGCATTCGACCAGAGTTTCATTGAGCTTGCGTTGCGGTCTAGGGATCTGCTGAATCTCCTCCACGAGGCTGAAGACAGTATTGAGCATGTTACGGCGCGACTGCTGAAAGTACGCCAGGAGAGAGCAGCGGAATATTCCGAGCGCAACGATCGCAGTCGGGAGACAGGGCAGGAGGCTACCCGCCTGTTGGCTGAGTACAACCAATGCCGAGGCATAGCAACTAACGCTAAGAAGGCCTTCGATCTGATCCGGAAGGATGTGATTGAACTCGGTACGGCTCGCGCTGGCTACGCAGGCATGTCGCTCGACGAAATCCTGCAGATTCGTCTCGACGCCCTCGAAGAAGCTAGGCACGACCTCGAGATCTGTAACGATAAGGCGAAACTGCGCAACGAATTCGAGGAAAAAAACCGCGAGATCAAGCGGCTTAAGCCCTTGATTGAAGGTGCTGAGCAGTGGGTCAAGAATCAGACCAGTAGCGTCCTGGATCTTTTGAGCGAACAGACCGCTGACCGGCTGTACTCCCTCAACGAGAAAGCATTCAGTGTTGAGTGTGAGGTCTTGGAGGCGACGACGCAGGGCGTGATTGAGCGCTTTGCCGGCCTCTTTAACGTTGAGAGCGACCAGCTCAGTTTCCTCGGAAAACTGACTGGTATACCGCTGCAGCACTACAGCGCTGCCGAGTTGCTTGACCGCAAACTGGCTGAGTTAGACAAGATGACGGGGCAGTTAAACAAAGCCCAGGCTCGCTACAACGAACTTGCCACGCTTGTCACAGAGTCAGAAGAAAAGCTGGCCGTCCGAAGCAAGGAGCTGAGGGAAGTGATTGCCAAGGATCAGCGCGAGATCGGCCTGCTCAGAAGCGCTGAACGTATTGAGGCGGATCTCCAGCGCCTCGAAGGTGAATACGGGACTGCTAAAGAGCAGCTAGCCCTATTAGAGGGGCAGGCTTCGGAAGCGAACACGAGGCACGACGAAGCCAAGGCGCAGAGGGATGCAGCCTGGAATGCGCTGGAGCGTGCCAAGGACGAAGCCAACAATGTTACGAGCTGGGCAAGTCGTATTACAGAAATGCTGCATGTACGCCTGGGCTTGTTCAAATCCGGGTTCCAACGGAGCGAGGCTCGTGACGTAGTGGTCAATAAGGCGCTGATCGACGATATGGAGCATCGATCACAGGGTCTGTTGGCTCTGCTTCAAGCTTCCAGCAAGCAGGTCTCCGATCTGCTGGATGCTGTTCCGCTAGACGACAACAGTTCCGAGCAAGCGCATCGTGCCGCTTATGAACTCAATGATCTGCGCCAGCTCCATGATCGCTATGCTTTGCTGTATGCGAGGCTTACTGCTGAAGAGGACAACCTCTTCCACCAGGTGGCTGCGCACAATGCCGACACTGATATTCAGATGCGGCAGATTCGTGCAACGAGAACGCTCATTACCAGCTTCATCGGCGAGATCGAAGACCATTTGAAGTCCATCAAGATTTCGAATATTGCGGAGATTCGCATCGACTGCACGCTGCATCCTCAGTTCGATGAGTTATTGGCCGTGCTTGAGGCCGTGAATATGAGTGGTGGTGAGCTCCCGCCACAGGTGTTGTACGACCGCCTGGGCAGCTTCTTTACCCAGTTCTTTGAGTCCGACCAGCGCCGCGATTCCACGCTGAACTTGGCGAAGTTGATTAGCAGCGTCGACTACCGTGTTCGTTTGCTGGGCCGTGAAGAGTTCAAGGTGGAGGCACAGTCCACGGGCACGTCGGTGATGATCAATATTCGTGTGCTGGCCTTCTTGCTCAAAGAGCTGCTGCAAAGCGACAGCAAGGTGTCGATGCCTCTGCTGATTGATGAGGTCTCTCAGTTGGATGTGGCCAACCTGAAATCTGCTCGAGACATCGCGGAGGCTGATGGATTCTGCGTTTTTGGCGCAACGCCGGAGTGGACGCCAGCGATCGGCAAGGTGCTTGGGAAGTTCATGAACCTCAGCTATTTCGAGGCCGTAGATGAGTCGTACAGCGACGAGCGAACTATCGTCTTCACCGGCGAATGTGAGTCGTTGACCTCGATTGCGACTGGTGGTGATCAGGCAAGGGCTAACCTGGAGGCGCCAGCTGATCGGGAAGAAGAGGCCCCGATCGAATGATCGTAAATGCGGAGTTCGCCACGATCAGCATGATCGAGAACAAAAAACTGTTTCTCGACCTGATCGACAACATGGACCAGGTTGGTGAGGGTGAAGAGGTCCCCATCGCCTTGTACCAGCGCAAGCTGACTGAGCTGCTGGACCAGGTGGGGCCGCTCAACAAAGACCGGCCCGCGAAGGATGTTCCGCCTGCGCGGCGCAAGCTGGAGGCTGCCCTATCGATCGATAACCTGGAGCGCGTGGGCCTGGTCATCCACGTTGATCATGTGCGCGGGGTGATGGTCTTTGCGCCTTTCATTATCGATATGTTCCGTCACTTTGACGGCTCCCGCCTGAGGAAGCTGAACAGCGCCGACTACGAGCTGATCCGGGCATCCTTCAACCGGCTTTATGGCATTTTCGCTGGTATGCAATCGCTCAGCGAAGATGATCTGGACTCCAAGGAGCAGATACATGCGCTGCGCAAGGAGATCCGCAGTGCGCTGTCCAAGATGAAGGAGTGCGTGTCGGCTCTCCAATCGCGCCTTACACGCCTGGGCGAGATTGTCGATCAGATGCGCTATGACGATATTGACGAGGTGTCGGCGGCCAAGGAAGCACTGGGTGAGATCAACAGTATCTACCTGCGAAACATCCTCCCCGCCCTTGAGTTCCTGGCCGAGAACACGGACTTGAAGGAGGGCAAACCGGCTCTTCAGGCACTGACTTTGATCGGTGATCACCTGGTGCGCTATGGACATAAAAGGCTGGCCACCTCGATCTATTACAACGTCGAGGCCATTCGCTCCTATCGCTACGACATTGATGTGATCCGAGGCTCACTGATGCGGTATGTGCAGCAGAATACTGCACAGCGTCGGGCTTACGACAAGATTGAGCAAGCCTGGAACATCCTACATGGGGCCGTCCAGCATCTGCACGACGGGGCGCTTAAGGGAAATCAGCTGCCAAGTAACGATGCTGTTTTCGATAACTGGTCCACCTTCAATGGCGTGAAGTTTAGGCGCTTCGATCCAAAGGTCGAATGGCCCGAACGGAGTCACCGCCTGCTGCTGACTGAACACCTGCGAACCGAGCTGCCCAATGCAAAAGCTTTAGTGGCCGTGCCTCAGGCGGTCAAACCACACCGGTCACCTACGCAAGGGCGCAAGCGTGAGGAGGACGAGCGCTTGTTTTCGATCAGTCGCCTTGTGGCCGGCTGGGGACTTTACCCCTGCGAAGACCTACATGAAGAATTAAACCGCTACCTGAGCAGCCACCTGGTGCCCTACGGCCTGAATGACTTACTTGTGGGACTGAGCTGTCTCACAGGCACCGATGGCGCTGCGTTAGTCCCACGGTTTGAGGTTGGTACGCTCGCCACTGAAACCGAACGCCTGCGCTACTACAAGGTGCGCTTGGAGATTGCACATGCTTGAGCATTCGCACGCCCCTCATCAGTCGAAGGTACTCAACCGAAAACTCTCGACGGAGATTTATGCCCAACTGATGTTCGGGAAGATGGTTAACCGAACACAGTGCCTTGAAGGCAGGCTAGTTTCCAACCCGTACTTCGAGGAGCTGGTGAACAATTTCGACCAGTACCGCGCGCTCTACGAGCTCATCGGCTATGAGCTGGTCATGCGAAATGGCTTTGCCTTCATCCGCACCGCTGAAGCGTCGGAGACAGAGAAGGACGACATTGCTCGCAGCTTCCAAGGCCTTTTGTTGGTGCTGTTCCGTGGAGTCATGGAGCTCGGCTACACCATGGAAATTCTGCTCAAGGACGAAGCTGGCCTTTCTGATCTGCGCATCGAAGAAATTGGTAAAGGGCAAGACAAGGTGGAGGTTTTGATCGCGTGCGGAATGAAGTCCGGAAACCTCGTTGAGCACGTCAAAAAGCTCGAAGCCAGGAATGTCGCGTACCGGAATGCGAAGGGCAACCTAGTACTGACCGAAGCCGGGGCAGGGTTCTTCCAGGATTTGCTTGGAGAGGGAGACTTGGTGGTCTGAGTTCAGCCGTAACCGCATAGATCAGTTCATTCACAACCTAGCGAAGCTCAGGCACTGATTCATCTAGCAAGTCGGAGCAGTCTAGCTTGCTGCTACGACGAGAGGGGAATCGTTTACTATGTGAGTCGTCGCACGTTAGCAGCCGGCTGGGTCGGCGTATTAAGAGCAGGGAGTTCGCAGATCGTGGCAAAAAAGCAGAGTGTGTTGGCCTGCTGGATTGGCGGCAATGATCTGAAGGCAATTGCAGGTGGAGAGGCAGGTCCCATCCTGTCCACGCTTAGATCGGTCCCTGTCGATAGCGTCGAGCTCCTCTGCTCGTATCCCGCCGAACTTGTTGAACCTTACCTATCCTGGCTTCGCCAGCAAATTGCTCTGCCGATAACGGCGCATTGCGCGGAATTATCTTCCCCTGTTCATTTCGGGGAGATCTACCAAGCAGCCAGTCAGCACTTAAAGCGCCTTAGCACTCCCGGCAATCAGCTTTCCATTCTGCTCAGCCCCGGCACACCGGCCATGCAAGCGGTGTGGATCCTACTCGGCAAGACCCGCTACCCGGCGACCTTTTACCAGTCCTCGTTAGAGCAAGGCGTTCAGCAGGTCGATGTGCCGTTTGAGATTGCGGCCGAGTATGTGCCGGCCGCCAATACCATCAGCACCGACAAGCTGGTCCAGCTCGCCGGGCTCGACGCCCCTGTAGATGCAGCGTTCGACAGCATCGTGACGCAGAGCGAGCGCATGCTGGCACTCAAGGCGCAGGCGCAGATACTCGCGGCGAAGCAGGTACCGGTGCTGATTTACGGTGAAACCGGCACCGGCAAAGAGCTGTTTGCTCGCGCCATCCACAACGCTGGGCCACGTTCTGCAGCGTCCTTTGTTGCGGTGAACTGCGGTGCCATCGTGCCGGAGCTGATCGACTCCACTTTGTTTGGCCACAAGAAGGGCGCATTCACTGGCGCTATTGCGGATCGGCCCGGCGTCTTCCAGCAGGCCCATGGAGGCACGCTGTTTTTGGATGAATTCGGTGAGCTAACGCAGGATGTGCAAGTGCGCCTCCTGCGCGTATTGCAGGAAGGCACCTTCACCCCGGTAGGCTCCAGCCAAGAACTCAAGGCCGATGTGCGGCTGATCACCGCCACTCACCGCAACTTGATGCAGGAAGTTGCTCACGGGCGTTTCCGTGAAGACCTGTTCTATCGCGTCGCTGTGGGGGTACTGCACCTCCCGCCGCTCAGAGAACGCGAAGGTGATCTGCTATTACTGTCGAAAAAGCTGTTGGGCGGCATTGCCAGCCAGGATGCCAGTCTCGGCGATAAGAAAATTTCCGCAGAAGCAAAAAATCTTATCCTTGAGCATCCGTGGCGTGGCAACGTTCGGGAGCTGCAGTCCACCTTGTTGCGCGCGGCTCTCTGGTGTCAGGGCGATCTGATCGCCGCTCACGATATTGAGCAAGCACTGTTCAAGCTGCCGCAAGCGGAGGCCGATGTGTTGTCTATGGATGTTACGCAAGGTATTGATCTACAACAGGTAATTGCCGAAGTGGCAGGGCATTATCTGCGTAAAGCGCTGACGCTTACCGGCAATAACAAGACCCGTGCAGCCAGCCTGCTAGGCCTCAAAAGCCAGCAAACGCTGAGCAATTGGATGGACAAATACGGCATCGAATAAAACTGGCACGGTCCTCGCTATAGGACCGACATGGACAGAATCGCCTTTATGAAATCAGTCAACTTTGAGTTCCTCCGCTCCGGCAACGAGCTGCTAGCCAACCTCGCCGGTCTTGCCGAGGCTGTACTGCACATCGATCCGGGCAGCGCGCTCACCCGCCTGCGCAGCTTTGCCGAGGAGCTAACCAAAGCCATCTACAAGGAAGAACTGCTGCCGCGCATGCCGCAGTCGAGCTTCTACGACCTGGTGAAAAACCCGGTGTTTGTTGATTGCGTCAGCAAGCCCCTGGTGCACCAGATCAACTTCCTGCGCATCCAGGGCAACGACACCGCCCACGGTGCCGAAGGTGATTTGCGCAATGCCCAGCTGGCCCTGAAAACGGCCTACCAACTGGCCATGTACATGGCCATCAAGTACTACGGCACGGCACAGGCCACGATCCCCGAATTTGCCGAGGTCAAAGACCCAACAGCGATGTTGGCCAGCCTGCAGAAAACCGTCTCCAGCTACGAGAAGGAACTCAACCAGCAGCAGGAAGCGCTGCAGAGCGTAATGGACAAGCTGGAGCAGGAGCGTACCCGCCACCTCGACAAGATCGACGCACCGGCCAAGCCTGACCAGCAAAAGCGTCAGCAGCAAAGCCAGCAGGTGGCCGACAGCCTGCTGTGGAACGAGGCCAAGACCCGCGCATTGCTGATCGACGCGATGCTCCTGCAAGCCGGATGGGATGTCAGCAATCCAGCGCAGGTTGGCCTGGAAGTGGATGTGGACTTCCCCGATAACGTCTCCGGCAAGGGCCGCGCGGACTACGTGCTATGGGGCGACAATGGTCAGCCCCTGGCCGTGATCGAGGCCAAGAAATCCGGCAATGTCAGCCTGCAAGCCGGGCGCGAACAGGCCCGCATGTACGCCGATGGCTTCGAGCGCATGGGCATGCAGCGCCCGGTGATTTTCTACAGCAACGGCTACGAAACCTTTATCTGGGACGACAAGCAGTACAACACCTACCGCCCTGTGTGCGGCATCTACAGCAAAGACAGCCTGGAATATCTCGCCTATCAGCGTCAGTACCGCGTCCCTACGCTGGAGAAACACAACCCCGAGCTGAGCATCGCCGACCGCCCTTACCAGATCGAAGCGATCAAAACCGTCGCCGCGCACTTTCAGCAGCAGCGCCGCAAAGCCCTGATCATCCAGGCCACCGGCACCGGCAAAACCCGCGTGGCCATCGCCCTGGCTGAACTGTTGCTGCGCACCGGTTGGGCCAAGCGCGTGCTTTTCCTCTGCGACCGCAAAGAGCTGCGTGTGCAGGCCGATGAGGCATTCAAGCAAAACCTGCCCAGCGAGCCGCGCTGCGTGATTGGCGAAACCGGCAAGGTTGATCAAACCGCCCGCGTCTACATTGCCACCTACCCAGGCATGATGAATCGCTTCGCTCAGCTTGATGTGGGCTTCTTCGACCTGATCATCGCCGACGAAAGCCACCGCAGCATCTACAACAAGTACCGCGACCTGTTCGACTACTTCGACGCGCTGCAGATTGGCCTCACCGCTACCCCTGTGAAATTCATCAGCCGCAACACCTTCGATATTTTCGACTGCGAAACCACCGACCCGACTTTCGAGTTCGGCCTGGATGCCGCAATTAACAACGAGCCGCCGTATCTGACGCCGTTCCGCGTGCGTGACCTCACCACTGACTTTCTGCGAGATGGCATCCACTACAACGACCTCAGCGACGATCAGAAGCGCCAGCTGGAAGAGGACCTAGGCGAGGAAGAAGCCAAGCGCACCACCATTGCCGGCAAGGACATCGGTCGCAAAATCTTCAGCGAAGACACCGACCGCATCATCCTGGAAAACCTGATCAACAACGGCATCAAGGATGAGACCGGCTCACTGTTCGGTAAAACCATCGTCTTCGCCCAGCGTCAGGACCATGCCGAGCACTTGGAAAAGCTCTTTTGCAAGCTCTACCCGCAGTACGGCACCAAGGTCTGCAAGGTCATCCACAACGCCATCCCTCATGTGGACACCCTGATCAAGGAATTCAAAAAGCCGGATAACGACTTCCGCATCGCCATCTCGGTCGACATGCTCGACACCGGTATCGACGTGCCCGAAGTGGTCAACCTGGTGTTCGCCAAGCCGGTCAAATCCTGGGTCAAGTTCTGGCAGATGATCGGCCGTGGCACGCGCCTGCGTCCCAACCTGTTTGGCCCCGGTAAAGACAAAACCGAGTTTCTGATCTTCGACCACTACGGCAATTTCGATTTCTTCGAGCAGGAATATCAAGAGCCGGAAGACACCGGCAGCAAATCCCTGCTGCAAACCACCTTCGAAGCCCGCTTGGCCCTGGCCCAGGCTGCCCTGCGGCATAACCATGCCGCCGCCTTCGATGCCGCCATTGCCCTGCTGCGCGCCGACATCAACGACTTGCCCGATACCAGCGTGGCGGTAAAGCGTGAGCTGCGCGCCGTGCACCAGTTGCAACAAACCCAACAGCTGCAGCAGTTCGATGGCAAAACCCAACACCTGCTGGCCAACACCATTGCCCCGTTGATGTCGGCCCGCGTGCTGCGCGACAAACACGCCACTGCGCTGGATAAACTCATCGCCGGCATTCAGTGCTGCTTGGTCGAGCAGGCCACCTGCTTCGAGGACGGCAAAATCGTCCTGCTGGCCGAGTTGCACAAGCTCGCCGTTAACATTCAGGCCGTCCGCCAGAAGGATGCCCTGATCGCCGAAGTACGCAGCGCCGACTTCTGGTTGCAGCCGGGCATCGACAAGCTGGAAAACGCCCGCAAGGAACTGCGCGGCATCATGAAGTACCGGCAAACCGGCAGCACGGGCGGTTACGCCATGCCCAGCACCCGTACCGGCGACGACGGCGTGCAAGTGAATGAGCGCAAAGTGGTCATTGCCGGTGCCAGCGAGGCCATGATCTACCGCCGCCGCCTCAAGGACATTCTCGCCAGCATGCTCGCCGCCAACCCGACCCTGCAGAAAATCCACAAGGGCGAGCCCATTGCCGAGACCGAGCTGAACACGCTGACCTCGACCATCCTCACCAGCCACCCCGGCGTCAGCCTGGAGGTGCTCAACGAGTTCTACGGTCGCACAGCGGATCAACTGCACCTTACCGTGCGCGAGATCATCGGGCTGGATGCCCATGCCATCGAGGAGCACTTCAAACAGTTCCTCCATGCCCATCCCAGCCTGACCGCCCAGCAGGTGCGCTTTATGAACCTGCTGAAAAACTACATCGCCCAGCACGGCAGCATCGTGATTGAAACCCTCTACGACGCGCCGTTTTCCAGCATCTCCCACGAGGGCATCGACGGTGTGTTTACGCCTGCCGATGTCACCGAGTTGGTCGCCGTACTTAAGCCCTTTTTGCGCGGGGATACCCCGCCAGCCAGTCACTAGGAGTGATTATGCAAGCCAGCCAATGGACGACTGAAATCATCGTAATCTGCGCGATTGCCGCTCTGGCCAGTCTGGTACTCGGCTATGTTGTCGCGGCCCTGCGTCAAGGACGGCAGCTCAGCAGGCTGACCGCACAGCTTGAGCAAGCGCATCAGGCACAGGCTTCGGCGGTAGCCGCCAGCACGGCGCTGGGTGATCAACTCAAGGCCACAGAAGTGCGCAGTCAGGCGCTTCAAATCGAAGAAAGCTCACTGAAGGCCAAACTTCAATCGGCCTTCGACAACGTGGCGCGCCTGAACCAGGAACAGCAAGAGAGCAAGGACGCAAAGGTAGCCCAAGAGATAAAGCTGGAGGATGCCAACCGGCGGCATAATGAAACTGCCAAGCGTCTGGAAACGGCTCAAGCTGAAGGGCGAGCGCTTCAGGAGCAAGTCATCGACCTGCGTGATCGTCTGACTACAACGCAAGCCACCATCACCTCGCTGCAAGGCGAGCGTGACAGTCTCAAGAATGACCTGGCCAGGCTTGATGCCAGCGCCCAGGTGGCCGCATCAGAAGTGCGTGAAACCCGTGAACAACTCGCCGAGACCAAGCAAAAACTGGCTGAGCAGATTCAGTCACGCGCCGAGCTACAGAAACGTTATGAGCCGCTGAGCAATGCCCATGCAGAGCTGAAGACTGCCTTGGAAAAGCGTGAGGAATTAGTGGCCGATCTCAATGATCGACTCGCCAAGACCCAGCTCACCTGTGATCAGCTGAATGCTGAGCGCGACCGCCTGAAGGACGAGCTGGCCAGCGAGGGCACTCGGGCCAAGGCTCTGGAAACCGCCGAGCGCGAAGTACGCGAGCAGTTGGCAGAAACCAAGCAAACGCTGGCCAAGCAGGTGCAGTCTTTCAGCGAGCTTCAGGAACGCCTGCACCAGCTCAACGCGGACCATACCGAGCTAAAAACCACCCTGAGCCAGCGCGAGGAGCACTTCCAGGAACAGATGGCGCAACTGTCTGATACCAAGAAATCGCTCACTCAAGAATTTGAGAACCTGGCCAACAAGATTTTCGAGGAGAAGGGCAAAACCTTCACCACCACCAGTCAGGCCAGTATCGACGGCATGCTCAAGCCTTTCCGTGAGCAGATCGAGGGCTTCCAGAAACGCATCAACGACGTGCATGACGCGTCCCTACGGGGCAACACCAGCCTTAACGGTGAAATCAAAAAAGTGCTGGAGATCGGCCTGCAGATGAGCAAGGAGGCCAATAACCTGACCTCCGCACTCAAGGGCGACTCGCAGCAGCGCGGCGCTTGGGGTGAAGCCCAGCTGCGCAGAACGCTGGAAATGAGCGGTTTGATTGAAGATGCCCACTTCGAGGTGCAGAGCGCCTTCAAGGACGCCGAGGGTAAGAGCAAACAGACCGATTACCTGATCAAGATCCCTGACGGTAAGCACATCATCATCGACAGCAAGGTGTCGCTGAACGCCTATGACCGCGCGGTTGGTGCTGAAACGCCGGAGGCCTATCAGCTGGCCATGACCGAGCACGTCAAGGCCGTGCGTAAGCACATCGACGACCTCGCCTCCAAGGATTACACCAACCTCATCGGCATGCGCAGCCCCAACTTCGTACTGATGTTCATGCCCATTGAGCCCGCGTACATCGAGGCCATGAAGCACAACAAGGACCTGTTCGAGTACGGCTACAAGAAGGGCATCGTGCTGGTTTCGCACACCACCTTGATTCCTATCCTGCGCACCGTTTCCAACCTGTGGATGATTGAGCGCAGCAACGCCGAGGCGCGGGAAATCAGCGAGAAGGCTGGCGAAATCTACAACCAGGTCTGCACCGTAGCCGAGCGCCTCAGTAAGCTCGGCAGCACCCTCAACACCGCGAGTAATCACTACAACAACACGGTAACGGCCTTAGCGGGTCAACAAGGTCTCTATGGCAAGATTGATCGCTTCAGCCAGCTCTCAGCCAAAGTCAGCAAAACCCTGCCAGCGCTTGCCCCTGCCCACATGGATTTTGAAAGTGAGCGGCTATCACTGATTGTCATGCCCATCGAAGAAGCCGCTGAGCCAACCGAGGCCATGCCGCAACTCGCCCAACATTCATTCGAAGAAGAGCTTGTTGCCCAGCTCTAATCGCCCCATTTCTGAATAAGAGAAGTACTCCGCATGCTCACCGGCAAAACCCGCAACGATATCGACAAGCTCTGGGAAAAGTTCTGGACCGGCGGGATCACCAACCCGCTGACCGTGATCGAGCAGATCAGCTATCTGATGTTTGCCCGCATGCTCGACATGCAGGAAGACGTGGCCGAGCGCAAGGCCAATCGCACCGGCAAGCCCTTTGACCGCCTGTTTCCCAATACCCCGGAAGGCCAGCTCCTGCGCTGGAAGAACTTCCGGCACAAGAGTGGGCCGGAGTTGCACAAGCACCTCAAGCAGAGCGTCTACCCATACTTTGCCAAGCTGGGCCGAAAGTCCGATGCGGTCGATGGATTGGGCGAGGAGGGCAGTGCTTTGGAGGGGCTGGGGCATATCGGCGAGTACATGCAGGACGCCGATCTGGAGATCAAGAACGAGTCCGTGCTCACCTCCGCTGTGGAGATGGTCAACGACCTGCCGCTGACCCAGAGCGATGTGAAGGGCGACATCTACGAATACCTGCTGAGCAAGCTCACCACCGCCGGCATCAACGGTCAGTTCCGCACGCCGCGCCATATCATCGACGCCATGATCGAGCTGATCGCCCCGCAGCCTAGCGAAGTGATCTGCGACCCCTCGTGCGGCACGGCGGGCTTTCTTGCTCGCACCATGGAGTATCTCAACCGAGTGCATTCCAGCGAGGCGGGCATCTTCACCGATGAGGACGGCAACAAGCACTTCACCGGCGACCTGCTGGAGCCCTACCGCGATCACATCAACAAGCACATGTTCTGGGGCTTCGACTTCGACACCACTATGCTGCGTGTCTCCAGCATGAACATGATGCTCCACGGCGTGAACGGCGCGAACATCCGCTACCAGGACTCCCTGAGCAAATCCATCAAGGAGCACTACCCGCGCCAGGAAGAAAACTTCTTCGACGTGGTGCTGGCCAACCCGCCGTTCAAAGGCAGCCTGGACGAAACCAACACCAACCCCGACGTACTCGGCCTGGTGAAAACCAAGAAGACCGAACTGCTGTTCGTCGCCCATATCCTCCGCTCGCTCAAGCTCGGTGGCCGCGCCGGCGTAATCGTGCCGGACGGCGTGCTGTTCGGCTCATCCAAGGCCCACCAACAACTGCGCCAGGAGCTACTCGACAGCAACCAGCTGGAAGGCATCGTCAGCCTGCCCAGCGGCGTATTCAAACCCTACGCCGGCGTCAGCACCGCCATCCTCATCTTCACCAAGGGTGGCACCACCGAGCGCGTGTGGTTCTACGACCTCAAGGCCGACGGCTACTCACTGGATGACAAGCGTGCCGAGGTGAAAGGCGAGGGCAGCAATGACCTGCCTGAGGCCATCGCCCAGTGGCGCAAATACCGCCAAATGGTTGAAGGTAACGTCAGCGCCAACACCATCAAGACCCTGTTTGGAGATAAGCGCAAAAAGGCCTTTGTCGTATCAGCTCAGGATATCGCCGCCAACAAGTACGACCTCTCCATCAACCGCTACAAGGAAGCTGACTACCAGCAGGAGCAGTACGAAGAACCGAAGCTGATTCTGCAAAGGCTCAAAGAGCTGGAACAGGAGATTCTGGCGGATCTGGATGAGCTGGAGGGGATGCTGTGAATTGGCCTGTTTTCCGGTTAGGTGAGTTGTGCGAAAGAATAACCGATGGCAGTCATAACCCTCCAGGTGGAATTGAATCGAGCGAATATATGATGCTCAGTTCAAAAAACATATTTGATGATGATATTAATTTCGATAATCCGAGGTTCTTAACCGAAGATGATTTTCGGTTAGAGAACAGGCGAACAGATGTTTCTGTAAATGACGTGTTACTGACAATTGTTGGAACGGTTGGTAGGGTGGCAGTTGTTACTAATTTGCACCCAAAATTTACGCTTCAACGAAGTGTTGCTGTACTCAAGCCTGTGCTTGATAAAGTTGATTCGCGGTTCTTAATGTATACGTTGAGAAACATGCTTGATGTGTTAGTCGCAGGTGCTAGAGGAGTTGCTCAGAAGGGTATTTATTTAAAACAGATACGGGATCTTGAAATCCCCCTCCCACCCCTGACCGAACAAAAGCGCATCGCCGCCATCCTTGACAAGGCCGACGCCATCCGCCGCAAACGCCAGCAAGCCATCCAGCTCGCCGACGACTTCCTCCGCGCCGTGTTTCTGGACATGTTCGGCGACCCGGTGACCAATCCGAAGGGGTGGGATGTAAAGCGCATTGAAGAAATTGCTTCAAAAGGCAAGTACGCTATCAAGGCAGGCCCCTTTGGTTCGGCGTTGAAGAAAGAGGATTATGTCCCTGAGGGCTACAAGATTTATGGTCAGGAACAGGTGATTCGAGATGACTTGAAGTATGGGGATTACTTTATTAGTGAAGAAAAGTATGAGTCCCTAGCTTCTTGCTCAATCTCAGAGGGGGATGTTTTGATTAGCCTGGTTGGTAGCTTTGGAAAGGTTTCTGTCGTTCCGAAAGACTATCATCCCGGCATTATTAATCCTCGCTTGATGAAAATTAAGTTTGATAACTCATGCGCTAACCCTTGGTATATGAAATACCTGCTCACCACAAAGGAAATGATTAAGAAAATCGAAGGTATGTCCCATGGAGGGACAATGGGTATTCTTAATGTTGGCAAGATTAGGGATTTAGAAATCATAAATCCTCCATTGAATCTTCAAGAAAACTTTTTGAAAATTTCCAATCAGGTTAGGTCTATTAAGGCTCGTTGCGAATTACTCGCCGCCAATCCTCTATTTGAGTCTCTAAGCCAGAAAGCATTTTCCGGCCAGCTGTAGATAAGGAAATCTCCATGCGCCTTAAGTCCGTCAAACTCTCCCATTTCCGCGGCTACCGCGCCACCACGGTTATTCCCAACGATGCTGCCATGACCGGCTCGTTGGCTCCGCCGGAAGCAGGCTGACTCCCCGCGCCAGCACCAACTTTTTAGATCATGCATGCAAGGGATCTAGATATGAGCAATAACGAAAAACGGCCATTGATCAGAAGGCATCTCGAGCTGAAGGAATTACTGCAGCTAGCGACGCCGGATGAGCTGGTCGCCATAGCCGAGATTTTGCTGGATAAGGCCAACGATCGCCTGCTCGGCAATGGTTCGGTGCGGCAGCGACTTGCTCAGTGCTTCGAGGCTCGCGAGCTGTACAAAGCGGCCGACGAAATCGCTTTCGAGATCCGCGCGCTGGGCAGTGTCAGTCTGGCCAGCTTGTTGCGCCGAGGGGAACCAGTCAGTTACGACGAGGTGGTTCGGGATGTCGCCAGTGAGCTGAAAGTTGAGTTCAGCAAGACAGATAGCACCTCGGCCGTCGAGGAGAAGGTACTGGCAAAGCTGGTTGTGAAACTGGCTGAGCAGGCCGAGTCGGAAAGCCAAGCAAGCAGTGGGTCGTGGTTAAGCCGGGCGCGGTTCAATAACTCGTTCACTGCTTTGCTTGGACCACTAAGCAAGTTGGGTTTAGGGGCTTCCGGGGGCAGCCTGCTGAGTGGTGCGTTAGGTTCGGCGGTGGCTTTCGGCTCAGTTGCTGCAGCAGGCGTGTTGGCGGCTCTGCCGCTTACGGCGGTTGGCGCTGTCGGCGCCGGTGTCTGGGCATTCAGCAACAAGAAGCGGCCCGAGCTGCAAGGGCTAACCACGATTGTCGTCCATATTGCGCGGATCCGTGCTGGCCTTGTCGCTGCGGATCACGAGGATTTTGTTAACCGTTTGAGAGCGTGTCTATGAGCGCTGAAATTCTTGCCAGAACCATCAGTTCCGCCCCGGAGATAATTGAGGGTCTTCGCTCCGGGCTTTTTCAGCTGTGGGGTGGCGTCGTCAGGTATGCCGCCGGTCATCCAAAGGGCGGGCAGATTGTTGGGCACCTGCAGTTCCCGGGAGATGCCGCTCAGGCTGCCGAGCAGCTCGCCAAGCTGCAGCAGGCGCTGGGTGGTGTCGAGGGAGCCTTAGGCGTGTTGCAAAACCTGCAGTACGCGAACCTGGTGCTGTCCGGGCTCAATCTGGCGGTTTCGGTTGCCGGTTTTGCCATTGTTTGCAAGAAACTCAATGGCATTTCCGATCAACTGAGCCAGCAATCGAAAAAGCTCGATGTCTTGATCGAAATGGCTCGTGATGCAGAGGAACGGCAGCACCTGCGTGATAGCGCGACCTTCAATTCAGTGTTCTGGACGGTTCGTCAATTTGCGGAGCAGGGCGATCTGCAGGGGCTCAGAAGCCAGGTCCGGGATCTCCGAGACCAGTATGAGATCACCAAACTGACGTTGAACCGAGCAGCGGCAGGTGCAGCCGGACCAAACTTTGTTGAATGCCTCGGTGTGCTGCAAAACTTCCAGCAGCGCATGATGTATCTCGGCTTCCTACAGGCATACGTACAACAGCGCACGGCCGGTGAGAAATATGCCATCGGTGTGCTGAAAGAGTTGCAAGCGGATTGGCTGCAAATCAGTACGGTAGTTGTTGATGCGATTACCGCTAATCAGGAGTGGGTTGAGCAATTAACTCATGACGAGGGAGATAATGTTGTGTCCTTCCTGGAGTTCCGCAAGCGAGCCGCCCCGGCCATCGACTATCAATTGGGCTTATTGGAGTACGCCGCCAGCCACCCAGAGGCGGCCGAATTGCTCAATGAAGACGTTGCGGAGATTCGTTTCTTGGCGGCGTAAATTGCCGTTACGGCAATGTGGAGAACATAGGGAAGCGTTTTCAATGGCGTTTGATCTGAGCAACACCTTAGTAGTAGGCATCTCGGCCACCGCTCTATTCGACATGAGCGAGTCTGATCAGATGTTCAAAGCGGCGTTGGAAGCTGATCCTGAAAGCGTGATCGACAACTACCGTCGCTATATGCACGAGCATGAGGATGAGCCGCTGACGCCGGGCACCGGCTATCACCTGGTCAAGGCGCTACTCGGGCTCAACCGGCATATGAAAAGCGGCGACGTATCCCCGCTGGTCGAGGTGGTGGTGATGTCGCGCAACAGCCCGGATACCGGCATTAGGGTACTCAAGACCATTCGCAGCGACCGGTTGGCAATCACCCGTTCCGCTTTTACGGGCGGCGAGTCGGTGGCCGACTACATGGATGCGTTCGATGTTGACCTGTTCTTGACCACCAATGTGGAGGATGCACAGAAGGTCATCGACTCCCGGCAATGCGCTGCGGCGATCCTCAAAGCGCCCCCAGCCAATGCTCCGCAAATTCCGGACGGCCAGGTGCGCATCGCGTTCGACGGCGACGCGGTGCTTTTTTCCGACGCCAGCGAACTGGTCTACAAAACCCAGGGGCTGGACGCCTTTCTTGCCCAGGAAGATGCACTGCAACACACCCCCATGGAAGAAGGGCCCTATGCCAGTCTACTGATAAAGCTGGCCAAGCTGCAGGAGCGGCTGCCCACCGGCAGCAAGGATTCACCGATCAGAATCGCCATCGTTACCGCGAGAAACTCTCCGTCAGAAATGCGCGTAATCAACACTCTCCGCGCTTGGGGCGTGTACGTTGACGAGGCTTTTTTCCTGGGTGGCGTCGGTAAGGCCAAAGTGCTCAGCGCTTTCAACCCCCACATTTTCTTTGATGATCAAGATGTGCACCTTGAAGCGGCGGCTACTTTGGTGCCGTCTGGAAAGGTGCCGTATCGGAGTGGTTCGGGTATTCCCAGCTTAAGCGTGCCAGCCTGATGGAATGAAAGGAGCAACAAGTGGAAGACGATAAGCAGCTCTACAAGCTTTCAACAACACCCGACGGGCGCCGCCTGTGGACATACATGGCGGCCATACTCGAAGTTACGGAGATGGATCGGGGTAAGCCGTTTCCACTGAAGCGGTTCTTGAAGAATTTCGATACTCATTTGAAAGGCGGCAGAATCGAGCTCGGCTCTGAAGGCTATAGGCTGACCCGAGTTGGACAGGCGTATTTTCAGGACCGTTATCAGGCCGGCAATCGCCAGCGTATAGAGCGGGCGGCAGTCGAGCAGATGATCAGGTCAATTCGTTCAGGCGTTGGTGAAGACGAATGGGTTCCGCTGTAATCCTCGTTCTGCGCCACTATCTCAGCTGCACAAACTTTCAAATTATTAAACGTCGCCGGCAAGGATGTTGCGTATGTCGTCTCAGAGATATTCCGTCAATCAGCACCTGATCGAAACACTGCTGAGCTGGGTTAAATCCGGAGAGATCGCCATCCCGGAAATCCAACGGCCTTTTGTGTGGGATGCCACCAAGGTGCGTGACCTGATGGACAGCCTCTATCAGGGCTTTCCAGTGGGTTACATCATTGCCTGGCGTAACCCGACGGTAAAGCTGAAAGACGGCACGCTGGCCGAGGGCAAGAAGATACTGATTGACGGTCAGCAGAGGGTGACCGCGCTAACGGCCGCCATTGCCGGGCAGCAAGTGGTGAATCAGGATTACCAGCAGGTGCGTATCCGCATTGCCTTCCACCCCATCGAAGAGCGCTTCGAGGTCAGCAACCCCGCCATCGAAAAGGACAAAACATGGCTGCCTGATATCGCCCCTATCGTTAATGGCGAGCTACGCTCGTACAAGGTGGCGAGAGATTATCTCGAGCTAAATCCGGACGTGAAAGAAGATCTGGTATTTGAACGTCTGGACAGGTTGTGCGATATCACCAAGAAGCAGATCGGCCTGATTGAACTGGCGGCGGATCTGGATATCGAGACGGTGACCGAGATTTTTATCCGCATCAACTCCAAGGGTGTAGTTCTCAGCCAGGCGGACTTCGTCATGTCGAAGATCGCCGCCAACGAGGAGTTCGATGGCAACACCCTGCGCAAGGCCATCGACTACTTTTGTCACTTGTCCATTGCGCCGGAGTTTTACGCGCATATCGAGAACAACGACAAGACCTTCGTGCAGACCGAATACTTCAAAGCTATGCGCTGGTTGAAGAGTGAGAACGACGACCTCTACGACCCCAGCTATTCGGACATGCTGCGTGTAGCCTTCACCACCAGGTTCAATCGTGGTCGGCTGTCGGATCTGGTCGGCCTGCTCTCGGGCCGTAACTTCGAGACCCGCAGCTACGAGAAGGAAATCGAAGAGGCGTCGTTCAAGACATTGAGCGAAGGAGTCAGAGAGTTCATCAATGAAACGCACTTCAAGCGTTTTCTGATGATCATCCGTTCGGCAGGCTACGTGGACAGCTCCATGATCGGTTCGGTCAACGCGCTGAACTTTGCCTATGTGCTGTATCTGAAGCTCAAACGCGACCTGGGCAACAACCCCAATATCGAAAGCTGGGTACGCCGCTGGTTTGTGATGTCACTGCTCACCGGGCGTTACTCGGGTTCGCCGGAGTCCCGGTTCGACAAGGACATCAAGGCAGTGCACGATCGGCCATTTGCCGACGTGCTGGCGGAGATCGAAGCAGCCGAGCTTTCCGACGCCTTCTGGGACTTCGGCTTGCCCCAGGCGTTGAACACCTCTTCAGTGAATGCCCCGGCCATCAAGGTGTTTTGGGCTGCGCAGGCTAACCGGGGCGACAAGGGCTTCCTGTCCAAGGACATCACCGTTCGCGACATGCTCACGCACCATGGCGATATTCACCATATTTTCCCGAAAAACTTCCTCAAGAATCGAGGGTTGGCCAGAAGCAGATACAACCAGGTGGCCAACTTCGTGTTTGTGCAGCAGGAAGTGAATATCAAAATCAGCCATACGGCTCCAGCAACCTACATGGCAGACGTGTTCGCCCAGTGTGATTCGGGTGAAGCACGCTACGGGGCCATTACGCGCTTGGACGATCTAAAAGCCAATCTTGTCGCCAACTGCCTGCCAGAAGAGTTAGCTGCCTACCAGCCCGAACGGTTCGAAGAGTTCCTGGGTGAGCGTCGCAGGTTGATGGCGCAGAAGATCAAGCAGTATTACTGGGCACTGTGATGTTCTGCGGTAACGCGGTTGCTCTCTGCCTGCGTATCTCAGGTAGTCTCGAAGCACGCTTTGGGTCTGTTAACCGGTCGTGATGCTCAATCAAGGAAGTTGCTCATGCCTCAATCTGCTTTCATGTGTTCCGGCTGGCTCAGCGCATTTCTCCAGCGCCGGGGTCTTCAATGCCCTGATCATCGCGGCCTATACGCCTATCACTGTAGCCACGAGGAATACCTTGATCTACTGCACCAGCTCAGGAAGCTAGGTTCTTTCGATAGGGTAGTAAACGACACAGCCGCCAGCGCCTGCTTGGTTCTCTTCTGCTCAGAGTGGTACCGACGTGAATACCAGCGCGATCATGGCTGGAGCTGGGAGCCGATCTGGAAAACGTTGGGGTTTAGACTTTCTTCAGGCGAATTGGGTAAAGCAATTCCCAAAGGGTTGGAGCGCTACTGGAAGCGCTCGATGCACTTTTATGAGTCTGAGCGCAGGGATTTTCTTGGCTCCTTATTCAGTGAGGGCGGACTTCCTTTTCAAGTACTGCGCGAAGGTGGAAGCCGCTTTCAGACGCTTTTTGATCGTGTACTCAAACAGTATGACCAGTGGCACATCCTGGGCTACAGCACTGCACAGCAAGTAGGGCAACAGCTGGAAAAGGCGAACCTACCTCAGGTGTTTGCCACGCAGACTTCAGTGGAGCTGATCGCGCATATGGCCGATCAGTTGGTGTCTCTGGTGCGCGACTATGGCTTGGTGCAAGCCGACGAGCCGGTTGCTCGCTTGGATGCCATGAATCCCAAGTGGCGCGAGCTGTTCCCACTACCGCTGGATAACCAAACCGGCAGTGAATTGCTTAATGGATTGCTGAAAACCGCCACGGTCGAGGGTGGAAGGCGTCGCAGCGCGTCTGGAGGTTGGGGCTGCCGGCACTTCTGGCACGAAGCACAACCCAATGAGCTGAAGGTGCAGGTGTCGCTGCCAGCAGAAGTAGTTTTCCAATTAACAATGCAGCCCTCTACCACGCGTTTCGAGCTTGTGATTCTAGAGGGCGAAGCGGCCATCGCTAATCTAGGCCCGGGCTATGCCGTTGTGGATAACGGTGTTGCTCGCATTAGGTTACGGCAGCGTGAGGTCATGGGTCGCCGTCGTGATTGCTCTTTGTCATTGAGCCTGGTGGCCATGGCTGGGGGAATGGTGATCGCTTCTTTACCTATTGAGAACAGCACCATAGCCCTGGGCGAGGTTCCAATAGGTTTTGAGCCGCTCAATGACCGCTGGCAGTTCTGCGGCCAGGCTTCGTTCAATTGCGCCGCCGAGGAGCTAATGCTCCTGTTACCGCCCAATAGCGTTTTGCTTCGCGAAGAGGACTGCGGCGATGCCAGCATCTCTGACATGCCTTCGGCACTGGCTCTGCGCGCATTAAAAGTACAGGGTCAAACCGAGTTCAAAGTCGACTGTGATGGGCTTTACAGAATTCGTACGGGGCACACTGCTGGTTCGGTTTTCGGTTTGGAGCTGGTCGGTAGCGAGCTTGGCTGGGCAACAAAACCCGCAGTCACTTTTGTCGGTCTGCCTAGGGTGCAATGGCCTGGTGCCTCTGACGAGCTGCAAAAACAGGGTGGTGACCTTTACGTTGGCGGTAAACAACCCGGCAATTGCGTTTTGCAGGAAATTCTCGGTGCTCAATATGTAGCTGTTCGCAACCGCAGTGGTGACACGTTGTTGCGCCGTAAGATTGGTGTCCTGCCGGCTGATTTCCGTCTTGAGTTACGTAACGGTGAAAGGGCAGGGCAGGGCAGCATTCTGGTGCATACCCAGCAGCGTTGCCTGCTAGAGATAGTCGACGATGGCCTTCAAGTTCAGAAAATCAAGCGTGAGGGTCATACCGAACTCAAGCTATCTACAGAGGGCTTGCCACCAATCAGGCTCCGTCTTTCAGTCACACCTAGCCTGCTGTCTGATCCGGTTGAAATTGACCTGCCTTTCCCCAACTCGGGTTGCCTCGCCATTGATGGTAGTGGCGAGCAGCTCAAGCGTGATATCAATGTTGATGATCTTCTGGGCGCGCGTATATATCTGTTTGGCCGCAACGGTGCACCAACTAAGTTCGGGCTGGAATTGACCCTTAAGGGCAACACCGCCAAGAACGCTTCCTATAGTTGGTCCTACACCGCTACCGAAAAGCCTTTAGAGGTAAGCCTGTTCAACATTCGCGAGCAGATAGTTGATTTGCTTTCACTGCAGTCCGGCATCGATCAGGTGGTCGATTTAAGGGTGTTCGGTCACGGTCAGGGCGCCAATTTCCGCGTGCGCAAGTATGCAATGGAGATGTTGTTGGATCGTGATCGTCAGCTGCTACGCGCCGCTAACCTTCAGGATGGCAGTACCGCTTTACCCGAGCCAATTTTGATGCTGCTGCATGAGCCAATGCGCGGTGCCGTTCACCTCCGTTCACGTACTAGCGAATGCGTACCCACCGGCGAATTTGAGCTACCGGCATTGGTTGAGAAAAATGGACCTTGGCTGGTATTGCCGAAGCAAGGATCGCGTGCCTCTTTTAGGCCGCTTTTTATTTTCGGTGGCTGGGAGCCGGTCCCAAACAGTGATGATGCCCAGAGCATGCAGAAAGCGGTTTTAGTGTTTGATCACGCCTCTCCTATCAGTTCATTCACGCCGGTTCTGGACTCCATGGCAGTGAACCCTATGCACAGCGGATGGCAGTTTCTGAGGTCGTTATATGAGGGCTACGGTTATCTGCCTTTAGCAACGTTCGAGGTCTGGAAGGCACTCGTGGGTCATACCCGTGCATTGTCGATGGCGCTTTTCAAATTTGAGATGGACCCAGAGTTTTTGAGCCGGATTGAAGCTGAATTCCCCGTTATCTGGGAATTCCTGCCTGTTAATGAAATACATCTGGCCGCCAAGCGCTACGGTGCATTTCTTAAGATCAAGGGTGTTGCAGAGGAAGCCATATCGGGGCTGATGGGCAGAATGTTCAGGCGGCTAGGTGAGGTTTTTCCGACTTATGGAGAAAGCGTCCAGCAGCATCTGTTAGGTAAAGCTTTAAGTCCTGAACGCCAAATGCCTCTCGATATATTCCAGGCGATAGTTCACGGCTGGTATCACCAATTGATGCGAGATCGTAGTGAAGCGACTTGGCCTGAGTATGGTGGCAAGAGGCTGGCGCGTTGGTACGAGAAGCAGAATGAGTTGGTGATTTCTTTCCGTCTGGAAATGGATTACCGCAATGCGGTGGTCTATTTGCCGGTTTTCGCTGCTGCTGTTGCCAGCGGTAAAGCACAGATTTCAGATGTTTTTGACGACAGTGTCGAGGCGGTTTTTTTCCTTCGACAGGTTCGCGATTTTGACTCGAGTTGGTTCAGCAGCATCTACCAATATTGTCTGCTGAACAACGTCATGGATATGCATAAGGCAGTACCCGTCAATGGATAAGTATTTTTCTTCACTTGTCGAGCAAGCACTGTCTCGCACCACAGAATCAACCTTGAGTGTTTTGAGCATTACCGATCCTGACTTGCGTGAGCACCTTGGTGGGCTTATGCGCGCCGAGTGTGGCAAGGAGGGATCATTCCTGGCCCCGCCCTTGTTTGAGCAAACCTTTGGCTGGGAAGAGTCGCCAATTACGATGGCGCAGCTAGCCGCTCAAGAGCATCTACTTACTAAGGAGGTCGTAGCTTCACTTGATGGTAAAGCCAATGGGCGTTACCGATTTGGTGCGGCCTGGAAACCGTTCACGCATCAGTTGGCCAGCTGGCGCTCCCTGCTAGAAAAGAAGAATTCAGTAGTGGTCACTAGTGGTACAGGCTCGGGCAAGACCGAGTGCTTTATGGTTCCGGTGCTTGATGACCTTTTTCGGGAGTATCGCGATGCGGGCAGTAAGCCGCTGGTGGGGGTGCGAGCACTATTTCTCTATCCGCTTAACGCGCTGATCAACTCACAGCGCGAGCGTCTGAATGCTTGGACACAGAGTTTTGGATCCGGGATTCGTTACTGTTTATATAACGGCAATACCGAGGAGTTGCAGGCCAAAAAGCGCACCGAGCAGCTTGAACGGCCTAATGAAATTTTGTCACGCGAACTGATGCGCGAGCAGCCGGCTCCGATCCTAGTGACGAACGGCACCATGCTGGAATACATGATGGTGCGTCAGGTCGATGCGCCTATAGTGCGCAAATCGAGAGAGCAGAAATCTCTGCGCTGGATTGTTCTGGATGAGGCTCACACCTATGTCGGCTCGCAGGCTGCAGAGCTGGCACTGCAGTTACGGCGCGTGATGACTGCCTTCGGTGTCACCCCCAAGGACGTTCGCTTTGTTGCGACCTCCGCAACCATCGCTGGTGATGATGCTGCAGAGCAACTCAAACAGTTCCTCTCCGATCTGTCGGGGGTGCCGATTAGTCAGATTGATGTCTGGGGCGGTAAGCGCGTTATTCCGGAACTTGTATCGTGCCAGCAGACGCCGATCACCTTGCAGCAACTTGAGTCTATGCCTGCTGTAAATCACGACGACCCAGATATTCACCCCGACCGTTATGACGCGCTTGTGCACTCTACTCTGGCTCGCGCTTTGAGGCGTGTATTAGTGAGTGCGCCTAAACCGTTAAAACTGACCGAGATGGCCAGTTACATGAGTCGAGATCAGGGGCAGTCGTTAACTCAGGATGAGATTTTACGCTGGTTGGACCTGTGCTCTGGCACTCGCCCCAATGAGTCTGAGCCTGCATTTCTGAAGCTGCGTGCCCACTTCTTTCAGCGTACTACCCACGGTCTGTGGGCGTGTTTTGATAAGCACTGCTCAGCAAAGAAAGGTACACCGCTGCAAGACAAGTGGCCCTTTGGCTATGTGTACGTGAGCCAGCGGCAAACCTGTTCCTGTGGTAGCCCGATTTTCGAGTTAGCGTTCTGCAATGATTGCAATGAGCTTCACTTGTTGGCACGTGATAAAGGCGGAAAGTTGGTTCAGTGGGAGAGTTCAGGTGGGGATGAGTTCTCTCTGCAGTCAGAAATGCCAAGCGAAGATGATCAACCTGAAGCTAACGCTGCAGTTGGTTCAGTCAAAGTCCCCGTCATTCTCTGTTCCGCTGAGAATCTTTCAGATGAGTTTAGGCCCGTCGAGTTTGATCATGAAACAGGTAGTTTTTTCGCCAACACTGGCACAGGTGAGCAGCTAGGCCTAAATGATCGGGCTCCGATTTGTAGCCGTAAAGACTGTAGTTACAGCGGTTTTCAAGGTGCATTTCCGTTTCGTCGTGCAATGTTGGGCGGCCCCTTTTATGTGGCGAACGCCGTACCGACTGTTCTGGAGTATTGCCAGGACTATCAAGATGAAGATCAGAAGCCAGAGTTTGGTCCACAGTCGTTGCCAGGGCGAGGACGCAGGCTCATTACCTTTACGGACAGCCGCCAGGGTACGGCGCGTATGGCCGTTCGGATGCAGCAGGAGGCCGAGCGCAGTAGATTGCGGGGGCTTGTTGTAGAAATTTTGAACTGGCATCAAAAGAGCCACGGTAATGATCAAACTACATCCAGCAACCTTAATCTCGAAGTACTGAAGCAGCTAATTGCTAAAGCAAGAGAAGAGGTCGCTCTCTACCGCAGTATCCCCATAATGGAAGAGGTCAAGATCGCCGAGAGCAAGCTCGCACGCTTTACCGCACTTTTAGCTGCGGCGAATGGGGAAAAGGTTAGGCCTGCACTCATTTCCTTGGCCTGGTCAGAACTTGTAAGTGAACTGAAAAAGCGGGGCGACCTTCAAGAGAAGGGCCCCATGCTGCTTGCCAATAAATACCAGAAACCGGAGATCTTTAAAGAAACGGATGGACCACAAAAGCTGGCTGAAATGCTGCTTTTTCGCGAGTTCATGCGTCGGCCGAAACGTCAAAACAGCTTGGAAACTCAAGGGCTGGTAAAGGTCAGCTACCTTGGACTAGACAAGATCCAAGAAGCGCCACCGCATTGGGAGCAAAAGGGGCTAACGACGGATGATTGGCGTGATTTCCTGAAGGTCGCGCTGGATTTTTATGTGCGCGAAAGCAGCTTCATTCAAATGACAGATGAATGGAAAGACTGGATTGGGAGCCGGTTTTCTTCAAAAACCCTGCGCCAACCCGACTCGAAAGAAGCTGATGAAAATCGAGTGAAACGCTGGCCGCAGATTCGTAATGGCAACCACTCACATCGCCTGACCAAGCTGCTGCTCTTGGGGGCGGGGTTGAATCCTTCAAGCTCATCTGATGTTGACTTGGTCAATGCTTGGTTAGGGGCCGCATGGCGCCAGTTGACCAAGCCTGGAGCCGCGTTGAAGTCCGATGAGAACCGGCACTTTTTGCCCAAAGAGCACATGCTTTTTTCGTTGCTTGATCGAGCATTTGTTTGCCCCATTACCAATAAGCTGCTTGATACGACCTTCAAAGGTTTTACCCCTTACCTACCAGCACACCTGGATTTCACTCAGCTGAGCGATGAGAAGCGAAAAGGTTTTGTGTGTGAGTCAGTTGAGCTACCCAGTGTTTGGGAGCTCGATCGTTCGCAGGAAGATTATGCCCCCGGCCTTGCGAAGATCAGAGCTCAGGTAGCGGCTGACCATCATGTCACTGCCTTGCGCGCGCGTAATCTTTGGACAGATATCAATGACAGGGCGGTGGAGGGCGGCTTCTATTACCGCACTGCGGAGCACTCAGCCCAGCAGTCTTCTGAGCGCTTAGGGTCCTATGAGGAGATGTTCAAAAGGGGGCAGATCAATGTCCTGAACTGTTCCACTACCATGGAGATGGGGGTGGACATTGGCGGTATTTCTGCCGTGGTGATGAACAATGTTCCGCCACACCCGGCCAATTATCTCCAGCGCGCCGGTCGGGCAGGTCGTAGCAAAGAATCAAGAGCACTCGCTTATACGCTTTGCAAAAACAATCCGCACGACCAGCAGGTCTTCGCCAACCCTAGTTGGCCGTTTGAAACAAAAATTCCTGCCCCCGCGGTAGCCCTGAACTCTGCTCGGCTTGTGCAGCGGCACGTGAACTCATTGCTGCTGTCTGACTTCCTCTGCAATGTTGTTGGCCCAACTCAAACCGAGAAAACCAGTCTCACTGCGCAATGGTTCTATGACGACACGACCGGAGGTTCGCAGTGCGATCGCTTTCTTGAGCGTTTAGGCCTCGCTGTTAGCGAAATTGATGAAGCGCTTTCGCTGCTGGTCAAAGGCACTGCCCTGGCAGGGATCACGCCAGATCAGTTACGTAGGCGTTCAATGGAACAGTTGCAAAAACTGCAGGGCCGCTGGTTGACGAGCTACCGATATCTACTTTCAGAAGAGCAGCAGGCAAAGCCTAACAGCCCTTACCTGAAGCGCCTCCAAGTCGAGAAAGCCCGCCACTGCAATGAATACCTGCTTCGCGACCTATCTGCTCGTACCTTCCTACCAGGCTATGGATTTCCGACAGATGTAGTGAGCTTCGACAATTTCACAATAGAGGACTACATCCGTGAAAAAGGGGCCGGGGGTAAGGTAAAGCACGACCGTGAGGACAACGTGTCACGTTATAAAGGGCTACCTTCTCGCAACCTAGCGATTGCTATTCGAGAGTATGCGCCCGGTGCTGAGATTGTTTTGGATGGGCGAGTCTTCAAGTCAGCTGGTGTTTCTTTGCACTGGCATAACCTCAATGCTGGCAGCAGTGAGGCCCAGAAGATGGATATCGCGTGGCGTTGTGACGTCTGCGGCGAGCTCGGTTATGAGGAAGGGCTGGTCAAGACTGATGAGCTACTTTGTACTAATAACGAGTGCCTATCAGTCATTAAGCCATCAAACATTCGCAAGGTACTCCAGCCATCTGGTTTTGTTTCCGATGCCTATCAGTCGGCCTCAAATGATATCCAGCATCAGAAATTTGTTCCTGTGGAAACCGCCTGGGTCTTTGTTAAGGCCCTTAAAACCCCGCTACCAAATCCAGCCGTAGGCTCGATGGCCTATGGTGCGGATGGCCAGGTTTTTCATCACAGTTCGGGTGAGAACGGTGCTGGGTTTGCCCTGTGCATGAGCTGTGGACGCGCGGAATCTATGCTGACAGCAGATGATTTCCCTCAGGGCCTCTCACCTTCTGGCGAGCACTTTCCGCCCCGGCCTGGCAAAGACGATAAAGACCAGAACAATAAGCGGCTGCCTTGCCAAGGCAGTGGCAGTATTGTCCCCAACGTCAGCTTGGGTGCTACCTCCTTTACTGACGTTTTTGAATTGACGCTGCACCACCCTGTCAACGGAGAGTACATTCCGGACAACGACCAAGGGCGCTGTATCGCGATGACCCTGGCTGTTGCCATGCGTTCAGCTCTTGGCGAGATACTTGGGGTTTCGGCTTCTGAGCTTGGTTATGCAACGCGGCCAAGCAAGCTGGAAAACGGCCAGCCCATCAGAATTTTGCAGCTTTACGATGTAATCAGCGGAGGGGCCGGATTCGCGTCAAGCGCTTCGCTGCATATCGAAAATCTGCTTAGGAAGATGGTTGAGACCCTGCACTGTTCCCATTGCGAAAGTGGTTGCAGCGAATGCTTGCTGGACTCCCAGACCCGCCATGACCATGACAAGCTGGATCGAAAACTAGCTTTAGACTGGCTTGGTGATGAGTTTGTCCATTACGTAGGACTTTCCTCTGAAGACAAGCTTTCCCTGGCAGACGGGCAGTATGCGCCTGGTAGTATCGAGACCGTTCTGCGTCGCTTGATCAATGAGGGTGTCGATAAAGTTACACTGGTAGCCTCGGGAGAACCGACTGAGTGGGATCTTTTAGCTCCTCAGTTCCGCAAGGCGATCCATCACTATCTGCATATTGATGAGCTTGCTGTCGAGCTTCTGGTCCCTAACGGCATTGCCGATGCCGACCTTTTACAGGATCTTGTGCGCCTTTCTCTGTCAGGCGTAAAAATCGGCTGTTATTCGCCTGATCGAGACACTTATGTCGCCGTACAGGCAAGCAGAGCAAGCGAGATGATCACACTAGCTTCGCGCTCTGAGCAGGCCGTCATACCTGGGCTTAAGTGGCATCAGAGTGATGCGCTTGTGGTGATTTCCCGATCACAACCTGCTGTTCGCTGGACGGAGTTTGACTTTGCAAGCGCCGCGAGCAGCCCTTCTGATGGTAGCGTGATCATCGATTTGCCGATTCACCAAGAACTTAACGGTCCTCTGCTGACTTTTGGTGACCGCTTCTGGGGGCTTCTCTCGGAAAACCCGCTCATTGCAGACGTTCTGGCAACTGCAACCATCGGCAGAGTTAACTACTCGGACCGATATATCCAAAACCCAGCCGTAATCACGATTTTGGGAACTCTATTCAAGTGTTTGAAAGGTCGTATCGCTGCTGATGCAAAGCTTCAGGTTCACACGCTCTTCAAGTCCGGAAAGCTGCAAGGTCGCAAGGCCTTTGATGATTGGGCCAAGCAGGACGACTTCGAGTTTTTCGTCAGCAAATGGCTATCGGCTATGGCGGGTCAGGCCGTCGATCTTGTAGTTGAAGCATCAAACCGCGATGTTGCCCACCGTCGTCGACTCGATCTGGAATTCGAAGATGGCAGAAGCCTCAGAGTCAGGTTCGACCAAGGCATTGCCTATTGGCAGGTCCGTTTTGGCTCGCATGCAGACATGTGGTTTGACTTTGACCTCGAAGCTCAAGATCAACTGATGCACATGGCTAAAGTTGTTGAAACAGCCAAGGTACAGAACTCTGAACAGAAGTGGTCTACGGATGTTCTGGTGGAGTTGAGACGCATCTAAGTAAGTCCGTATACGGATCATCCCTACTGCAGGCGCACTTCTTGGCTGAGCCATCGACAACTATTTGGTGGCATGCCCGTTTTGCGACGTAAAAAAATTTACCATGACATAAGGGATGCTACTTGTGTCGTAATGTCCTTGGCCTTTACGAGTACGTAACATGCTGTTTTCAAAGGAAAACACGAGTTGGCACGGAATGCGCTAAAAGGACAGAAACACCTGATTACCAAGGAAGTATGAAAATGTCAGAACTCAAGAAATTCCAAGTCCAAACCGCTCGCCCGCTGCCGATCATCGTATTGGCCGACACTAGCGGCAGTATGTCGGTCGACGGCAAGATCGAAGCCCTCAACAAGGGGCTCAAGGACATGATCAGCAGTTTTGCTGGCGAAAGCCGTCTGCGTGCAGAGCTGCAGGTCAGCTTGATCACTTTTGGCGGCAGTCAGGCTGAGTTGAACCTGCCGCTAACCCCGGCTCATCAGCTCCAGGGCTTCACACCCCTAGTGGCGGAGGGCATGACCCCGTTGGGTGGTGCGCTTTCGCTAGCCTGCGACATGATCGAAGACAAGGACTGCATCCCCTCACGTGCCTACAAGCCGGTAATCGTGTTGGCTTCGGACGGTTACCCGAATGATGACTGGCAAGGCGCCTTTGCTCGGCTCATCAATGGCGAGCGCTCTTCAAAGGCTACTCGCTTTGCCATGGCTATTGGTGCTGATGCGGATGAAGCCATGCTCGGCGCCTTCGCCAATGACCCAGAGGCTCCATTGTTCCGCGCTGAAAATGCGGGCGACATTTATCGTTTCTTCCGCGCAGTAACCATGAGCGTCAGCGCGCGCAGCCAGTCGGCCACGCCTAATCAATCAACTCCCCTGCAGATCCCCAGCTCTGACGACCAAGACTGGGAATTCTGATGCGCCTGGTGGCTGGCGGGGCTTCGGTGCGAGGCCCTGCACATCAGTTGGATGGCTCACCGAATCAGGATGCCCTGTGCGTCAGCGGCCTCACAGGCGGGTGGTGCATTGCTGTGGCTGACGGACTGGGCAGCCGCCGGCTGAGCCATCTGGGTTCGCGTAAAGCCGTGCAACTGTTCAGGCAACTCGCCCGCCAACAGCGTGGCATTCCCCATGACTCGATAGCTCACAACCTGCGCGATGGCTGGCTGGCTCACTTTGGTGAGCGCTATCGGCTGCATGAAACAACCTGCCTCTGGGCCTGGGTAAACGATCAGGGTCACGGCGTGGCGGGCCAGGTTGGCGATGGCTTGTTGCTGATTAGAAGCCAGGGTGTGTTCAGGATCGTGACCGGCGCGCGCCAAAGCTTTGGCAATCAGACTACGACGTTGGCGCAGGCAGCCGTGGCGGACTGCAGCATCAACTTTGCGCTGTGTAACCCGGGTGATGGGATTTTGCTGATGACCGATGGCATATCGGATGACCTGATTCAGGAGCACCTGGAGCCCTTTTTTGAGGCGATTTACCAGCGACAGTTACGCGCCAGTAAACGTCGCATGCGTCAGTGGTTAACAAGAGAGCTCAATGGCTGGTCCACACCGCGCCATGGCGACGACAAGACAATCGCTGGAATATTCAGAACGGATTGATGCAGATGAGCACGAACAAGGCCGCGCAGCAGAAGCAGCGCATGGTGCAGGACAGCAAAGGTTCGGTTTACGAGCTCACGAGTGAGTTGAGCAGCGGGGGGCAGGGCATCGTTTACCGTACCCAGTCCCCACAGGCTCTGATAAAGGGGTTTACCAATAAGGATGAGCAGACGCGCCGTCGTTGGCGTGAACACATCGAATGGCTGACCCGGCAGGATCTAGCTGGTTTGAAGTTGGCCAGACCCCTTGTACTGCTGGCTGAGCCGCGCTGCGGCTATGTGATGGAGCTGATGGACGGACTGGTGCCTTTGCAGGGGCTGCTGGATAGCTTTGTTAATGCTGGAAAAGAGGCGGCTGAAGACTATCTGCGCCAGGGCGGCTTGCGCCGGCGTATTCGCATTCTTGGCCAGTTGGCCAGAACACTTAATCAGTTGCACGGGCGTGGCATGCTCTACGGTGATCTGTCGCCGAACAATATCTTTGTCTCTGAAGATCCGGCGTATGCCGAGACTTGGTTAATTGACTGCGACAACATCAGTCTCGATAGCCACAGCGGCTTGACCCTGCATACCCTGGACTACGGCGCACCTGAAGTGGTGCGTGGTGATGCACTACTTTCCAGTCTGACCGATTGCTGGAGCTTCGCCGTTATCGCCTATCAGTTGTTGACGCATAACCACCCGTTCAAGGGCGAGGTGGTTAGTGAGGGTGAGCCTGAAATCGAGGACGCCGCGATGCGCGGTGAGTACCCCTGGATCAACGATAGTCAGGACGACAGAAACGCTTGCTTCGTTAATCTGCCGCTGCAGTTGTTGGAGCACAGCAAGCTGCCTCAGCTGTTTGTCCGTTGCTTTGAGGCAGGGCGGACCAACCCCTGTGTGCGCCCTGCTGTGGCTGAGTGGCTTGAGGCGCTAGTTGAGGTGGATGAGCGCATTTACTGCTGTCCGAGCTGTGGCAGTACCAGCCTGTTGCCAGCGGATTTGCTGGAAGTCGACCATGCGGAGTGTTTTTTCTGTAAGGAGCCAGCCGACAGCCGTTTGGTTCTGTTTGAGGAGTTCATTGCCTTGTCTGCCGGGCAGGAAGGCGATGTGGAAACTCCTGAAGAGTTGGTGGCGACGGGGCGAAAGGTCTGGCTGCAGCCGGGAAAGGAGGTTGAACTCAAGCGCCTGCTGCCGACGTTCAGCTATGACCGGTGCCCTGCTGACCATATCCGTATCGAGTACAGCGACAAAGGATTAGGGATTTACCCGCTGCCTGAGAGCCAGCTGCAGTTGCAGCGCGGGGAAACCATTAAGCCGTTGCAGCGTTATCAGGGGCTCAAGGAGAGCCTGCGTGGCAAGGATGAGGAACCCTTCCTGATCCATGTAGGTGAGCCGGCGAAGTCAGGTCATAGGGACTCCGGGTTGCCCTCCAGTAAAGTCGTCTGGCAGTTCCGGTGGTGATGGCAAATGGAATTTAAAGATTTCCCCAGGCTGTCAGCCGATGTGCTGGCGCTTTCTACAGACGAGTCTGTGGGCGCCTTGCAGAGCGGGCAGGCGATTTTCCTGCAGAACTATCAGGATGACTGGCTGGCGGTGCAGGGGGATGTGCGCATCCGCGTCAGCTGCACCAAGACAGATGCCGAAATATTCGGTCGTCTGGCGCTGCGTGATCAGACCCGCTGGTTGCTGACGGCAACAAAGAGCAACAAGCTGCTGGTGCGATACTGCGCACCGGTTGAAGTAACGGCAATGCAGCTTGAACTAGGTGTTGATGAGCTACTGGCTGAGGATCTTTACGCCAAGCACGAAATTGCCGACAGCACTGTTGACCTGGCCTGTCGATGGTTTGCCGAGCACTTTGTGGTGCAGGGCCTGGCCGAGGGTGACTGGCTGACGGTTGCTCGTTTCAGCAACACCGCCACCAAGAGCGGTTTTCAGTTGCTGGGTAATGGCTGGCGCGCCGATGTCGAGCAACGTCAGGATCAGAGTTTTCTGCTCAAGCGTGTTACCCGTCATACAGCTCGTGATGGTGCATTCTCCATCCTGCTCGGCCAGTTTGAATTCAAGGATGCGTCTGTTGCGGCTGCACTCGGCAGTGCAAGCCAGCAGGCTCTATTGAGTGCGGCACTACGTGACAATGCCAGCTATCTCGAACTCTGGGATCTTTATAACGATAAAGAGTGGCAAAGAGTTTTAGAGCAGGCAGAGAGTCTGAGTTCTCTGGCATACGCCGAGTGCCAGGGTTTTCAGGAGGGGCGTGGCAATGCCTGGCGTCTGATTCCAAAATCGCAGGACCAGTATCAGGCGTTCCGTGAGCGCTGGCGCGATCTGGAGCTGAGCGGTAATGATCAGGTTGATCTGGGCGATCAGCGCCCGGACTGGCTGGAGGAACTTTCGCCCGAGAAGGCGCAAGGGGCTGCCAATGTTCCGCGGGGGACTATTCGCTTCGAGCCTGATTGCGTGATTTTTAAACTGGCGACGACTAAGACCAACATCCGGCCGAAAGCGGGTGAGGGCTGGTTGTATCTGTCTTTGGCCGGTCAGCGCTCGATGGGTAAGCGCCGCTTGGCAGCCAAGCAGTCGATTGACTCGGGCAAGCGGCTGCCGCAGTTGAAATGGTTGCTGGAAGGGGTTGCGGTTCCCGCTGCGCGGCGACGCCCGGAAAGGGGGTTGACCCCTTACGTGCTGGAGTCTTTCAAGGGGGGCAAGCCGACCGAGAAGCAGGCGCTGGCGCTGGATTGCGCGCTCAATACCCCGGATCTGGCAATCATCATCGGCCCTCCAGGTACCGGTAAAACCCAGGTTATCGCGGCATTGCAGCGTTGTCTGGGCGAGCGAGCGGAGAAGCAGAATATTGCGGCGCAGGTACTGGTCAGCAGTTTTCAACATGATGCTGTCGACAATGCACTGGAGCGTAGCGATGTATTCGGCTTGCCAGGCGCGCGGGTGGGCGGCAAGCACGGCGAGAGTGATCAGGCGGCGTTGATTGAGCCTTGGCTGGAACGCCAGGCGGCTCATTTACACAGCAAGATTACGCAGGAATACAGCCGCTTCCCTGAGCTTGAACAGTTGCGGGCCCTGTCCGCCAGGTTGGCCCTTACGAGGGTAGCGAGTGCCGGCCCTGCGCAGCAGGCGGATGAGTTTCAGCGCCTTTTGCATGACTTGCGTGAGCTGGAACAAAGCGGCCTGGTAATGCCGCCCCGGCTGGAAAGTCAGCTTGAGGAGTATATCGATACGCTTGCCGAACAAGCGCCGGCTGCAGCTGCGGGAGGGCTGCCTCCTGCTCAACTGATCAGGCGTATTCGCGCACTGCGTGTTGAGACTGCTGCCTTTGCCGATGATGGCACCGAGCGGGCCTGGGATCTGCTGAGCTGGCTCAAGCGCCATGAACAAGGCGTGGCCCCGGAGCTGCTGCGCCTGCTCGAAGAAATTGCCGAAAGCTCGCACGTTGAGCCATCGACCTTGCAGGCTCTGAAGATCTGGAAGGATCGATTGCTTGATCAGCACTTGCCGGATTACCGGCCGGCGGCACGGAAACTCCACGTCCATCCTGATGGCCTCGCGCTGCTTGATGAGGTGGATCGCTATCTGGAAGGCCGAATGGCCAAGCGCAAGCAAGGGGTTGCGTGGGTATTGGAGCAACTGGCCGATAGCCTGGAGTCCGATCGTTCCGCTGCGCGGGATGTGGTTAATGAGTATTCAATGGTGGTCGGTGCAACCTGCCAGCAAGCTGCGGGCAAGCAGATGGAAATGTTGAAAGAGGTATCCGGTAGCTCCAACTCGGGTATTGAGTTCGACACGGTTGTCATCGACGAGGCGGCCCGGGCTAATCCGTTGGACCTGTTTATTCCGATGTCCATGGCCAAGCGGCGGATTGTTCTGGTGGGCGATGACCGCCAGCTCCCGCACATGCTTGAGCCGGATATCGAAGGGCAGCTGCAGGAGGAGCACGAGCTGACCGAGCTGCAGCTGGCGGCTTTCCGTTCCAGTCTTTTCGAGCGTATGCGGGTCAAGCTGCTGGATCTCGAAAAGCAGGATTCGATTCGCCGTGTGGTCATGCTCGATACCCAGTTCCGCATGCATCCGGTCCTGGGCAACTTTGTGAGTAAGCACTTTTACGAATGTGAAAACCTGGGAGTTCTGCATTCCGGCAGGCCGGCAGAGGAGTTTGTATTCAGCCAGGAACTGCTTTCCAGGCTGGGGCCGCTGGCGGAGTCCTACCGTGGCCATGTTTGTCAGTGGATTGATGTGCCCGTGGCGCAGGGACGTGATCAGCGCCGGGGGACTAGCCGGGTTCGAGAGATTGAGGCGCAGCGTATTGCTAAGGAAGTGGTAAAGCTGATGCAGGCCGGCGGTGAGGCTTTGTCTGTTGGCATCATTACCTTCTACGCGGCACAGCGCGATCTGATCATGGAGAAGCTCGCCCAGCAGAAAATTGACGGAACTCCTTTGATGGTAAAGCGCGAGGAGGGCTACGGGCCGCATGAGCGGTTCAAGTTGGCCCGCAAGGTGCGGGCAGATGGAACCGTGGTTGCAGAGGAACGCTTGCGGGTTGGCTCGGTGGATGCCTTCCAGGGCAAGGAGTTCGATGTGGTGCTGCTGTCTTGCGTGCGCAGTTTCAAGCCAAATCGCTCGGGGCGGGCTGCTGCCAACGAGGGGGATGAGCGTGAGCTGCAACTGAACCGTCAGTTTGGTTTCCTGCGTTTGCCAAACCGTATGAACGTGGCCATGAGCCGGCAAAGGCAGATGCTGATTTGTGTCGGGGATGCTGCTTTGGCCAGTAACCCGGATGCACAAGAGGCGGTGCCAGCTCTGGCTGCTTTTTATCAGCTGTGTGGAGGTGAGCATGGCTGCATTCGCTGAGACCGGCACTTATCTGCAGTTTGCTGAAAAACCGCGTGGTGAGGCGAGGCCCTTGCTGTGGCCGGTGCTGGTTCATCGCGTGCTTTATCCCGAGGCCAAACAGGCTGAGTTGAATCTGTTCCAGCGTGCTGTGCTGGGATTGATCCGGGCGCAGTTGACGCAAGCTGAGGCGATCGCTGAGCTGACCGGGCTGCATGTCAATCTGATCAAGCTGATACTGGCTCAAGGGGTGAGTAACGGTTGGCTGACGGATAGTGTCCGTAAGCTGACTGAAAAAGGCGAGCAACTGCTGGATGGAGAGTCTGTTGAGGATGACAACCTGAAGGCTGGTTATCTGTTCCAGGACGCCATCAGTGGTCAGTTCTGGCCACGCTTCGCTGAGCAGCTTGATTCGATCGAGCCTGAGGATCCGCTGCAACGCTACCCCGTATTCAAAGGGGAGCGGAAAAGCGGCAAGTCAGTCCGGCCGTTTGTGATGGCGGCGGGCAAGTCATCACTGCCAGTGCTTGATCATGAGGCGCTGCTGCTGGCTTATCGCGAATATCGAGATGATTATCGGGCAGCTCGGCAGCTCGATAGCGGCCTGTTCCCGAAACTCCTGCAGTTGTCTGGTGTGCAGCGGCTGGATGATGCCGCCAAGCCTGCAAGGATACTGCTCTGGGCCAAACCCGATGACGAGGGACTTGAGCTGTGGACAATCGACGACCCTCTTGCGTTGCGAGCCAATGCCTGGTGGTTGCAGGATGCCTTGCGAGAGCAGGCCGAGGGGGGCAAGCAGCGTCTGCTCGAATATTTGCAGCCTTTGGTTTCTGTTCCGCGTGCGGATAACCAGACGGCTGAACAGTGGCTACAGGCTATGCGCCAGCAGGCAGATATGCAGCTGCTCAAGGAATACCCCTGGGCGGCGCGGCAGCCAGATATCAAGCGGCATTTGGCAGCCCTCCTGCTGCGTATGAATAAGCTGGAGCAAGGTGATCAGAGTGAGCAGGAACTAGATGCTGCAGTGATGGAGTGCCAGAAACTGCTTGAGGTCGTCATGCAGTGGCTGATTCATCAATATCCAGTCGAAAAAGGTCATCTACCCAAACAGAAAAACTTTGATCGCGGGCTAAATGCGCGTTTGCTATTCGCCTTGCAGTTGCCGGCGTTTACCGAGGGCGTGATCAGCACGCTGGCTGGGCAACAGATTAGCCAAGTCATTCGGGCCTGCTCTCGACCAAACGGCTCCCTAAAGGCTTTGCTGTTTGCCGCAGCAATGGGAACGCTCAATCACTCCGGGCACCCGTTCAAGACGCTGCTACCTCGTGAGCTTCAACTCGACAGGCTTTTGCTGCTTGCGGATTTGCGTAATCGCAGCACCCATGGGCAGAGCCGCTTTACCGGACGAGAAGTCGCCCCACTCACCTATGAGGAGACGCTGGATAACATCCAATACGCGCTGGGCTTGACCGAATATTTTAAGGAATGGATGTAATGGGCAAGAAAAGCTCGAATAAGTTTGGTCCACAACAAATCCCTTCAGCGGCAACTACTGCTGGTGTGGCTCGTTCTTCAGTGGAGCAGCATGTCGCTGTGTGGAGTGCTTCTTTCGAGAACGCTTCCAAGGCCTGTCAGTCCTTTGACATGACTCTTGATATTTCTGTCGAGCGTGAGTGGTTACGTAGCGTCTACGAGCGCTTTGAGGGCGACAGTGATCTTGTCCGCTGGATTGAGCAATTCGCGACACTTTGCAAGGAGTTGGTGCGTTTCAAGGAACGTTTGCACGATGAGTACTCCGAGCGCTGGGAGCAGGCTAACAACCTAGTCGTCGGTATTGGCTCAAGGGAGCAGGCACTTGCAGAGCAACAGCATGCTTTCGAGACTGCAAAGGCTGCCTTTGTCGACGAACAAGCACAACTGGCGCGTAAGAAATCAGAACTGCTGGATGCCGAACGCTCACTGAACCTGCGAGAAGCCAACGCTCAGGCGGGTTTTGTCGAGCAGAATGAGCAGGCCTTACGCCAGCTTGAGGAGCGTCAACAGCAACTTATCAAGCAGCAAGAGGGCTTTCTGCACAACGTGCAGAATGAAAAGCGCAAGCTTGATGCCGAATTGGTACAAGCTGCTCGACGCTTGGCAGAGATCAAATATAACTGCTCCGAGGAAGAGTCTGAACGCATAAAGCTGCTCGATAATCGTGAACATGAAATCAAGCAAAGCAAGATGGAACTTGATCGTGCGCGCAGTCGTATGGATCGCGAGTGGGCTGATATCAAAGCTACGCAAGCCAACCTTGAGCAACGTGTTGCGGCTGAAATGGAAGCTGAGCGCGCCAGCCACGAGCGTGCAATAGCAAAACTTGAAAGCCAGCGTGAGTCGGCCTGGAAAAAGGCCGATGAACTCAAAGAGAAACTCGCTGACTTGCAGGAGCTGGCGCAGGCACTCGGAGATCAATCTGCTGCGGATATCTTGGGACAACTCGATGCGCTAAAGCATGAAAACGCAATGCTGAAACGCAGTTTGGAGCAGTCGGATACTTCAGAGCTGCAGCGTGAAATCGACTACCTGCGTAGCAGCAAGGCGGATCTCGAGCGTGATCTTGCTGTGATAAGACCAGAGTTGGATGAGTCGCGGCGCGAGTTGAGTAGCAAGCGTGTTGCTTCAACTGAGCTTGAGGCCGTGGCTCGGGAAAAGCGGGTGCTTGAGCAGCATAAGAACACGCTGTCTGTGCACATTGATGATCTGGAAAGCCGCATAGAGCAGTTAACTAGTGCCCAGAAGACTCAGACGCCTTTCCCTGCCATGTCTCTGATGGATTCTGGAAAGGAATATCGAGCAAGCATGGAGCACGAGTCCGTGCCTGGACTCATACAGTTTGCTGAAGAGCTCCAGCATCGTATTGCTCAGGCGGAAGAGCAGGTTGAGCTGTTTTATCCCCTTGAAGATATTCGCCTTCTGCTAGGCGGATTGGCTATGAGTCAGCTGCATATCTTTCAGGGCATCAGTGGTACGGGTAAGACCAGTCTGGCGAAGGCATTTGCCAAGGCCATGGGTGGGTTCTGTACCGATATTGCCGTCCAGGCCGGCTGGCGTGATCGGGATGATTTGCTCGGCCACTACAACGCCTTTGAGCGACGTTTCTACGAGAAGGATTGCCTGCAAGCCCTTTATAAGGCGCAAACACCGCGTTGGAGAGATACCTGTAATGTGATTCTTCTCGATGAGATGAACCTTTCTCGCCCCGAGCAGTACTTTGCAGAGTTTCTCTCGGCTCTTGAGAAAAACAATCGGGATGAGCGTCTGATCAGCCTTGCAGAGACGGCCATGCCCAATGCGCCTGTCATGCTGCGTGATGGCCGCAAGATTCTTGTGCCTAGCAACGTCTGGTTTATCGGTACCGCCAACCATGACGAAACAACCAATGAGTTGGCTGATAAAACCTATGACCGCGCGCATGTGATGACCCTGCCGAAGCAGGACCACCGCTTCACGATCAAACAATACGATCCCGCAAGTTTCTCGCATGCCTCTCTGAATAAAGCCTTCGACGAGGCATGCAATAAACATCGGCAGGAAGTCGGTGACCTCCTGAAGTGGCTCAGTGAGGATGATCTGACCAAGCAATTGGAAACAGATTTTGGGCTGGGTTGGGGGAATCGGTTTGAGAAGCAAGCGATGCGCTTTATTCCGGTCATTAAAGCGGCGGGTGGAACCGAGGGTGAAGCTCTGGATCATCTGCTGTCCACGCGCGTGATGCGCAAGGGTAAGGTTACCGGCCGATACGACGTGAGCCTTGATGCACTAAAAACTCTCCAAGATGCACTGCTGACTTTCTGGGAAGAAGCAGGTCTTGATGGTGTGCCGCAAAGCTGTAATCAATTGTTAGAAGCTGATATCCGTCGGCTGGAAGGCGTTAACTGATGTGGCTGGACAGGCTGACAGGTCAAGAGCTGCGTGAACTTCCGGAAAAGGTGGCACCTGGTCGGTATTGGGCAGACACCACCGGGCTGACCCTGAATGGTCATACGCCCAATTTCTCGGGCATTTTGGTGGGCGACGAAGGACAGCGCTGCCAGTTCAATGATCAGGTTCGCTCGTTCATCCTGCCAAACCAGGCCGATGCTGCAAGCAACGACCTTCTGTTCAAGGCCATAACCACCATAGATGCCGATCTCCAGCAGGCAGGCTCATTGATATCCCCGCTTATGCCGGCTGCGATTGTCGATGATCAAGGGCATCTCCAGCCGTTTGAGGAGCGGCTGCTGGAGGTCCTACGTGAAGGCCATCTCCATCGAATTTCTCAACGCCCGCGGCTGGACATGCACTATGAGGATGAGGTCACCGATATTGCTCGTGCGCGCAGGTTGTCCAAAGGGGCGCTGGTCCATCTTGCGTCCCACTCGGAGTGCTGGCAGCGACAGACGCTGAGTGGTGTTATCCCACGAAAGGTGATGGCCCGATTCAGTAAGGATGATTACGGTATTTACGAAAACCGCCTCTATGCAAGGCTCCTCGACGAAGCAGATAGGTATTTGCGGGCGCGCCTTTCCACGCTTGGCAGTTTGAAGGCAACCCTTGAGCAAGCGACGGAGTTTTATCAGTCGTCAGATATTGATCACCGGCTTGCTCGTGCGGTGTGCGATATCTGGGGTATGACCTTCGGTGAGAGCGCTACAAACAAGGCCTCAGAGGTTTTAAATGGCAATCTGAACAAACTAGAGGGCTTGCATAACACCATTTGTAGTTTGCGGCAAAGCGGGCTCTACACACTTGTTGACCGTAACGCACGGGTTGCAAGTGCATTGCACCGCACCAACATCCTCAGTCATGACCCACACTACAGGCATGTGGCGACGCTATGGGAGCTTCTTGGGAAGACTCAAACGGGGGCCGGTGTAGCCGCTGAAGATTGCTTTAAACGGAATCAAAATCTGGCCCAAGCCTATTCACGTTACGCGGGGCTTGTTTTGCGCAGAGCACTCCAGCCCTATCTTGATGGCAGGGATCAAGGCATTTGGGCTGGCAGAACTTTGCGGCTTCGCCAGAGGGATCTGGAGTGGGAGTTGCTGAGTTGCAGTGCTGGCGCATCTGACGAAGAATTATTGCTGACGCTCGTACCTTGGCTAACTACTGAGTATGTCGCAGACGAAGAGTTACCTAACAATAGGTTTATCGCCTGGCCGGCTACCGGTCACGATTTTATGAAAGGTGCCTTCGTTGGTCAGTGGATACCACTTTCTCCTTCAGATATGTACTGCGAAGAGCGATTTGGTTTGTTCGTAGACCAAACTCTGCAACGCATCCTACTTGAAAACTATGGTAGACCGTTGGAGAAGGTTCCTACAGGTGTAATGAGCCTGAGCCAGGGATCATCTGCGCTGCAAGTCGATCCTCAAGCAAAGACAATACAAGTGAGAGACGTGCTCCCGGAGGAATTCCTTAGTGAGTTGAAAACGGCATTGAGGTCTGCCAACGCAATGCGGTTAGAGGCTGAACTGCTTGAGCGCAACCAAGAAATTGCTGCTTTGCAGAGCTGTCCTGTTTGCAGGGAAAAGGGGCGCCTGGTGTTCCAGAGCCCGGAAGGTTTCAAAGCGAATTGCGCAACGTGTGGGGCTGACCGGTACCTTCGAGGCCAGAAAGATCAGCGCGAATACGAGCAGCTTGTGGCAGGTAAAAAAGACTTTCGAACGTTAGGACGCAGGGGCTGGGCGCTACTGATGGGGGAGAATCGGCACTGATCTACCTCAGTCTTACGGTACAAACGGATCGCCATCAACCTAGGGCTCTCTGCCGTCGGCGTCTCATGGACAGCGTAGGCCGATTATTGCTAACTTATTAAAAGGTAATACCTTTAGATACCGGAGGGCTAGCCATGGCCACCTCTATTAAAATTGATGACGAGCTAAAAGGCCGCATTCAGCGGTTGGCGAGCCAACGCCAGCGCTCGTCTCACTGGATCATGCGCGAGGCGATAACCCAGTACGTCGAGCGCGAGGAGGCCCGAGAGAGCTTCAAGCAGGAAGCGTTGGCCTCGTGGGCGGCGTATCAGGAAACCGGACGGCATTTGACCAGCCAAGAAGCTCGGACCTGGCTTGGTACCTGGGGTACAGATGCTGAGGTTGAGCTTCCCAAGTGCCACGATTGATTGTCACTGAAGGTGCAGGGAAAGGCTTGGAGCGTTGCCGACGGTTCCTTGCCGATAAAGATCCGCTGGTTGCGCGGCGTGCTGCGCAGGCGATTGAGCGCCAGTTAGCTCGCCTGGAAGAAAGTCCGGAAGTAGGGCGTCCGTTTCCAGATCTACCGCAGCTGCGTGAGCTGATTATAGAGTTTGGTGACTCAGGGTACGTCGCTCTCTACCGCTATGAGCGCATAGAAGATACTGCGTATGTCTTGGCCTTTCGCCATCAAAAGGAAGCGGGCTACTGAGTTTGAGCTACTGCGCCGTCAGCAAGAATCGACTCCAGCTTCTCTCCCAATAATCGCCATGCTTCGGTCTTTTCCTTGGCGTAATCGTGGTGCAGGTAATGCCGGCGTACCTTGGAGCCGCCCAGCAGGTGGTTCTGGCAGCGGTCGATGATTTCCAGTGTCACACCCAGCTCCTGCATCATGGTAGCGCCTGTGCGGCGCAGATCATGGGGCGTCCATTCACCTCTAGTTCCTTTGCTCAGTACCAGTGAGTCGTCATGATGCCGGCCGGCTAGGGGCTTGCTGCGGTTCTTGAAGCGGCACTGCCGATCGCCGATGAGCTTGCTGACCGTCTTGGTATCAACATGGCTTTGGCTGTCCTTGCTGGGAAAGCAGAACG